>Ga0156283_1067_pt3 | contig 100441 bp, 107 predicted proteins | sample RifCSPlowO2_12_FD_107932 | JGI IMG/M metagenome (GOLD analysis project Ga0156283, IMG submission 107932) | Betaproteobacteria bacterium RIFCSPLOWO2_12_FULL_65_14 | reverse complement strand
TGAGCCGGCTGCGCACGCGGCTGTGCGACGACGGGCGGGAGCCGCGCATCATCAAGACCGTGCGCAGCGTGGGATACGTGCTCGCCGCGGTGGTCGAGCGGCTCGACTGATGCGGCTCATTCCGGCCTCGCTTTTCGGGCGCACGCTGCTGATCCTCGCCGCGGGGCTGCTCCTCGCGCAGGGCGTGAGCCTCGTCATGAATCTCTTCGACCGCGGCAGCTCGATCTACCGGCTCGCCTCGTACCAGATCGCCGCGCGCATCGCGCAGACCGCGCGCATCCTCAACCGTCTGCCGCCCGGGGAGCGCCACCTCGTGGTCGAGGAGCTCGACGGCCGCCATCTGCGCGTCGCGCTGAGCCGCGGGCCGGTCGCCGTGGCGGAAGGCTACGAGGAGCACGACCGCTACGAGAAGGCGTTCGCGGAGTCGCTGCAGCGCCAGCTCGGCGCGTCATGGCCGGTGAACGTCGACATCGCCTCGGTGCCGCGCTTGCGCCGCGCGCCCGGCGACGGAACGGTGGCGACGCCGTTCGAGATCTGGGTCGCGCGGCATTTCTACTTCCTCCTGCCCGATCCGTTCTCTCTGGTCGCGCAGGTGCGGCTTGAGGACGGCACGTTCGCCGTCTTCTATGCCGCCATCCCGCAGGAGCCGCTGAGCAGGCTGGAATCGCTGGCGCCGCGGCTGCTGCTGCTGGTCGCAATTTGTTTCGCGCTCGCCGCGGTCCTCGTGCGCATGACCACGCGTCCGCTCGCCGAGCTGGCGTGCGCCGCGGACACGCTCGGCAAAGACCTCGAAGGCCCGCCGCTCGCCGAGCGCGACCCGAGCGAGATCCAGCGCGTGATCGCCGCCTACAACCGCATGCTGGCGCGCGTGCGCAGGCAGCTCACCGAGCGCGCCTGGCTGCTAGGCGCGATCTCCCACGACCTGCAGACCCCGATCACCCGGATGCGACTGCGCTGCGAGATGATGCCCGACGCCGGATTGCGCGCCAAGATGGAGCGGGACCTCGACGAGATGGGCGGGATGGTCGGCTCGACCCTCGAGTTCTTCCGTGCGCTGGGCGAGGATGACCGGCGCCGGCCCGTGGACGTCGGCGCGCTCGTGGAGACCGTGTGTGAGGACCGGCGCGAGTCGGGCGACACGGTGAGCATGCTCGGCGCCCCGCACGCGCCGTACCGCGCGGATCCGCAGGCGCTGCGCCGCTGCATCGAAAACCTGGTGGGCAACGCGGTGCGCTACGGTGGTGCTGCGGAAATCGGCATCGAGGACGGCTCGAAACAGCTTCTTATCTCGGTCCGTGACCACGGCCCCGGGGTTCCGGAGCAGCAACTCGAGCGCGTGTTCGAGCCCTATTTCCGCCTGGAGGGCTCGCGCAACCGCGCGAGCGGCGGCACCGGTCTTGGCCTGAGCATTGCGCGCAACATCGCGCGCTGGCACGGCGGCGACATCCGGCTGCGCAACGCCGCGGGCGGCGGGCTGATCGCAGAGCTGAGTCTGCCCCGCTAGAAGTATCCTACGGGGCCCAAAAGGCCTCTTGTCAAATCCAGTTTGACGACTTTACAATCCGGTGCGTGAATTGCGTGGAGCGACTCGTCGAGATGTTCGGCAGCCAGGCGGAGGTCGCGCGCGCCTTTCAGCTCGACCGCGCGGTCGTGCACCACTGGATCAAGACGGGCTACGTACCGGCGCGCTGGGCCGGGGAGGTCGAGCGCGTCACCCAGGGGCGCATCCACGCGGTAGAGATCATCCACGAGGCCAGCGTGAAGAACCCGGTGCGCGTCAAGTCGCGTCCCGATGACGCGCCGTTCGGCATCCATCCAGAAAGCGATCCCATGACCCAGTACGCCCCCGCGAAGCGCATCCATTCCTTCCACCCGCCGCAGCGCACCCTCATGGGGCCGGGGCCGACCGAGATTCATCCGCGCGTGCTGACCACCATGAGCCAGCCGGCGATCGGCTACCTCGACCCCATCTTCGTCGAGATGATGGAGGAGCTGAAGTCGCTGCTGCGCTACGTCTACCAGACGAAGAACCCGCTCACATTCCCGCTGTCGGGTCCGGGGTCGGTCGGCATGGAGTACTGCTTCGTCAACATGGTGTCGCCGGGCGACAAGGTGGTCGTCTGCCAGAACGGCGTCTTCGGCGGCAGGATGCTGGAGAACACGACCCGCTGCGGCGGCGCGCCGGTCGTGGTCGAGGACAAATGGGGCGAGCCGGTCGACCCGCAGAAGGTCGAGGACGCGCTGAAGAAGAACCGCGACGCCAAGCTCGTCGCTTTCGTGCACGCGGAGACTTCCACCGGCTGCCAGTCGGACGCGAAGCTCCTCACCCAGATCGCGCACAAGTATGGCGCGATGGTGATCGTCGACGCGGTCACCTCGCTCGGCGGCACGCCGGTGAAGGTCGACGAGTGGGAAATTGACGCCATCTACTCGGCAAGCCAGAAATGCCTGTCGTGCACGCCAGGCCTCTCGCCGGTGTCGTTTTCCGAGCGCGTGGTCGAGCATGTGAAGAAGCGAAAAGACAAGATCCACAGCTGGTTCATGGACATGAACCTGCTGCTGGGCTACTGGAACGCGACCACGCGCACCTATCACCACACCGCGCCGACGAATTCGCTGTTCGCGCTGCACGAGGCGCTGCTGCTCATACGCGAGGAGGGGCTGGAGAATTCGTGGGCGCGCCACACGCGCCACCACGTGGCGCTGAAGGCCGGGCTCGAAGCGATGGGGCTGAAGTTTCTGGTGAAGGAGCAGAATCAGCTGCCGCAGATGAACGCGGTGCTCTGCCCGGAGGGCGTGAACGAGGAGGAAGTGCGCAAGCGCCTGCTCAGCGAGTTCGGCCTGGAGATCGGCGCCGGCCTCGGGCCCTTGAAGGGCAAGATCTGGCGCTTCGGGCTGATGGGCTATTCCTGCCGCCCCGACAACGTGATGCTTTGCCTCTCCGCGCTCGGCTCGGTGCTCTCCGACATGGGCCTGCCGGTGCACGTTGGCGACGCCGAAGCCGCCGCGCACGGCGCCTACGCGCAGATGCACGTCAAGGACGCCCAGCGCAAGAAGCGCGCCGCCTGAATTCGGGGTCAGAGCCCTAATTCATGCTTCTCGAATTAGGGCTCTGACCCCAGAATCTCCGCGTGGATACGCTGACCCACGCGCTGTCGGGCGCGTTGCTCGCGCGCGCCACGGCGCCGAAGGATGCGCTGCCGCGCTCGACCCCGCGCCGCGTCGCGGCCGGATTCTTCGCGGCGGCGGCGCCCGATCTCGACTTCGTCCTCGGCTTTGCCGGTCCGGTCGAATACTTGCTCAATCACCGCGGCGTCACGCACTCGCTCGTGCTGCTGCCGCTCTGGGCGCTCGCGCTTTCCTGGGTGCTCGCCAAGATTCTGCGCGAGCCGCGCGGCTGGCGCGCGCTGTATGGGGTAGCGGCGCTGTCGCTCGCCGCCCACATCGCGGGCGACGTCATCACGAGCTTCGGCACCATGGTGTTGGCGCCATTCTCGGATTGGCGCGCCGGCATCGGCACCACCTTCATCATCGACCTGGGGTTCACGGGCATCATCCTCGCCGGGCTCCTGGCCTCGGCGGTTCTTTACCGCGCGCGCTGGCCGGCGGTCGCGGCGAGCGCGCTCCTGGCGGGCTATGTCGGCTTTCAATACGTGCAGAAGGACAAGGCGCTGGAGCTGGGCGAGCAGTACGCGCTCACCCATGGACTGACCACCGCGAAGGTGAGCGCGCAGCCCCGGCCCGTATCGCCGTTCAACTGGACGGTGTTTGTGAGCGACGAGCGGGCCCACCGCTATGCGCACGTCAATCTACTGCGCAGCGAGCCGCGCAAGCCGCGGCCCGAAGACGGCTTCATCGCGAAGCTCGACGTGCACTACCTGCCGCCCGCGCAGGCGGTCTGGGTGACGAGCACGCGTTATGGTCACCCGCCCACCGACGCCGTGGCGCGCGAGGCTTGGGAGTCGCCCGCGCTCGCCTTCTTCCGCTGGTTTGCGGACGTCCCGGCGTTCGACGGCATCACCGAGGGCTCGACCTGCGTCTGGTTCATCGACCTGCGCTTCTTGACACCGGGGCGCGACACGATGCCGTTCCGCTTCGCGGCCTGCCGTGGCGCGCCGGACGCGCCGTGGCGTCTCAGTAGTTCTCGCGAAAGTAAATGAACTGGCGCGGCTGGCTGCCGAAAAGACCGAATGCCGCGCGGGAACGGGGATCGGCAGTGTAGGTCGGCACCGCCCAGTTGCCTTTCAGATAAGACTTCGCCTCGGCGGTGAGGTTGACCGTGACCGTGACGGCGCCCGCTGAGGCGGGCGCCGGAGTGGGCTTGGTCAACGTCAGGCTTCCGACGCCGGCAGCAAACGCCCCGCCGAGGCTGATATTGCCGCTGCCCATGTTGGTCGCATCGATGCCGCCGAAATGGTCGCCGAGCGTCAGATTCGCCGCCGCGAGCGAGGTGCAGTTGTCCGCGCTATTGACCTGGAATGCGGTCCCGCCCCAGTACTGGACCTGCAGCGGAATCGGCAGATCGAGCTTTTCGCTCCCGACCGCGTTCTCCAGGCGCAGGCGGCCGAACCGCAACGCGCTCGCGGCGCCCACCTGGGCGCGCTCCATCGTGGCGTCGTTGTCGGCGTCGAGATCCAAGGTCGCTATCGCGACGCCGTCGAGATCGCTCGGCGCGATGCCGATTTTCACCGAAGCGAAAGGGCCATCGGGCGTCGCGGCCCGCGCGATGGCAACCGGAGCGGTGATCGTCGCTACGCCTGCCGCCCAGGTGGCGGCGACGCCGGGAATCAGGGAGAGGTCCAGCCGGCCGGTGAGCGGCGTGGGCGCCGCCGAATCGATCGCGCCGAAGCTATAGGATGCGGCGTTGTTCAAGGCGAGCGCCGCGAGCGCGCCGCTGTAATTCTGGGTGACGTTGCCGCCCGATTCACGCGCGCTGAGCGTGAACGTCAAGTCCATGCGCTCGCCCATGTAGGTGAACGAGGAGCCGGCGCATGCGGCGATGTCCGAGCGCGGGACGATCGTTGCGCCGGCCGCAATCGCGAAATGATTCGGCACGAACCGGCCTACCGTGAGCGGCGCGGCGGAGCGGATGTAGCGAGTGGCGTTCGGCGTGCCGTCGGCGTTGTCGACGGCGGCAAACGTCTGGTCCTCGAGCACGAGGTCGAAGGCGCCGGCTTCGCTGTAGGTCGCCGTGGTCGTCGTGATGACGCCGGCCGCAGCCGACCAGGAACCGACCGTGAGAACACCGAGCGTTGCGGTGCAGGCAGCGGGCGGCGTGCCGCCGCCGCATGGCGTGAGGGCGGCGAGCGGCTGACCGGCGTCCGGGGTGTAGAGCGTTGTGGTGGCGCCGGCGCCGTTTTGCGCGGTCGCGTCGATCTGGAACGGCCGCCCCGCGTTGTGCACTGTGCCGGTGCCCGGATCCGAGGTGTTGTTCAGCGCGCGCGCGGTGCCCGCCGTCGTGCGGTTCTGGTCGCGCGCCTGCACGCCCACGAACGCCGCCGGGCGGTTTGCGAACGCGTCGGACGAGCACGCGGTGATGGTCGGCGCCGCGCTGGGATACTTGACCCGAAACCGCACATTGCGGCGCGCCTCGGCCTCGAACTGTCCTGCGCTCAACGCGTGGCGGCCGTTGTCGCCGGCGACGAACGTCTGATCGGCGAGCGCCTTGATGAGCGGCAGGCCGGCGCACGCGCCGCCGCTGGAGTTGTCGACCAGCTCGACCGCCACCGTGCCCGTAAACACCGTAGACACAACGTTCGATGCGTCGAGCGCGACGATATCTACCGAGATGTTCTGCCCTGCGATCTTGGTGGTGATGCGCCCGGTCACCGCATCCGCGCCCGGCTCGACGACATTGAAATTTGCCACCGGCGGCGGCCGGTCCACGCTGTACGCCTGGCCGGTAAAGCTGCCGTTGCCGGCCCCGGCGCCGCCGAGCGGATTGAGCCCGGCGTCGATAACGGAGTCGTTGTCGACGAGGTTCAGGCCCAGCGTGCCGGTGCCATAGCCGGTATCGGCGGTTACCGTGTAGCCGAGCGGGCCGCCGGTCACCAGCGTGATCGACGACCCGGAAAGCCCGGAAACGGCCAGCGCGAAGTCACCCGCGTCGAGACCGCTCACCGCTTCGCTGAAGCTCACCGTCCAGCTCAGCGTTGCGGCGGAGGTTGGGTCCGGGTCGGCGCGCACGATGGAGAGAACGACCGGCGACGTGGTATCCGGCGTGTAGTCCACGGTGATGCTGATGACGTCGACGCTCAGCGTGTGGGTTCCGCCGCCCGCGCTGTTTTTCTTGGCGGCGATCGCGGCGCCGAAATCGGAGGCGTTGATATCGCCCGAAGTCCACGCGAGCCCCCACAGGTCGGTCGCGCCGCCGTGCGCTTCGGTGACGTCGGCGGTCGTATAAACGGTGGTGGTGGAACGGTCGTCTGCGCCGATCGCCCCGCCCTGGACGATGCGCACCGCGGCGTCCTGCGAGCCGCCGGCCGCGGCGCTCGAGCTGCGGCGCTCGACGCTGACCGTGATGCCGTTGATCGTCGCGTTCGGGGGAAGGGCGAATCCGTAGCCGATGCACTGCAGGTAGCGCGTCGTGGTGCCGCCCCCTGCGACGCCGGCGGTGGCGTAGGCTCCGTTGCTGCTGAGGGCGTTGCCCGGGTTCGTCCAGTTGACCGTACCGATGCTTGCGTCGTTGACGCAGGAGGTCGGGGTGCGCGTTTGCGTGGCCGCGTTGGCCGTAAACGAAACGAAGGCCGCAAAGGCAAGTAGCACTACGGAAAGTCGTGCGCCCCCCGGCGCCCCAGCTGTCATGCAGGCTCCCTTATCGGGAGTCTATAGGTTGTGCTGCCGGGGTGTTATTTCGTTTGCACAGCCTGACGAAAACGCTCCATCACGCTCGGCTGCCCGGCGTAGGCGTCGAGCGTCGGCTGCATCTTTTCGCTCAGCGCTTGCAGCCGCTCGGCGGGCGCCGGATGGGTCTTGAACATCAGCGCGAGCGCCGAATCCTCCGGGTTCATCGCCTGCAGTGTCTGGAGCACCGCCGGCAGGCCGTACGCATCGTAGCCGCCGCGCGCGGCGATCACCACCCCGAGGCGGTCGGCCTCCATCTCGTCGGACTTGTCGAGGCCGCGCGAGTACATCTCCGTGCCGAAGCGCACGAGCTTGCCTCTCGCCTCGGAGCTGGAGTCCTTCATCGCCAGCGACAACGCCTCGCCGGCGAGCTCGGCTTGCGCGCTTTTCTGGATCGCCTTGAGGTGATGCTTTTTCACCACGTGCGCGATCTCGTGCGCAAGCACCCCGGCGAGCTCGGCTTCGCTGCGCATGCGCTGGAGGAGGCCCCGGGTGACGAAGATGGTGCCGCCGGGCACGGCGAAGGCATTGACCTGGGGCGCGTCGAGCACGCCGAAGCGCCACGGCAGCTCGGGGCGCCCGGTCTGCGAGGCGAGCCAGCGGCCGACGTTGTTCACGTAGCGCTGCAGGCCCGCGTTGTTCACGAGCGGCGCCGCGCCGAGCAGGCGCGCCGCCAAGTCGCGGCCGATCTCGATCTCCTGCTTCTCGTCGATCTCCATGCTCGCGCGGCCCAGGCTCTTGACCGCGTCGATCGCCCGGTTGAGGTCGAATTTGAATTGCGCCTGCGCCGGGAAGGCCGCGAGCGCCGCGACGAGAAGCAGCCAGCGGATCATTGCGGCTCCTCGACGGAGCGCGCCTCGAGCTTCGCCTGCGCGGCGAACGAGGCGGCAGCGTCCGGCGTGGCGGCGTAGGCCTGCATCTTCCCGAGCTCGGCGGCATTGGGCTGCGCGTTCGCGATCTGCTCGGCTTCGAGGCCGCGCACGCCGGTCGTCACCTGCGTGCCGCTCGAGCCGGTACGGGCGACGTTGAAGATCTGCGACAGGCCGGTTTCGCCTTGCGTGCCCGGCGTGCCGTAGCGCAGCGCCAGCATCTTCACCCAGCCTTCGGCGGCGCCCGCTGTTACGCGGGTCCAGCCGCCGCGGCGCTCGAGCGCATCGACGTGGGTGTTCTCTCGCAGCTCGGCAACCGTGACCGCATCGGTCGCGGGCTCTTTCTTGAGCTCGGTGGCGCGGATGACGGTGGCGGGCTCCGCCCAGGCGAGGAGCGGAAGGAAAAGCAAAATCAGGATCGCTTTCATGGCTTGCGGCGCGGCTCGAACAACTCTACCGGCTGCGCGCGTCCTTTGACAGGGAAAGTTCCGCAGGAGTCGAATTCGAAGGCATCGCCGCAGCGCTCGACGGTGTCGCGCGATACCAGGATGCGCCGCTTCGCTTCCTTCGTGAGCCCCTCGATGCGGCTCGCCAGGTTCACGGTGTCGCCGATCGCGGTGTACTCCCGGCGCTTCTCCGAGCCGATCAGCCCGACCACCGCGCGGCCCGAATGGATGCCGATGCCGACGTCGAAGTCGGCCGCCGCGGCGCCGAGCTCGCGCTTGAACACGGCCAGGGTGTCGGCCATGTCGAGGGCGCAGGCGACCGCGTGGCGCGCGTGCTCGGGGTCGTCGAGCGGCGCGCCCCAGAGCGCCATGATGGCGTCGCCGATGAACTTGTCGAGCGAGCCGCCGTGGCGGAACACCACGTCGACCTGCAGCGAGAAGTAGCGGTTGAGAAGCGCGACCACCTCCTCGGGCTTGCGGCTCTCCGAAAGCGTGGTGAAGCCGCGGATGTCGGAGAAAAGGAGCGTCACCTCGCGCGACTGCCCGGCTCCTTCGATGCCGCCGCGCTCCACCAGCTGCTTCACGACATGGGGGTTGACGAAGCGCGAGAACATCGCGATCGCCTCGCGCCGCGCCCTGCGCTCCCGCAGGTGCTCGGCGACCGCGCCCGCGGCGTAAAACGTCCAGGCGGCCGCGAGCGGCGTGAGCAGCGGGATGAGGAGCAGCCGGCCCGCGGCGAACCAGGACGCGACGAGCAAGGTAAGGGAGGCGACGGCAAGGCCCGCGCCGATCGCGCGCGTATCGGCCCCCGCCCTGAAGGCGGCATAGAGCAGCGCGAGCAGCACGATGCCCGCGAGCGCGCTCCACCACAGCGGCGCATAGCGCATCTGGCGGCCGTTTTTCAGGTTCTCGATCGCGGTGCCGAGGATTTCCGCGCCGGGATGGAGGCTGGAGAGCGGCGTGACGCGCAGGTCCTGCAGGCCGCTCGCCGCGGCGCCCACGATCACGATCTTGCCGGCGAATTCATCGGGCGGGCGACTGCGCGCGGCGCGGTTGAAGTCCTCGTAGAGATCGCTGAAGGAGGCGCGCGGGAAGCTGCCCGCGCCGCCGCGCCAGGCGAGCACCAAGTCGTCCTGGTCCGGTACCGGGAAGCCGAGATCCAGCGCGACGCGGGCCGGGAGCGACGGGATGTGCCAGCCGCCGACCACTTCGCGCAGCAGATAGCGCCGCCCCACGCCGTCGGCGTCCTCCGTGAAGCTGATGAGCCCGGTGCGTGCGTACGTGCTCGCCGGAAGCGCGAGCGGCGGCACGATCGCGGCACGTGCGTTGCGATCGGCGCCCTTCGAGCGAATAAGGCCGAGTTCCGCGGCGTGCTCGGCCAGCAGCGCGCCGTTGTTGTCACCGGTGGCGGGCAGGCGCAGGAGCGGAAAATAGATGTTGGAATAGTTGGCCGCCGTTTCGCCGAACGCCGCATCGTCCTGGGGCCGGAAGCGGTCGGCCTCGGTGAACATGATGTCGAAGACGATGGCGCGCGGCTTCTGCGCCGCGAGTCCCTCGACGAGATCGGCATAGACCACGCGCGGCCACGGCCAGCGCCCGGCCTCCTTCTCCATGGCGGCGAGGCTCTTTTCGTCGATGTCGACGAGCACGATGTCCGGGTCGGGCGCGGCGAGCGCCGCCTGCGTGCGCACGAAGCTGTCGAGCAGCCGGTTCTCCAGCGTGCGCATGAACGGGAAGGCGACGATGCCGAGGAGCAGGATCGCCGCCGCGAGCGACGGCAGCGTTCGGTTCATTTGCCCTGCAGCGTCTCGTGGAGCACGTGGAAGAGATCGATGCTCGCGTCGATCTCATCGCGGTTGATGGACACGCTTTCCACGTTAACACCGAGAGGGATGTGCTCGCGGTACGGCTGATCGAGGATGCGCCGCAGGTTGTCGCGGCAGATTTCGATCGATTTGGCGAGCGGGTGGGCGGCGCCGAGGATCGCCCGCTCGGTCTCGCGCGCCACCCTGACACCGAGCCAGCGGATGAAGGCGAGCGTCTTCTCGCGCCCGCAGGGCGCGAAGGTCAGGATCACGCGGCGCGGCTCGACGCCGGCGCCGCGGCAGTCGCGCAGGTAGTCGCGCAGCAGCCGCTCGGTCGGCGGCGCGTGGTACACGGTCTGCGAGATGAAGTACGCGCAGCCCTCGATGCCCTTGGCCAGGAGGCGCGCCGCTTCGCTGCGGTCCAGGCCGTGGCGCTCCGCGATCGCGACACCGCCGACCGTGAAGCCCGCTGCGTGGTTGGCCGCGATGCGGATGGCGCGCGAAAGTCCGAGCGGGTAGCGCACGCCGGAGGTCGGGCGGCCCACCACCGAGACGAAGCGCGTGCCATAGGCATGCGCGGCTTCGAACAGCCATGCGTTCCAGCCCGACTCGTCCAGGTTCCCCAGGCTCTTGTAGGTGATCGCCGGCCGGCCGCAGCGCTCGATCAGAAGCTGCGAATACGCTCGCGGGTCGATGGTGCGGATGAACGGAAACGGGCGCGCCAGCTGCGTGCGCCCGGTCTCGTCCTGGATGTCGTACACCACTACGGCGTCGAGCGGCAGGCCTTTCAGCCGGGCGGCGAGCTTGTCGGCAGCCGCCTCCACTTCCCCCGGCGGCGTGCCGAGCCGCGGCGGCGTGGTGCCGTAAAGCAGGTTCATCGGCCCTCGATATAGGGCTTCAGCGCCGCGTAGACCGAGCGGTTGACCGGCGCATCGAAGCCCGCCGCGCGCGCCATGCGCGCCACGGCGCCGCAGAGCCAGGGCGCCTCGAGGCGGCCGCCGTTCTCGAGGTCGTGCAGCAGCGAGGCTTTCATGTCGGCGTGCAGGGTGTCGGCGAACTTCAGGCGGGCGTCGACAAAGTCGTCGGCGAGCGCGACGCCGCGCGCGCGGCCCACGCGCCAGGTCTCGCGCATCGCCTGCTCCAACAACCAGCGCAGATCCGGGTCCGCGCGCACCACGCCGACCGGGCTGCGGGAGACTGCGGTGGCGCTTGAAAGGCCGACCAGGAAAACGAACTTCTCCCAGCTCGCGCGCACGATGTCGTCAGGGATTTCCGCCTGAATGCTTGCGCCTTTACAAGCTTCCAGAAACGCTTCGGCGGCGGCGCGCTGCGACGGCAGGACCGGACCGAACTGCAGCCGCGCCATCTGCCCGCTGTGCTCGATGACGCCGGGCGCCTTGATGCGCGTGCCGATGTAGGCCGAGCCGCCGAGCACCTTTTCTTTCCCAAGGATCCCGCCTACACGCTCGGTCGACTCGACGCCGTTCTGGAACGGGATCACGATCGTGTCTTTCCCGACCACCGGGCGCAGACGCTCGGCGGCGCTTTCCGTGTCCCACAGCTTCACCGCGAAGAGCACCACGTCGACGACGCCGGCTGCGCGCGGGTCCTCGAACACCCGCACCTTGAGCCTGGCGTTGCCGTGCGCGCTCTCGACGCTCAGGCCGTCCCTCTGCAGCGCCTGCAGGTGCTTGCCGCGCGCGAAGAACGTGACTTCGTGCCCGGCCTGCTGCAGCCGGGCGCCGAAGTAGCCGCCGACGCCGCCGGCCCCCATGGCGGCGATCTTCATACGATCAACCGCGGCATTGGCGATCCTCAATACCGGTAATGGTCGCTCTTGTACGGACCGCTCTTCGGCACGCCGATGTAGCGCGCCTGCTCATCGGTGAGCTCGGTGAGCATCGCGCTCAGCTTCGCGAGCTGCAGCCGCGCCACCTTCTCGTCGAGCTGCTTCGGCAGGATGTAGACGCCGACCGGGTACTCCGCCGTGTGGGTGAAGAGCTCGATCTGCGCCAGCACCTGGTTCGCGAACGACGAGCTCATCACGTACGACGGATGGCCGGTGCCGCAGCCGAGGTTCACCAGGCGCCCCTCCGCGAGCAGGATGATGCGCTTGCCGTCGGGGAAGATGATGTGGTCGACCTGCGGCTTGATGTTTTCCCACGTATAGGCCTTGAGGCTCGCCACGTCGATCTCGTTGTCGAAGTGGCCGATGTTGCACACGATGGCGTTGTTCTTCATGCGCTTCATGTGCTCGTGGGTGATGACCTTGTAGTTGCCGGTCGCGGTGACGAAGATGTCGGCCTTGTCGGCGGCGTACTCCAGGGTGACCACTCGGTAGCCTTCCATTGCCGCCTGCAGCGCGCAGATCGGATCGATCTCGGTGACCCATACCTGCGCCTGCAGGCCGCGCAGCGCCTGCGCCGAGCCCTTGCCGACCTCGCCGTAGCCGGCGACCACGGCCACCTTGCCCGCGACCATCACGTCGGTCGCGCGCTTGATGCCGTCGACCAGCGACTCGCGGCAGCCGTAGATGTTGTCGAACTTGGACTTGGTCACCGAATCGTTGACGTTGATCGCGGGGAAGAGCAGCCGCTTTTCCTTCGCCATCTGGTAGAGCCGGTGCACGCCGGTGGTGGTCTCTTCGGTGACGCCTTTGACGTCCTTCGCAACGCGCGAATACCAGCCAGGCTGCGCCTTGAGTCGCGCCTTGATCGCCTTGTAGAGCGAGACTTCCTCCTCGCTCGTCGGCTTGTCGAGCACCGACGCGTCCTGCTCCGCGTTCTTGCCGAGGTGCACGAGCAGCGTCGCGTCGCCGCCGTCGTCGAGGATCATGTTGGGGCCCTGATTGCCGAACTCAAAAATCCGGTGCGTGAACTCCCAGTACTCGTCCAGGCTCTCGCCCTTGTACGCGAACACCGGCGTGCCGCCCGCCGCGATCGCGGCCGCGGCGTGATCCTGCGTGGAGAAGATGTTGCACGAGGCCCAGCGCACTTCGGCGCCGAGCGCCTTGAGCGTCTCGATCAGCACCGCGGTCTGGATGGTCATGTGCAGCGACCCGGTGATGCGCGCGCCCTTGAGCGGCCGCCGGGCGGCGTACTCCTGGCGGATCGCCATCAGCGCCGGCATCTCCCACTCGGCGATGGCGATTTCCTTGCGCCCCCAGTCGGCGAGCGCCAGGTCGGCGACCTTGAAGTCGGTGAACTTGGAATCGATCTTCATTGCAATGGATCTCCTGAAAGCAAAAGGCGCCCGCACCGTGTCCGATGCGAGCGCCGTTGAATTTAGCTGAGCCTGACCCCCGTATCTACCCCGGGGACGCAACGCTCCTCAGCAGGGGCGAATTATCTAGGAATCCTCGAAGGTGATCAACCCCATGCCGGTCGTCATCGGCGCGTAATAGTGGCGATGCACGCGGCGGGCGCTCGGCGACAGGGCGCCGCGCATGACATGCCACATGATGAGCTCGACCGCCTCGGCGCCCGCCCGCTCCATGAGCTCCTGGTGCGACAGCTCGGCGAGCTTCCCCGGATTGTTTTCGATTTCATCCAGGAACATCTGGTCGAACGCCTCGTTCATGTGGCCGAAGCGCTTGCCCTGCAGCTGGTGCGACATGCCGCCGGTCCCCATGACGACGACCCGGAGATCTCCTTCATGGGAAGAGACCGCCTTTCTCAGCGCTTGCCCGAGCTTGTAGCAGCGCCGCCCGCTGGGCAGGGGGTGCTGGATCACGTTGACCTGGAGCGGCACGGCGGCGACCGGCCAGCCGTCGGGGTGGTGCTGGAAGCAGAGGTTCATCGGCACCAGGAAGCCGTGCTCCACCCCCATTTCCTGGCACACCGTGAGATCGAATTCGTCCGCGACCAGGCTTTCGCACAAATGAATCGAAAAATCCGCAGCGCCGCGGATCTCGGGAAGCGGCCGCGTACCGAAGCCTTCGTCGGCGATCGCGTAGCGCTCGGCGACGCCGATGGCGAAGGTCGGATACTTGTCCAGCATGAAGTCCGCGCCGTGGTCGTTGTAGACCACGATCGCCACATCGGGCGCGAGGCGCGCGAGCCATTCGCGCACCGGCACGTAGGCGTCCCACAGCGGCCTCCACGCAGGGGTCCGCATCTTGCCGCGGTCGTAGGCCACCCCGACCGACGGCACGTGGGAGAGACCCAGCCCGGCTACGATCCTAGACGGCATCTTTCAGGTTGCGCGTCGACAGGAACTGCTCGTAGCTCTCGCCGCGCATCTGCGCGCCCATGCGGTAGAGGCTGTTGCCGGTGACCGCGCCGAGCTTGAGCATCCAGTAGATGTTGAGCCCCGCCTCGATCAGGCCGCCGAAGTCCCTCGTTCTTATCAATTGTTTCTCGGCTTCGGTGAGGGCGAAACGGGACATGTAGCCTTCCTCATCCCGCTTGAAGGCGTCGCGGTTCGCGGGCGAGCACAGGGAACCGCACAGCTTGTTCAGCCGATAGCCGCGCCGCGAAGCGCGCAGGTCGAAGATCGTGGTGTCGGGGATCGGTCTTAGACCGCGCCCCATACCTCGTTCGCCGTGTCGATGCACAGCCGCAGCTTCGCCTTTTCCTGCTCGACGCTGAGGATGTTGCCGTGGTGCGTGCTGGAAAAGCCGCATTGCGGGCTGAGGCAGAGGTTGTCGAGCGGCACGTACTTCGAGGCGGCTTCGATGCGCCGCTTGAGGTGATCCTTCGACTCGAGCTCGGGCACCTTGGAGCTGACGAGCCCCAGCACCACGACCTTGCCTTTCGGCACGAAGCGCAGCGGCTCGAAGCCGCCGGCGCGCTCGGTGTCGTACTCCAGGAAGAAGGCGTCGACGTCCAGCCCCGTGAACACCCGCTCGGCCACGAAATCGGCATACGCGCCGCTCGCCAGCCAGGTGCTCTTGAAGTTGCCGCGGCAGGTGTGGATCGCGACCGTCATGTCGTCGGGCACCTCGCGGATCGCGGCGTTCACCGCCTGGGCGTACATCTCGGCGTCCTTTTTCGGGTCGTCGCCGAGCTTCTTGAACTGCTCCTGCACCTTCGGGTCGCCCCACATCGCGATCGTCGTGTCGTCGACCTGCAGATAGCGGCAGCCCGCCTTGTAGAGATCGGCGATTTCCTCGCGGTAGCACTGGGTGAGATCGGCCCAGAACGCGTCCAGATCGGGGTACGTGTTCTTGATCGAGGCGCGGTCGCCGCGCGCGTGCAGCATGGCGGGGGACGGCAGGGTGAACTTCGGCATGCCTTTCTTCACCACCGACTTCAGGAACTTGAAATGCTCCAGCATGCTGGGCTTGGAGCGCCGCAGCTTGCCCGTCACCATCATCGTCGGCGGCTGCTCGTGCGTGCCCTTGAACTTGGCGTCGCCATAGATGTCGGACTGCCCCAGCTCGACGCCGTCGAAGCCGTGCAGGAAGTCGATGTGCCACCAGTCGCGGCGGAACTCGCCATCGGTGATCGACGGGATGCCGATGTCCTCCTGGAGCTTCACCACCTCGCGGATCAGCCGGTCCTCGGCGGCCTTGAGCTCGGCCGCTGAGGCCTTGCCCTGCTGCACTTTCTCGCGCAGGTCGTGCAATTCCCGCGGACGCAGCAGGCTGCCGACATGGTCGGCGCGAAACGGGGGTTGGGTACGGGCAGCCATCGTGAGCTCCTTGCTTATGCGGCTTCCTTGAGCGCGAGCGCCTTGTCGGTCGCTTCCCACGTGAACTCGGGCTCTTCGCGGCCGAAGTGGCCGTAGGCCGCGGTCTTCTCGTAGATCGGCCGCAGCAGGTCGAGCATCTGGATGATGCCCTTCGGCCGCAGGTCGAAGTTGGCCGCCACGAGCTGCGCAATCTTGTCGTCCGCGAGCTTGCCGGTGCCTTGCGTGGTCACCATCACGCTGGTGGGCTTCGCCACGCCGATCGCGTAGGAAAGCTGCACCAGGCATTTCGAAGCGAGGCCCGCCGCGACGATGTTCTTGGCCACGTAGCGGGCCGCGTACGCAGCCGAACGGTCGACCTTCGAGGGGTCCTTGCCGGAGAAGGCGCCGCCGCCGTGGGGCGCCGAGCCGCCGTACGTGTCCACGATGATCTTGCGGCCGGTCAGCCCGCAATCGCCGGTCGGGCCGCCGATCTCGAAGCTGCCGGTCGGGTTGACGAGGTAGCGCACCTTGCCCTTCACCATGTTCTTCGGCAGCACCGGCTTGATGACCTGCTCGATCACCGCCTCCTCGATCTGCGGGTGCGGGATGCCCGGTCCATGCTGCGTGGAGAGCACCACGGTGTCGATCGAATCGGGCTTGCCGTTCACGTAGCGCATCGTCACCTGCGACTTGGCGTCCGGGCGCAGCCAGGCGAGGCGCCCGTCGCGGCGCACTTCGGCCTGGCGCTCGACCAGGCGGTGCGACAGGTAGATCGCCATGGGCATGAGGCTCGGCGTCTCGTCGCAGGCATAGCCGAACATGAGGCCCTGGTCGCCCGCGCCCTGGTCGAGGTCGAGCCCCTTGCCCTCGTCGACGCCCTGGGCGATGTCGCGCGACTGCTCGCCGTAGGCGACGATGACGGTGCAGGTATGCGTGTCGAAGCCGATCGTCGGATCGGTGTAGCCGATGCGGCGGATGGTCTTGCGCGCGACCGCGTCGAAATTCACCCGCGCGTTGGTGGTGATCTCGCCCGCCAGCACCACGAGGTTGTTCTTCACCAGGGTCTCGGCGGCGACGCGCGAGCGCGGGTCCTGGGCTAGAATCGCATCGAGCACCGCGTCCGAGATCTGGTCAGCGACCTTGTCGGGATGGCCCTCGGACACCGATTCAGAAGTAAACAGAAAATCGCTCATTGCGTGCGCGCCTTCTTATGGGAGGCCGCAAGGATACCAAAACTTTGTCACCGTTCCCCAGCGTGCTGCTCCGGCTAATCGCGAGATTGCCGTTGTCGTTTCTGCACGCCGTGGGAACGGCCCTCGGATGGGCGATCTATGGGATATCGCCCACCTACCGGCGCAACGTGCGAAGCAATCTCCTGCAGGCGGGCTACACCGACGCGCGCACGCGGCGCGAGGCAATCGCCGCCGCGGGCAAGATGCTCACCGAGCTGCCCGCCATCTGGTTCCGCCCGCACGCCGAAGTCGCCGCGCTGGTGCGCGAGGTGATCGGCGAGGAGCAGGCGCTCGCCGCCCGCGCGCAGGGCAAGCCGGTGCTTTTCCTTACTCCGCACATGGGCTGCTTCGAGGTCACCGCGCAGTACGCCGCGCTGCGCACGCCGATCACGGTCCTCTACCGGCCGCCGAAGCTCGGCTGGCTCGAGCCGCTGATGCTCGAGGGCCGCGTGCGGCCGAACGTGCGGCTCGTGCCGGCCGACGTGAGGGGCGTGCGCGAGTTGTTCAAGGCCTTGCAACGCGGCGAAGCGGCCGGTTTTCTTCCGGACCAGGTGCCGGGCAAGGGCGAGGGCGAGTGGGCGGAGTTCTTCGGCCGCCCCGCCTACACCATGACGCTCGCGGCGAAGCTCGCGGAGCGCGAGGGCGTCGCCTGCTTCCTGGCGTACGGCCGGCGGCTCGAGCGCGGGCGCGGCTATGCGATCGTGCTTCGAGCGCTGCCTCCCGCGCTGCCCGGCGAGCGGCCGGCGCGGCATCTCAACCGCGCGCTGGAAGAGCTGGTGCGCGATTGTCCCGGGCAATACCTGTGGAGCTACAACCGCTACAAGGTGCCCGCGGGCGCCTCGCCGCCGCCATGATCAGCCGCATCGTTCTCGGCCTCATGTGGCTGATCCATTTTCTTCCCTTGCGCGTCGTTTCGCGCATCGGCGACGCGGTCGGCCGGCTCGCGTACTGGCTGATCCCGGAGCGGCGCAAGGTGACCCGCATCAACCTGGAGAAATGCTTCCCGGGCATGGCGCCCAGCGAAAGGGAGGCGCTCGCGCGCGCCGCATTCCGGCTCTTTTGCCGCAGCTTCATCGAACGAGGCCTCCTGTACTGGGCGCCGCCGAAGCGCATCGAGCGGCTGGTGCGCGTCGACGGGATGGAGCACCTGAAGGCGCTGGAAGGCAGGCGGGTCGTCATCCTCGCGCCGCACTTTGTCGGTTTCGAGGCGCCCCTGATGCGCCTTTCGATGGGGTCGGCGACGGCGACGATGTACGCGCGCCAGAAGGACCCGTTTTTCGAACGCGTGATGTACGCCGGCCGCTCGCGCTTCGGCCTGCAGCTGTTTCCGCGCCAGGCCGGGATCAGAAAAGCATTGCGCGCGATCCAGTCCGGCGCCATCTACTATTACCTTCCCGACATGGACTTCGGCTCGAAATCCGCGGTGTTCGCGCCTTTCTTCGGCGTGCCCGCCGCCACGGTGACCGGACTGTCGTATATTGCTCGCGCTACGGGCGCAGCCGTCGTGCCCTGCGTGGCGCGCATGCTTCCCGGCGGCGGCTATGTCGGCACGCTGCACCCGGCCTGGAGCGATTTTCCCAGCGGCGACGACGCGGCCGACGCGCGCCGCATGAACGCCTTCATCGAGGAGCGCGTGCTCGAGATGCCCGAGCAGTATCACTGGCTGCACAAGCGCTTCAAGACGCGCCCCGAAGGAGAGCCGAAATTCTATTGAGAGTCGCGGTCGTCGGCGCCGGGCACATGGGCCGTTATCACGCACAGAAGCTCGCCGCCCGCAGCGACTGCAAGCTGGTGGCAGTCGCCGACGTCGACCGCGCGCGCGCCGAGGCGCTCGCCGGGGCGCACGGTTGCCCGGCCTTCACCGACTATCGCGCGCTTCTCGGCGTCGCCGACGCCGCGGTGATCTCGGTGCCGACCGAGCGCCATCGCGAGGTCGCCGGCGCATGCCTCGACGCGGGGTTGCACGTGCTGGTCGAGAAGCCGCTCGCCGTCGACCTGGACGAGTCCCGCGACCTGATCGGGCTGGCCCGGAAGAACAATGTCGTGCTGCAGGTCGGCCACGTGGAGCGCTACAACGCCGCGTTTCGGGCGCTCGCCGTGCGCATGCACCGGCCGCTCTTCATCGAGGCGGAGCGGCTCTCCGGCTTCAAGCTGCGCGGCGCCGACGTCGACGTAGTGCTCGACCTGATGATCCACGACCTCGATCTGGCGCTCGCGCTCGCGAAGGGCGAGGTCACCGGGGTCAGCGCCTGCGGCTTTCGCGTGCTCACTCGCGACATCGACATCGCCAACGCGCGCATCGAGTTCTCGGACGGATGCGTCGCGAACCTGTCGGCGAGCCGCGTGAGCCAGGCGCCGGTGCGCAAGCTGCGCGTTTTCCAGGCGGACGTGTACGTGTCGGCCGACCTGCAGGCGGGAAAGCTGCGCTACGTCCGGCAGGCAGGCGGCGCCATCGAGGAGATCGAGGAGAGCCATAGCGGCGACGCCCTCGCGGCGCAGGCGGACGCTTTTGTGTCCGCGGTATTGAAGGCCGCGCCCATCCCCGTCGACGGCGAAGGCGGCCGGCGCGCGCTCGAGCTCGCGCTCGAGGTGGGCAGGCTGGTGCGTGACAGACTGAAGAGATTCGGATGAAGACTTCCATACCCATGGTGGACCCGGCGGCGGAGTACCGCGCGCTGAAGCCGGAAATCGACGAAGCAGTGGGCCGGGTGCTCGCTTCCGGGCGCTACGTGCTCGGCCCTGAAGGCGAGGCGTTCGAGCGCGAGGTGGCCGCCTACGTCGGGGCGCCGCACGCGGTCGGCTGCAACTCGGGCACCGACGCGCTGCACCTGGCGCTCGTCGCCGCGGGTATCGGAGCGGGCGACGAGGTGGTGCTGCCGGCGTTCACCTTCTTCGCTACCGCGGAGGCGATTTCCTACACCGGCGCGACCCCGGTGTTCGCCGACATCGATCCCGCGACTTTCAATATTTCAGTGGATTCATTGAAGCGCAGGCTGTCGCCGAAGACGAGGGCGGTGATCGTGGTGCATCTCTTCGGCCAATGCGCCGCGCTCGACGAGATCGCCGCGCTGTGCAGGCAGAAGAGCCTGGTGCTCGTCGAGGATTGCGCGCAGTCCCTCGGCGCCGAATACCAGGGCCGGCGCGCCGGGGCCTGGGGCGACTTCGGCTGCTTCTCCTTTTACCCGACGAAGAACCTCGCCGCGGCCGGGGATGCCGGCCTCATCACGACGGCGAGCGCCGATTACGACAAGGTGCTGCGCATGCTGCGCCACCACGGCAGCCGCCAGAGCTATCTGCACGAGCGCGTCGGCTGGAACAGCCGGCTCGACGAGTTGCAGGCCGCGGTGCTGCGGGTGAAGCTCAGGCGCCTGGACGAATTCAACGCGGCGCGCCGCCGAGCCGCGCAGCGCTACCGCGAAAGGCTGAAGGGCGCGCAGCTCGAGCTTCCGGCGGAGGATGCGCGCGGCAAGCACGTCTATCACCAGTTCACCATCCGCAGCGAGCGGCGCGACGCGATCCGCGAAGCGCTCGCCGCGGACGGCATCGCCGCTTCGATCTTCTACCCGATGCCGCTGCACCGCCAGCCGGCCTACGAAGCGTTCCATCGCGACCTCGCGCTGAGCGCCTGCGAGGCGGCGGCGCGGACGGTGCTGTCACTGCCGATCAACCCGCTTCTGGACGACGCCTCGATCGAGCGTATCTGCGCGCGCATCCAGGATGCGCTGCGATGACGCTGCGCTTCACCAAGATGCACGGCGCCGGCAACGATTTCGTGGTGATCGATGCCACGAAACAGGTTGTTTCATTGAACACAGAACAAATTCGTCGTATTGCTGACCGCCATCTCGGCGTCGGCTGCGACCAGGTCCTCGTCGTCGAGCGGCCCACCGCGCCGGACGCGGATTTCCGCTACCGCATCTTCAACGCCGATGGCGGCGAGGTGGAGCAGTGCGGCAACGGCGCGCGCTGCTTCGTCAAGTTCGTGCACGCCAAGGGGCTTACCGACAAGCGCGAGATCCAGGTGGAGACGCTCGGCGGCCGCATCGTGCCGCGGCTCGAGGCCGACGGCGAAGTGAGCGTCAACATGGGCGCGCCGCGTTTCCAGGGCGAGGAGCCGCTCGCCTTGAACGGAGAAACGGTGCACGTCGCGATCCTGTCGATGGGAAACCCGCATGCGGTGCAGGTGGTCGCCGACGCGGCTTCGGCGCCGGTGACGACGCAGGGCCCTCGCCTTGAAAGGCATCCCCGGTTCCCGCACCGCGTGAACGCGGGCTACATGCAGGTGCTGGAGCGCCGGCACATCGCGCTGCGCGTCTGGGAGCGCGGCGCCGGCGAGACGCTCTCCTGCGGCACCGGTGCCTGCGCGGCTGCGGTCAGCGGCATCCGGCGCGGGCTGCTCGATTCGCCGGTGCGCGTCGACACGCGCGGCGGAACGTTGACCGTCTCTTGGGCCGGCGGCGACAATGCGGTGTGGATGAAGGGACCGGCCGTGACGGTGTTCGAAGGAACGATAGAACTATAAGAGCCAGATGACCGCCGACGACATCGCGCGCTTCCTGCGTACCCACCCGGGTTTTTTCGACCAGCATCCCGATCTTCTGGAAGCGATCCACGTCCCGCATCCGTACGGCGGGCGCGCCATTCCGCTTGCCGAGCGCCAGACGGTGGCGCTGCGCGAGAAGCTGCGCCTGCTCGAAGGCCGGCTCGCCGAGATCATCAAGTTCGCCGAGGAGAACGACGCGATCAGCGAGAAGGTGCACCGGCTTTCGGTGGCGCTCGCCGGGGCGCGCGACTTCCCGGCGCTCGCCCATTCGCTGTACTTCCACCTGCGCGAGGATTTCTCGGTCCCGCACGTGGCGCTGCGCGTGTGGGGAAAGTCCGTGGCGGTCGATTTCCAGGAGGCCGACCCGGTGAGCGAGGCGCAAAAGACCCATGCCGAGGCCATGGCTGCCCCGCAGTGCGGCCCTGCCGCCGGAAATCCCTTCGTGCCGTGGTTTCGCGAGGCGGCGGAGCACGTGCGCTCGGTCGCCCTGGTGCCGCTCGGTCAGACCGCGGTGTTCGGCCTGCTCGCGCTCGGCAGCGAGGATCCGAAGCGTTTCTTTCCGGAGATGGGCACGCTCTACCTTCGTCGCATCGGGGAGCTATGCGCGGCCGGAGTGACGGCGCGGCTGTAACGCGCGAGTACCTCGATGCCCTTTGGCATCAGCGCCGCCTTTCCCCGGCGACGCTGCGCAATTACCGCCACGCGCTCGATCTCTTGCTTTCTCTATTGAAGGACGCGAAGCTCGAATCGGTCGAGCCGGCACAAGTACGCCGCTTCGTCGCGCTGATGCACTCGAAGGGCCTTGCGCCGCGCTCGCTCGCCCTCATGCTCTCGGCGTGGCGCGGCTGCTACCGCTGGCTCGTCCGCCACCGCGGCTTCAGCGCCAATCCGGTGCTCGGCGTGCGCGCGCCGCGGGCCGCGCGGCCCCTCCCCAAGGCCTTGTCGGTCGAGGCGGCGCAGCGCCTGTTCGGCGAAACGCCCGCGTCGCCGGAGGCCACGCGCGATGCGGCGATGTTCGAGCTGCTGTACTCCTCGGGCCTGCGCCTCGCCGAGCTGGTGGCGCTGAACGCCGACGACGGGCGGCTCGACCTGGCCCAGGGCGAGGTCACGGTGACCGGCAAGGGCGCGCGCACGCGCACCGTGCCGGTCGGCGCCGGCGCCCGCGCGGCGCTGCGCGCCTGGCTCGAGATCCGCTCACAGGCCGCGGCGCCGGGCGAGCGGGCGCTTTTCGTCGGCGCGAGGGGCAAGCGCATCGCGCCCTCGGTGGTCGGCGCACGCCTGCGCGCGTGGGCGCGGCGCCGCGGGCTCGCGGAACGCGTGCATCCGCACATGCTGCGCCATTCGTTCGCCACGCATCTGCTGCAGTCCTCGCAGGACCTGCGCGCGGTGCAGGAGCTCCTCGGGCACGCGAGCATCTCGACCACCCAGGTGTACACCCATCTCGATTTCCAGGCGCTCGCGAAGGTGTACGACGCCGCGCACCCGAGGGCGAAGAAGAAATGAACGCGTTGGTGCTGAAGAAGGGCCGCGAGAAATCCCTGCGTCGGCGCCACCCCTGGCTGTTCTCCGGCGCCATCGACAAAACCTTGGGCAAGCCCGGGCCGGGCGACACGGTCGAGATCCGCGACGCGGCGGGCAAGGCGCTTGCGCAGGCGGCGTACAGCCCCGCGTCGCAGATCCGCGCCCGGGTGTGGACTTTCAATCCGTCGGAACCTGTTACGGTGGAGTTCTTTCGCGCGCGGATCGAGCGGGCGCTCGCGCTGCGCGAGGCGCTGCCCGACCGCCGGCACACCAATGCGCTGCGCCTCGTGCACGGCGAGTCCGACGGGCTGCCGGGGCTCATCGTCGATCGCTATGCCGACGTGCTGGTCGCGCAATTCCTCGCCGCGGGAGTGGAGCGCTGGCGCGAGCCGATCCTCGATCTGCTCGCCGAGTTGACGGCCTGCGAGGCGATCTTCGAGCGCTCCGATGCTGAAGTGCGCGTGCTCGAAGGCTTGCCGCCGAGGACCGGGTTCTTCCGCGGCAACCGCAATGCCGCGCGCTGCCCCATCGTCGAATACGGCCTCAACTTCCGCGTCGACGTCGAGCAGGGGCAGAAGACCGGCTTCTTCCTCGACCAGCGCGAGAACCGGCAGCGCGTGCGCAACCTCGCGGCCGGGCGCGAAGTGCTCGACGGCTTCTGCTACACCGGCGGATTCTCGATCGCCGCGCTCGCGGGCGGCGCCACGCGGGTCACCGCGATCGAGAGCTCGGCGCCGGCGCTGGAAGTCGCGCACGACAATCTGGCTGCCAATCCCTTCGACGCCGCGCGCGTCGAGTTCGTCCACGGCGACGTCTTCTCCGAGCTGCGCACGCTGCGCGACCGCGGCGCAAGCTTCCAGATGGTGATCCTCGATCCGCCGAAATTCGCCCCGACCGCGGCCCAGGCGCGCAATGCCGCGCGCGCCTACAAGGACATCAACCTGCTCGCGCTCAAGCTGCTCGCCCCCGGCGGCCTGCTCGCCACCTTCTCGTGCTCGGGCGGCGTGTCGGCGGAGCTCTTCCAGTCGATCGTCGCCGGCGCCGCGCTCGACGCGGGAGCGCAAGCGAAGATCATCGAGCGCTTCGGCGCCGCCGCCGACCATCCCGTGGCGCTCGAATTCCCCGAGGGCGAATACCTCAAGGGCCTGCTTGTAGTTAAGAGCTGATTATTTCTGGAAGGGGTTCGGTCTTCCGGCCATGCGCTCGAGGCGGGAGATCTCCTCGCTGGTGTGGCGCTCGAAGGGCGCGGGGACGACGCGGTCGGCGCTGATGCGGCGCGCGATGTGGTTTTCCGCGGTGACGGCGACCGCTTCCATCATCGACCCAGTGGAAACGGACATGAGCTCGGTGGAGCCGAAGCAGGTGCAGGCATAGGTTTCCTGCGGCATCGTCTCGACGTAAATGCCGGTGCCGCGGATGCCGATGGTGACCGTCTGGGCGTAGACCGCGCGCGCCGTGCCGCGCCCGAAGGTCGCCCCGAGCGCGCCGGTCACGAGCCGAAGGGCGTCGATCACGGTGTCGCGCACTCCGCCCGGCCGCAGGCGCAGCTCGCTTCCCGGCCGCAGGAAGTACGCATCGCCGGCGACGGTGAACCAGATGCGCCCGTCGCGCCCGGTGGCGATCGTCTGGCCGGCGCGGATCGCGCTGTTGCGCGCCATGCGGGCCCCGTTCAGCAGCACCTCGCCCGACAATTCGTGAACCATGCCCCATTGGGCGGCCGCAGGCAGCGGCAGCAGCACGCCGGCGGTCAGGAGCGTGCAGTCGGTCAGGAACTTTCTTCTATGTGCCGTCATATAATCCCGCCCTTCGCTGAGGAGCACTCCCCATGCAGGAAAGCAACATGGTGCCGGTGACTATTCTTACCGGCTTCCTCGGCAGCGGCAAGACGACGCTGCTGAACCGCATTCTCAAGGAGGACCACGGCCACCGCATTGCGGTGATCGAGAACGAGTTCGGCGAGGTCGGGGTCGACAACGACATCATCGAGAGCGGCGACGAGCAGATCGTCGAGATGAACAACGGCTGCATCTGCTGCACGGTGCGCGGCGACCTGATCCGCATCCTCGGCACCCTGAAGGACAAGCGCGACCAGGGCGCGCTCAAGTTCGACCGCGTGGTGATCGAGACCACCGGCATGGCCGACCCGGGCCCGGTGGCGCAGACCTTCTTCACGGACGAGGAGATCGGCAACTACTATCTCCTGGACTCGATCATCACGCTGGTCGACGCCAAGCACGCGCCCACGCAGCTCGACGAGTTCCACGAGGCGCAGGAGCAGGTCGGCTTCGCCGACAGGATTCTGCTTTCCAAGACGGATTTGACTGCGGAGGACGAAACCGACCTTCTCGTCAAAAGACTCAAAAAGATGAATCCGCGGGCGCCGATCAAGAGGGTGCACTTCGGCGACGCGCCGCTGCGCGAGGTGCTCGACATCCGCGGCTTCAACCTGAACGCCATCCTCGAGCTCGATCCGCAGTTCCTCACCGACATCCAGCACGAGCACCACGACGAGGTGGAATCCTTCGTGTTCCGCTCCGACAAGCCCTTCGACGGCCAGAAGCTCGAGCAATTCCTCTCCGGAATGATCCAGGTCTACGGCCCCGATCTGCTGCGCTACAAGGGCGTGCTGTGGATGAAGGGCAACCCGCGCCGGGTCGTGTTCCAGGGCGTGCACATGATGATGGGCGGCGACCTGGGAAAGCCCTGGGGCAAGGGCGAGAAGAAGGGCTCGGTGATGGTGTTCATCGGCAAGCGGCTGCCGAAGGACATCTTCATCGCCGGCATGCAGCAATGCCTGGCGAAGTAGCCTGATCATCGCCGTTCGCGGCCCCGTCCAGCGCTACGACGGCGTGGTGGCGCTGCGGCTCTTCTACCGCCTCACCGAGGCGGTCCAATCCAACTGAGGTAGTCGATTGGGTCCGCGGCAGTTGCGTCTTACCCTATAATGCAACTGAGTTGCAAATGACGACACAGTTTTACGACCGCGCGGAAGCTTTGGTGAAGCGCACGGCGGCGCGAACGACGCGCTCGCGGATCGAGATTCTCGCCGTGCTGCTCGCCGCCCGGCGCGCGCTTACGCACCACGAGATCGAACGGCGGGCGAGGCGCGCCGGCGTGGACCGCGTGACGATCTACCGCGTGCTGGAATGGCTGGTCGCATGCGGGCTGGCCCACAGGATTGCGGGCGACGACCGGGTGTGGCGCTTCAATGCCGCCGCGGACGAGCATGCTCGGCGGCATGCGCACTTCAAGTGCAACGACTGCGGGGAGGTGATCTGCCTGGAAGCGGCGGTACCGGCCCGCGCGGTGCCGCTGCCCTCCGGATACCGCCCCCAAGAGGTCGAGCTAACTGTCAAGGGCCTGTGCGCCGGCTGCACATCGGCGCGGCGTTGACGCGATGGACGCGACTTTGGCCTGGATCGTCGCTGCCAGCCTCGCCGGAGGCGTGGTGAGCGTCCTGCTCGCGGGCAGCATCGCGTACACGCTGCTCGCTGGCTGGGTGCCGCGCATGGTGAGCTATTCGGTGGGCGTGCTGCTCGGCGTGGCGTTTCTCGACCTGCTGCCCGAGGCGTTCGAGCAGGCGGCGGATGCCGGCGCGCTGTCCGGCGTCATGCTGGCCGGAATTCTGGCGTTCTTCCTGCTGGAAAAGGCGGCGCTCTGGCGCCACAGCCACGAGGAAAACGGTCGCGGGACGCACGAGTCCTCGGGGCTGCTGATCCTGGCCGGGGACGCGTTCCATAACTTCGTCGACGGCGTGCTGATTGCGGCGGCGTTTCTCGCCGACTTCAGGCTCGGCCTCACGACGACGCTCGCGGTAATGGTGCACGAGGTTCCGCAGGAAATCGGCGATTTCGTGGTGCTGCTGCATGCGGGATACAAGCGAACGCAGGCCCTTTTCCTGAATGTTGCGGTCAGCCTGACGTCGGTCGCGGGAGCTGTGCTCGGATACCTGATGCTGGATTACGCGCAGCCGCTGCTGCAGTACGCGCTGGCGCTGGCGGCCGCGTGCTTCACTTACATCGCGGTCGCCGACCTGATTCCTCACCTGCACCGCCAGAACCACCGCCAGGAGCTGTGGTGGCAGATCGGATTGATCGCGCTCGGCCTGGGCACCATAGGCGTTCTCGGGTCGTGACTGCACTGAGTACAGAGTCTGGCTCGCCGGCGCGCGCACGCAGGACGCATCTCGCAACAGCTAAACCGCAGCCGCAGCCGGAGGCGATGGCGCCTTACTGAAGACCGCTCGCAGCGGCCATGCCGACGAGATCGACGCGCCGCAGGTGAAAAGTTGGTGTATGGTTGAAATTGCGTCGTTCGTCCCCCACGTACGTCTTTCCCCGAGGTAATTCTCTAGCCTTTATGGAATCCTTTCACGGCACCACGATCCTTTCCGTGCGGCGCGACAAGACCGTCGCGCTCGGCGGTGACGGCCAGGTCACGCTCGGCCAAGTCGTCGTCAAAGGCGGCGCGAAGAAAGTCCGGCGCCTGTACCAGGAACGCATCCTCGCCGGCTTCGCCGGCGGCACCGCGGACGCCTTCACGCTCTTCGAGCGCTTCGAGGCGAAGCTCGACAAGCACCAGGGCAACCTGATGCGCTCGGCGGTCGAGCTCGCCAAGGACTGGCGCACCGACCGGATCCTGCGGCGGCTCGAAGCCATGCTGGCGGTCGCCGACCGCGAGCGCTCGCTCATCATCACCGGAAGCGGCGACGTGCTCGAGCCGGAGCTCGGCATCGTGGCGATCGGCTCCGGCGGGCCGTACGCGCAGGCCGCGGCGCGCGCGCTCCTCGAGAATACGACGCTCGGTGCGCGGGAGATCGTCGAGAACTCGCTCGCCATCGCGGCCGATCTATGCATCTACACGAATCACCAGCGAACCATTGAGACGCTGGAATGAAAGACCCTCTGACATGAGCGGCATGACGCCGCAGGAGATCGTCCACGAGCTCGACAAGTACATCGTCGGGCAGGGCAGGGCGAAGCGGGCGGTCGCCATCGCGCTCAGGAACCGCTGGCGCCGCCAGCAGGTCGCCGAGCCGCTGCGCCAGGAGATCACGCCCAAGAACATCCTGATGATCGGGCCGACCGGCGTCGGCAAGACCGAGATCGCCCGGCGCCTGGCGCGCCTTGCCGACGCGCCGTTCATCAAGGTCGAGGCGACCAAGTTCACCGAGGTCGGCTACGTGGGGCGCGATGTCGACACCATCGTGCGCGACCTCGTCGAGATCAGCGTAAAGCAGACGCGCGAGCAGGCGGTGCGGCGCGTGCGCACGCGCGCGCAGGACGCGGCCGAGGACCGGATTCTGGACGTGCTGGTGGGCTTCAAGGGCACCGAGGAAGAAAACGCCACGCGCCAGAAATTCCGCAAGAAGCTGCGCGAAGGCGAGCTCGACGAGAAGGAGATCGAGCTCGAGGTCGCCGCCGCACAGCCGCAGATGGAGATCCTCGCCCCGCCGGGAATGGAGGACCTCACCTCGCAGATCCAGGGCATGCTTTCCAACCTCGGCGGCGGCCGCCGCAAGCTGCGGCGCATGAAGATCCGCGAGGCGATGCAGCTCGTGACCGAGGAGGAGGCCGGGCGGCTGGTGAACGACGACGAGCTGAAGACGCGCGCGCTGGCGAACGCCGAGCAGAACGGCATCGTGTTCCTGGACGAGATCGACAAGATCACGAGCCGCTCCGAGATGCAGGGCGCCGACGTGTCGCGCCAGGGCGTGCAGCGCGACCTGCTGCCGCTCGTCGAGGGCACCACGGTCTCGACGCGCTACGGCATGGTGAAGACCGACCACATCCTGTTCATCGCCTCGGGGGCCTTTCACCTCGCCAAGCCCTCCGACCTCATCCCGGAGCTGCAGGGCCGCTTCCCGATCCGCGTCGAGCTGGACTCGCTCTCGGTCGAGGACTTCGAGCGCATCCTCGTCTCCACCGACGCGAGCCAGGTCAAGCAGTACCAGGCGCTGCTCGCCACCGAAGGCGTCGAGCTGGAGTTTCGCCCGGAGGCGATCCGGCGCCTGGCCGAGATCGCCCACCAAGTGAACGAGAGCACCGAGAACATCGGCGCGCGCCGCCTCTACACGGTGCTCGAAAAGCTCCTGGAGGAGATTTCTTTCGAGGCGGGAAAGCGCGGACCCGGAAGCGTGACGATCGACGCCGCCTACGTGGACGCGCGCCTCGCCGAGCTGTCTAAGAACGACGATCTGGCGCGCTTCGTTCTTTGAGCTCGGCTTCGAGGCAGGCGCGGCACAGGCAGCTTCTGCCGGGGACCGGCGTGAGCGGCGGCAGGCCCTGGCACCAGCATTCGGCCTCGTTGCGGCCGCAGTGAAACGGCGCGCCGCAGCGCGCGCACCGGTCAGTCGGATTCTGCAAGGCGCCGCATCGCTTTCCGCAGGAACAGGGCCTGCTTCCTGAAGTGGCTGCAGCCGTTGCAGATGGCGAGGTGCAGGCGCAGGGTCACGCGCTCGGCGAAGCCCAGGCGGCGGTCGAGCCCCTGGGAGACGAGCTGCGTGGCTTCCTTGCAGGAGAGGATCATTTGGCGAACCAGCTTTCTTGCAGGCACTCCCGCAGCGCCATGCGCGCACGGTAGAGAAGCACCCAGCAGTGGGTCGGCGTGATGCCCAATTCCTTACAGATGTCGCCGGTCTCGAAGCCGAGGTGTTCGCGCATCATGAACGCCTGCGCGCTTTTCTGCGGCAGGCCGGCGAGGCAGCGCTCCAGCGCCGCCAGGAATTCCTTCTGCTCGAGCAAGGTGTCCGGGTCTTCCCAGCCGCTCGGCGGCTCGCGCCAATGGCCGCGCTCGTCGAACGGCGCCTCGACGTCGCCTTCGTCGTCGGCGAGCGGCGCTTCGCGGGCGAGGCGCCGCAGGGCATCGATGATCTTATGCTTGAGGATCCCGGTGAGCCAGGTACGCAGGTTCGAACGCCCGGCGAAGCCGGCCTCGCCCGCGAGGGCGGCGAGGAGCGTCTCCTGGACCACGTCCTCGGCGGCGTGCCGGTCGCGCAGCTGCAGCCGGGCGTAGCGCAGGAGGTAAGGCCGCTCCCCCTCCACCCGCGAGCGGAAATCCGTCATGAACAGGCAGTTTACCCGGGGTCTTGAAAAGCGGGCGTTCGCCCCTACCTGCCTGACAACGCCTCAGGAAAGGAGACTCACATGGCAAACGTTACCCGGTTCGACCCGTTCAACGACCTGGTCGATGATTTCTTCAAGGGCTTTCTGGTGCGCCCGCTCGCCGTCGAAAGCGGCCGCAGCGACGCGCTGCCGCGCATGAAGGTGGATGTGGCCGAGAAAAACGGCGCCTACGTGGTGAGCGCGGAGCTTCCCGGCGTCAAGAAGGAAGACATCCAGATCACCATCGACGGCGCGCAGGTCACGCTGGCCGCCGAAGTGAAGCGCGAGAAAGAGGTGTCGCAGGACGAGCGCGTGCTGCACGCCGAGCGCACCTACGGCAAGGTGAGCCGCAGCTTCGCGCTGCCGCAGGAGATCGACGAAGCCAAGGCGGAAGCCAAGTTCCGCGACGGCGTCCTCGAGCTGACGCTGCCGAAGAAGGCCGCCGCCCAGCGCAAGCAGATCGCGATCCAGTAAAGCAGCTTTTTTACCCGCAACACCGGAAGAGCCGGCCCGCTGCCGGCTCTTTTTGTTTGTAGAATCCTGCGGTCATGAACGCCCCCTTCAGCCACAGCCCGCAGGCGGCCGAGAAAGCGCGCATCCTCGGCGAGGCGCTGCCCTATATTCAGCGCTTCCACGGCAAGACGATCGTGGTGAAGTTCGGCGGCAATGCGATGTCCGACGCGGCGCTGAAGACCGCTTTCGCGCGCGACGTGGTGCTGCTGAAGCTGGTGGGCATGAACCCGGTGGTGGTGCACGGCGGCGGCCCGCAGATCGAGGACATGCTGTCGCGGCTGGGCAAGAAAGGCGAGTTCGTCCAGGGCATGCGCGTCACCGACCCGGAGACCATGGATGTCGTCGAAATGGTGCTCGGCGGCCAGGTGAACAAGGAAGTCGTGGAGTACATCAACCAGGCCGGCGGCAAGGCCGTCGGCCTCACCGGCCAGGACGGCAAGTTCATCCGCGCGCGCAAGCTGCTGCTCGCCTCGAAGGAGAACGGCAAGGTCGACATCGGGCAGGTGGGCGAGATCGAGTCCATCGATCCCGCCGTCATCGAGGCGCTGGAGCAGGGCGGGTTCATTCCCGTGGTGGCGCCGATCGCCACCGGCGCCGACGGCACCACGTACAACATCAACGCCGACCTGGTGGCGGGCAAGCTCGCGGAGGTGCTCAACGCCGAGAAGCTGGTGGTCCTGACCAATACGCCCGGGGTGCTCGACAAGGACGGCAAGCTCCTGACAGGCCTCACGCCCCGCAGGATCGACGATCTGGTGGCGAGGGGCGTGATCTCCGGGGGCATGCTGCCGAAGATCGGCTCCGCGCTCGATGCGGCGCGCAACGGCGTGAAGAGCGTGCACATCATCGACGGCCGCGTGCCCAACGCGCTGCTGCTCGAAGTGCTTACCGATCAGGGCATCGGCACGCTCATCAAAAGCAAGTAGTCGTGCGAATCGCGCGTCTGGCGCCTTCCCGGCGCGTCTGGATTTTCGACCTCGACAACACGCTGCACGACGCGACGGCGGCCATCTTTCCGTCGATGCACCTGCAGATCAACGCGTTCCTCAAGCGCCAGTTCGGCGTGGACGACGAGGGCGCAAACCGCATGCGGCGCGATTTCTGGCTGCGCTACGGCACGACGCTGAACGGCCTGATGCGCCACCGCGGCACCGACCCGCGCCGCTTCCTCGCCGAGACGCACGTGTTCCCGGAGCTGGCGGACATCGTGGTGCACGAGAACGCGCTCAAGCACGCGCTCGCGCGCCTGGGCGGCATGAAGCTGGTGTTCTCGAACGCCCCGCGGCAGTACGTGCACGGCGTGCTGCGGGCGATCGGCCTCGCGCGCTACTTCGATGGCGTCTATGCCATCGAAGACGCGCGCTTCCGCGGCAAGCCGGCGCTGCACGGCTTCCACGTGCTGCTGCGCAACCACGACCTCGATGCTGGGCGGTGCGCCTTCGTCGACGACGCGCTGGAGAATCTGCGCACCGCGCATCGCCTTGGAATGTCAACGGTTTGGGTGAGCCGGCGCAAGCGCCGCGTGCCGTTCGTCGACCTGCGCGTCGCTTCGGTGATCGAGCTGCCGCGCCTAGTCTTCCGCTACGGCTGAGTCTAGAATCCGCCTGCCCCTTCCCCCTATGCCCCGCGCCAAAGGCGAACGCCGGCTGGAGATCCTCAAGGCCCTCGCGCAGATGCTCGAGGCGCCCAAGTGGGAGCGCATCACCACGGCCGCCCTCGCCGAGAGGCTGGACGTCTCGGAGGCCGCGCTCTACCGCCATTTCGCCTCCAAGGCGCAGATGTACGAAGGGCTGATCGAGTTCATCGAAGGCTCGGTGTTCACGCTCGCCAACCGCATCTCCGAGGACGAGGCCGACGGCCAGCTGCAGGCCCAGAAGCTCCTGGAGATGCTGCTCGCCTTCGCCGAGAAGAATCCCGGCATGGTGCGCGTGATGACCGGCGATGCGCTGGTGGGCGAGCACGAGCGGCTCCAGGCGCGCATGAACCAGTTCTTCGATCGCTTCGAATCGACCCTCAAGCAGTCGCTGCGCGGCGCGGCCGACGGCGATGCTGCCGGGCGTGCGGGGGCGCTGTTGCGCTACGCGATCGGCTGCCTGCACCAGTACGCGAAAAGCGGCTTCGCCAGGAAGCCGACCGAGAGCTTCAACGCCCAGCGGCGCTACTTGACGATGTAGTCCCGGGTTTACCGCAGGCGAGGCAGGCCGGGTCCTTCTTGACCCGCACGGCGCGCCAGTCGGCATTCTTCGCGTCGAGCAGCAGCAGCCTCCCGCTCAGCGACTCGCCGATGCCGGCAAGGAGCTTCAGCGCCTCCATCGCCTGCATGGCGCCGATCACGCCGGTCATCGGCGCGAAGACGCCCATCACCGAGCATTGCACTTCCTCGACTTCCCCGTCCTCGGGGAAGAGGCAGGCGTAGCACGGCGCGTCGGGCGCGCGCAGGTCGAACACCATCACCTGGGCATCGAAGCGGATGGCCGCGCCCGAGACCAGCGGCCGGCGGTGCTGCACGCACGCGCGGTTGAGCAGGTGGCGGGTGGCGAAGTTGTCGGTGCAGTCGAGCACGACGTCCGCTTCCGCCACGAGCCTTTGCGCGGATTGCGAGTCTATGCGCGACTGCAGCGCTGCAATGTCGACCTCGGGATTCAGCGCGTGCAAAGCGCTGCGCGCGGCATCGACCTTGGGCGCACCCACGCGTTCCGCCTGGTACAGGATCTGGCGCTGCAGGTTGGTGAGGTCGACCTTGTCGGAATCGGCGAGGGTGATCCTGCCGACGCCGGCCGCGGCGAGGTACAGGGCCGCCGGGCAGCCGAGGCCGCCCGCGCCGACGATCAGGACGCGCGCGCGCTGCAGCCGCTCCTGCCCTTCCACCCCGAATTCAGGAAGAAGGATGTGGCGGCTGTAGCGGAGTAGCTGCTCGTCTTTCAGTTCGGCTTGTTTTGCGCGACGGTCGGAGCGACCGCCTTCACCGGCTCGCCCTTGAGGTGCGCGATGGCCTGCTGCAGCTGGAAGTCGTCCTTCGAGCCAAGCTCGACCGGCTTCATTTCGGCCGGCGACAGCGGCTGCTGCGGCTTGACGCGCGCTGCCGAGGGGTCCTTCTTCTCGTCGGCCTTGCCTTGCCGGCCGTTCTCGAGGTGGCGGGTCAGGTCGGCTTCGCGCACGCGAGTGAGCGTGTCGGTCGGGTCCTCGACCACGATGTCCGGCTTGATGCCGAGCGCCTGGATCGAGCGCCCGCTCGGCGTGAAGTAGCGCGCCGTGGTGAGCTTGATGGCGGTGTTGTTGCCGAGCGGCATGATGGTCTGCACCGAGCCCTTGCCGAAGGTCTGCGTGCCGATCACGGTCGCGCGCTTGTGGTCCTGCAGCGCGCCGGCGACGATCTCGGATGCCGACGCCGAGCCGCCGTTCACCAGCACCACCATCGGCACCGACTTGACGGCCGCCGGCAGCTGCCTGAGCACGTCCTCGCCGCGGCTGCCGCGCGCATAGTCGTCCGGGCTCGCGTAGAACTTCTTCTTCGCGTCCTCGGCGCGCCCGTCTGTGGATACCACCAGCGACTTCGCCGGCAGGAACGCGGACGAGATGGCGACCGCGCCGTGCAGCAGGCCGCCGGGATCGTTGCGCAGGTCGAGCACCAGGCCCTTGAGGCTCGGGTTCTCCTTGAACATCTGCCCGAGGTGCTTCACCAGGTTGTCGGGGGTCGCTTCCTGGAATTGCGAGATGCGCACCCAGCCGTAGCCCGGCTCGATCACCTTCGACTTCACGCTCTGCACCCGGATGACGGCGCGCGTCAGCGTGACGATGATCGGCGCGCTTTCGCCCTTGCGCGAGATGGTGAGCGTGATCGTGGTGTTCGGCTTGCCGCGCATGCGCTTGACGGCGTCGTTGAGCGACATGCCCTTCACCGGGGTCTCGTCGAGCTTGATGATGAGGTCGTTCGGCTTGATGCCCGCCTTGAAGGCCGGCGTGTCCTCGATCGGCGAAATCACCTTGACGAAGCCGTCCTCCATGCCCACCTCGATGCCGAGGCCGCCGAACTGGCCCTGGGTGCCCACCTGCAGCTCGCGGAAGGCTTCCTGGTCCAGGTACGCCGAATGCGGGTCGAGGCCGGTCAGCATGCCGTTGATCGCCTCGGTGATGAGCTTCTTGTCCTCCACCGGCTCGACGTAGTTCGTCTTGATCGCGCCGAACACCTCGGTGAACGCGCGCAGCTCCTCGATCGGCAGCGTGGCGCGCACCGAGCGCTCCGCGATCGCCTGGAAATTCAGGCTGATGAGCACGCCTGCCACGGCGCCGATGGCGATGAGTCCGAGAGTGCGAAGCTTGCTTTGCATAAGTGAGTTACTTCAACCTGACCCACCGCAGCGGGTCGAAAGCGCGGCCAAGATGCCGCAGTTCAAAGTATAGCCCGGTTTCCTCGTTGCCACCGCTCGCCCCGGTGGTTGCGATCGGCTCGCCGACCGCGACCGCGTCTCCCACCTGCTTCAGCAGCGATTCGTTGTTGGCGTAGATCGAGAGATAGGCTTCGCCGTGATCCACGATGAGCAGGTTTCCGAACCCTCTCATCCAGTCGGCGTACACCACTTGGCCACGCGCCACCGCCCGGACCGGCTGCCCCTCGGGGGCGCGAATGAACACGCCCTTCGCCTCCGTGCCCGCCGCTCCCCTTGGAGCACCGAAGCGCCCGATCAGTTCCCCGCGTACCGGCAAGCTAAGCTGCCCGCGCAACGCGGAGAAGGGCGCTTTTCTCGAATCGGGTTGCGGCACGCGCTCGACCCGGCCAATCACGCGCCCGAGGGCTTCGACCAGCCTTGCCAGGCGCGCCTCGTCGGCGCGCAGCACTTTGATTTCGCTGCGGCTCTGGCGTAGCTCGGCGGCGAGCTGCGCGAACACGCGGCGCCGCGCGCGGCGCTCGGCGAGGATTTTGTCACGGTCGGCGCGGCTTGCCTGCTCGAGCGAGCGCAGGCGCGCGCGCCGCGCCTCGGCTTCGCGCCCGAGCCGCTCGGCTTCGGCGATCCCGGCGCGGTAATCCGAAAGGAGCACGGCGGCCGCGCGCGACACATACCCGGCGTAATGCAGCGTCCGCGACACGGCATTGGGGTCTTGGCCGGAGAGCGCCACGCGCAGGGCGTCGGGCGCGCCGCCCGCCTGGCGCGCGGCGAGCATGCGCCCGATGGCCGCCTGGCGCTGCGCGAGCGAGCGCTCGAGCACGCTGCGACGCCCGGCGGCCGCGGCCGCCTCGGCGCGCAGCTGCCGGCTCTCGGCTTCCAGGGCAGCGAGGGTCCGGTTGGCGTCCGAGATCGCGCGCTCGGAGTCCCGCAGCGCGTCGCGCGCCTCGCGCCGGCTCTCTTCCTTTCGGTCGAGCTCGCGGCTGAGGGCTTCGATGCGGCCGCGCAGCGCCTTGAGGTCCTCTTCTTTTGTCGCTCCCCACGCCGAAGCCGCGCAGAGCGCCGCCAGGAGAAGAAGCAGCCTGATCAGGCCTTGACCTTCCCTTGCGCCGAGACGGCTGCGATGCGTTTGGCCACCTCGTCGGGATCGCCGAGGTAGTAATGCTTGGTGGGCCTGAGCTCGGCGTCGAGCTCGTAGACGAGCGGCACGCCGGTCGGCACGTTGAGGCCGACGATCTCGGCTTCGCCCATGCCGTCCAGGTGCTTGATCAGCGCGCGCAGCGAATTGCCGTGCGCCGCGATGAGCACGCGCCGGCCGGCGCTTACGGCCGGCGCAATCGCGCTCGACCAGTAAGGGATCACGCGCGCGACCGTGTCCTTGAGGCACTCGGTGAGCGGCACGTCGACGCCCGCGTAGCGCGGGTCCTTGGATTCGTAGCGCGGATCGCTTCGTTCCATCGCGGGCGGGCGCGTGTCGTAGCTGCGCCGCCACAGCAGCACCTGGGCCTCGCTGTAGTTCTGCGCCATCTCCGCCTTGTTGAGGCCCTGCAGCGCGCCGTAGTGGCGCTCGTTGAGCCGCCAGCTCTTTTCTTCGGGGATCCACATCTGGTCGAGCTCTTCGAGCGCGATCCACAGGGTGCGGACGGCGCGCTTCAGCACCGAGGTGAACGCAAGATCGAAGCGATAGCCGCCGGACTTGAGCAGCCGGCCGGCGGAACGCGCCTCCTCGACGCCCATTGCGGAAAGATCGACGTCCGTCCAGCCGGTGAAGCGGTTTTCGCGGTTCCAGTCCGATTCGCCGTGACGCAGCAGGACGAGCTTGTGCATGGCGCTGAATTATAATGTCCGGCTGCCCGCAGAATACGCGTGAACTTCATCCGGGAAAACATCCTCCTCATCGCGGTCGCGCTCGTTTCCGGCGCGATGCTGCTGTGGCCTTACTTGCGCCGTGCGACCGGCGGTCCTTCGATCAACCCGACCCAGGCGACGCAGCTCATCAACCGCGAGGACGCGCTCGTCGTCGACGTGCGCGAGCCGGGCGAGTACGGCGCCGGCCACATCCTCGGAGCGCGCAACGTCCCGCTTTCGCGCATCGAAGCGGGCGGCGCGGAAGTTGGTAAGAAGAAGGACAAGCCCGTGATCGTGTACTGCGACACCGGCAACCGCTCGGCAAAGGCGGCCGCGACGCTGAGAAGCCAGGGCTTCGCCAGAGCCGTGAACCTCGCCGGCGGGCTGGGTGCGTGGCAGCAGGCCGGGCTGCCCGTGGAGAAATGACTTTGGCCAAGATCGTGATGTATACGACGGCGTGGTGCCCGTTCTGCCAGTCCGCCGAGCGGCTGCTCGCGGAGAAAGGCGTCCCCGTCGAGAAGATCCGCGTCGACCTCGAGCCCGCGCGCCGGGCCGAGATGACGAAAAAAAGCGGCCGGCGCACCGTGCCGCAGATCTGGATCGGCGATCGCCATGTCGGCGGCTGCGACGACCTCTACGCCCTCGAGCGCGAGGGCAAGCTCGACCCCCTACTTAAGGCGATTGCATGAGCGAAGACCCGCAGCAGCCCAGCTTCCAGATCGAGAAAATCTACGTCAAGGACGTCTCTCTGGAGATTCCCAACGCGCCCCAGGTCTTCGTGCAGCAGGTCGAGCCGCAGCTCGAGGTGCAGATCAACACCGGGGGCGGGCAGTTCGCCGAGGGCTACTTCGAGGTGACCGTCACGGCCACCGTCACCGCCAAATCGGGCGAGCGCACGCTGTTCCTCGCCGAAGCCGTGCAGGCAGGCATTTTCTCGGTGCGCAACGTCCCTCAGCAGGAGATGGAGCCGCTGCTCGGAATCGGCTGTCCGACGATCCTGTTCCCGTATCTGCGCGAGACGATCTCGGATCTCATTACCCGCGGCGGCTTTCCGCCGGTCCTGCTCAGTCCCGTGTCCTTCGAGGCGCTCTACATGCAGCGCCTGCAGCAGCAGCAGGCGGCCGCCGGCCCGAAGATCGAAGTCGCGCGGTGACCCGCATCGCGGTGCTCGGCGCCGGCGCCTGGGGCACCTCGATCGCCTCGGTGCTCGCGGCGCGCCTCGACGTCGTTCTGTGGGCGCGCGACGCCGCCCAGGCGCAGTCGCTATCCGCGACCCGGCGCAACGAGCGCTATCTCCCGGGAATCGCGCTCCCTGAGTCCCTGAAAATTACCGCCGACCTCGCGCGCGCAACGGCCGATGCGCAGCTTCTGCTCGCCGCCACGCCGGTGGCCGGCTTGCGCGCGCTGTTCGAGAAGCTGCCCAAGCCGAGCCCGGTGGTGTGGCTGTGCAAGGGCTTCGAGGAGGGCACGGGCCTGCTGGCACACCAGATCGCCGCCCAGACGCTCGGCGATGCGGCGCGCTATGGCGCGCTTTCGGGACCTTCTTTCGCCGACGAGGTGGCGCGCGGATTGCCGTGCGCGCTCACCCTTGCCGCGCGCGACGCCGGCTTCGCACGCGACGCCGCCGCCCTGCTGCACGGCGGCCGCATGCGCATCTACTACAGTGCCGACCTGGTCGGGGTCGAGATCGGCGGGGCGGTCAAGAACGTGATGGCGATCGCCGCGGGCATTTCCGACGGGCTCGGGCTCGGCCTCAACGCGCGCGCCGCCCTCATCACGCGCGGGCTTGCCGAGATCGCCCGGCTCGGGGCGGCGCTCGGCGGCCAGGTGGACACGTTGTACGGGCTCGCCGGCGCCGGCGACCTCATCCTCACCGCGACCGGCGAGCTCTCGCGCAACCGGCGCGTCGGCCTCGAGCTGGCTCGCGGGCGGCCGTTGAAGGACATCCTCGAGAGTCTGGGTCACGTGGCCGAAGGCGTGCGCTCGGCGAAGGAGGTGTCGCGCCTCGCGAGAGCCAAAGGCGTCGACATGCCGGTGAGCGACGCCGTGAACGCCGTCCTCGAAGGGCAACTGTCACCCGCAGCGGCGGTCGAGCGACTTCTTTCCCGCGACCCCAAGCGCGAGGGTTAGCCCTCGTAGAAGCCGAGCTGGCGCCAAGCTTCGAAGACCACCACGGCGACGGCGTTGGACAGGTTGAGGCTGCGGTTTCCGGGGCGCATCGGCAGGCGCAGCCGCTGCGGGATTTCGTCGAGGATCGACTGCGGCAGGCCGCGCGTCTCGGCGCCGAACACGAATACGTCGTCTGCCGCGTACCGGATATCGGTATAGAGCCGGCTCGCGCGCGTCGTGAAAGCGAACATGCGGCGGCCCGAGAGCGCGGTCCGGCACGCGATCCAGTCGGGGTGTGTCGTTACCGAAGCGTATTCGTGGTAGTCGAGCCCCGCGCGTCGAAGTTGCTTGTCGTCCATCGAAAAGCCGAGCGGCTCGACGAGATGCAGGCGCGCGCCGGTGTTCGCGGCGAGCCGGATCACGTTGCCCGCGTTTGGCGGGATCTCGGGCTGCACGAGCACGATGTCGAACATCAGGCCGGCGGCAGGGTGCGCGCGACCACCCAGTTCACCACGCGGGCGGCGCCGGCGCGCTTGAGCGTGCGGGCGATTTCATCGAGCGTTGCGCCGGTGGTCATGACGTCGTCGACCACCGCGATTCGCGCGCCGAGCAGCGCGCGCCTGCATTCGAATGCGCCGCGCACGTTGCGCTGGCGCTCGGCCCATGGAAGCTGCATCTGCGGCGCGCCGTCGCGCGGGCGCACGCAAAGGTCCACGTCGAGCTTGGCCGGCGCGACGTGGCGGGCAATTTCGACCGCCTGGTTGTAGCCGCGGCTGCGCAGGCGCGCCGGCGACAGCGGAACCGGCACCACGCAATCGACAGGCTCGTCCGCAGGGAGCCGATCTCGCAGCAGTGCTCCAAGGAGCGGCGCGAGCGCGACCTCGCCGCGGAACTTGAGCGCCTGCACGAGCGCGTCGGCCGGGAAATCGTAGGCGAGCGAGGCGGTGGTCGCGTCGTAGCTGGGCGGCTCGACGAGACAGCGGCCGCAGAGCGCGCCCGCTGGCGAGGGCAGCGCGCAGCGCGGGCAAAGCTCGGCAGCGAGAAGCGGCAGCTCGGCTCGGCATGCGGCGCACAGAAGGGCGCGCGCGCTCCCGCGGCAAACGAAGCAGGCGCCGCCGAAAAACAGGTCCCCGAGGAAATTGCGCATGCTATCTTTTCCCCATGTGGACTGTAGCGCAGCTCGCCGCCGACCTGGCCGCGGGCAGGACGTCCAGCCGCCAGCTCGTCGAGCAGGCGCTCGCGCGCATCGGCGATCGCGGCGGCGAAGGCAGCCGGACTTTCCTGAAGGTGTACGCCGATAGCGCGCGCGCCGACGCGGATCACTCCGACCGGCTGCGCAAGGCGGGCGTACGGCGTTCGCCGATCGACGGGCTGCCGGTGTCGCTGAAAGACCTGTTCGACGTCGCGGGCGACGTGACGCGCGCCGGGTCGCGAATCCTGGCGAAGAACCCTCCGGCAAGCACGGACGCGCCGGCGGTCGCGCGCCTCCGGGCCGCGGGGGCCATCTTCGTCGGGCGCACCAACATGGTCGAGTTCGCTTTCGGCGGCGTGGGTCTCAATCCGCATTACGGCACGCCGAAAAACCCGTACGACCGCAAGACCGGGCGCGTGCCGGGCGGGTCCTCCTCGGGCGCCGCGGTCGCACAGGCCGACGGCATGGCGGTGATATCGCTGGGCACCGATACGCGCGGCTCGATCCGCGGGCCGGCGGCGCTGTGCGGCATCGTCGGCTGGAAGCCCAGCGCGCATCGCGTGCCGCGCGACGGGGCGTTTCCGCTGTCGTACACCCTCGACTCGGTCGGGCCGCTCGTCAATTCGATCGCCTGCGCAGCCGCGTGCGACGCGCTGCTCGCCGGCGAGATGCCGCGGCCGCTGCCGGCCGCGCAGACCAAAGGGCTGCGGCTGCTGCTGCCGCGCTCTTCGGTGCTGGAGGACCTCGACAAGGACGTCTCCGCAGCGTTCGGCGCCAGCATCTCCAGGCTCTCCAAGGCCGGCGCGCTGATCACCGAGGTCGCCGTTCCCGCGTTCGAGCGGCAGGAAGAGTATTTCCGCGCGGGCGGTTTTTCCGCAGCGGAAGCGTACGAAATCCACCGGCCGCACCTCGAGCGCATCGCCGAGTTCGATCCGCGGGTAGGCAAGCGCGTGCTGCTCGGCAAGGATTTCCTGGCCGCCGACTACGTCGCTCTCGGCCGCCTGCGGGCGCATTTCGTTCGCGAGATCGAGGCGCTCGCCGCGCCGTTCGACGCGATCCTCATGCCGACCATCCCGTGCATCGCGCCGACGATCGAAGAGGCCGATCGCAGCGACGACGATTACTTCCGCTGGAACGCGCGCCTCCTGCGCAACAACGGCCTGGTCAATTTCCTCGGCGGCTGCGCGGCGTCGCTGCCCTGCCACGAGCCGGGAACTGCGCCGGTGGGGCTGATGGTTTGCGGCACGGCGGGCACCGACCGCGCCGTGCTCGCTGCTTGCGCCGCGATTGAGCGAACGCTCGCCGGCGATTGACCGTCGCACCGCCCGTCGGCGCTTCGAGCGGGCGGCGGAGACGTACCTCGAGGCCTCGCGCCTCGAGGATGAGATCGCCGCTCGCATGCTCGAGCGCCTGGACTATGTGAAGCTCGCCCCGCGCCGGGTGCTCGACGCGGGAAGCGGCCCGCCGCGCGCCGCGCTTGCGAAGCGCTATCCGCACGCCACGGTCGTCGCGCTCGATTTCTCCTTTCCCATGCTGCCGAAGCAGGGATTTCTCGCACGCCTCGCCGGCTCGAGGCGCGTGTCGATTTGCGGGGACCTGGAGCGGCTGCCGCTCGCCGATGCGTCGGTGGATCTCGTCTGGTCCAACATGGCGCTGCATTGGCTCTCCGATACCCTCGCGGCCTTCAAGGAATTCCGCCGCGTGCTGGCGCCGGACGGACTGCTCATGTTCAGCACCTTGGGCCCGGATACGCACAAGGAGCTGCGCGCGGCCGCCGGGGCAGGGCGCGTTCACCCTTTCATCGACATGCACGATCTCGGCGACATGCTGGTCGCCGCCGGGCTTTCGGCGCCGGTGACGGACATGGAAATGCTCGAGCTCGCGTATCCGGACGCGAAGACGCTGCTTCACGACCTGCGCGCAAGCGGGCAGACGAGCGCGCGCGCCGACCGGCCGCGCGGCTTGTCGGGGAAGGCGTTCGGCGAACGGCTGCGTCGGGCGTTGGGCGACAAGCCGAAGGCGACCTTCGAGGTGGTGTACGGCCACGCTTGGCGGCCGCAGGAAGTGAAAACCGTTCGTATCTTCAGAAGGATTCCTTGAGGCAGCGCAAGCTTTTGTGATATTTTCGCCGGCTTGTCGAGCACCCCTGCAGAACCGGCGCGCCGTTTGCCGTTTCGCGACGGGAATGCCGGCTTCAGCCTGACCCTCAAGCGTAACTGCTCGAACTCTCCGGCTGGGCTTGCCGGCGTGTATGCAGCGCTGGCGGTCGCGGTTCTCGCGATTGGCAGCGCTTTTGCCGCCGCGGGCGCCTGGCTGGTGTTGCCGTTCGCAGGACTTGAAGTGCTGCTGCTTGCCGCCGCGTACGTCGCGTACGCGCGCCACGCCGCCGACTACGAGCGCATCGTGCTCGAGTCCGGCCGCCTGACAGTGGAAGTGGCCGAAGCGCAGAGAGTGTCGCGCTACGAGTTCGAGGCGCGCTGGGCGGAGGTTTACCTGGAGGCAGGCAAACCCCGGGGTGCACGCGTGATGCTGCGCGGCACCGACGAGGAGCTGGAGCTGGGACGGCATCTGGACGAGGACACCCGCGTCGAGTTTGCCGCCGAGCTGCAGAAGAGACTGCGGTTCTGATTCGGGGAACAGGACATGAGGGGAACGAAAGTCATTGCAGCGCTGGCCGGCTTCGGCGGGCTCGCGCTTTCCGGCTCGGCGCAGGCGATCGCCTGGTACTTCCAGACGCCCGCGTCGCAGCTCGCCGCCGACATCGACTGGCTGCACCGGCTCGTGATGTGGCTGATCGTGGTGATTTTCGCCGGCGTGTTCGGCGCGATGTTCTATTCCGTCTACGCGCACCGCAAGTCGAAAGGCCACAAGGCCGAGCAGTTCCACGAAAACACCACGGTCGAGATCATCTGGACCGTCATCCCGGCGATCATTCTCGTGGCGATCGCTTGGCCCGTGACCAAGGTCGTGATCGCGCAAAAAGACACCTCCGCGGCCGAGCTCACGGTAAAGGTCACCGGCTACCAGTGGAAATGGGGTTACGACTACCTCAAGGGCGAGGGCGAGGGCATCAGCTTCCTTTCGACACTCGCCACGCCGCGCGCGCAGATCGAGGGCGCCGAGCCCAAGGGCGAGAACTACCTTCTCGAGGTCGACAACGAGCTCGTGGTGCCGGTGGGCAAGAAAGTCCGCGTCATCACCACCGCGGCCGACGTGGTGCACTCCTGGTGGGTGCCCGCTTTCGGCGCCAAGCAGGACGCCATCCCGGGCTTCCTCAGGGACACCTGGTTCCGGCCCGAGCGCACGGGCACCTACCGCGGCCAGTGTGTCGAGCTTTGCGGCAAGGAGCACGGCTTCATGCCGATCGTGGTGCGCGTGGTGTCCGCCGAGGACTACACGAAGTGGGTCGCCGAGTTCAAGCAGAAAACCGCCAAGGCCGCCGAGGACGACACCAAGACCCTCGCGTTGCAGGATCTCATGCAGCGCGGCGAGAAGGTGTACGCGGCCAATTGCGTCGCCTGTCACCAGGCGACGGGACGCGGCACTCCGCCGGCTTTCCCGCCGCTCGCCGGCTCCAAGGTCGTGAACGGCCCGGAGGAGGGCCAGATCGACGTGGTGCTCAACGGCAGGCCGAATACCGCGATGCAGTCCTTCAAGCAGCTGAGCAACGCCGAGCTCGCCGCCGTGATCACGTTCACGCGCAATTCGTGGGGGAACAAGGCGAGCGAGGTGCAGCCGGCCGAGGTCAAGGCACGGCGCAAATAAAAGGTTGAGGAGAAATTCATGAGCGCAGTCGCAGACACTCACGGACACGCGCACGGCGCCGCCCATAGCCACGGCCATCACGGCGGCTACGGCGGCATCATGCGCTGGATCACCACCACCAACCACAAGGACATCGGCACGATGTACCTGTGGTTCAGCTTCATCATGTTCTCGATCGGCGGCCTGATGGCCGTGGTGATCAGGCTGGAGCTGTTCTCGCCCGGGCTGCAGCTCGTCGATCCCGACTTCTTCAACCAGATGACGACCATGCACGGCCTGATCATGGTGTTCGGCGCGATCATGCCGGTGTTCGTCGGCTTCGCGAACTGGCTCATCCCGATGCAGATCGGCGCGCCCGACATGGCGTTCGCGCGGCTCAACAACTGGTCGTTCTGGCTGCTGCCGTTCGCGGCCACCCTGCTGGTGCTGTCGTTCTTCATGCCGGGCGGCGCGCCGGGGGTGGGCTGGACGATGTACGCGCCGCTCACGGTGCAGATGGGCATGGGCATGGACCTGACCATCTTCGCCGTGCACATCCTGGGCATGAGCTCGATCCTGGGCTCGATCAACATCATCACCACCATCCTGAACATGCGCGCGCCGGGGATGACGCTCATGCGCATGCCGCTGTTCTGCTGGACCTGGCTGATCACCGCCTACCTGCTGGTGGCGACGATGCCGGTGCTCGCCGGCGCGGTGACCATGACGCTCACCGACCGGCATTTCGGCACCACCTTCTTCAACGCCGCGGGCGGCGGCGACCCGGTGCTCTACCAGCACATCTTCTGGTTCTTCGGCCATCCCGAGGTCTACATCATCGCCCTGCCCGGGTTCGGCGTGATCTCGCAGGTGATCCCGGCGTTCTCGAGGAAGCCCTTGTTCGGCTACGCCTCGATGGTGTACGCGACCTCGGCGATCGCGATCCTGTCGTTCATCGTGTGGGCGCATCACATGTACACGGTCGGCATGCCGGTCACGGGACAGCTGTTCTTCATGTACGCCACTACGCTGATCGCGGTGCCGACCGGCGTGAAGGTGTTCAACTGGGTGACGACCATGTGGAAGGGCTCGCTCACCTTCGAGACGCCGATGCTGTTCGCGGTGGGCTTCCTCTTCATGTTCACGCTGGGCGGCTTCACCGGGCTGGTGCTGGCGCTCGTGCCGGTGGACATCCAGCTGCACGATACCTACTACGTGGTGGCCCACTTCCATTACGTGATGGTGGCCGGGGCGCTCTTCGCCGCGTTCGCCGGGATCTATTTCTGGCTGCCCAAGTGGACCGGTCGCATGTACAACGAGACGCTCGGCAAAATCCACTTCTGGCTGACGATGATCTTCTTCAACATGGTCTTTTTCGTGCAGCACTTCCTCGGCCTGGCCGGCATGCCGCGGCGTATCCCGGACTATCCGCTGATGTTCGAGACCTGGAACAAGATCTCCTCGCTCGGCGCCTTCGGCATGGGGCTTACGCAGCTCTTGTTCCTGTACGTCGTCGTGAAATGCATCCGCAGCGGCGAGCCCGCGGCGCAGCTGCCGTGGGAAGGCGCCGACTCGCTGGAATGGACGCACCTTCCGACGCCGGCGCCTTATCACAGCTTCGAGACCCCGCCGGTAGTGAAGTGAGCAAGAATGCCAAGACCGCTCTCGTGCTCGCCTCGATTGCGGCTGCCTTTTTCGCCGGCATCATCGCCAAGTACTGGCTGCTGAACGGATGAGCCTCAGGCGCGAAAACCGCAGGCTTTTCACGCGACTCGCGATCGTCGCGGTGGCGATGTTCGGCTTCGGCTTCGCGCTGGTGCCGTTCTACAACCAGATCTGCGCCGCGCTGGGGATCAACAGCCTCGAGCAGGCCGAGACGGTCGTCAACACGCAGGTCGACCGCTCGAGAACGGTCGTGATCGAGCTCGATGCGAACGCCCACAACCTGCCGTGGCGCTTCAAGCCGGTGGTGAGCCACGTGAGCGTGCATCCGGGCGAGCTCACCACGGTCGAATACGAGATCGTCAACGTGCGCGAGGCCGCGGTGACGGGGCAGGCGGTGCCGAGCTACGGGCCGCAGCACGCGGCCGAGTATTTCAAGAAGATCGAATGTTTCTGCTTCACGCAGCAGACGCTGGCGGCGGGGGAAACGCGCCGCATGCCGGTGACCTTCGTGGTCGACCCGAAGCTGCCGGCGAGCATCGGCAGCATCGCGCTCTCGTACACGTTTTTCGAGGTCGCGGGCCGGGGAGGAAAGTCTTGATGGAGGCGATCAAGACGGTGCTCTACGGCGCTATCGGCATCCGCCGCAAGTCCGACCATGAGCGCGCGCCGATCCGTCCCGCGCACATCATCGCCGCGGCGATCGTTTTCGTGGTCCTGTTCATATTCGCCCTGCGCACGATCGTGCACATGGTGACGAGCTAAGGGAGAAGCAAAAAATGACGCACGGCGCAACCCAGGCCAGGCAGCAGCACTACTCGGTGCCGCAGCCCATGCCTTGGCCCATCATGGGCTCGGCATCGCTGTTCCTCATGGCGCTCGGCGCGGTGTTCGTCTTCAACGACACGCGCGCCGGCTGGGTCTCGATCGCCGCGGGCTTCGTGCTGCTGGTCTACATGATGGTGCGCTGGTTCGGCGACGTGATCCGCGAGTCCGAGGGCGGAAAGTACGGCCGCTGGGAGGACGTCTCCTTCCGCTGGGGGATGAGCTTCTTCATCTTCTCCGAGGTGATGTTCTTCGGCGCGTTCTTCGGCGCGCTCTTCTGGGCGCGCGTGTACTCGGTGCCCGATCTGGCGACGCTGGAGAGCCAGGCGCTGGTGTGGCCGGGCTTCAGCTCGCATTGGCCTTCGGCCGGCCCCGCGTTCCTCGAGCAGTTCAGCCCGATGGGGGCCTGGGGCATCCCGGCGCTGAACACCTTCCTGCTCCTGAGCTCCGGCGTCACGGTGACCTTCGCGCACTGGAATCTCATCGCCAACCAGCGCGGCAAGCTCCTGCTGTGGCTCGGCGCGACGATCGCGCTGGGCGTGACGTTCATCGGCTTCCAGGCCTACGAGTACATCCACGCCTACCAGGAGCTGAACCTCAAGCTCAGCACCGGCGTCTACGGCTCGACCTTCTTCATGCTGACCGGCTTCCACGGCTTCCACGTCACGCTCGGGGCGATCATGCTGACGGTGATCTGGTTCCGCTGCCTGAAGGGGCATTTCAAGCCCGACCACCATTTCGCCTTCGAGGGCGTCGCGTGGTACTGGCACTTTGTCGACGTGGTGTGGCTCGGCCTGTTTATCTTCGTCTACTGGCTATAGCCGGCCGGGAATCACGCCAAAGTAGTAGCCGGCCATCAGCATAAGGAACAGGCCCACCGAAAGCCCGACCCGCAGGGCAAGCGCCTTCACCATGCGCTTGGATTCGCCGCGGTCGCGGAACATGAACACCGCCGCGGAAGCGAGGCTCGCGATGATGGCGAGCAGCATGGCGATGACGACGTAGCGCATGCGCGCAGGATACTCTTTCCGCCCCCGCCTCTGGGCGGGCGCGCTTGCGGTCGCAGCCGCCGCCGCCGCGATCGCGCTCGGCAACTGGCAGGCGGGTCGCGCGGACGAAAAGCGCGCGCTCGGTGCTCGCTTCGAACAGGAAATGCGCGCTGCGCCCACGGAGCTGCCTTCGCACATGATCGATGCCGCACAATTCGTTCGCAGGCACGTCGCCGCGCGCGGGCGTTTCGTGCCCGAGCACACGGTCTATCTCGACAACAAGCTGCGCCGAGGCCGTCCCGGCTACGAGGTGGTCACGCCGCTGCGCTTGAACGGCGTTCATGTCCTCGTGAACCGCGGCTGGGTGCCTGCGGGCCGCACGCGCGATGCGCTGCCCGCGGTGGCGACGCCGCCGGGCGCGGTGCGCATCGCCGGCCTCGCGCTCGAGCGGCTGCCGCAGGCGCTCGAGGCCGGATCGGCGGCGCGCACGAGCGTGCGGCAGAACCTCGATACCGAAGCCTTCGCGCGCGAAACCGGGTTGGCGCTGCAGCCCATCGTCATCGAGCAGCACTCGCCGGCGGCCGATGGCCTCGCGCGCGACTGGCCGCGCCCCGACGCCGGCATCGACAAGCACGAGGCCTATTCGCTGCAGTGGTACTCGCTCGCCGGCCTGGCGCTGGTTCTATTCATCGTCCTGTCTTTCCGACGTGTCGGCCCGGCTTAAGCTCCTCGGCATCCTGCTCGCGTGCGCCGCGCCTTTCGCGCTCGGCTGGGCCGCGTGGTATTTCGGCTGGGGAACCGGCAGCCGCGGCAACTATGGCGAGCTCATTTCGCCGCGCACGCTGTCGGGCCCGCCGTTCATGGAGCTGCGCGGCAAGTGGGTCCTGGTGGCCTTCGATACGGCGGCCTGCGACGCCTATTGCGAGAAGAAGCTCTATCTCATGCGGCAGCTGCGCAAGGCGCAGGGCAAGGACCAAACGCGTGTGGAGCGCCTGTGGGTCATCACCGATGCGGCGGCGCCGCGGCCGCAGCTCCTGGCCGCGATCGAAGGCACGCGCGTCGCAAGAACCATCGAGGCGAGCGAGGCCTTCTTGGGCAGCCGCCGCGATCACATCTACCTCGTCGACCCGCTGGGGAACCTGATGCTGCGCTTTCCGCGCGATCCGGACCCCCCCAGGATGCTCAAGGACCTGCAGCGGCTGTTGAAGTATTCGCGCATAGGATGAGGCTCTGGTGCTAAACTTCCGCGCTTTCCGCCGCGTCCGTTCCTCCCAGTGAATACGCAGGTTCTTTCGAGCAGCTTCGCGCAGCAGGCGCGGGCATTTTTCGCGCTCACCAAGCCGCGCGTAGTGTCGCTGGTCGTCTTCACGGCCGTGATCGGCATGTTCCTCGCGACGCCGGGCATGGTTCCCGCGCAGGCGCTGCTCGCGGGGACGCTGGGCATCTTTTTCGTCGCCGGCGCCGCCGCCGCGGTCAACTGCCTGGTGGAGCAGAAGATCGACGCGCTCATGCGGCGCACGCTGTGGCGGCCGCTGCCGAGCGGCGAGCTGACGGCGCAGCAAACGCTGGTGTTCGCCGGCGCGCTCGGCGGGCTCGGGCTCTGGACCCTTTACCGCTTCGTCAACCCGCTCACGATGTGGCTCACGCTGGCCACTTTCGTCGGCTACGCGATCATCTACACGGTGCTGCTCAAGCCGGCCACGCCGCAGAACATCGTCATCGGCGGCGCCTCCGGGGCCATGCCGCCGGTGCTGGGATGGGCGGCGGTGACGGGCGAGGTGAGCACCGAGCCGATGCTGCTCTTCCTCATCATCTTCGCCTGGACGCCGCCGCATTTCTGGTCGCTCGCCCTGTACCGCACCGAGGAGTACGCCAAGGCCGGCGTGCCGATGCTGCCGGTCACGCACGGCAAGGCTTACACGCGGCTGCAGGTGCTCCTCTACACGATCGTCCTGCTCGCCGTCAGCCTGCTGCCGTATGTGATCCGCATGAGCGGCATGCTTTATCTCGTGGCCGCGCTTGTGCTCGGCTTTATATTCCTTGCGTATGCGTGGGGCATCTATCGCGCGTACACCGACGCGCTTGCCCGCAAGACCTTCCGCTACTCGATTGTCTACCTTGCCGCCCTCTTTGCCGCGCTTCTGGTCGATCATTATCTGTAGCCTGGCGCTCGCGGCCTGCGACAGCGGGCCGAAGTTCAAGAGCACCGACATCAGCGGCGTCGACTACGGCCGGTCGCTCGAGCTGACCGACCACAACGGCCGCACACGGCGGTTGGAGGATTTCCGCGGCAAGGCGGTCGTCGTGTTCTTCGGCTTCACGCAGTGCCCCGATGTCTGCCCGACGACCCTCGCCGAGGTCTCCGGGGCGGTGAAAAAACTCGGCCCGGATGCCGCGCGCGTGCAGGTGCTTTTTGTCACGGTGGACCCCGAGCGCGATACCCGGGAAGTGCTCGCGAAGTACGTGACCGCGTTCGACCCGAGCTTCCTCGGGCTGTACGGCGACGCGGCGGCCACCCAGCGCACCGCGAAGGAGTTCAAGGTCTACTACGAGAAGAGGAAGCAGGGCGACAGCTATACCGTCGACCACAGCGCGCAGACCTACGTGATCGACCCGCAGGGCCGGTTGCGGCTATTCGTGCGCCACGACCGGATTGGCGCCGACCTGCCGGAAGACCTGCGGACCCTGCTTAAGGAAAAAGCCTAGGCCGGCGCCGGCAGCGCCTTGCGCATCTTCTCGAGGGCCTTGGCCTCGATCTGGCGAATGCGCTCGGCCGATACCTTGAATTCAGCGGCCAGGTCATGCAGGGTGGCCGCGTCCTTCTCGCGCAGCCAGCGCGCTTCGACGATGCGGCGGCTGCGCGCATCGAGGCTCTTGAGCGCCTCGTCCAGGCCGGCTGCGCGCCGCTCTTCGGATTCCTTGGCTTCGAGCATGCGCAGCGGCTCGGCGTCGTGGTCGGCGGCGAGGTAGTTGACCGGCGCGTAGGCTTCCTCGTCGTCGTGATCGGCCTCGAACGCGATTTCCTGGCCGGAGAGCCGCGTTTCCATCTCGACCACTTCCTCGGGCTTCACCCGCAGCTCGGCCGCCACGCGCTCGACGTCGGCGCTCGACAGCGGCCCGAGCCCCTTCTTCATCGAGCGCAGGTTGAAGAACAGCTTTCTCTGCGCCTTGGTCGTGGCCACCTTGACCAGGCGCCAGTTGCGCAGGATGTACTCGTGGATCTCGGCCTTGATCCAGTGGATGGCGAAAGACACCAGCCGCACGCCGCGATCAGGATCGAAGCGCTTGACCGCCTTCATGAGGCCAATGTTGCCTTCCTGGATGAGGTCCGCATGCGGCAAGCCATAGCCGAGGTAGCCGCGGGCGAGCGCCACCACCAGCCGAAGATGCGACAGCACCAAGCCGCGCGCGGCTTCGAGGTCTTCGTGGTCGCGGTAGCGCAGCGCGAGCGCGCGCTCCTCGTCGGCGCTCAAGATCGGGAAGCGATTGACGGTCTGGATGTAAGCCTCGAGGCTCCCCGTGGGCATCGGCATTGCGACCGGACCGGGCAGGGGCAGCGTTGCTTGCATAGTCAATGGGTTCCTCCGTGAGCGGGTATTTTAGCACTCCGTTTATTAGAGTGCTAACCTGGCCGTCAAGTTCCGCAGGCGCACGACAAGTAAGTATGCGCTCACATAAATGGGCGGTGACGGTAGCCGGAATACTTCGACCGCACCGGCTGCGGGTCGTTCATGCAGCGCAGCTAACTCGCCTCGATCTGGCGCAGATGGCGGCTGACTGAGAGGTGCGCGCCGAGCCAGCCGAGCATGCCGGCGAATGCCACCACAGCGAGCGCGTCGCCCGGATCAAGAAAGGCGAAACGGAAGCTCGAGCCGTAGGACTCCGCGAGGACCGCGACCTCACGATTCAGAAGCGCAAGACCGGCGGCGACGATGGCGATGGCCACCGCACCGCCGGCCGCGCCCTGGAGGAGCCCCAGGTAGTAAAACGGGCGCCGGATGAAGGCGTCGGTGGCGCCGATCAACTTGGAGACCTCGATTTCTTCCCGCTGCGTAAGGATCTGAAGCCGGATCGTATTGAAAGTGACCGCGACCAGGCCGATTCCGAGCAGCGCGCTAAGGAGCCACAGCGCAATCCGCCCGATGCCGGCAAGCGCGGCAAGGCGCCGCGCCCAGGCGGCATCGGCCTGCACATGCGCGACGCCGGGGAGCTTGCCGAGCTCGGCCGCGAGTGCCTCGAGGGTGTCGTCCTTGGCGGTCACGACGAAGGTATCGGGCAGCGGATTCTGGCCGAGCGCGGCGATGACCTCGGGCATGCCCTGCACCGCGGCGAGTTCCTGCAGAGCTTCTTCCCGCGACACGAAACGCACGCTGGCGATGCGCCGGTCCGCGCGCAGGGCCTTGCCGAGCGCCTCGGCGTCCGCGCGCTTCAGGTCGCCTCGCAGGAACACCGAGACCTGCGCATCCAGGGCGAACCGGCCGGCGACCGCGCGCAGCCCGTCGAGCACCGCGTAGCCCCCGGCGGGCAAGGATAGCGCCACGCCGATGACGAGTGCGTTGAGCGCGCCGAGGCGCCGCAGCGCGGAGAAGAACGCCTGGCGGTGCAGCCGCAGCCACGCGCTCATGCGATGCGCCCCGCTTCGAGGCGCAGGACCTTGCGGCCGTAGCGCTCGACGAGCGCCTGGTCGTGCGTGGCGATCAGGACCGTGACCCCGACCTGGTTGAAGTCCACGAAGATGTCGAGGATACGGGCCGCCGACTCGGCGTCGAGGTTCGCGGTGGGCTCGTCGCCGATGAGCAGCGCCGGCCGGTTGACCACCGCGCGCGCGATGGCGAGGCGCTGTTGCTCGCCGCCGGAGAGCTGGATCGGGTTCGAGCGCTCGCGCGCGAGCAGGCCCACCTTGTCGAGCGCGGCGCGCGCGCGTCGCGCCGCCTCGCGCGGCGCGTGGCCCGAGAAGGCCAGCGGCAGCATCACGTTGTCGAACACGCTGCGATCGTAGAGAAGCTTCTGGTCCTGGAAGACCATGCCGATGTTGCGGCGAAGGTAGGGAATCGCCGCGCGCTTGAGCGCGCCCACATTCTGGCCGTTCACGATCACCGACCCCGAGCTCGGCCGCTCGATCGCCGGAATGAGCTTGAGCAGCGTCGACTTGCCGGCGCCCGAGCGCCCGGTGATGAAGGCAAGCTCGCCCGGCTCGACGACGAAGGAAACGCTCTTCAATGCCTCCTGGCCGCCCGCGTAGCGCTTGGCGACCGAGGAGAAGCTAACCAATCAGCGCCTCGGCGAAGTCGCGCGCCACGAACGGGCGCAGGTCGTCGATGCCTTCGCCGACGCCGACGAAGAGCAGCGGCACCGGCTTCTCTTTCGCGATGGCGCACACCACGCCGCCTTTCGCGCTACCGTCGAGCTTGGTGAGGATAAGGCCGGTGAGGCCGAGCGCCTCGTCGAAGGCCTTCACCTGCGCAAGCGAGTTCTGCCCGGTATTGGCGTCGAGCACGAGCAGCACTTCGTGCGGCGCGCCCTCGAGCGCCTTGGCGGCGACGCGCTTCACCTTGCGGATCTCCTCCATGAGATGCAGCTGCGTGGGCAAGCGGCCCGCGGTATCGGCGATGACGACATCGCTGCCGCGCGCGCGCGCCGCGCTGAGCGCGTCGAACACCACCGCCCCCGGGTCGCCGCCCGACGCCTGCGCGATCACGGGAACGTTATTGCGCGCGCCCCAGGCGACCAGCTGCTCGCGCGCCGCCGCGCGGAACGTGTCCCCGGCGGCGAGCATCACGCTGCTGCCCTGAGAGTGCAGCCATTTGGCGAGCTTGCCGATCGAGGTGGTCTTGCCCGAGCCGTTGACGCCGGCGATCATGATGACGAAGGGCTTGGCGCGCGTCACCTCGAGCTTTTTTTCGAGCGGCGCGAGAAGCTCGGTGATCGCGTCCTTGAGCGCCTGCTTCAGCGCTTCGCCATCGGGCAGCTTCTGCCTTCGCATCGAGGCGATGAGCGCTTGCGTGGCCGCGACGCCGCAGTCGGCCTGCAGCAGCGCGCTCTCGAGCTCCTCGTAGAGCGCCTCGTCGATCTTGCGGCGCGTGAACAGCTCCGAGACCGGCGTATTGAGAACATCGCGTGTGCGCGCGAGACCAGCCTTGAGGCGCGCGGCCCAGGAGAGCGCTACCATCGATGCGTGAATTCTAGCAAAGGGCGCATCCGGATCATCGGCGGCGAGTACCGGGGCAGGCGCATTGCTGTTCCCGATCGCGCCGGTCTGCGGCCGACGCCCGACCGCGTTCGCGAGACGCTGTTCAATTGGCTCGGACAGCGGCTCGACGGGCGCACGTGCCTCGACTTGTTCGCGGGCAGCGGCGCTCTCGGCTTCGAAGCCGCCTCGCGCGGCGCTACGCGCGTCGTCATGGTCGAGCAGGATCGATCCGTCCTCGAGGCGCTGAATGAGACCAGGCTCGCCATCGGCGCTCACGCGGTGGAGCTGGTCCACGGCGACGCTTTTGCGTACCTCGCGAAAACGGCAGAAAGATTCGACGTGGTTTTCCTCGATCCGCCGTTCAGGCAGAATGCGCTGCCGGCGCTGCTCGAGGCGCTGCCGGCGCGGCTTGCGCCCGGCGCGCGGGTCTATGTGGAGGCGGCTGCGCCAATCGAGCCCGGCGAGGCGTGGCGCGAGCTCAAGCGCGCGCGCGCCGGCCAGGTGAGCTACCAGCTTCTGGAGAGACGATGATCCAGGTCAAGGCGGTGTACGCGGGAACGTTCGATCCCCTGACGCGCGGCCACGAAGAGATCGTGCGGCGCGCGAGCGCGCTGTTCGGCTCGCTCATCCTCGGCATCGCCGACAGCAAGGCGAAGCGCACCTTCTTCACGCTGCAGGAGCGCGTGGAGATGGCGCGCGAGGCGCTCGCCGACGTGAAGAGCCTGCAGATCGTCGGCTTCACCGGCCTGCTGATCGACTTCGTGCGCAAGCAGGGCGCGAAGGTGGTGCTGCGCGGGCTGCGCGCGGTGTCGGACTTCGAGTACGAGTTCCAGCTCGCGGGCATGAACCGCAACCTGTATCCGGAGATGGAAACGATCTTCCTCACGCCCTCGGAGCAGCACATGTTCATCTCGGCGACGCTGGTGCGCGAGATCGCCATGCTGGGCGGCGACGTCTCCAAGTTCGTTCACCCGGCGGTGCAGGAGAAGCTGCGGCTGAAGGTGCAGTCCCTCGGCGGCTAGCGCAGCCGCTGGCAGCCGGGACAGAAGAACGTCGAGCGCTGCCCCTGCTGGATCTTGCGCACGGTTGTGCCGCAGCGCCGGCATTTCTGCCCGGCGCGGTCGTAGACCCAGTAGCGGCTCTGGAAATAGCCCGCGTTGCCGTCGGCGCCGACGAAGTCCCGCAGGCTCGAGCCGCCCGCGCGGATCGCGTCGCGCAGCGTGCGCTTGATCGCCGCCGCGAGCTTGGCGGATTTTTCGAGCGAAAGGCGCTGCGCCGGGGTGCGCGGGTGGATTCCGGCGCGGAACAGGCTTTCATTCGCGTAGATGTTGCCCACCCCGGCGATGCGGCGGGCGTCCATGAGGAATTGCTTGATCGGCGTGCGGCGGCCGCGCGTGAGCTGGTGGAGCCGCGCCGGGTGCAGCGCGCGCGACAGCGGCTCGATGCCCAGGTGGACGAGTAGAGGGTGATGCTCGACGTCGCCGGTCCACAGCACGGCTCCGAAACGCCGCGGGTCGCGCAGGCGCAGGATCCGATCGCCGAGCAGCAGGTCGAAGTGGTCGTGTTTCTGCGCCGGCGTGCCGGGCGCGAGCACGCGCAGGCTGCCCGACATTCCCAAATGAATGATCAGGTGGCCGTCGCCGCAGTCGAGCAGCAGGTACTTGCCGCGCCGCCGAATCGCCCGCACGGTGCGGCCGGCGAGCGTGTGCACGTCCTTCGGCACCGGCCAGCGCAGCCGGGCGTCGCGCACCGCCACGCCGGAGATGACGCGGCCGGCGACGTGCGGCGCGAGGCCGCGGCGCGTCACTTCAACTTCCGGGAGCTCGGGCATGTGCAGGTGGCTTGTGCGGGGCACCAAATATACCTAACATCGGTCGAACCCCAGATGCCGAAAACGTTCAGATTTCTGATTGCCGTCACCTTGCTGTCGATCGGCGGCTGCACCGCAGTCGCGCAGACCAAGGACATCCCCTCCGGGGAGCTCAACGAGCCGACGCTGTACGAGTTTCTGCTCGGCGAGATCGCGCTGCAGCGCGGCGACCACGGCCTTGCCGCGCAGACGTTCCTCGATCTTGCCAAGCGCACGGGCGACCCGCGCGTCGCCCGGCGCGCCGTGGAGATCGCCAACCAGGCGCGCATGCCCGATCTCGCGCTCGAGGCGGCGAAGACCTGGCTGCATCTCGAGCCGTCCTCGACGCACGCGCTGCAGATCGTGGCCGCGCTTCTGGTGGCGAACAAGCGCGTCGAGGAGGCGCTGCCCTACCTCGAGCGGCTGCTCGCCTCCGACGGCGTCAATCTCGAGAACGGCTTCATGCAGCTCAACCGGTTGCTCGCCGGAAACCCGGACAAGGCGGCCAACCTGCGCGTGGTGCGCCGACTCGCGGCGGGGCACCCGCAGCTCGCGCAGGCGCATTTCGCCGTGGCGCAGGCCTCCGCGACCGCAGGCAACGACGAAGCCGCGATTGCCGCCGTGCGCCGTGCAGCGGAGCTGCGGCCCGACTGGGAGCTGCCCGCGCTCCTCGAGGCGCAGGTGGCGCAGAAGCGCTCGCCTGCCGCGGCCGCGAAAGTGCTGGGCGATTTCGTCGAGAAGAATCCGAGCTCGCGCGAGGCGCGTCTCAACTACGCGCGCGCTCTGGTGCTCGACAAGCGGCTTCCCGAGGCGCGCAAGCAGTTCGAGGCGGTGCTCGCCGCGAATCCCGGCAACACCGAGGTGATCTACGCCGTTGGGCTGCTCGCCTTCCAGCTCAAGGATTACCCGGTCGCCGAAGAGAACATGAAGCGGCTTCTCGGGCTGGGTTACCGGGACGCCAACGGCGTGCGCTACATCCTCGGCCAGATCGCGGAAGAGCAGAAGCAGTGGCCGCAGGCCGTGCAGTGGTACGAGCGCATCACGAGCGGGGATCACGTAGTGCCGGCGCGCATGCGCACGGCCAACGCCATCGCCAAGCAGGGCAAGCTCGAGGAGGCGCGCGCCTACCTCAAGCGCGCGGCCGCCGACAACCCGGGCGAGGAAGCGCAGCTCGTCGTCGCCGAAGCGCAGCTCCTGCGCGACGCCAACCGCCATCACGAAGCGTTCCTGCTGCTGGGCGAGGCGCTCGCGAAGCAGCCGGACCAGCCCGAGCTGCTCTACGACCACGCGCTTACCGCCGAGAAGCTCGAGCGCTTCGAGGTGCTCGAGGCGAACCTGCGCAAGCTGATCGAGGTGCGTCCCGACCACGCGCACGCGTACAACGCGCTCGGCTATTCCTTCGCGGAGCGCAACATGCGCCTGCCGGAGGCGAGGAAGCTCATCGAGAAGGCGCTCGAGCTCGCGCCCGAGGACTATTTCATCATCGACAGCCTCGGCTGGGTGCTCTACCGGCAAGGAGATCTGAAGGGCGCCGCCGAGCAGCTGCGCCGCGCCTACAGCGGCCGTCCCGACGCCGAGATCGGCGCGCATCTCGGCGAAGTGCTGTGGGTGATGGGCCAGCGCGAAGAGGCGAACCGGGTGTGGCAGGAGTCGCTCAAGGCAAGCCCGGACAACGAAACCCTGCAGAAGACCATCAAGCGCCTTAGGAAGTAATGCGCGAAGCGATGCGCTTCACATCCGCGCTGGCGGCCCTCGCGCTTGCAGCTTGCGCGAGCCTCGCGCCTTCGATCGAAAAACCCGAGTTCGACCTCGCCGGGCGCCTTGCGGCGCGCTACGGAAACGAGTCCTTCAGCGCCAATCTGGCGTGGCGCCACGCGCGCAACGCCGACGAGATGCTGATCACCACCGCGCTCGGCCAGGGCGTGGCGCGCATCGTGCGCGAAGGCGACGCCGTCACGCTCACCACGGCAGAGCCGCGCGAATACCGCGCGGCGGACGCCGAGGCGCTGACCGAGCAGGTGCTCGGCTTCCGGGTGCCGCTCGCCGGGCTCGCCGAATGGGTGCGCGGCCGGCCGTCCACCGAGTCGCCCGCGGCGGCGGAATACGCGCCGGACGGGCGGCTGCTTTCGTTGCAGCAGGGCGGCTGGAATATCGAGTTCGTGGAGTACGCGGGCAAGCTTCCGTCGCGCATGCGGCTCGCCTATCCGGGGATCGAGCTGCGGCTCGCCATTTCCGAGTGGAAGTGACCTGGTACCGGGCGCCGGGGAAGCTCAACCTTTTCCTGCACGTGCTCGGGCGGCGCGCCGACGGCTACCACGAGCTGCAGACCGTGTTCCGCCTGATCGACCGGACGGACCGCGTCGGCATCGCGCCGCGCGAGGACGGCGAGATCCGCTTCTCCGGTGCGTTCGGCGAGGACAACCTTTGCGTGCGGGCGGCACGCCTGCTGAAGGCACATACCGGCGCGCGCTACGGCGCGGATCTGGTGCTCGAGAAGAACCTCCCGGTCGGCGGCGGCGTGGGCGGCGGCTCCTCCGATGCGGCAACCGTGCTGCTCGTCCTGAACAAGCTTTGGAAGTGCCACCTGGAGAGACAAAAACTGATGGACCTGGGAACGCGACTGGGCGCGGACGTCCCGGTCTTCATCTTCGGGCGCAATGCGCTCGGCGAAGGCATCGGCGAGCGGCTGCGCGCGCTTGATCTACCGGACGCCTGGTACCTCGTGCTCGTTCCGCAAGTCTCGGTTTCCACACGAGAAACTTTCGCTGGCTCGTTGACACAGCACTCGAAAGCACTCAAAATACCGCCCTTTTTCTCGGGGCAGGGACGCAACGATCTCGAAGCGGCGGTCGTGGCGAGGTATCCCGAAGTCGCCGCGGACCTGGAATGGCTCAAGAAACGCTGCCCGCAGGCGCGCATGACCGGATCCGGAGCGTGCGTTTTCGCCGAGTTCGAGGCGGAAGCCGAGGCGCGTGCGGCGCATGCCGCGTTACCGAGCGGAACAAGGGGATTCGTGGCGCGGGGACTGGAGCGGCACCCGCTCTGCGAGTGGACAGATTGACTCCGACTGGGGAGTCGCCAAGCTGGTTAAGGCACCGGATTTTGATTCCGGCATACGAGGGTTCGAATCCTTCCTCCCCAGCCATAACACGTGGGCGCGATGAATCACGGCATGGCTAGCGCGGCGCCGCTCGAGCGGCTGATGGTGTTCACCGGCAACGCCAATGCGCGCCTCGCGCAGGACGTCGCGCGGCACCTGAACCTTTCGCTCGGCCGCGCCATCGTCGGCAAGTTCTCCGACGGCGAGGTGATGGTCGAGCTGCTCGAGAACGTGCGCGGCAAGGACGTGTTCGTGCTGCAGTCGACCTGCGCGCCGACCAACGACAACCTGATGGAGCTGCTGGTGATGATCGACGCGCTGAAGCGCTCCTCGGCGGCGCGCGTCACCGCGGCGATCCCGTATTTCGGCTACTCGCGCCAGGACCGCCGGCCGCGCTCGGCGCGCGTGGCGATCAGCGCCAAGGTGGTCGCGAACATGCTCACCTCGGTGGGCGTGGCGCGCGTGCTGACGATGGACCTGCACGCGGACCAGATCCAGGGATTCTTCGACATTCCGGTGGACAACATCTACGCCGCGCCGGTGCTGCTCGGCGACGTGTGGAAGCAGCGCTACGAGGACCTCATCGTGGTGTCGCCCGACGTGGGCGGGGTGGTGCGCGCCCGGGCGCTCGCCAAGCGGCTGGAATCGGACCTCGCCATCATCGACAAGCGCCGGCCGAAGGCCAATGTGTCCGAAGTGATGAACGTGATCGGCGAAGTGAAGGGCCGCACCTGCGTGATCATGGACGACATGGTGGATACCGCCGGGACCCTCGTGAAGGCGGCGCAGGTGCTGAAGGAAGAGGGCGCGACCAAGGTGGTCGCGTACTGCACGCACGCGGTGCTTTCGGGGCCGGCGGTGGAGCGCATCGCCAAGTCGGACCTCGACGAGCTGGTGGTCACCGATACCATTCCGCTGCGCGAGGATGCGCGCGCGTGCAGCAAGATCCGCAGCCTCACTGTGGCCGGCCTGCTCGCCGAGACGATCCTGCGGATCTACACCGAAGAGTCGGTGAGCTCGTTGTTCATCGAATAGTTTCTTAACCCGCCGGTGCCTGGTCGCGGGTCCGGCGAAAACCGAAGGAGAAGTGCAAATGAAATTCGAAATCAGCGCGAGCAAGCGCGAGGCGCAGGGAACGGGTGCGAGCCGCCGTCTGCGCCGCATGGGCAAGGTGCCCGGCATCGTCTACGGCGGCGCCGAGGGCGCGATGAACATCGAGCTCGACCACAAGGATCTCTTCCAGCACCTGCGGAACGAGAAATTCCATGCCTCGATCCTGACGCTCGACCTCGCCGGCGCGAAGCAGCCGGTGCTGCTGCGCGCGGTCAACATGCATCCGTTCAGGCTGGAGGTGCAGCACGTCGACTTCCAGCGCGTCTCCAAGGACCGCAAGATCCACATGAAGGTGCCGCTGCACTTCGTGAACGCCGAGAAATCGCCCGGGGTCAAGGAGCAGGGCGGCATCGCGAGCCACGTGCTGAACGATCTCGACATCGTCTGCTTCCCGGACGACCTTCCCGAGTACATCGAGGTGGACCTCGGCAATCTGACGGTGGGCCACTCGCTGCACGTGCGCGACCTGCAGCTTCCAAAGGGCGTGGAGCTCACTCTGCACAAGGGCGAGAACCCGGTGGTCGCCACCGTGGTGATCCCGGCCCTGGTGACCGAGGAAGAGGAAGCCGCGGCGGTTCCGGCGCCGTCCGAGGTGCCGACCACCGAGCAGGCCGCGCCGCCGAAGGAAGGCGAGGCGCCTGCCGAGGGCGCCGCCGGCAAGGGCGGCGAGAAGGCGCTCGACAAGGGCGAGAAGGCGGAGAAGGCCGAGAAGAAAGAGAAGAAGTAACCCTTGATCCGCCTCGTCGTCGGCCTGGGCAACCCGGGCAAGGAGTACGAGCGCACCCGGCACAACGCCGGGTTCTGGCTCGTCGAGCGCTTCGCCTCGGCGAACGCCGTCGTGCTGCGCAAGGACTCGAAGTTCAAGGCGCTGGTCGGCCGGCAGGACTCGAGCGGCGCGTGGTTTCTGCTGCCGCAGTCGTTCATGAACCTGAGCGGCCAGCCGGTGCAGATGCTCGCGGGATTCTTCAGGATCAAGCCCGAAGAGATCCTGGTGGTGCACGACGAGCTCGATTTTCCGCCCGGGGTCGCAAAGCTGAAGCAGGGCGGCGGCATCGCCGGCCACAACGGCCTGAAGGACATCTCGCAGCGCCTGGCGACGCACGAGTACTGGCGGCTTCGCCTCGGAGTCGGCAAGCCGCCGCCGGGGCGCGAAGGCGCCGACTACGTGCTGGAGAAGCCGCCCGCCGAGGAGCGCGCTGCCATCGAGGGCGCAATCGACAAGGCGCTCGGCGTATTGCCCATGATGCTGGCGGGTGACATGCAAGGCGCGATGACGAAGCTGCACACCGAAGAGAAGAAAGCAACCGAGCCGAAGAAGGAGCCGGAGAAGAAGGAAGAGCCGGTCAGGGAGCCGGAGCCGCCGGCGCCGAAGAAGACCGGGCTGAGAGCGCTCTTCGGGAAGAAATAGCTTGAAGTGCGGCATCGTCGGGCTGCCGAACGTCGGCAAGTCCACCCTCTTCAACGCCCTCACCAAGGCGGGGATCGCGGCGGAGAACTATCCGTTCTGCACCATCGAGCCGAACGTCGGCATCGTCGAGGTGCCCGACCGGCGGCTCGACGTCATCGCCGAGATCGCGCAGCCCCAGAAGGTGGTGCCCGCGGTGGTCGAGTTCGTCGACATCGCCGGGCTCGTCGCCGGCGCCTCCAAGGGCGAGGGCTTGGGCAACAAGTTCCTCGCCAACATCCGCGAGACCGACGCCATCGCGCACGTGGTGCGCTGCTTCGAGGATGCCAACGTCGTGCACGTCTCGGGCAAGATCGACCCGGTGTCGGACATCGAGACCATCAACACCGAGCTCGCGCTCGCCGACCTGGAGTCGGTGGACAAGCAGCTCGCGAAGTACGAGAAGGTCGCGCAAACCGGCGGCGACAAGGAAGCGCAGCGCCTCGTCGCGGCGCTGAAGAAAGTGGCTGCCGTGCTCGACCAGGGCCGCCCGGCGCGCACCGCGGAGCTCTCCAAGGAAGAGCTCGCGGTCCTGAAGCCGCTGTTTCTGCTCACCATGAAGCCGACGATGTACGTCGCCAACGTCGGCGAGGACGGGTCCGGGAAGGCGCTCGCGCAGGTCCAGGCGTACGCCGCCAAGGAAGGCGCGCCGGTGGTGCCGATCAGCGCGTCGATCGAGTCCCAGATCGCCGATATGTCCGACGAAGACAAGCAGCTTTTCCTCGAGGACATGGGGATGGACGAGCCGGGCCTGAACCGCGTCATCCGCGCCGCGTACGCGCTGCTCGGCCTGCAGACCTACTTCACCGCGGGCCCCAAGGAAGTGCGCGCCTGGACCGTCACGGCCGGCGCCACCGCCCCGCAGGCGGCGGGCGTCATCCACACCGACTTCGAGCGCGGCTTCATCCGCGCCGAGGTGGCCTCCTACGACGATTTCGTCGCGCACGGCGGCGAGCTGGGGGCGAAGGAAGCCGGCAAGCTGCGCCTCGAGGGCAAGGACTACACCGTGCGCGACGGCGACGTCATACACTTCCGCTTCAACGTCTAGTCCGCGGCGCGGATCACGGCGGCAAGACAGGCCCCGGGGGGCGCCTGGTGTTCGGCGCCTCCGGAGATGAACGCCCGCGTGGTGCCCAGGATCGCGCCCACCACTCCGCTCGCCGCGGCACGCAGCTGCTTGTCCGGCGGAAGCTCGCTTGTGAGCACCGTTGTGCGCGCGCCGCGCACGGCACCGGAGCGGCCGATGCCGGCCTTAAAGAAGATTGCCTTTGCCCCCGCGGCCAGCGCGGCAAGCGGCGCAGCGTCGAGAATGTCGGATAGAACCGCGCGCTCGACGCGCAGGAGCGGATCGCCGCCGCGCCGATTGCCCATCACGAGCGCCTCGCAGCAATCGGTCTCGGTGCCGGAGAACGCCATCGCCCTGAAACCATGCAGTCGCCAGTCGGTGCACAAGCTGCCATCGCGCAGATCCGACTCGTAAATGTCGCCAAGCGCGAGGGCAGCGCCGAGTGCCGCGGCGCCCCGGGACGCGGCGGTCGATCCGACGTGAGGGCCGCCGCCCGCCAGCCGTATCGGGCTCTTAATGAGCACCAACTCGACTGCTTTGCGATCCAGGCCGGCGCGGCGCATCGCTGCCCGTACCGCGGTCGCCGCGCTGCCGATATGCTTCCGCGTGGCGCGGTCATGCATCGCGACCGGCGCGCTGCGCGCGTGGCCGAGCGCCAATCCGAAACCGCGGCCGGCTGGCGCCTTTAAAGAGGCGATGAGCCATCCGCCCGGCGTGGTGATGCCTTCGCAACCGACCGAGAGGATCTGCAGCGAGCGCCGCCGCAGCGCCGGGCTGCCCGCGCGTTGCAGCTCTGCGCCGATCCGTTCGCTCGCCAGCTCGCGGGACACATCGTTCAGCGTCGCGGTCCCCTCGACCTTCGCGACGACGGCCAGCTGCAGCACGTCTCGCAACGGCAGGCGCCGCAGCGCCCGTCGCACGCCGCTGCCGTCGCTGGGGGCCGCCGTGTCGAACGGGATGAGGGCGACGTTCATTGGCTCGCGAACGCGTCTTTTGCCGCGGCCGCTATGCGTATATAGTAAAAAATGTCAGCCTCCTGAGAGACCCCGTCATGAAATTCTCGCGCCGTAAATTTCTTGAAGCGACTGTCGCATCCGCGGGCTTGGCCGCCGCACCGCGGTTCGCGTTATCCCAAGCGTATCCCTCCCAGGCGCTGAAGTGGATCATCTACCAGTCGCCAGGCGGGCTCATCGATACCTCATCGCGCACGCTGCAGCCCTACCTCGCCGAACAGGGGTTCAACTCGGTGTTCGAGTATGTGCGCGGCGCGTCCGGCCGCATCGCGCGCACGCAGCTCTATCGCGCGAAGCCGGACGGCTACTCGATCATGACCGAGGCGCTGCCGGAGGAGATTCTCGGCGAGGTCGTCTACAACGCCGAATACAAGGTGAAGGAGCTGCAACCGGTCGCCGGATGGTTTGTCAATGCCTTCAATCTTTACGTGCGCAAGGACTCGAAGCTGCGCAGCTTCGAGGATTTCGTCAAGACCGGCCGCAGCCAGCGCCTCACCATCGGCACGATCGGCAAAGGCGGCCCGAGCCACCTTCAGGTCATGTTACTGCGCAGCCGCCTCAAACTGCAGCTGCAGCCGGTGCATTTCAACGGCGGCGCGCCAGCTTACGCGGCGCTTGCAGGCGGGCACGTGGACGTCGCGATCGGCGGCTCGAGCACGGCGCGCCAGGCCTACACTGTGCATTTCCTCGGGGTGTTCCGTGAGGGGCGCGACCCGGCCTTGCCTGCGGTGCCGACCGTGGAGGAGCTCGGCCACAAGATTCCGAACATCAACGAAGTGATCTACATCAATACCGGGCCGGGCGTTCCCGCAGACCGGTTGCAGCGTCTGACGCAGGCGTTCACCAAGGCGATCGAAAACCCCGAGCACGCCGAGAAGCAGAAGAAAGTCGGAGTGTTTCCGAAGCTCATTACCGCCTCCGAGCTCAAGGGCATCATCGAGTCGCGTTACGGCATGGTGACGGAATACAAGTCCGAGCTCGAGGGCTGAGCGCAGAGTGACGAAGGGAGCGCACGCCTGGGCCGATGTCCTCATGGCCGCGGCGCTGGGCGCGTATTTCGTCTACCAGCTGGTCGCGGCGTCGCGCTACCCTGCCGAGCCCGCGCTGTTCCCGCGCGTGGTCGGCGTTGCCGGGGTGCTACTTGCGGTCGGAGTCGCGGCCCGCGCGCTCGCCGAGAAGGGAGAAACCAGCCGGCTTGAGCTGCGCCACGTCGCACTGGCGGTGGGTGCGCCGGTCGGGTTCGGCTTCGGGCTCTGGCTGCTGGGCTACTGGGTGGCCTCGCTGGCCGCACTTATTGCGCTGCCGCTGCTGCTGGGGTTCCGGCGGATGGGCGTGCTTGTCGCGACTTCTGCCGGAGTGACGCTCTTCTTCGGCGTCGTGCTGAGCTACCTGCAGGTCCGCCTACCGCGGGGCCTGCTGTTCGAGCGTCTGCTCGGGGGCTGATGCTCGACAATCTGTGGCTGGGCCTCATTACGGTGCTCGCGTGGAAGCACCTGTTCTTCATGGTGGCGGGCGCCTTCTTCGGCCTGTGGATCGGCGTCATCCCGGGGCTCGGCCCGGTCATGGCCATGGCGATCCTGATTCCCGTCACGTTCGCCATGGACCCTTTGTCCGGCCTGCTCATGCTCGCGAGCATTCACGCGGCCGGCACCTACGGCGGCTCGGTGTCCGCGATCATGATCAATGTGCCAGGCGATCCGGGTTCGGCTGCCACCACGTTCGACGGCTATGCGCTGGCGCGGCAGGGAAAGGTCCTGGTCGCGCTCGGCTTGTCCGTATGCGCATCGCTGATCGGCGGCATAGTCGGCGTGCTCGCACTCATCGCTGCGGCGCAGCCGCTTGCCGAAGTGGCGCTTACGTTCGGTCCGCCGGAATACTTCGCTTTGGCGCTTCTTGGCCTGTCCGTGGTCGCGGCGGCAACCGGCGGCTCGGTGCTTAAAGGCCTGCTCATGGGCTGCCTGGGGATCGCGGTCAGCTTCATCGGCACCGACAGCGTGCTCGGATTCCCGCGCTTCACCTTCGGATTCATCGAGCTCGAGGCGAAGATCGACTTCGTGCCGGTGGTCATCGGCCTGTTCGCGGTGAGCGAGCTGATGATGCTGATGGTGCGTGGCGGCACCATCTCGGAGAGCGGGAAGCTCGAAGGAAGCCTCTGGGAGGGCATCAAGCTCGTATTCAGCTACCCCCTCACGCTGCTGCGCGGCGTCCTGACCGGCACCTTCGTCGGCATAATTCCGGGCATCGGCGCAGTCAGCGCCAGCCTCCTGGCGTACGCCGTCGAGCGGCGCCGTGCGCGCGACCCTTCGCGCTTCGGCAGGGGCGCTGCGGAAGGCGTAATCGGGCCGGAGGCGGCCAACAACGCCTGCGTCACGGCGGCCATCATTCCGACGGTAACGCTCGGCGTCCCGGGGAGCGCGGGGGCCGCTATCCTGCTGGTCGCGCTCACGATCCACGGCCTGCGCCCGGGGCCGGCGCTCTTCACCGGGTCCCCGGAGCTGATTTACGGCTTTTTCGTCGGCTTGATCATCAGCCAGTTCCTGTTCGCGCTCATGGGCGTGCTGTTCACGCGCTGGTTCGCCGTGGTGACTGTCGTTCCAAGCCAGGTCCTCGCGCCGACGCTGCTCGTAGTGAGCCTGGTCGGCGCCTACGCGTACCAGCAGCAGCCCGCGGACGTCGTCGTCGCAGTCCTTTTCGGCCTGGTCGGCTTTGCCGCGCAGCGCCTGCGCTACCCGGTGATCGGGCTGGTCATGGGCCTGGTGCTGGGCGAAATGGCCGAGACCGCTTTCCATCAGTCTCTGCAGATCAGCAACGGCGCCTACCAGATTTTCCTCTCCCGGCCGCTTTCGGCATCGATCGTCGCGCTGTCGCTCGTGCTGGTGCTCTGGCCGCTTGTTTTCCGCCGCAAGGTTGCGTCATGAAAAAGATCCTCGTTCGTGGTGGCCGCGTCCTCGACATGGAGCAGGACCTGGACGAGCCGCCGGTCCGCGACGTCCTCATCGCGGGCGATTCGATCGCTTCGGTCGGCGCGCACCTCGAACCCTCCGGCGCCGAGGTCATCGACGCAAGCGGAATGCTGGTCATCCCGGGCTTCGTCAACGCGCACTACCACTCCCACGACGTGCTGGCGAGGGGCATGTTCGAGGATCTCGCGCTCGAGTACTGGGGCACGCTCGCCGGCCCGCTCGGCTTGCGCCGCTCGATCGCCGAGGTCCGCGCCCGCACCCTCGCCGGAGCGCTCGAGTGCCTGCGCAACGGCATCACCACGGTGCAGGACATGAGCAGCTTCTCGCCGATGACCGAGGAATACGTCGATGCCATCCTGGACGCGTACGCCGAGGCCGGAATCCGGGTGATCTTCTCGGTGACGGTGCGCGACCTTTCCCAGCTGGATACGATCCCCTGGATCGAGGAGCTCGCGCCCAGGGAGCTGCACGAGGTGGTCGGCACGCAGCGCGACCCGGCCGGGCCTCAGATGGACTTCGTCTCGCGCCAGATCGAGCGCATCGGCGAGCGCGGCGGGATGGTGCGCTGGGCGCTCAGTCCGTCGGCGCCGCAGCGCTGCACGCCGCCGCTGCTCGAAGCGCTCGCCGACCTGTCGCGCCGCCGGAACCTGCCGGTCTACACGCACGTCTACGAAACGCGCGTGCAGCGCATCTTCTCGCACGACCGCCTGTCGGCCTACGGCGGCTCGGCGCTGAAGTTCATGCAGGCTGCCGGCCTCCTCGGACCGCTCGTCACGATCGCGCACGGCGTCTGGCCGGAGGAAGCCGAGCTCGATCTCATCGGACGCTCCGGAACGAACGTCGTGCTCAACATGCTGAGCAACCTCAAGCTGAAGAGCGGCGTCGCCCCCATCCTCGACTATCGCGCGCGCGGCGTGAACCTCGCGCTGGGCTGCGACAACTGCAGCTGCAGCGATGTGCAGAGCATGCTGCAGGTCATGAAGCTGTTTTGCCTTCTCTCGGGTGTCAGCGCGCCGCAGCGCACGGGAGTCACCGCAGCCGAGGCGTTCCGCGCCGCGACGCTCGGCGGCGCCCGCACCGCAGGGCTGTCGTCAACCGTCGGTGCCCTGCGGCCCGGCTACAAGGCCGACCTCGTCCTGATGGATCTCGCCGATCCGGCCTATGTGCCGCTCAATAGCGCGGTGCGCCAGCTCGTCTATTCAGACTCCGGGCGCTCTATTCGCACCGTGATCGTCGACGGACACGTGGTGGTGCGCGATGGCCGCGCCACGCGCGTGGACGAGGCGGCGCTGCGAGCCGAGATCGCCGGCTTGATGCCGGCGGTGCGCGGTGACATCGGCAAAATGCGCGCCGGCTACGACAAGCTGCGGCCGTTCATCGACGAGGTGCACAGGCGCGCTTGGGCGAGGCCGCTTACGATCAATCGTTTTGTGGGAAGGGAAAATTCCAAATGACCGTCGAAGTCGTCGCCTACGACACCGCGCATCCGGGAGACGTCAGCGACCTCGCGCGCAATCTGGAGCGCTTCGACGCCTCGCGCATCCGGCGCCTGGCGCTGCTCGTCAAGACCGAGGGCAATTCGGACGTGAACGACTATTCGCGCGAGTACGCCATGCAGAGCGCGTCGCTTGCGATCGAAAAGCGCGGCGGGCAGGCGCTTCTCGGTCGCTCGACCTTCCTTTTCTCCACCGGCTGCGAGGGCGCGATGACGCCCTTTGGGTATCTGTTCGTCGATTTCGACGAGACGGGCGCGAAGCCGGTGCACGCGAGCGCGCTCGCCATCGGCTGCGCGCGCAGCCGCTCGCTGGAAGCGGAGGAAATCGGCACGCCGGCGCATGCCGATATCGTCGCCGACGCCGTGAGGCAAGCGATGGCCGATGCGGGCGTGCAGCCCGCGCATGTGGGCCTCGTCATCGTCAAGACGCCCGTCATGAGTTTTCTGCCTTCGAAGTCCGGCAAGCGAATCAGCTCGGCGTATTCCAAGGCCGTGGGCGCGCTTGGCGCGGGGCTGGCGCTCGGCGAGGTGGACAGAACGAAAATCGTGCAGGAGGCCTTCGACCGCGACCATTCTCTGTATGCGAAGCGGGCGATGGTGTTCTCGGGCGCCGAGCTCGACTGCGTCGAGATCCTCCTGCTCGCCAACCGCCCCGGCGCGCCCGGGCGCCTCGCGGTGCACACCGGCTACCTCAAAGACGTGCTCGACGCGAAGGGGCTGCGCGACATGTACGCGGCGGCGGGTTGCCGCATCGGCGCCGGCGGCCAGCTCGCCGATCCTTCGCGGGTGGTCGCAACCATGATCAAAGTCGGCGTCGCGCCCGACGGAAAGCTGCGCGGCCACCGCACCACAATCAAATCCAGCCACATCGACATGGACAAGCACGTGCGCGCCGCCATGAGCGGCATCGCCGGCTCGATCCTGGGCTCGACCCGCAGCTTCATTTCCGCCAATACGGTGCACCAGGCGCCCGCCGGGGGCGGACTTTGCGCCTGCATCGTGCGCGATGGTGCCTAGATGTCCGCGCTTCGCTTGCTTGGCGACGAGGACGTAAGGGCGGCCATCGACTACGACACCGCGCTTGATATCGCGCGTCGCACGCTGCGCGATCAGGCCGAAGGCCGCGCCCTCCTGTCCACGCCCTCGGCGATGATCCTGGACGCCTCGCCCCTAGGCGGACCGAAAGCCAAGTTCAAGGCGGCAGCCGTCGGCCACCTCGGCGCATCGGGCATCCGCCTGCTGGCGCATCCGTCGCCGACCGAGGAAGCGCATAACTACTGCGCGGTTTTCGACAACGAGAGCGCGACGCTTCGCGGCCTGGTCGCCGAGCGCTGGCTGAGCCGCGTCCGCACCGCGGCATTCGGCGCGGTTTCGATCGAGCCCCTGGTCAATCCGGGCCCGCTCGTAGTCGCCCTGTTCGGCGCGGGCGGCATCTCGAAGGAGATGGTGCCCCTCATCGCGCGCACCCTGAAGGTCGAAGAGCTGCGCGTTAGCTCCAGACGCGCCGAGAGCAGCGCGGCCTTCGTCGCGGAGCACGCGCCCTCGGCCGGTTTTCCGATGCGCGCCGAGCCCGACGGCGCGCGCGCCGTGAAGGATGCGGACCTCGTTATCACGCTGACCGAGGCTTCCAGTCCGCTGGTGTTCGCGGGCATGCTGAAGCCGGGCGCGGTGGTGTGCTCGATGGGCAGCTACAACGAGATCGATTACGGCGTGCTGCGCGAAGCGCAGCGGCTGGTGGTGGACGACGCGGATTTCGCCGCCGAAATGGGCGACGGCGCCGCCTGGATCGCCCAGAAGCATCTGACACGAGCGCAGTTCGCCGCGCGCGTCGACGCGCTTGCCTGCGAGGTTCTCGCGGGAAAGAAGCCCGGACGGCTCGCTCCCACCGAGCGTATCGTCGCGCTGATCCAGGGGATGGCGATCGGCGACGTCGCCTTCGCCGCCTACGCGCTGAAACAGGCTGAATCCATCGGCAGGGGAAGGACGGTAGAGCTTCCATGAGAGAGCGGTTCATCGGGGAATGGCGCAAGCTGGGTTGGCTGCTATGCCTGGGCTGCTCGCTGTACTACTCCTGGGTGGCCCTGGTGGGCATCACGCTGCCCTCCCTGGACCGCAGCCTCTTCATCTACATCGGCATCGCGGTCGCGATCTGCCTGATGCCGCTCGGCAAATCGCTCGCGCTGCGGCTCGTGGACGCCGTGCTGTTCGCCCTCGCGACCGCGGCGACCGTGTACTTCAACATGAATTACACGGACTACATGAACAACGCCGGGCTGGGCCTGAAGCCGATCGACATGGTGCTGGGCATCGCCATCACGCTGATCTCCATCGAGGCGTCGCGCCGCGTGCTCGGGCTGTGGATTCCGGTGATCGCGCTCGTGTTCCTCGCCTACCTGTTCGCCGGCCCGTGGATGCCCGGCGCGCTGCGGCACGGCGGCTTCGACCTCGATACCGTGGTGTCCAACCTCTATGCCTCGACGGAGGGGCTCTACGGCATCATCACCTATGTCCTAGCCTCGACGCTTTTCCTGTTCCTGGTCTTCGGACAGTTCCTGGTGCGCTCGGGCGCTTCGGATTTTTTCAGCGATCTGTGCCTGTCGTTTCTCGGTCGCCGCGCCGGCGGCGGCGCCAAGGCCTCGGTCGCCTCGAGCATGATCGTCGGCAGCGTGACCGGCTCGGCGGCGGCCAACGTCGCCATCACCGGCGTGCTCACCATCCCGCTCATGAAGCGCACCGGTTACGCGCCCCATATCGCAGCGGCGACCGAGCCCGCCGCATCTACCGGCGGCACCGTCATGCCGCCGGTGATGGGCGCCGCGGCGTTCATCATGGTGGCGCTTACCGGTATTCCGTACGCGAAGATTGCGCTGCTTTCGGCCGTTCCAGCGCTGGTCTACTTTCTGTGCGTGTATCTCCAGGTTCACTTCTACGCGAAGCGGCACGCCCTCGCTGGGCTGCCGGAGGCGGAGGTCCCCGCATTCCGGGCGGTCTGGCGCGCGGGCTGGGTATTCGTCGCGCCGCCGCTGATCGTGGTAGCTCTCGTCTTCATGGGCTACTCGCTCGCGCGCATTGCGCTGCTCGGCATGGCGAGCTGCGTGCTGTGTTCCTGGTTCAGCCCGCGGACGCGGATGGGCTGGAAGGCCATCGTCGACGCGCTCGCGGACGGCACCAAGCAGGGCCTGAGCATCATCGCGGTGGCCGGCCCGGTGTCGATCATGACGCTCGCCATCCTGCTGCCCGGCACCGGGCTGAAAATCACCGGCCTCCTGATCGACCTCGGCGGCAACAGTGTCGCGCTGACCCTCGCGATCATCTTTGTCATCGCCTACGTCCTCGGCATGGGCCTGTCGATGGTGCCGGCCTACATCATCCTTACCACGCTCGCGGCCCCCGCCCTGATCCGCATGGATGTGCCGGTGATAGCGGCGCACTTCGTGGCGATGTGGTGGAGCCAGGCCTCCAACATCACGCCGCCGGTCGCGCTCGCTTCCTACGTGGCGGCGAACATCGCCGGCTCGCCGCTGTGGCAGACCGGCAACGCGGCGGTCGTCAAGGGCGCTGGGCTGTTTTTCCTGCCGCTGCTTTTCGTCTACCAGCCCGCCTTCCTGTTCAACGGAACCCCGCTGGAAATCGCCACCACCATCGGTTCGGTGCTGATCGGGATTCTGATGATCTCGGCCGCAATCGAAGGCTATCTCAGGCGCGCGCTCAATGCCGGGTTCCGGATCGCCTACGGCGCTGCCGGCGGCCTGCTGATCATCGCGCACGAGCCGCGCGACGTCGCCATCCTGCTCGTTCTCGCCGGTGTGCTGCACGCGTTCGATCGATGGCACGCCCGGCGCGCATCCACTCTCACTCAAGGAGGTCTGCCATGAAAATCCGCAAGTTCGCACTCGCCGCCGCAGCCGTACTGCTCGCCGGCCATGCCCAATCGGCCGACGTCGTCATCGGATCGAGCGCCGTCGGCGGAAGCTACTACCTCTACGCCGGGGGGCTCGCGACCTATCTTTCCTCGAAGACGCCGAACATCAAGGCCACGGCGCGCACCACGCGCGGCTCGGTGGAGAACGCGCGCCTTCTCGACCGCAAGGCGCTGGACCTCGCCTTCATCAACGCCTCGGTGCTCTACCAGCAGAAGAGCGGCAGCCACCAGTTCAAGGACGCCAAGTCCGACCGCCTGCGCGGCATCGCCATGGTCGACCTCGCGCCGACGCACGTCGTGACGCTCGCCTCGCACAACATCAAGTCGCTCCAGGATCTGCGCGGCAAGCGCGTGTCGATCGGCGCCGCCGGCTCCGGCGGGGCGAACTCCGCGCTGGTGGTGCTGAGCGCGCTCGGCATCCGCGACGACGTGCGCATCCAGAACCTGGGCTTCGAGGAGAGCGCGAACAACCTGCGCGACGGCAACCTGGAAGCCTTCATGGGCGGCTCGGCGCTGCCGATGCCCGCGGTGATCGACCTGGCGACGACGCAGAACATCCGGCTGCTGTCGTTCGAGGAGTCCTTTATCCGGAAGCTGCAGGCGTCGGACGCCGCGACGGAGGTCACCGTCATCCCGGCGAACACCTACCGCGGGGTCGATTACCGGGTGACCACCATCGGCCATCCCTCGACCCTGGTGACGCACGCCGACATGCCGGCGGACACGATCTACGAGATCACCAAGGTGCTGCTGCAACCGGACAACAGGAAGTACATGCAGACCATCTATCGCGCCTGGGATCCGGAGCTCGGCGCCGCGCTTTGGAAGCGCATCGGCGTACCGCTGCACCCCGGGGCCGAGCGCGCCTACCGCGAGGCGGGCGTCAAGTAGCGCTCCGCAGCGGCGGCGCGGGCGGCAGGGGCGGCATCGCCGTTTCAATGAGGCGCGCCACGGCGAGCAGCAGAGCCTCGGCTCCGCCGCTCGCCGTGAGATGCAGCCCGGCCGGCACGCCCGCGGAGGGGTAGAGGCCCATCGGCAGCGTGAGGGCGCAGGCGTCGATCGCGTTGGCCGCGCGCACGAAGCAGTTGCGGTGCGGGTCGACCGGCACCGTCTTGCCTTGAACCAACACCGTCTGCGCTTGTATCGGCGGCGCCGCGAACGGCCAGGTCGGCGTCGCGATCGCATCCGCACCTGTAGCTCTTAAAGCCTGGGTAACGTTCCGCCGCAGCGTCGAGCAGGCAACCCTGGCCGCAGCAATCTGCTCCCCGGTTAATTTAGTTGCGGCGGCCGCGCGGGCGCGGATGCCCTCGCTGGCGCGCGAGAGATCCATGCGCGCGAGCGCCTGGCCGCTCTCGAACAGCGACACTACGCCTGCAGCGCGCTCGCCGTCCAGCCAGCCCGGTATGTCGGCGTCGAGGATCGCGAACCCGGATTTTTCGATCGCCGCAAAAAATAGCTCCTGCGTTTCGGCATCGCACATGCGCTCGATGAGCGCGCGCGGCACGAGCAGGCGTCGCTTCGGCACGGGCGCTGGCGGCACCTCGCCGAGCGCGCCGTATGCTTTTGCCACCTCGCCGACGCTGCGGCCGATGAGCCCGATGGTCGACAGGCTCGGCGTGTGATTCGGTCCACCGTCGAGGGGCAGCGCTCCGATGCGCGGCATGAAGCCGACCACGCCGCAGTGGCAGGCCGGGTTGCGGATCGAGCCGCCGCTGTCGGTGCCGATGTTCACTTGCGCCAGGTCGAGCGCCGCGGCGACGGCCGCGCCCGTGGAAGATCCGCCGGCGGTGCGCTCGACGTCCCACGGGTTGAGGCCCATCGGCTCGAAGGGATTCACCACCCCATACATCGCCAGCTCGGACAAGGTGGTGGTGCCGACGACTACCCCGCCCGCGGCACGGGCTCGCGCCACCACCGCCGCGTCCTGCTTTGCGATGCGGTCGGCATGGATCGCCGAGCCTTCGGTCCAGGGCAGGCCCGCCACCGGAAGGTTGCCTTTCACGCTGACTGCAAGGCCCTGGAGCGGGCCGCGCGCTTCTTGCGCTTGTCGCTCGGTGTCGGCCGCGAGGTGCGAAAAGGCGCGATAGACTGGATTGAGGCGCGCGATGCGCGCAATGGATTCGGACAGCATGACGGTCAGCACTGAACGGGTGGCTCTTGTAACCGGCGCCGGGCGCGGAATCGGCGCTGCGACTGCTCGCCGCCTTGCGGCGGAAGGCTACGCAGTCTGCATCAACTATATCACCGACACGGCGGCCGCCGAGAGGCTCGCCTCCGACATCCGCAGCCTGGGCGGCCGAGCGATCGTCGCGCAGGCCGACGTCGGCGAGCCCGCGCAAGTCGAGCGGCTGTTCGCGAAAGTTGACAGGGATCTCGGCTCGCTGACCGCGCTCGTGAACAACGTCGGCATCATGGGTCAGCAGGCACGGGTCGACGAAACCGATGCGGCGCAGCTGGCGCGGCTGCTTGCGGTGAACGTCGGCGGCCCGACGCTCTGTTGCCGCGAGGCGGTGCGGCGCATGTCGACCCGCCACGGCGGGCGCGGAGGCGCGATCGTGAACGTCTCGTCGATGGCGGCCGTGCTGGGCGGCTTCAACGGCCGCGTTCGCTATGCCGCCAGCAAGGCTGCGCTCGAGACTCTCACCGTCGGCCTCGCGCGGGAAGTGGCGGGCGAGTCGGTTCGCGTCAACGCCATCCGCCCCGGTCCGTTCGCCACCGCGATCCACGACCCTTTCGGCGGCCAGGCGTTCCTCGATAGCGTGAGGCTGAAGATCCCGATGGGCCGCGTGGGTGATCCGCCGGAAGCGGCGGCAGCGATTGCTTGGCTGCTGTCGCCGGAAGCCTCGTTCGTTACCGGGGCGGTCCTCAACGTGTCGGGCGGGCAGTAAGGGACGCCGGGAATGGCTTTGAAACGGCTATCGTGCATCGGTGTTGGACCGCGCTCGCGCTGATCCCGCGGCAGGGAAAGCGGGTAGTATTGAAGCGCCGACTTGAGGAGGAGACCATGATGAAGACGATCGGAAAGCTGTTGGTTGCGCTTGCCACGGCGGCGCTCGCCGCGCCGGCGCTCGCGCAGGGTGACCTGCGCACCCCGCTGAAGCAGCCGGTCAAGGTGAAGCAGGGCATGCTCAACGTGCCGGCGCTCTCGCCGCTGTACCTGCTGCCGGAAGAGGCAAAGAAGTACAACATCGAGATCGAAGTGGTGATGTTCCAGCGCTTTGCCGACGCGCGCACCGCGCTCGCTTCGGGCGATATCCAGATCACGGCTTTCGGGCCGCAGGACATCTCGCTCGCGCTCGGCCAGGGCGCCAAGACGATGGTCGGGATCGCCGGCGTGGGCTCGGGCAACGACTGCCTGATCGTGCGCAAGGGCGAGGACATCAAGGACTGGAAGAGCGTCGGCGACAAGCGCATCGGCGTCGGCGCCGGCTCGATCTCGTGGCTCAAGTTCGCCGCCTCGGTCCAGGAGAACGGCCTGCAGTACAACAAGCTCAAGATCGTCAATATCGTCGGCGGCGGCGGCAACTATCTCAAGGCGCTGCAGGGCAAGGAGATCGACATGGCGGTCGTCTGGCAGCCGTTCTGCGCCCAGGCGATCGTCGATGGCTTCGGTGCCTACCCGACGCTCGATCACAACCGCTCGAAGACGGTGGGCGGGCTCATCTCGGTGCTTGCGGTGAACCGGCCGTTCATGGAGAAGAACCGAGACGCGGTGCAGCGCCTGGTGGTGTCGTACCTCGACGTTCTGGAGCTCGCGCGAAAAGACACGAAGCGCTGGGCGAAGATCTACGCCGAAAAGGCCGGCTTGCCGGAGCCCGTGGCTGCCGAATCCATCCGCATCACGCGCCTCGATCCGACGCTGCCGCTGGAGTCGATCAAGCGGATCTCGAAGTTCCTGTCCGACAACGGCGTGATCACGCGCGACGTGTCCGGCGAGATCCACCAGCATTACACGTACGACTTCCTGTCGAAGGCGACGGGCAAGCCGGCGGAGCAGCTCGGGTTGAAGCAATAGCGCGTTGAGCAAGCGGCTGCGGACGCCCTGGTTTCTGCTGCTGCCGGCGGCGCTGCTCGCGCTTTGGCATTTCGCGGTCGAGCTGCGCTGGGTGACCGAGGGCATCATCCCTTCCCCGGCGCAGGTGCTGCAGTCCTGGCATACCTGGATCTTTGGCAGCGCCAAGGGCATGCTGTCACCGTACGCGGGCACCTGGGTGAGCAACGTCACCTACTCGACGCGCCGGGTGCTGCAGGGCTTCGGCCTCGCGGCGCTGGTCGCCATACCGCTCGGCCTGATGATCGGCTGGAACCGGCTGGTGGCGCGCCTCGTGGATCCGTCGATCCAGCTGCTGCGCCCGGTGCCGATCACCGCCTGGCTGCCCTTCGCCATCGCGGTGTTCGGCATCTATGACGCGAGCGCGCTCTTCCTCATCGGCCTGGGCGCGTTCTACCCGATCGTCGTCAACACCACGCACGGCGTGCGCGACACCAATCTGCTGCTGCTGCGCGCGGCGCGCATGATGGGCGCAGGGCCCGGCACGGTGCTCGCCAAGGTGGTATTCCCTTCCGCGCTGCCCTCCATCTTCACCGGGCTGCGACTCGGGGTAGGCGTCGCCTGGACTGCAGTGATCGTGGCCGAGATGATCGCCGTAAAATCCGGCCTCGGCTACGTGCTCTGGGACGCCTACTACGTCGGGCGCATGGACATCTGCGTGGCGACCATGTTCTCGGTCGGTCTCCTCGGCTTCATTTCCGACCGGGTGATCGTCTGGGCCTCGCTGCTGCTGCTGCGCTGGCGCACGCTCGAGGCGCACGCATGATCGAGATCGCCGGCGTGTGGAAGGAGTTCGCCAAGGGCGAGCGCCGCGTGCTGGCGCTGCAGGACATCAGCTTGCGGATCGCACCGAGCGAATTCGCGGCGATTCTCGGCCCCTCGGGCTGCGGCAAGTCCACGCTCCTCAACATGGTGGCGGGGTTCGATCTCCCCACGCGGGGCACGGTGCGCGTCGCGGGCGAGGAGATCTTGCAGCCCTCGCCCAAGCGCGCCGTGGTGTTCCAGGAGCCGGCGCTATTTCCCTGGCTCACGGTCATCGATAACGTAGTGTTCGGCCCGAAAACGCAGGGCGAGCCCGCCGCCGAATACCGCGCGCGCGCCGCGCAGATCATCGAGCAGGTCGGACTAAAGGGTTTCGAAGCGAGCTATCCGGCCGAGCTCTCCGGCGGCATGCGCCAGCGCGTCGGCATCGCCCGGGTACTGATAATGCAGCCGCAGGTGCTCCTGATGGACGAGCCCTTCGGCAGCCTGGACGCGCAGACGCGCTCGCTGATGCAGGAGCTGCTCCTCGAGGTCTGGGAGCGCCATCACCAGACGGTGCTCTTCATCACGCACGACATCGAGGAGGCGCTGCTGCTCGCCGACCGCGTGTGCGTGATGACGGCGCGCCCCGGGCGCATCAAGAAAAGCATCGAGGTGAAGATCGCGCGGCCGCGTGCGCTCGAGGTGACCACCTCCCCCGAGTTCAACGACCTGCGCCGCGAGGTGCTCGCACTGATCCGCGAGGAAAGCCAGCGCGCGGCAATCGAGACCGCCTAGCCCGGCCGCGCCTGCGCGGCGAACCAGTCGGCGACCTGCGCGCCCGACATGAAGCACACATCGTCGCGCGACTGCAGCAGATCCAGCATGCGCACCATGTCGCCGAAGCGGTGCGGCACGCCGATGAGGTGCGGATGCAGGCCGATACCGAGGATGCGCGTCTGGCGCGTGGCTTCCCGGCCGAAGCACTCCAGCGTGCGCGCGAGGCGCTTGTACATCTCGTCGGTGGAATGGCGCTCGACCGCGTAGATCACGCTGTCGTTCACCTCCAACGCGTACGGCATGCCGATGATCGGCCCGTGCTTGGTAGTGAGCCAGACCGGGACGTCCTCGATCACCCAGTCGTGGCAGTACTCGACGCCGCAGGCCTTGAGATGGTCGAGCGTGTCCCAGGTCTGGCGCAGCCCCGGCGAGAGCCAGCCGCGCGGCCGCTGGCCGGTAAAGCGCGCGATCTTGTCCAGGCAGGCCTCGATCAGCTCGCGCTCGTTCGCCGCAGCGTTGAGGGTGCGCTGGTGCATGCCGTGGCCGACGAATTCCCAGCCCGCCTCGAGCATCGCCTCGGCGGCCTGCGGATAGGCGTCGATCACGCCCGCATTGAAGCTCGTCGAGACCGGGAGCTTGCGCGCGCTGAAGAGCTCGAGAAGGCGCGGCAGCCCGCAGCGCATGCCGTAGTCCGCCCACGAGAAATTCGGCACGTCCGGGATCGTTTCCTTGCCGTGCGGCGGCGTGAGCAGCGTGCGCGGCATCGGGTCCTCGATGCGCCAGTGCTCCACGTTCACGACGAGGTTGACGACGATCGGCTTGCCTCCCGGGGGCGCGAGCCGCGGCCGCGAGGTGGAGAACTGGTAGGCGATGCGCGGATTGGACATCGGAAAATCCTAACCCAGGCGCGCCGCCACGCCGAGCACGAGCTCGTCGCGGGCGCCCATGCACTGCAGCCCGACCGGCAGCTCGCCTGCCGGTGCCGGAACTGGAACGCTGATCGCGGCCAGGCCGGCGATATTGGCGAGCGCGGTGAGATCGGCCTGGGTCTGTGGGACCAGAGTGCCAAAGGCGAAGGCGGTCTGCGGCGTGGTGGGAAGCACCAGCACCTCGCATTCCTCGAGCATCCTTCGCAATGTCGTTTTGGCTTTTTCAAGCTCGTTCATGGCACGCGCGATGCGGTGCGCATCGGCGCGCCGGCCGAAGTCGAGCGCCGCTCGCACCGAAGGCGATAGTTCCGAGGCGGGGTCCGAGAGGAGCTCGGCGTGCACGCGCGCGCCTTCCACTTCGGCGATCAGCCATGCGGCGCGCCGCGCGGCGGCAAAATCCAAGCTTCCGGTGTCGATGACACGGTGAGACAGCCGGCGCGCCGCCGCATCGACCGCGGCGACGATCGGCGCGGCGACGAAAGCTTCGAGGCCACGCAGCACTCCGATCCTCGCTGGAGGATCCGCGGGTGCCAGCTCCCGGGCCGCCATGACGCTCGCCACCTTCGCCGCGTCGGCGGCAGTGCGCGCGAGCACGCCGACGCGGTCGAGCGAGGGCGCGAGCGGAACGACGCCCGCGCGGTCGACGAGGCCGGCGCTCGGGATGTAACCGACCACGCCGCAATACGACGCCGGAATGCGCACCGAGCCGAGCGTGTCCGTGCCAAGCGCGGCGACGCACAGGCCGGCCGCCACCGCGGCCGCCGACCCGCTGCTCGAGCCGCCCGGGGTATAGCCGGCGCGGCGCGGGTTCTCGCAGCGCCCGAACCACGGGTTGTCGCCGAGCGCGCCCAGCGCCGCCTCGTCCATGTTGGTCTTGCCGATGATCAATGCGCCTTGCGCGCGCAGGCGCGCGACACAGGGCGCATCGGCAGCGGGCCGGCGCGCGCGCAGCGCGCCGATGCCGGCGGCGCACGGCAGGCCGGCGACGTCGATGTTGTCCTTCACGGCGATCCTCATGCCGTCCAGCACGCCCGAAGCCGTCTTTCGCGGCTCGGCCTCGAGCGCGACGAAGGCGTTCAGCTCGGTTCGCATGGCGGGCCATCATACCGGTTAGCATTCCGCGCATGACCGAATTCGGCCTCGCGCGCCGTGACGAGCTGCCGCAGCTCGTCGCGCTGCTCGGCATTCTTTTCTCGCAGGAAAGCGAATTCGCGCCCGACGACGCGAAGCAGACGCGCGCGCTGGAGAAGATCCTCTCGGACGCGACGGTCGGCCGCATCTACGTGGCGCGCGACGCCGGCGGGGTCGTCGCCATGGCGACGCTGCTCTATACGATCAGCACCGCCGAAGGCGGCATGGCGGCGCTGCTCGAGGACGTCGTCGTGCGCCCCGGCCACCGTGGCCGCGGCATCGGCTCGGCGCTTCTGCGGTATCTCCTTGCCGAGGCGAAAAAACAGGGCGCGCTTCGGGTGACGCTGCTCACCGACGCGCAAAACGACCGGGCGCAGCGGCTCTATTCCAAGCTAGGATTCGAGCCTTCGCCGATGACACCCATGCGGCTGCGATACCGCTGAGGCGTCGGCGAAACCCGCGCGCGCGGCGAAGATTCACTTATCGAGGCCGCCGAGCAGGATGTACTTCACTTCCAGGTACTCCTCCAGCCCGTACCTGGAGCCTTCGCGGCCCAGCCCCGACTGCTTCACGCCGCCGAAGGGCGCCACCTCGGTCGAGATGATGCCGACATTCGCGCCGACGATGCCAGTCTCGATCGCCTCTGCGACCCGGAAGATGCGGCCGACATCGCGGCTGTAGAAGTAGCCGCAGAGGCCGAACTCCGTGTCGTTCGCGAGAGCGATCACGTCCTGCTCGGTCTTGAAGCGGATGAGCGGCGCCACCGGACCGAAGGTCTCCTCGCGCGAGACCACCATCTGCGGCGTGACGTTGGTGATCACGGTCGGCTGGAAGAACAGCCCGCCCCTCTGGTCTCTCTTGCCGCCGAGGACCACCTTGGCGCCTTTGCCGAGCGCATCGGCGACGTGCGCTTCGACCTTCTTCATGCCCTGCTCGTCGATCAGCGGCCCGATGACCACGCCCGGCTCGGTGCCCGCGCCGACCTTGAAGCCCTTGACCTTCTCGGCGAGCTTCGCCGCGAAGGCGTCGTAGACCCCGTCCTGCACGTAGATTCGGTTCGCGCACACGCACGTCTGGCCGGCGTTGCGGTATTTCGAGGCGAGCGCGCCCTCGACCGCGGCGTCGAGGTCGGCATCGTCGAAGACGATGAAGGGCGCGTTGCCGCCGAGCTCGAGCGAGAGCTTCTTGACGGTGTCGGCCGACTGGCGCATGAGGATGCGTCCCACCTCGGTCGAGCCGGTGAAGGAGAGCTTGCGCACCTTCGGGTTCGCGCACAGCTCGCTTCCGATCGTGGGCGCATCGCCGGTGATGATGTTGAGCACGCCTTTCGGAATTCCGGCCCGCTCGCCGAGCTCCGCCATGGCGAGCGCCGAGAAGGGCGTCTGCTCGGCGGGCTTGAGCACTACGGTGCAGCCCGCGGCGAGCGCCGGTCCCGCCTTGCGCGTGATCATCGCGTTGGGGAAGTTCCACGGCGTGATCATCGCCGACACGCCGATCGGCTGCTTGATGACCAGGATCCGCTTGTCCGCCTGGTGCGTCGGGATCACGTCGCCGTAGGCGCGCTTCGCTTCCTCGGCGAACCATTCGATGAACGAGGCGCCGTAGGCGATCTCGCCGCGCGCTTCCGCCAGCGGCTTGCCCTGCTCGGCGGTGAGGATCTGCGCGAGGTCCTCCTGGCTCGCCATCATGAGGTCGAACCACTTGCGCAGGATCGCCGCGCGCTCCTTCGCGGTCTTCGCCCGCCATGCCGGCCACGCGCGCTCGGCCGCGTCGATCGCGCGGCGCGTCTGCTCCACGCCCATGTCGGGGACCGAGCCCAGCACCGCCCCGGTGGCCGGGTTGTCGACCGGGAAAGTCTTGTGGGCACCGACCCATTCGCCGTCGATGTAGCACTGCTCGCGGAAGAGCTTCGGGTCCTTCAGGGGAATTGCGGGGAGACCTGCCTGGGCGGGAGCGTTCATGAAGTTACCTCCTGGAGGGAGGGGATTTTACATCTCGCCGGGTGTACATTCGCCTTTCCTGAGGAGGAGAAAACATGATCAAGTTTGTCGTCAACGGCAGCGAATCCTATTCGGAGCAGCCGGGCGATACGCCGCTGCTCTGGGTCATCCGCGACGAGCTGGGACTGACCGGCACCAAGTTCGGCTGCGGCGTGGCGCAGTGCGGCGCCTGCACGGTGCACGTCAACGGCGAGCCAACGCGTGCCTGCATTACGCCCGTCTCCAGCGTCGCCGGGAAGAAGATCACCACCATCGAGGGCTTGTCGCCGGCGGGCGATCATCCGCTGCAGAAAGCCTGGATCGCCGAGCAGGTGCCGCAATGCGGCTATTGCCAATCGGGCCAGATCATGCAGGCCGCGGCCCTTCTCGCGAAGAACAAGCAGCCGACGCGCCAGCAGATCGTGCAGCACATGAACGGCAACATCTGCCGCTGCGGCACCTACAACCGCATCGTGCGCGCCGTCGAGCGCGCCTCGAAGGAGGTGTAGCCATGGTCGATCTCGAAAGCCTGGAGCTGCTCGAGTTCAAGATCAGCCGGCGCGCGTTTCTCGGCGGCGGCGCGGGCCTCACGTTCGCCTTTACGCTGGGCCTGGGCGCCTCGCGCGAGGCGAATGCGCAGGCCCTCGGCGGGCCGCAAGCGATCAACGCTTATGTCTCGGTCGCGCCCGACGGCACGATCACCATCCAGTCGCCGGTCGCGGAGATGGGGCAGGGCATCATGACCGGGCTGCCGCTCATCGTGGCCGAGGAGCTCGACGCCGACTGGAGCAAGGTGAAGGTCGAGCAGTCGCCCATCGCCGCGGCGTATCACCATCCGATCTTCAAGGCGCAGTACGTCGTGGCGAGCATCTCGACGCTCGGCTATTGGACGCCGCTGCGGGTGGCGGGCGCGCAGGCGCGCCGCGCGCTCATCGCGAGCGCGGCGGCCAAATGGGATGCGCCGGTGGCCGAATGCGTCACCGAGCCGAGCGTCGTCATTCACAAGCCCAGCGGCCGCAGGATGAGCTATGGCGAAATCGCCGCCCTCGGCGCGGGCTTTGCGCCGTTGCCGCCGATCGACCCGGCCAAAGACCTCAAGCCGGCGAGCCAGTACCGCCTGATCGGAAAAGGCGTGCCGAGAGTCGACGTGCCGGCCAAGACCAACGGCTCGGCGCGCTACGGCATCGACGCCCGCGTTCCCGGGATGGCCTACGCCACCATGGTGCGCGGCCCGGTGCGCGGCAGCGCGCCTGCATCGTCGAACGCAGAGGCGGTGAAGAAGATGCCCGGCATCGTGGAGGTCGTGGCGCTCGACCACGGCGTCGCGATCGTCGGCGAAACCTTCGACTCGGTGCGCAAGGCGCGCAAGAAGCTGCAGGTTTCCTGGCGCGGCGGCGAGCGCGGCGCGCAGATCAATACCGACAAGGACCTCGAGACCTACCTCGGCGACGGGCGCGATCCCAAGCGCGTCGGCACCGAGTGGAAGTCCAAGGGCGACGCGGCCAAGGCGCTCTCCGGCGCGGCGAAGGTCGTCGCTCGCGAATATCTCAACGACCACGTTTACCACGCGCAAATGGAGCCGATGAATGCCACGGCGGACGTGCGCGCGGACGGCATCGACATCTGGGTGGGCACGCAGGCGCCCACGCGGACGCAGCTCGACGTGGCGAAGGCGCTCGCCACCGGCCCGGAAAAGGTCAAAGTGAACCAGCAATTCCTGGGAGGCGGCTTCGGCCGCCGTGCGACGGTCGAGGCATCGGTCGACGCCGCGCTGGTCTCCAGGGCGGTCAAGCGCCCGGTGAAGCTGATCCTCAGCCGCGAGGACGATCTCGGGGCAGGCACCTTCCGCCCGATGACCGCGCAGCGCATCGAGGCGGGGCTCGACGCAAGCGGCAACATCGTCGGCTGGCGCCACAGGGTGATTGGCGAGCCGGTGGGCGATTTCGTCTACCACCCGGGCTACCTGAAGGCCGCGAAAAACCGCGACGTCATCTTCATGATGGGCGCCGAGCTGCCCTACTACACCAAGGTGGGCAATTGGCACTCGGAGCACATCATGACCGAGGAGCGCACGCGCGTCGCCGCGTGGCGCGGAATCGGGTCCGGGTACACGAAGTTCGCCGTCGAATCGATGATCGACGAGATCGCGCACATGAACAAGGCCGATCCGCTGGCGTTCCGGCTGGCGCTCACCGACGATTCCCGCACGCGCCGGGTGCTCGAGAAAGTGGCCGAGATGTCGGGCTGGGGCAGGAAGCGCCCGGGCGGCACGGCGCTAGGCCTTGCCTTCGCGGAGTACGGCGCGTTTGCGCCGAAATTCGGCTCGTTGATCGCTTCCGTGGCGGAAATCTCGGTCGAACGGCGCAGCGGTCGCATCCGCGTGCACAACTACTGGGCCGCGGCGGACGCAACGCTGGCCATCAACCCGGGCGCGTTCGCGGCGCAGGTGGAGAGCGCGATCGTCTGGGGACTGTCGGCGGCGCTGAAGGAGCGCGTCACCATGGTGAACGGGGTGGTACAGCAGTCGAACTTTCACGAGTACCAGGTGATGCGCATGGCCGAGGTGCCCGCAATTCACGTCGAGGTGCTGAGCGGCGGCCCGATGCCGACGATGGTGGGCGAGCTGGGTGTGCCGGGAACGGCCCCGGCAGTGGCGAACGCGTTCTTCGCGCTCACGGGGAAGCGGCTCTACCACATGCCGTTCACGCCCGAGCGGGTAAAGGCGGCCTTGAAAGCGTAGGCGACGCTTTCTATCGGTGCAACGGCAACACGCCCGTGGGCGAGTGCGTGCGTGCCTCGCGCTGAGGCTTTGCCGGATTGCCGTAGACCATGCTGCCGGCGTCGACGTCGTGGACTACCACGGCGCCGATGCCGACGATGGCCTCGTCGCCGATGGTCAGCTTCTGGCGGATCGAGCAGTCGGGCGAGATCCAGCAGTTCTTGCCGACCTTGATGCTGCCGCTGAGGTAGGCGCCGCCGCCGATGATGGTCGCCTCGCCGATGTGGCAGTTGTGCGCGATGTGCACGTGGTCGTTGATCTTGACGTAATCCTCGAGCACGGTGTCCTCGAGCGCGCCCTGGACTACGGTCGTCAGCGCTCCGACCTCGACGTGATCACCGATGCGCACGCCGCCGAGATGCAGCATGCGCAGCGGCCGGTTGCGAAGGTCGCGTCCACGCGGCGGGCGCCTCGGCCGGGCGGCCATCCGGCCACACGAAGCGGCATGCCTGCGGCAAATGGTCGCCGATGAGGTTCAGGCCGGCCGATGCTCCCAGCTCGACGAGATGGAAGGGAAGCTTGCGCTCCCCGAAGGCCACCGCAGCGGCGAACATCCAGGCGACGCTGCGGCCGACCTCGTTCGTCTGGACCATCCCCAGCCGCAGACGCGTCCAGAACTCGGCGGGCGCTCGATTCAGGAAGGCTATGGCCGCGGCGCCGGCGTCTCTCCCGGATCCGCCGCAGCTCGGATAGGCCGCAGCGAGCTCGCGCGCCTCGCCGCGCAGGGCGGAGAAATGCAGGCAGGCGAGCAGCAGATGCGCCGCCTCCCACGCGACGGCGAAGCGCCGCTCGCGCCAGGATTCTTCCAGCCGCTCGAGCCACGCCGGCTGACGCGCGACGTCGCCCTCGAGCGCGCCGAGCACTGCGGCGTAAAGGGGCGAGCGCTGCTCGCAATAAGCGCGTTGCTCGCCAAGCGCCGCGCGAAACTGCCTTTCGTCCATGGCGCGAGAATAGTTCTCGCGTGTTGCCTCTTGGCGACGCCCGATGCGCCGCGCGGCATGTCACCGGATTGTGACAGCCGTCATTGCGGCTTCTCGCCGGCGAGCGTGATCCGGTGCATCACGCGCCGGTAGCCGTGATAGTCGTTCACCGGGTTGTGCTGCGTGCAGCGGTTGTCCCAGAAGGCGATCGAGCCGGCGCGCCACTGGAAGCGGCAGGTGAACTCCGGCTTCACCTGGTGGCGGAAGAGGTATTCGAGCAGCGGCGCGCTCTCGTCGTCGGTCATCCCCTTGAAGCGGGCGGTGTGCGCCACATTGACGTAGAGCGCCTTGCGCCCGGTCTCCGGGTGGATGCGCACGACGGGGTGCTCGGCCACGTATTCCCTGGCAGTTCCGCCCTGTTCCCGGACCCGGTCCTCGCGCGTGCGGCTGACGTCCGCCTTGGCCGACGAGTTGACGGCGACCAGGCCGTCGAGCAGCCGCTGCATGCCCTCGGACAGCGCTTCGTAGGCGAGGTACTGGCTCGCGAACAGCGTGTCGCCGCCGTAGGGCGGCACCTCGCGCGCCAGCAGCATCGAACCCATCGGCGGCTCGGCGAGGTAGGCGGTGTCCGAATGCCAGATGCCGCCGAAGTTGTGGCGCTCGTGCTCGAGCTTCTTCACCTCGATCACCTCGGGAAAGCCTTCGATGCCGCGCACGAACGGATACTCGATCGGCCGGCCCATGCGCCGCGCGAACGCCATGAACTGCGCCGGCGTGAGCGCCTGGTCCCGGAAGAAAATGACCTGATGCTCGAGAAACGCGCGGCGAATCGCCTCGAGGGGAATGTCTTTTGACAGATCGACGCCGAGGATCTCGGCGCCCAGCGCGCCGGCGATGCGCTGCACTTCCATCAGAACGTTCCGGGGTAGACGCCGCCGTCCATGAGCAGGTTCTGCCCCGTAATGTAGCCCGCCTGGGCGCTGCAGAGGTAGGCGCAGGCGTCGCCGAATTCGGCCACCGTGCCGAAGCGCTTCGCGGGATTCGCTTCCGCGCGGACGCGGGCCACCTCTTCCGCGGTCTTGCCGATCCGTCTCGCGTTGTACTCGAAATTGGAGCGCAGCCGTTCCGTGTCGAACGGTCCGGGCAGCAGGTTGTTGACGGTGACGTTGTGCTGCGCCACGTCGCGCGCCAGGCCGGCGACGAAGCCGGTCAGCCCGGTGCGCGCGCCGTTGGAAAGCCCGAGCTCCGGGATGGGCATCTTCACCGCGCCGGAGGTGATGTTCACTATGCGCCCGAACCGCCTCTCGATCATCGCGTCGACGACCGCGCGGATGAGAAGGATCGGCGCGATCATGTTCGCTTCCAGCGCCTTCACCCACGCCTCGCGGTCCCAGGCGCGGAAATCGCCGGGCGGGGGACCGCCGGCGTTGTTCACCAGGATGTCAGGCGCGGGGCAGGCGGCGAGCGCCGCGCGGCGGCCTTCCTCGGTCGTGATGTCGCCGGCGACCGCCGTCGCCTTTGCGCCGAAGGCCGCGCGGATTTCTTCGGCCGCTGCCTCGAGCGCCTCCCTGCCGCGCGCGGTGATCACCACGTTGACGCCTTCGCGCGCGAGCGCCATGGCGCAGCCCTTGCCGAGGCCCTTGGAAGCCGCGCACACGAGCGCCGTCTTCCCGCGTATTCCGAGATCCATGCTCAGCTCCTCCTCACCGACACCAGCAGCACGCCCGAGATGACGAGCGCGCCGCCCACGGCCCGCACCCAGGTGAACGGCTCATCGAGGCCGAGCGCGCTCGTTACCGCAACGCTCACCGGGCCCACGGCGCCGATGAGCGCGAAGTGGTTTGCGCCGATGCGCTTCAGCGCTTCGGCCTGCAGGAACACCGGCACCACGGTGCTGAGCGTCGCAAGCACGATGGCATAGCCCCACACCGCGCGCGGCAGCTCGAGCGCCGGCGGGCCCTCGAGCACGAAGAATTGCACCACCGCGGGTATCGACGAGACCGCCATGCTGTACGCGGTGAAGCGCATGGAGCCCACCCGCTTCACGAGCTGGCTGCCCGCGACGAGGTACACGGCGTAGCAAAGCGCGCCGGCGAAGATGAGCAGCGCGCCGAAGAGGAACAGCCGGCCCTCGCTGCTCGGCGCGATCTGGTTCGACACCACCAGCGCGATGCCGGCGTAGCTCACAGCGAGCGCGACGAGCTCGCGCACGGTCGGCTTCTTGTGCAGGAAGAGGAACGACAGCAGCAGGACCAGCGTCGGGAAGAGAAACAGGATCAGCCGTCCCACGCCGGCGCCGACGTATTGCAGCCCGATGAAGTCGAGGAAGCTCGCCCCGTAGTAGCCGACGAGCCCCAGCCCGCCGACCGCCGCCCAGTCGCGCGGCAGGAGAGGCGGCGCCTGGTTGCGCAGCCACCAGCCGATCGCGAGGAAGAAGGGCAGCGAGAGCGTCATGCGCAGAAAGAGCAGCGTCGTCGGGCTGACCGGGTGCGCGGCGTAGGAGAGCTTGATGAGGATGGGGCGCACCGAGAATGCGAGCACCCCGGCCACGGCGAACGCAATGCCCCAGCCGCGGTAAGCGGCCGCCGTCAACGGCGCTTGCCGCCGAGGATCGAGCCGAGTACGCCGCGCAGCACGGTCTTGCCGGTTCCGGTCGCGCCGGTGATGAGGCCGTGCCGGTTGGCGAGGCCGGGAAGCAGGCTGAGCTCGGTGTTGTCGTTCTTCGCTACGAGGAGAGGCGAAGGCATGACGTAAAATCATACTATGGCGGGACACAGCAAATGGGCGAACATCAAGCACCGCAAGGCCGCCGCCGATGCGAAGAAGGGCAAGGTGTTCACCCGGCTCATCAAGGAGATCACCGTCGCGGCGAAGCTCGGCGGCGGCGACCCGAACGCCAATCCGCGCCTGCGGCTCGCGATGGACAAGGCACGCGAAGCCAACATGGCGAAGGACAGCGTGCAGAACGCGATCAAGCGCGGCTCGGGCCAGCTTGAAGGCGTGTCCTACGAGGAAATTCGCTACGAAGGCTACGGCACGGGCGGCGCCGCGGTGATGGTGGAGTGCCTCACCGATAACCGCACGCGCACCGTCGCCGAGGTGCGCCACGCCTTCACCAAGAGCGGCGGCAACCTCGGCTCCGACGGCTCGGTGGCCTATCTCTTCAAGCACTGCGGGCAGTTCGTGTTCGCGCCCGGCACGAGCGAGGAAAAGGTGATGGACGTCGGGCTGGACGCGGGGGCGGAAGACGTCATAAAGAATGACGACGGGTCGGTCGAGGTGATCTGTCCGCCAGCCCAGTTCGACGCGGTGAAATCCGCGCTCGAGAAGGCCGGCCTCAAGGCCGAGCTTGCCGAGATCACGATGAAGCCGACCGCCGAGGTCACGCTCGCCGCCGACGACGCCGGGCGCATGCGCCAGCTGATCGACGCGCTCGAGAACCTGGACGACGTGCAGAACGTCTACACCACGGCGGTGATCGACTGACCAAGGGAAATATTTCCCTGCGCATTCTCGGCATCGATCCTGGCCTCCAGATCACTGGCTTCGGCGTGATCGAGAGCGCGGGCGCGAAGCTGCGCTACATCACGAGCGGTTGCGTCAAGTCCGGCGAGGGCGACCTCGCGGCGCGCCTCAAGGCGATCCTGGAGGGCCTGAACGAGGTGATCGCGCAGCACGGCCCGGTCGAAGTCGCGGTGGAAAAGGTCTTCGTCAACGTCAACCCGCAGTCCACGCTCGCGCTCGGACAGGCGCGCGGCACCGCCATCTGCGCGGCGGTCATCGCCGGGCTCCCGGTCGCCGAGTACACTGCCCTGCAGGTCAAACAATCGGTGGTCGGCAACGGCCACGCCAAGAAGGAACAGGTACAGCACATGGTGCGGCGGCTCCTCGCGCTTCCGGGCGATCCCTCGCCGGATGCCGCCGACGCGCTCGCCTGCGCCATCTGCCACGCGCACGGCAAGCAGCTCGGCTCGCTTTCCACCCGCGGCATGCGGATGAAAAACGGCAGGCTCGCGTGATCGGGCGCATCTCGGGCAAGCTCGCCGCGAAGCACCCGCCGCAGATCCTCGTCGACGTCGCCGGCGTCGCCTACGAGCTCGACGTGCCGATGAGCACCTTCTACAGCCTGCCCGCGACCGGCGAGCAGATCACGCTCTACACCCACCTCGCCGTGCGCGAGGACGCGCACATGCTCTACGGCTTCGCCACCCTCGAGGAGCGCAGCGCCTTCCGGCAGCTGATCCGCATCTCCGGCGTCGGCGCCCGCACCGCGCTCGCGGTGCTCTCGGGCCTCTCGGTCAACGACCTCGCGCAGGCCGTGGTCATGCAGGACGCCGGCCGCCTCACCAAGATCCCCGGCATCGGCAAGAAAACCGCCGAGCGGCTCCTGTTGGAGCTGAAAGGCAAGCTCGCCGAAGTCGCCGCCACGCCCGCCCAGGAGCACGCCTCCGACATCCTCAACGCGCTCCTCGCGCTCGGCTACAGCGAAAAGGAAGCCTCGGCTGCCGTCAAAGGCCTAGCGCCTGGTATCGCGGTTGCTGAAGGTATTCGCGCGGCGCTGAAGGCTTTGGCGAAGCCTTGACCGCGCTTCGTGCTCTCGCCATCTTCGAAGCAATTGATGGTGAGGAATAGATGAAGCTACGAAGCTAAGACGCCCGCCGGGCTTGACAGCCGATTAAGGAACTTCGCCTTTCGCACAGCTAAGGTTGGCAAACATGTGTCCAATCTGTTCCCGCAGCCAGCGATGCGCGGTGTCCTGATGGTGCCGTTGGTGCCAATACAGTGCAATGCTTATTCCTCGAACCTGAAGAGGCAACGGTAGGATGGCCAGTCCGAGATTGGGTGCTAGCGCCTCAGCAACAGTTCTTGGCAACGTCGCCACTAGTTCACTCTGCTTCACGATGTGGGGTGCGGCGAGATAGCTCGAAATAGTTAACCGTACCCGCAGCTCGATGTCGCGTGCTCGCAGCGCGTGCACGAGAGCAGTCGCGAACGTACCAGCGCTACCTGACATCACCTTAACGTGCTCCAACGCTGCGTAGGCATCCAGCGTCCATGGGCGCGCCAGCGCGGGATGACCATCCCTTATTACGCATACGGCTTCTTCAGTGAAGAGCGGACGGGTCCGCAGGCTGGCGGGCGGGTTGTCATAGTGGCTGATAGCGAACTCGACTTGATTGGTCTCCAATAGTTGGAGCGACTTGATTGGATTGGTGGGCAAGATGTTGAGCCGAATGCCGGGTGCGCGCCGCAAGATGGCATTAGCCAAAGCCGGTAACAACAAAAACTGGATGTAGTCCGTTGCGAGGACTGTGTAAGTGTGCACAGCGTCCTGCGCAATAAAATTGTCGTCGTTCTCGGTTGCCTCCCGCCATTGGGTCAACAATGGAATAAATGCTCGATGCAGTTCCAACGCCCGCTCGGTCGGAACCATTAGATGACCTGAACGCAGCAGCAAAGGGTCGCGAAAAATGTGGCGGAGGCGGCCCAACGCGCCGCTCATTGCCGGCTGGCTGATGCCGATAAGCTGCGCAGCGCGACTTACGTTCGAGGTGCGCATCAGCGCATCGAAGTGGACCATGAAATTCAGATCCGCGGGCTTCATCTTTCGCCCTCCCTATGAGCGGTGGAATTCCCTCCGCTCACATTTGATCCGTTACTACACGCTTGCGCGCTTTGACTTGTAGCAGAAGCAGGAATCTGTTACCGCGAAGACATAAACTCTCGGCCGTTGCGCCGCAACAATCATTGATAGCGTATACCAATTATATATAGCAGCTTATCGACAGCCGCAATAGTGAACGGGAAACTCTCCATTCGAGTACTCCACAACCGATTGTGAGGGCACGAGACATGACGATCACCAGCCGACCCATCACCCGTGCAACGGCTCTAGCGCTCTTGTTAACCGGTCTTGCCTCGATGCACGACGTCCTTGCTCAAACCGGCAAGCTAAATCTCTTCATGGGTTCTTCGTCGTCGTCATCAACGTCCTATCCGATCGTCGTGTCGGAAGCGAGAGTCATCAACAAGCACGTTCCTGAGGTCCAAATAACGGTGCTGGAAACGGGGGCCACTCACGACAATATGCAGCGGATGGCTCGCGGACAGTTGCGGATAACGGGGGCGACTGGCTATGACGGACCGGTTATGGCGTATCACGGTCTATACCAGTACAAGGCGAAGCCGTTAAAGCAGGTTCGAACCGTCCTGATCGAGCGGCAACCCGTGCTCATGTTCGTAGTTCGCGCCGACAGTGGCGTGAAGACATTCCGCGAGCTTCACGGCAAGCCGTTCTACGCCGGCATTCCTGGCTCGGGCGCAGAGTTCAACGCACGGCTTCTATTCAAGAAGCTTGCTATCGAACCCAAGTTAACGTTTGGCAGTTTGGCGGATGGTGTAGAGGCCATCAAGGAGGGGCGCATCGTTGGTATGGTGAAGTACTCCCCCGGCGCACGAAGCATTGATTCATCACTAATGGACATTAAGACACGCATTCCCGTGCGCATTCTTTCGCTTACTGAAGAAGAGTCGAAGGCCGCCGAAGTTGTTCCTGGTCATAGCCGGGTCGATCTATCATCGGACAGTACTCTGCTCAAAGGCATCCAGTCTGAGGCCGTCGTCGCGATAGGGGTTGGGGCGGGAATCTTCGCATCGGCAGATTTACCTGCAGATATCGTCTACAAGATCATTAAGGGCCTCGACGAGGATTGGAAGAAGGAGTTGGGAGGTACGTTTGCCGACTTGGCCACTGTCGATGTTATCGGCGACACGATTCGAGGCGCAGCCGGCGTTGAGCAGCCCGTACCGCTGCATGCCGGTGTTGTTAAGTATTTCACGGAGCGCGGGCACAAGATTCCGGCCACCCTTCTCCCGCCCGAATGGAGGAACTGAGGGTCCGCATACGTCGCAATGAGAAGCGCCGTATTGGCCTGACGCTACGGCGATCTCGCCAGTGTCGCGGAAATCTCTCTAGACCAGTCGTAGCCTTTTCGCCGGTTCAAGGTCTGTACGGCGACTCGATCGGCGGCATCGAGCCGACGTCCCATCATTTTCGTAGTTCAGGTTTGCGCCGGACTTGTGCGCCAGCAGCAGGGAATATTCGTCTTCGGAGAACGGTTGTACCGCTAACGGGCAGGGAAGCCAGATCGGCAACGGTGGGGAATCAATAAATCATGACAGTGCGAATTGCAATAGATGTAGGCGGAACGTTTACGGATGTTTTTGCCCGCGACGACGCTTCGGGCAAGGAGTGGATCGTTAAGGTTTCGAGCGTTCCCGAAGACCCATCGAAGGGGGTCTTCAATGGCGTCCAGCGTCTACTGAAAGACAACAGACTAGGCCCAACTTCGGTTTCCCATTTGAGCCAGGGGACCACGGTCGCAACTAATGCGATTCTTCAGAGGAAGGGAGCAAAGACGGCGCTGCTGACCACGCGGGGTTTCCGCGACGTACTCGCCATCGGCCGCCAGAAGCGCCCAGATTTGTACGACCTCGCAAAACCCAAAGTCGAGCCATTGGTTCCCGAGGAGCTGCGCTTCGAAGTGTCCGAACGCATTCGGGTATCGGGAGACGTAGAAGTAGCGTTGTCAGAACAGGACGTACGCGACGTAGCGGCAAAGATGGCCGACGCCAGAGTCGAGGCGGTTGCCATTTGCTTTCTGCATGCATACCGCTATCCCGCGCACGAGCGACTTGCGATGCGCGTGCTGCGCGAATGCTTGCGCGGCGTTTACGTGTGCTGCTCCAGTGAAGTGCTGTCCGAGTTTCGCGAATATGAACGAACAGTGACCACCGTACTCAACGCTATGCTCGGTCCAGTAGTGTCCACGTATGTCGGACGAATCAAGGCGCGGCTGTCGGAATCAGGCATCAACGCGGCGGTGTCTATCGTGCAGTCGAACGGAGGCATGGTCAGCGCGGAGGTTGCGTCCGAGAAACCAGTCTATTTGGTTATGTCGGGGCCCAGTGCCGGCGTCGCCGGCGCTGCCCGGCTCGCTACCGAAGCCGGCGTGCCAGATGCCATCGCCTTCGATATGGGGGGGACAAGCACGGATGTGTGTCTGATCGCGAACGGTATGGTCCCGATCACCTCGGACAGGGAGATTGCAAGCCTACCGTGTCGCGTGCCCATGGTGGATGTCGAGGCGGTGGGTGCCGGAGGCGGTAGCATCGCTTGGGTTGACGTCGGCAACCTCCTCAAAGTCGGACCGCAAAGCGCGGGCGCTAATCCCGGCCCTGCCGCCTACGGCAAAGGCAATCCCCAGCCCACTGTTACGGATGCCAATCTCGTTCTCGATCGGCTCGGCAGCGGGAGCCTCCTCGGCGGCGAGTTGACACTTGATCGCGATCTGGCGTACCGGGCCATCGGGACGCGGATTGCCAAAGTGCTTGGACTGAGCGTCGAAGACGCCGCCCAAGGCATCATTCGTGTAGCTAATGCCAACATGGTTAGGGCCGTTCGCTCGGTGTCATTGCAGCGAGGCTTCGATCCCCGCCGCTTTACCTTGATTGCCTTCGGGGGTGCAGGTCCAATGCATGCGGTCAGTATTGCCAAGGAGCTGGGGATAAGCAGAGTGCTGATCCCGCCGTTACCCGGTGTACTTTGTGCAATCGGTACGATGGGTATGGGCGTGAGGACCGATGTTGTGAAGTCTGTCCTTCTTCCAGCAACAGAAGAGTCGCTTCCGCTATTCCGGGCCACGGTTGAGGACCTGATAGGCCAGGCTCAAGGCTGGCTGTCGACACAGGGATACACCGAGGCGACGATGAACGTCGTGCTAGACATGCGCTACAGGGGGCAAAACTACGAACTGCAAGTTCACGGTTGTGACCTGAGAAGCAGAGAAGACCTCAATGCGGCCATTGCTTCGTTTCATCGAGTACACGAGCAAGCGTACGGTTACTCGAGCAGACAGCGTGACATCCAAGTTGTCAATGTTCGGGTGGCTGCATTCGTCCCTACTTCCCTTATTGCAAGAACGCCGCAGCGTGGGCGCGCTCCAGTCGTAAACAAGAATTTAGGCGCGAGCCGTGACGTCCTGTTCGACGGGGAGACAGTCCGTCTACGAACACCGTTGTTCTGGCGAGCCGCGCTACAAGCGGAGGAGCAGCTCAATGGTCCCGCCATCATCGAATCTCTAGACTCAACCACATTGATTCCTCCCAATTCCCGAGCGAGGATAGACGTAGCCGGTAACTTGATCATCACTCAATAAGAATGCGCTGATCTTCAAACAGGTGCGCTTCTACAGCGCGTGGGAGAAGAAGTCATGAATTCCGAGTCTTTTGTAGGGCCGATAGAGACGGAAGTCGTTTCGAATGCGCTAATTTCCATCGCCGAGGAGATGGGTGAAGTACTGGTGCGCGCCTCTCAGTCAACGGGTATCAAAGAGCGCAAGGATTGTTCGTGCACTATCTTCGATGCCAATGGTGAAGTCATCATCCAAGCGGACCACATGCCATTGCATCTCGGGTCGATGCTCGGAATCGTGAGGTCAATCCTCAAAGCGTACGCGGTCGAGCAAATTCGGCCGGACGACATGTTCATCACCAACGATCCCTACGGCGGGGGTTGCACTCATCTGCCGGATATAACAGTTGCGGCACCCCTCTTCGACGGCGAGAAGCTAATCGGCTTCGTTGCGAATTGCGCCCATCATTCGGATGTGGGCGGACGTGTGGCGGGCTCGTGCACAGGAGACTGTTCAAGCATTTTCGAAGAAGGCTTGCGAATTCCGGTAGTCAAAGTAATCGAGAACGGAATCCTGAAGAAGGAGGTGATCGCCTTCATTCTTCTGAATTGCCGTACACCGGAGGAACGTCTGGCCGATCTGGACGCCCATTTCGCCTCGAACCGGATCGGAATCGCCCGCATACATGAACTGTTCGAGAAGTATGGATCGCAATTCATAATCGCCGCGTGCAGGGACCTCCTGAACTATGGCGAGCTGAAGGCGCGCCACGCAATAAGGTCCGTGCCAGACGGTCGATACTCGTTCGAGGACTTCATGGACGACGACGGGCGCGGTTCGACGAACATTCCGGTTCGGGTTGCAATAGAAGTTCGCGGCGACAGAATCCGCTTCGATTTCGCCGGCAGTAGCCCGCAGGTCGCTGGCGGCATCAACATGACGTATACGGCGCTGCAAGCGACCGCGTTCTATTCTTTGAAAGCAATTTTGGACCCGACGATTCCGCCCAACGGCGGCTTCTTCAGGGCACTGGAGATTGAAGCCCCGGAAGGCAGCATCGTCAATGCGCGCTCGCCAGCCGCCGTTGCCGCAAGATCCGACACCTGCCAGCGCGTAGCCGACGTGATCTTCGGAGCAATGGCGCAGGCGGTTCCGGAGAAAGTTATGGCAGGTTGCCACAGCACGGTAACGTTCCCTAGCTTTTCCGGGGTAGATCCGAGGACAGGAAGGGGGTACGTCTATTCCGAAAGCATTGGGGGAGGCGCTGGAGCGAGGCAGGACCAGAATGGGCTGGACGGGGTCCAGGTGCACATTACTAATGCATCGAATTTACCGGTCGAGGCATTGGAGAATGAATTTCCGCTGGCGGTGGATCGGTTGGAGTTATGCCGCGGCTCGGAAGGTCCTGGGCGGTTTCGCGGCGGTCAAGGTATCCGTAAGGACATTCGCGTAGTCAACCATCTTTGCATGTTCGGTTCGCATGGCGACCGAATGCAACATCCGGCTTATGGACTGTTCGGCGGCCAGCCAGGCCGATGCGGGCGGATGGTGATCCGGAAGGAAGACGGCGAGGAAATCGTTTTAGCTTCAGGAAAAAACAGCGAGATCGCACTGAAAGACGGCGACGTCGTCAGCGTAATCACTCCTGGCGGCGGTGGTTGGGGCGATCCGGTCCAGCGAGCATCCGAACCTGCGTGAAAGGCGCTCCGTGCGAAGCCTGTTCGATCTCTCCTTGAAATTCCGGGAAGCGTTCGCCGGTCTGGCAACGCCTGGATGCTTGTCGGAGCGCCTTGTGACGCTGCACCTGGCTGATCGAGCGCGCATGTGCGAATCGACGGTTGCCCGAAGAAAAGTTATGCCGCCTGTTTGAGGGGAAAAGGAAAATGAAACGAAGCCTGGACGGCACCTCGCGGATTGCCTTTTCTATCCTTTGTTTGGCTTTCATGCTTTTCCAACTGGCGGCGGTAAGTTTCTGGTATTTGCCGGATATGCAGCTTCGGGCGGTTCACGTTGCGTTCGGACTCGCCTTGGTCTTCATGAGCTATTCCGTTGCCCGGCAGCCACCGGCGCAGCGATCGGTCTCGCCTGTGGATCTTCTAATCATTGCGATCGCCGTGGCGAGTTCACTTTACGCGGCTTACAACTATGAGTGGTACCACCAGAATCTGGGCCAGTCGTCGGCGTTGGATCTATTCCTAGGGACCGGCTTAGTGATCATCCTCCTCGAGTCTGGACGCAGAACTATGGGATGGTTTTTCCCGGGGATGATCATTGCTCTGCTGGCCTACGGGGTGGCAGGGCCTTGGATACCAGGCCTGTTCGGGCACCCCGGCTTGGATTTCGAAACGATCGTTCAAACCATCTATCAGGGGACGCAAGGCGCCTGGGGAAGCGTTACCGGCATCTCTGCGCAAGTCTTGGTGATTTTCATAATTTTCGGAACGTTGCTGCAGTTTAGCGGGGGTGGGCAGGTATTCATCGATCTAGCAACTAAGCTCGCAGGTCGCTATCGGGGAGGGCCAGCCTTGGTTGCGGTGGTCGCAAGCGGACTCTTCGGCACGATGACCGGTTCACCGACAGCGAACGCACTCACCGTTGGCACATTCACGATCCCGTTGATGCGAAAGCTCGGATACAAGCCGGGATTCGCAGGCGGTGTGGAAGCGACTGCCTCCTGCGGCGGCATACTCCTGCCGCCGGTTATGGGCGCTGGAGCATTCGTTATGGCCGAAGTATTGAATGTTCCCTACGCTCAGATTGCAACAGCGGCCTTACTACCAGCGATTATTTTTTACATAGCGGTTTTCGTTTCCGTGCAGCTCGAGGCACGCAAGCTTGATCTGAAGCCTATTGATGCAAGAGATATGCTTCCATGGCGCGAGATTCTGGCTTGGCGTCGCACCGCGCCTCTGTTTATTCCGGTGGGCGTTATGGTGACGCTGCTCCTAAACGGTGTCGCCCCGCAGCTCTGCGCTTTCTGGGCGTGGTCGGCCGGCGTAGTGCTATTCGTGTTTTGCGACGCTCGCTGGGCAAGGATTGGGGAGCGATGTGTGCAGGTCATCCGATCCCTGCAGCGGGCCGCCGTGATCATCGCCGATTTCATCCCGCTCATCGTCCTGGCCGGCATTTTCGTCGCCCTATTGAATGCGTCGGGTGCAGGGATAAAGCTTGCCGAAGGCGTGGCGATGCTCACGGGCGGCGGGTCGCTTCCGGTACTGGTCATCGGCGCAGCACTCACGATAATCCTCGGATTTCCACTACCGTCGGTGGCGGCGTACCTGATCGCGGCCTCGGTAGTTGGCCCCTTAGTTATTCAGCTTGGAATGCCGGTGTTGGCGACCCACTTGTTTCTATTTTATTTCTCCGCCCTGGCGCCCATCACGCCTCCCGTCGCGCCGACAGTCTTTGCCGCCAGCCTGATAACGGAGACGAGTTGGGTCGAGATCAACTCGTGGGCGCTCCGCTTGGCAGCCATCGCGTTCATCATGCCGTTCAGCTTCGTCTACCAGCCAGAGCTTTTAATGCTGGGTTCGTGGGATGAGGTCGCAGCATCTGCCATTACAGCGCTCATCGCTGCCCTCTTAATGGGCGCGGGAATGATTGGATTTCTCCATGTACGCCTGCACATGCCGACGCGGCTGCTCATGCTTGCAGCGGCATTGATGTTTATCAGTCCGCCTAATCTCATGATCAACACAATCGGTGCGATAACCGTCGCCGCGGCTTTCGTCCTGCAACGGTTGATGGGTGCACGTTCCATCGACCACAGCCCTTCCCCGCCTTTTGGATGATCAGTACAAAAGGATGGCATCTTTCTTAGATGGGCCAATCAAAACGAAACAAAAAACAACCGCACGAGCTGTAGCCGTTATACCGGTGTCGTTCGTAGGGAGGATCAACCAATGCTGATCGGGGTACCAAGAGAGATTAAGGTGCACGAGTACCGTGTCGGGCTGACGCCTGCCAATGTCCGGGAGCTAACAGGGCACGGCCATAAGGTCATCGTCGAGGCCGGTGCTGGGCAGGGCGTGCGCGCGACTGACGCCCATTACGAGGCTGCCGGCGCCAATATCGTGAGCTCGCCATCGGACATCTTCGACAACGCCGAGATGATCGTCAAAGTGAAGGAGCCGCAGGCTTGCGAACGCCGGTCGTTACGTCCGGGACAGATTCTATTCACATACCTGCATTTGGCACCGGACGCCGATCAGACCCGGGACTTAATAGAGAGCGGCGCAACGTGCATCGCGTACGAAACGGTCACAGCACCGGGCGGTGGTCTGCCGTTGCTCGCGCCTATGTCGGAAGTTGCAGGACGTATGTCAATCCAAGCGGGGGCACACTTTCTCGAAAAGGGTCACGGCGGGATGGGGATGCTGCTGGGTGGGGTGCCAGGGGTAGACGCTGCGAAAGTCGTAGTGATCGGCGGTGGAGTCGTCGGCACGCATGCTATTTATATCGCTCTCGGAATGGCCGCCGAAGTGTGGGTTATCGACCAAAACGTCGATGTCCTGCGCGCCCTGTGGCGCCAATTCGGCCGAACCCTAAACACAATCTTCTCCACCCGAGACGCCATAGAGCATCACTGCGTCACTGCTGACGTGGTCATTGGAGGCGTTCTAATCCCCGGCGCAGCGGCACCCAAACTAATCACCCACGACATCGTGCGGCGTATGAAGCCAGGTTCGGTGATCGTCGATGTTGCGATCGATCAAGGAGGATGTTCCGAGACATCGCGGCCAACCACACACGATGATCCCACTTATACCGTCGGTGAGGTCGTTCACTACTGCGTTGCCAATATGCCGGGGGCAGTGCCGCGTACATCGACGGTTGCACTTAACAATGCGACCCTCCCCCATATCATCGCGATAGCAGATAAGGGCTACCAGCGCGCGCTGAAGGAAGACCGCTATTTGCTCGACGGCCTCAATGTACACAAAGGCCACGTGACAAACAGGCCGGTCGCCCAGGCATTGGGATATTGCTACTTCGATCCCCTGAGGGCCCTCGCCGCCTGACCGATCAACGAGCAACATTTTCGCCGAGCCGTTACTGTGAGGCTAAGGAATACCACCCTGTGAACTCAATGATGATCGATCAAGCGCAGCCGACGTCGCTTAACCTCGAGCCGTACTGGCTGCCATTCACGCCGAATCGTTACTTCAAGAAGCATCCAAAGCTCGTTGCGTCAGCTAAGGGAGCGTACTACCGAACATTGGATGGCCGCGACTTATTCGATTGCCTGTCCGGCATGTGGTGTTGCCCACTTGGGCACGCGCATCCAAAGATTGTGGAAGCATTGACGCGTCAGGCGGAAACGCTGGATTACTGCCCCGCTTTCCAGGTGAGTAACCCGCTCACTCTACGCCTTGCCGAGCGTATTGCGGCGCTGGCACCACCAATGCTCGATCACGTCTTTTTTACCAACTCGGGCTCGGACTCAGTGGACACGGCACTGAAGATCGCAATCGGTTACCACCGTGCAAATGGAGCCGGAAACCGCTTCCGATTGATCGGTCGCGAGCGCGGCTACCACGGCGTGGGGTTCGGCGGCATTTCGGTTGGCGGGATGGTGGCGAACCGAAAGATGTTCGCACCATTGATGCTCCACGGGGTCGATCATCTGCCCCATACTTACGAGCGGTCGCGCATGGCATTCTCGCGCGGTCAGCCGGTATGGGGGGGACATCTCGCTGACGAGCTGGAGCGACTGGTCGGCTTGCATGACGCTTCAACCATCGCCGCGGTAATCGTCGAGCCGGTCCAAGGGTCTACTGGCGTCATTGTTCCGCCGGTCGGCTATCTCGAGCGCTTGCGCGAGATATGCACCCGGTATGACATCTTGCTGATCTTCGACGAAGTTATAACCGGCTTCGGACGAATGGGCGCTAACTTCGCTGCCGAACGCTTTGGCGTAGTACCTGACATGATTACCTTCGCCAAGGGCATTACCAATGGCGTGGTACCGATGGGTGGCGTGCTCTTGCGCAAGCAGATTTACCAGACCTTCATGAGCGGCCCGGACTCGGCGATCGAATTCTGCCACGGCTACACGTATTCCGGCCATCCGATGGCCGCCGCAGTCGGACATGCCACTCTCGACGTGATGCTAGATGAGGGCCTCATCCAGCGGGCACGCGAGCTGGAGCCGTTTCTCGAACAGGCGGTTCATTCACTTAAGGACGAGCCGGGTGTACTGGACATCCGGAACATCGGGCTAGCAGCCGGTATCGACCTTGCTCCTTTTACAGGCCAACCTGGTCAGCGAGCGCTGAGAATATTCGAACGGGGCATCGAGGAGGGGCTGTTGCTTAGGTTCACCGGCGACACCATCGCTCTAGGTCCGCCGTTTATCTCAACCACGCTGCAGATAGAACGGATGATCGAAGGCCTACGGACTGTGATCCGCGCGGTGAATTAGCAAGCTTTCCAAACACCGCTGCGGCGCCGGCCGATGCGCTCGCCTGCGCCATCTGCCACGCGCACGGCAAGCAGCTCGGCTCGCTTTCCACCGGCGGCATGCGGATGAAAAACGGCAGG
>Ga0156283_1217_pt1 | contig 112142 bp, 130 predicted proteins | sample RifCSPlowO2_12_FD_107932 | JGI IMG/M metagenome (GOLD analysis project Ga0156283, IMG submission 107932) | Betaproteobacteria bacterium RIFCSPLOWO2_12_FULL_65_14 | reverse complement strand
CAGCGGCTGCCACTCGGGCCTTGAGGTGGTCCGGGAGACGAATCGTGGTTGTGGACATGGCGGGACTCCGGCGCCGAAGGCGTCAAAGAAAGGGTCAATGTAGCACTAACGTGCTACAGAAGCGAGCTGGCGGCCCGACTGTCCGCAGCGGGCCGGTTCCGGACATGCTGCCAAGCGACCGAAGCGGACGCTTGAATGCCCGCACGCCCCATTGAATCCGGTTCGTTCGGCAGAGCCACACGCTTGGGTTCCACAGTACAACGCGGCGCGCCGCGCCGAGCTCCTCAAGCAAGGCGTCAACATCGACTACGCCGAATAGCCGTCAGGTGTGGTCCAGGCGGGCGAGCCGGTGCCTGGCGGCGATCGCGAGCGCCTCGCGGTGCTCCTCGCGCGTGATCGGCCGGGCGAGCTCGGGGAACTCGCGGGCGCGGTGATGCGGCCGGTACTGGTCCATCAGGTTGAGGTAGGTGTTGGTCGAGATCTCCTCGGCGAGGAACGCGAGCACCTCTTCGGTGCCGGCGATGCCGTGCGGCATCACGAGGTGCCGCACCAGCAGGCCGCGCTGCGCGATGCCGTGCGCGTCGAGCACGAGGTCGCCGACCTGCCGGTGCATCTCCTTCACCGCCGCGCGGTTCACTTCGACGTAGTTGCGCACCTTCGAGTACTTCCTGGCAAGCGCCGGGTCGCCGTACTTCATGTCCGGCATGTAGATGTCGACGATGCCGTCGAGGAGCGCGAGCGCCTCCAGGCTGTCGTAGCCGCCGGTGTTGTAGACGATCGGCACGCGCAGCCCGCGCGCGCGGGCGTCGGTCACCGCGGCGATGATCTGCGCGACCACGTGGCTCGGCGAGACGAAGTTGACGTTGTGGCAGCCCTGCGCCTGCAGATCGAGCATCATGCCGGCGATCGCGCGCGGCTCGACTTCGCGCCCCACGCGGCGCTGCGAGAGCTCCCAGTTCTGGCAGAACACGCAGCGCAGGTTGCATCCCGAGAAAAAGATCGTGCCCGAGCCTCGCCAGCCGCGCAGCGGGTCCTCCTCGCCGTGGTGCGGGCCGTAGCTCGCGACGACGGCGGGCTCGCCGGTGCGGCACAACGCGCCTTTGATGCCCTTGCGCCGGTTGACATGGCAGTAGCGCGCGCACAGGTCGCAGTCCTCGAGGCGGCGATACGCTAGGGAGGGCCGATGCACGGTTTGCATGTTCTTCCTGTGCCGGGGCGCCGCGTTGACCCGCATCAACATCCCGAACCTTGAGGCCATGACAATCGGGTCATGGAAGGCCGCGACGCGCTGAGCGACCCGCTGCGCAACAAAGGGACGGCTTTCACGCGCGACGAGCGCGGGCGCCTCGGCATCGAAGGACTGCTGCCGCCGCGCGTCGAATCGCTCGAAGAGCAGGCGGCCCGCGTGCTCGCCAACCTGCGCGCCAAGGCGAGCCCGCTCGAGAAGTACCTCTACCTCGGTGCGCTGCAGGACGAGAACGAGGCGCTCTTTTACCGCGTGCTGCTCGACCATCTGGAGGAGCTGCTGCCGGTCGTCTACACGCCGACCGTCGGCGAAGCCTGCATGCAGTGGAGCCGCATCTATGCGCGGCCGCGCGGGTTGTACCTGTCGATGGAGCATCGCGGGCGCATCGTCCAGGTGCTGCGCAATTGGCAGCACGAGGTGCGGATCATCGTCGTCACCGACGGCGGACGGATCCTCGGGCTGGGCGATCTCGGGGCGAACGGCATGGGCATCCCGATCGGCAAGCTCGCGCTCTACACCGCGTGCGCCGGCGTGCGGCCGGAGCTATGCCTGCCCGTCGCACTCGACGTGGGCACGGACAACGAGGCGCTGCGCGGCGACCCGCTGTATCTCGGCGAGCGGGAAAGACGCATGACCGGCGAGCCCTGGGACGCGCTCGTCGAGGAGTTCGTCGCCGCGACGCAGGCGGTGTTTCCGGGCGCCATCGTGCAGTTCGAGGATTTCAACAACGCCTGCGCCTTCCGGCTGCTCGCGCGCTACCGCAGCCGCCTGTGCTGCTTCAACGACGACGTGCAGGGCACCGGCGCGATGGGCCTTGCGGGCCTGTACGCGGCCGGCCGCATCACCGGCCGCAGCCTCGCCGAGCAGCGCATCCTTTTCGCGGGCGCCGGCGAGGCCTGTCTCGGCATCGGCAGGCTGGTCGCCGCCGCGATGCAGCGCGAGGGCCTCACCGAAGCCGAGGCGAAGCGCCGCTGCCTGTTCGTCGATTCCCGGGGCCTGGTGATCTCCAGCCGCGCCGACCTCGCCGAGCACAAGCGGGCATTCGCGCAGGAGCGCCCGCCCGCCGCCGACCTGTGCGCCGCGATCGAGAGCTTCCGGCCCAGCGCGCTCGTCGGCGCGACCGGCCAGGCGGGCCTCTTCACGCAGCCGGTGTTCGCGGCGATGGCGCGCGCAAACGCGCGCCCCATCGTCTTCGCGCTGTCGAATCCCACCACGAAAGCGGAATGCACCGCCGAGCAGGCTTACGCCTGGACGCAGGGGCGCGCGCTCTTCGCCGCCGGCAGCCCGTTCGCCCCCGTGACGCTCGCCGGCCGCGTGCACGCGCCGGGGCAGGCGAACAACTCCTTCGTCTTCCCCGGCGTCGGCCTCGGCCTGCTCGTCTCGGGCGCGACGCGCGTCACGGACGAGATGTTCCTCGCCGCCGCGCGCGCCCTCGCGAACCAGGTGTCGGAGGCCGATCTCGCGCAGGGGCGCGTCTATCCCGCCGCGGCGCGCATGCGGGAAGTGGCTGCAGCGGTGGCGGCGGCAGTGGCGAAAACCGAAGCGGCGAGCATCGCCCGCCTTATGTACCAGCCACGCTATTTGTAGTTTGGGTCCAGCTCAGCGAGAGCCGTCTACCGCACCCGCCAGCCTTTTCTCCCACTTGGCTTTCAGCTTGCCGTGGTCGATGAGTCGGCCGCGATTGGCTTCCCGCACGCCCGCCTGGATGGCGGCGATCTGCCACTCGTTCAGGTCGAGGTACTGGCGCACCGCGTCGGCCGCAAGCGCGGCGCGGCTGCGCTCGGTTGCCTTCGCCAGCCTGTCGAGCCTCCTGCGCGTGGCGCGGTCGAGCCGTAGGGTGACTGGTTCGCTCATGGCAGTGCCGTGTACACGATGAATACAATGCTACGCTGGCTCGGCGATCGCCCGCAGGCGGTCGGCGTCGATCAGGCGCACGTGCCTTTGCTCGATTTCCAGGATGCCCTGCTCCTGGAGCCTGGAGAACAGGCGGCTCACGGTCTCGAGCGTCATGCCGAGATAGCTGCCGATGTCCGCGCGCGTCATGCGCAGATGAAACTCCAACGGCGAGTACCCGCGCCGCTGCAAGCGCCTCGAGAGGTTGAGCAGGAAGACCGCCAGGCGCTGCTCCGCGTGCATCGAGCCGAGCAGCAGCATCAGTCTGTGCTCGCGCACGATCTCCCGCGAAAGCGTCCCATGGAGCTCGCACTGCAGGTCCAGCGGATAGGGCATCACGGCGACCACGCTGTCCTCCAGGGCAGTCGCCGTGAGCTGGTAGCGCCCTGCGCCGATGCCGTCCAGCCCCAGCAGGTCGCCCGCCATGTAAAAGCCCGTCACCTGCCAGCGGCCTTCGCCGTCGACCGCGCTGGTCTTGAAGAAGCCGCCTTGCACGCCGTACAGCGAGCCGAACGGATCGCCGGCGGAGAAAAGCGGCCCGCCGCTGCGGACGTGGCGCCGGGTGCTCGCCAGCTTGTCGAACGCGCTAGGCATCGGCACAGGCCATCTGCGGCACGGCTGCGAGCAATTGGCGATGGAAGCGGAACGCGTTGCCGCCGGCGCGCTTCGCCCGATACATCGCGCTGTCGGCGTGCTCGAGCAGCGCTTCGCTCGCGTCGCCGTCGCCGGGAAACAGGCATGCGCCGATGCTGAGGGTCACGGCCGCCGATGCGCACGCCAAGACCTTCTCGAGCGCCCTGGCCGCCGCCTCGCGCGTCCCGGCGCCGCCGAGAATCACGCCGAACTCGTCGCCGCCGATGCGCGCGACCGTGTCGGCGTCGCGCACGCAGGCACGCAGCAGCGCGGCCACCGCTCGCAGCACCGCATCGCCGTACTGGTGACCGAAGCGGTCGTTGATCTCCTTGAAGCGATCGATGTCGGCTACCGCGAGCGTGAAGGTTTCGTCGCGCCGCGCGGCGCGGCGCAGCGCCTGCTCGAGCCGATCGCGAAACAGGCCCTGGTTCGCGAGGCCGGTCAGGCCATCGTGCGTGGCGGCGTGGCGCAGCCGCTCGAGCTCGCGCACGCGCTCGCTGATGTCGCGCCCGGAGGAGACGAAATGCGCTGCGCGGCCGCCGGCGCCGGCCACGGGGCGGATGATCTTTTCCTCGTGATAGAGCTCGCCGCTCTTCCTGCGGTTGACCAGCACGCCGCGGAACACGCCGCCGCCGCGGTCGGTGATCATGAGCGCGTCCGGAGCAAGCTCCGCGACGGCCACGAGCGCAGCCGGCGATCGCGGCTCGGGCGCACCGCGCACCTCCATGACGAACAGCGTCTCCCCGGGCAGGTGCAGCGGCTCCCATGAAACGCGCACCGGGGCGCCGCCACTCCCGGCGAGCCGATAGACGCTCGATTCGGCGCCCGCCTCGCCGAACGGCGTCCATCCCGGGAGCAGCGTCCATACCGGCTCGCCGGCGAGCTCGTGCGCACGGCGCCCGATCCGCCGCGCGAGCGGCCCGCTGCACATCCTTATGTCGCCGCGCCGGTCGACCACCAGCGTGCCCTGCAGATATTCCATGCCGCGCCCCTGTTGCAGACACCATAGCGCCCGCACTGCACGCGCGACATTCCGGGACGCGATGATTTTCAATACCGGGAAACCGGTAGTCCGTCAGAGGGATGTCAGGCCATGGCGGACTGCGTAGCGGGTCAGCTCGGCCACGGTGTGCAGGCCGAGCTTGCGCATGATGTTGCGGCGGTGGGCTTCGACCGTGGCGAGCGAGATGTTCAGCTCCCCGGCGATCTGCTGCGAGCGCTTGCCGCTCGCCAGCAAGGCGATGACCTGGCGCTCGCGCTGGCTGAGCTTGGCGTTGTTGATGCCCGTGAAGCGCGGGCCGAGCGCCTCGCGCGTAAGCCCCGGAGACAGGTAGAGATTGCCCTGCATGACCAGGCGGATGGCGCGCACCAGCTCCTCCAGCGCCGAGGACTTGTCGACGTAGCCGGCGGCGCCGGCCCTGAGCATCTCGCGCACGTAGTGCGGCTCGTTGTGCACCGACAGCGCGAGCACCTTCACCTCCGGGGCGCGCAGCCGCAAGGTGCGCGCGACCTCCATGCCCTCCACCTCGGGCAGGCTGATGTCGAGCACCAGGACGTCGGGGCGCAGCTCCAGCGTGCGCGCGATGGCCTCGCGCCCGTCCGCCGCCTCGCCGATTATCTCGATGTCCGGCTCGCGCGCCAGCAGCGCGCCGAGCGCCTCGCGCACCATGCGCTGATCTTCGGCAAGAATGACCCGGATGGCCATGAACGGTTCCCAGCGTCCACGTTAAGAGCAGGATCGAAGCCGGATTTGACTATTATCAAACAAGCCTCCGGAGGCCGCGCAACACTTCAGCCGAAGGCAAGCCACTCCGGGCGAAAAACAAGCAGCGCGCCGATCAAGAGCAGCGCCGCGCCGCCGATCGCGTTGGACCAGCGCGCATAGCGCGTGGTGAGCCCGCTCGCCTCGAGCGTCTTCAGCGCGATGACGAGCACCACCAGGTCGTCGAGCATGAACACCGCGACATAGAGCACCAGATAGGCGAAGTACTCCCACGGCGCCAGCGCCGAGAGCGCGAGCACCTGGGCGAACACCGCCGGGATGCCGGCCGAGCACAGAAACTCCACCACGTTCACCGCAAACGCGAGCAGCACGATGCCCCCGAGCGCGGCGGGAAAGCCCGGCTGCTGCGCGATGCGCTTGAGGCGCTCGAGCACGCGGCGGCGGCGCTCGGGCGCGGTGACCTCGCACTTCATGTCGGCGTTGGTGATGAACTCCTTGAGGTAGTAGCCGCCGCCGGCGAGCGCGACGATGCCCACGCCGATGCGCACGAACCCCACCGCACCGGCGAGCAAAAGCACGTTGAGCCAGGCGCCGAGGATGAGGAGGTACACCAGGGCGGACGCCGCGACGAACGCGCCGCCGAGCAGCCACATGCGCCGGCGGTCCTTCATGCCGGCGAGCAGCCCGAGCAGGATCACGGTGAGCGGCACCGATCCGGCCTCGACGCCGAGCCGCCCGGCGGCCTCGATCATGAGCGCCGCATTCGCGCGGTCGCGGGACACCTCGTACTTGTGGATGCGGATGTCCGGGTTCGCCGCGGACAGGCGCTCGAGAAACGCGATCTCGCGCTCGCAGTGCGGGCAGCCCTCGCGCCAGAACAGATGCACGTCTACCTGCGCCGCAGCCGGCAGCGCCAGCGCCGCGAGCACGACAAGGAAATAGAACCTTCTGATGCGACCAGTGTGCGCGGCCGCGGCTTCGCGTTATTGACGTGAGTCAAGCCGGGTTCGCCATCTCCTGCTAGCGTGCGAATCGCCATGCATGCGGTGCCGCCATGGATCGTCGGAAGCGGGCACGGAAAGTAGCTCACCACCAAACTCACCTATGTACGCGCGCATTCTGGCGGGAGTCGACGGTAGCACGCATGCAGAACATGCCCTGCGGCATGCCATCGGCCTTGCGAAAGCGCTGCGAGCGGCGCTGCGCGTCGTGCATGTCGTGGACATGGGCTGGCTGCCCGTCGCGCCAGAGCTGGGGCTCGACCTGCGGCAGATCGCCGCAGCGCGGCGCGCGGAGGGCGAAGCGCTGCTCGCCGGCGCGGCCGAGGCCGCGCGCGCGGCAGGCCTCGTGGTGGAAATTCGCCTTGCGGAGACCGCCGCGCCCGCACAGCAGACCGCCGCCGCGCTCGTCGAGGAGGCGGCGTCCTGGCCTGCCGACCTGATCGTGCTCGGCGCGCGCGGCCGCACCGGCGTCGAGCGCCTGCTCCTCGGCGGCGTGGCCGACGGCGTGGCACGGCGCTCAGCCATCCCTGTGTTGCTGGTGCATTGACCACGGATCATGGCTCCAGCCGACGACAGAAGCCTGCTGCGCCCAGGGCACAACTGCTACGTGGTGGCGCGCGCGGCGCGCGTCGCGCTGCTGGTCGACGCCGAAGCGTATTTCAGGGCGTTCTACCAGGCGGCGCTGCGCGCAACGCGCTCGATCACCATTCTCGGCTGGGACTTCAACAGCCAGACCCGCCTGCATTTCGACCCGCAGCCGGAGGGCGCCCCGCCCGCCCTGCTCGGCGAGTTCCTCAACTACCTGGTGCGGCGCCGCCGCCGGTTGCACGTCAACGTGCTCGACTGGGACTACCCGATGGTCTACGGCACCGACCGGGAGTTCCCGCCGGTGTACGGCTTCGGCTGGAAGCCCTCGCGCCGCGTGCGCCTGCGCTACGACGACACTCATCCGTTCGCGGGCTCGCAGCACCAGAAGATCGTGCTCATCGACGACGCGCTCGCCTTCGTCGGCGGCACCGACCTCACGGTGCGGCGCTGGGATACCCCCGAGCACCGCCCGGACGATCCGCGCCGCATCGCGTACGGCAATCCCTACCCGCCGGTCCATGACCTGATGGTGGCGGTCGACGGCGACGCGGCCCGCGCCCTGTCCATCATCGCGCACGAGCGCTGGCGGCTCGCCACCGGCAAGAGGCTCAAGCCGGTCAGCGCCGGCCATGACCCGTGGCCTGAAGCCTTGCAGCCCGAGCTGCGCGACGTCGAGGTCGGCATCGCACGCACCATGCCGCCGCGCGGCGAGTCGCCGGCGGTGCGCGAGGTCGAGCGCCTCTATCTCGACATGATCGCCGCCGGACGCAAGCACATCTACATCGAAAGCCAGTACTTCACGGCGCCGCGACTCGCCGCCGCGCTGGAGCAGCGGCTCGCCGAGCCCGGCGGGCCGGAGGTGGTGCTGGTGCTGCGCCTGCTCAGCCACGGCTGGCTCGAGGAGCACACCATGCACGTGCTGCGCACCCGGCTGATCCGGCGGCTGAAGCAAGCGGACCGGTACGGGCGCTTCCGCGTTTATTACCCGCACATGCCGGGGCTGCCGCAGGGCTGGTGCCTCGACGTGCATTCCAAGGCGATGGTGGTCGACGAGCGCTGCCTGCGCATCGGCTCGGCCAACCTGTGCAGCCGCTCTATGGGCGTGGACAGCGAGTGCGACGTGCTGATCGAGTCGCGCGGCGATGCCCGAGTCGCGGCGGCGATCGGTGGCTTCCGCGATCGCCTGCTCGCCGAGCACCTGGGCGTAGCGCCGGAAAAATTCTCGCGGGAAATGCGCCACTGCGGAAGCATGCACGGCGCGATCGCGGCGTTGCGCAACGATGGCCGCAGCCTGCGCGAGCTGAACGACATCAAGGAGTGGCCCGGCGTCATTCAAGAAATCGCCGCGGTCGCCGACCCGGACGAGCCGATCGCGCTCGACATGCTGAGGAGCGAGCTGGCGCACGACGAATTCCCGTCAGCGGTGCTCGGCGAGCGCCCGGCCTGGGGCCGGCTGGCGCTGATCGCGCTCGGCTTCGCCCTGCTCGCCGCGGCCTGGCGCTTCACGCCGCTCGCCGGGATCGTCACCGCCGAGAAGGTCATCGCGTGGGCGCACGCCTTCGGAGCCCAGTGGTGGGCGCCGCTCGTCGTGATGCTCGCTTACACGCCTGCGTGCTTCGTCATGTTCCCGCGGCCGCTCATCACGCTCGCCTCGGTGGTCGCGTTCAGCCCGTGGCTCGGCTTCGCCTATGCCCTGGCCGGCATCGTCTTCTCGGCGATCGTCACCTACTACGCAGGCAAGCGCATGCGCCGCGACACGGTGCGCCGGCTGGCCGGCCAGCGTCTCGACAGGATGGTCGAGGTGCTGAAGAAGCACGGCCTGCTCGCCCTCACGCTGCTGCGCCTGGTGCCGATGGCACCGTTCGCGGTCGAGGGCATCGTCGCCGGGGCGGTGGGGCTCAAGCTGTGGCACCTGGTGGTCGGTACCGCGATCGGCGCGCTGCCCGGCACGCTCGCGACGACGGTGCTCGGCGGTCAGATCGAGTCGGCGCTGACAGGCGGCCGGTTCAACTGGTGGCTCGTCGGCGGCGTCGCGCTCGCGCTCCTTGCCGGCGTATGGTACGTAAAGCGCTGGTTCTCGAAGATGGCACGGCGGATGGATGTCCAGGCGGGCAGCCAGCCTCGCTAACTGGCGGGCGCTGGAGGAGCAGCTCGGCCCCGACTATCTGCGCATCGCGAGTTACAACCTGCACGGCTGCGTCGGGCACGACGGCGCGCGCGATGCGGAGCGCATCGCAGCGGTGATCGCCGAGCTCGGCTGCGACACCATCGGCCTGCAGGAGGTCTTCGGCCTCGATTCGCTTCGGGAAAGATTGAACATGACGGCGATCGCCGGGCCGCACCACATGTGGCACGAGCGCCACGTGGGCAACGCGCTCCTCACCCGGCGCAAGGTGCTCGCGGTGCGCAACCACGACTACAGCTTCCCGCGCCACGAGCCGCGCACCGCCCTCGACGTTGACCTGGAGGTCGACGGCGAGACCGTGCGGGTCATCGTCACCCACCTCGGCCTCAGGCCCGCCGAGCGCCGCTTCCAGGTGAAGAAGCTCCTCGAGCTGCTGAAGCATGTCCCGCCCTACGAGCGGGTCATCATGCTCGGCGACATCAACGAGTGGCTGCCGCTCGGCCGGCCGCTGCGCTGGCTGCACGGGATCTTCGGGCACTCCCCCGCGGAGCGCACGTTTCCGTCGCGCTGGCCGCTATTCGCGCTCGACCGCGTCTGGGTGCGCCCGCGCCACGCGCTGCTCGCCTTCGGCGCGCACCGCTCGCCGCTCGCGGTGCAGGCCTCCGACCACCTGCCGGTCAAGGCGATCGTCGCCACCCGCGAGGTGCCGCGGCTCAGCGGACGGACTTCTTGAATTTCTGCACGAGCCTCTTCTCGAGCGCCTGCAGCCGGTCTCGCAGCTTCTTCACATCCTGCGCCATCCTGGCCTTGATTTCCTTGCTCGCGGCTCTTGCTCTGGCTTTCAGCTTCTTGATGTCCGCCTTCTGATCGGCAAGCTGCTTGCGCATTCTCGCAACGTATTCCTCAGGCACCATCCGGTTCATTTCCGATCTCCTTGGAAAGGACAGGCGCGGCTCACGCTCATGCTAGGCATGCTGGCGCCGCGCCGTCTTGACCCCGATCAAAAGCGCACGCGGCCGCTTGGCGCAGGATGACGCGATAGGCAGCCGCAATCACGCACATCCACACAAACGATTTCTCAACCCGCGCCGCGCGTCGTGAAATGACGCGCTCTCCATCCACGCAAAGGAAACGCCATGAGCCAGGAAACAGCCATGGAAGTCGCCAATCTGGAACGCCACGCGGGAGCGGCCATCGGCGCGGGGATCGATCACCCGCATTACCGCCACACGGTCGAAGCCGTCGCGCCCGCCGTGCGCGATTCGCTCGCGCAGGACCTGATCGCCTGAGCCGAAACCAAGGAGAAGCGCAATGGCACACGAAGGACTGCACGAAGCCGCAGACACCCTGAAGCCCGAGACCGCCGATATGCACCGCGCGATCGTCTCGCTCATCGAGGAGCTCGAGGCGGTGGACTGGTACCAGCAGCGCGTCGACGCCTGCCGCGACCCGGCGCTCAAGGCGATCCTCGCCCACAACCGCGACGAGGAGAAGGAGCACGCCGCGATGGTGCTGGAGTGGATCCGGCGCCACGATGCGGCCTTCTCGCAGGAGCTGAAGGACTACCTCTTCACCGAGAAGCCGATCGTGCACGGCTAGGGCGCCCGCCGCCTTGACGACGGCAGGGCTCGGTGGGAATATCCCACCATGGTAGTCACCCTTGATTCCAAGCGGCGGCTGACCGTCCCCGCCTCCCTCGTCAAGGCCGCGCCGGGCGATCATTTCGAAGTGCGGTTCGACGCCGAGGAGGACGCGATCGTGTTTCGCCGCGTCGCTGCCGCCGGCGACTGGCTGGCCGTATTGAAGGAGTGTCCGGCGAGCATGGAGGACCTGCCGCGCCGCCGGCGCGCACTGCCCCGACGCAGAAAGCTGTGAGCTGGCTGCTGGATACGGACGTGCTCTCGCAGCCGGCCCGGCGCGACGGCGATGCTCTCGTCGTCTCGTGGCTCGAGCGCGAGAAGGACAGGTGCTACACGAGCGCGGTCGTGATCGCGCAGCTCGCGTACTGGGTGCGAAGCAAGGAAGGTCGCCAGCGCAAAGCGCTGCAGGCGTGGTTGACGCGTTTGATCGATGCTATGCACGGCCGCGTACTCGGATTCAACGTTTCGGTCGCCCATGTTTGGGCCGAGCAGGAGCATTTGCTCGAGAAGGCGGGACGCAGAATGCCGGTCGAGGACAGCTACATCGCGGCCACCGCACGGCGCCATGGCCTGACCATCGTCACGGGCAACGAGCGCGATTTCTCCCGCCCCGGCCTGAAGGTTTTCAATCCGTTCAAGGAGCTGGCGAAGCGCTGAAGTTGCGCGACCAGATCAGCTCGCCGTCGCGCCACACCGCGCGCACGCGGTGATAGGGCACGCTGTGCACCGAGCCGTCCTCCTCCAACGCCTCGAACGCGAAGCGCTCTGCGGCGGACATGCGGGTGCGCTCGAGCGGCAGACGCACCAGCGCCTTGCGCTTGCGGTCGAGATAGGCGATCTCGAAGCGCGCGCGGCCGAACTCGCGGTCCCAGCGGATGCGCGCGAGCAGCTCGTGGATCGGGATCACCGGCCGCGCGACACCAGGTCGATGAGGCGCGCGGCGTTGCGCGGCGCATCGCCGTAGGCGTCGTTGTCGAAGTAGACGTGCACGTCGCGTCCCTCGCGCATCCAGCGCCGCACTTTGCGTGCCCAGGCGCGCTGTTCCGGCTCCGAGTAGTTGGACGCATAGGTGAGCTCGTGCCCGTGCAGGCGCACGTAGACGAGGTCGGTGGTCACGGCGTCCCACAGCGGCCAGTCGGCCGCGTCCGACTGGCACACCGCGATGCGGTGCGCGCGCAGGCACGCGGCGACGTCGGCTTCGAACCACGATGGATGGCGGAACTCGATCGCGTGCCGCGGGCGCCGCCAGGCGGCGAGCGCGCGCGCAAAACACTCGAGGCGCTCGAGGTTGCGGTGGAAGTTCTGCGGCAGCTGCCACAGCACCGCCGCGAGCTTGTCGCCCAGGCCCGCGGCGCGGTCGCGCTCCAGCCGGATCGGCCCGAGCGGGTCCTTCAGCTTCTTGTTGTGCGTGAGATAGCGGTGCGCCTTGACCGCGAAACGGAACTGCGGCGGCGTCGCGTCGCGCCAGCGGCGGAAGGTCGCGACGCTCTGCAGCCGGTAGTGCGTGGCGTTGATTTCCATCGCCGTGAACCTGGCCGCGCAGAAACCCAGCCATTCCTTCGCCGGCCGGCCCTCGTAGAAGTCGTCGCGCCAGGCGTCGTAGATCCAGCCGCTTGTGCCGATGAAGGCGCGCCCAGCCACGCGCTCATGAACGCAAGAGCGGCAGGCGCCGCACGCGCCGGCCGGTCGCGGCGAAGAGCGCATTGGCCACCGCGGGCGCGACGGGCGGCACGCCAGGCTCGCCGACGCCGCCCGGGTGGGCGTGGCTCGGCACGAGATGCACCTCGATCTCCGGCGTGTCGCGCATGCGCAGGATCGGGTAGTCCTCGAACCCCGATTGCACGACCGCGCCGTCGCGCAAGGTGATCTCGCCATGGAGCGCCGCGCTCAGGCCGAAGACGACCGCGCCTTCCATTTGCGCGCAGACGGCGTCGGGATTGACGACGGTGCCGCAGTCCGCGGCGCATACCACGCGCTCGACGCGCCAGGCGCCGCCCTCGCCGACTGAGACTTCGGCGACCTGCGCCACCCAGCTGCCGTACGAGCGGTACACGGCGATGCCGCGCCCTCTTCCCTTCGCGAGCTTGTCCGGCCAGCCGGCGCGCTCCGCGGCGAGCTCGAGCACCGCGCGGTGGCGCGGCTCGTGCGCGAGCAGCCCGAGGCGGAAAGCGAGCGGGTCCTTGCCGGCCGCGCACGCGAGCTCGTCGACGAAGCACTCGATGGTGAAGCCGTTCTGCGAAGCCCCGACCGAGCGCCAGTAGCCGGTCGGCACGCCGGGATCCTCCTTGATGCGCACTAGCCGCAGGTTCGGGATCGCGTACGGGATGTCGACTTCCCCCAGCGCCAGCTCCGGGCCGGCGATGCGCTGCAGCCACGCGCTTACTCCGCCGCGCGCGCCGAGCGCCGCGCGGAACGCCGTGAGGCTCGCGGGCCGGTAGAAGTCGTGGCGCAGGTCGTCGGCGCGCGTCCAGAGCACGCGCACCGCGCGGCGCAGGATCTTTGCGAGGCGCACCGCCTCGGTGACGTAGTCGGTCTCCAGGCGCCTGCCGAAGCCGCCGCCGCTGTAGGTCGTGTGCACGCGCACGCGCTCGCGCGGCAGGCCGGTGATCTCCATGGCGCGTGCCTGCGCGTCCTGCTGCGACTGCGTGCCGGCCCAGATGTCGCACGCCTCGTCGGTCACCTCGGCAATGCAGTCCATCGGCTCCATGGTCGCGTGCGCGAGGTACGGCGTCTCGTACTGCGCCTCGACCACGCGCTTCGCGCTGCGCAATGCGCGCTCAACGTTGCCACTGCTGCGCGCCCGCGCGCCGCGCCGCTCGAGCGCCGCTTCGAGGCGGCTGCGGATGGCGTCGCTGTCGAGCCTGCACGCGCCGGACAAGTCCCACGAAACCTCGAGCGCATCGCGTCCGGCGAGGGCCGCGGGCACGCCCTCCGCCACCACCGCCACGGCGCCGTCGACCTCGAGCACCTCCACCACGCCGGGCACGCGCAGCGCCCGCGAGGCGTCGAAGCGCTCCGCGCGGCCGCCGAACGAAGGGCAGCGCGCGAGGACCGCGTCGAGCGGGCTCGGGCGGGTCACGTCGAGCGCGAACACCGCGCGCCCGAGCGCGAGGTCGGGGACCTCGATGCGCGGAACCGGGCGCCCGATGAGGCGGAACTTGCGCGCCTTCGGCTTCGCGCGGCGCGCTCGCCCCGCTGCCGCGGCGCTCGCGAGCGCGGCGTAAGGCGCGCGCCGGCCGCTGCAGTGGTGCACGACCTCGCCGCCCTCGGCGACGCACTCGCTGCGTCTCACGTCCCAGCGCTCCGCGGCCGCGGCGATGAGCCGCTCGCGCGCCGCGGCGGCCGCCGCGCGCAGGCTGTCCCAGGCGGCGCGGATGCTGGTGCTGCCGCCGGTGGCCTGCTCCCCGAGCAGCGCGTTCACGTATTCGGGCGCCGCCGGCGCGAACTCGACGCGGATGCGGTCCAGGGCGATTTCCATCTCCTCGGCGACGAGCATCGCGAGGCCCGTGATCACGCCCTGCCCCATCTCCGAGCGATCCACCATCACCGTGAGGCTGCGGTCGCGGTTGATGCGCAGCCAGGGATTGAGCATCACGCCGCCGCCGGCGCCGGCGGCGGCCGGGAGCGCGGCAAGCGCCTCGGTGCTCTGCAGCGGCGCATCGGCCGGCCACGCCGCGGCGCGATGAATGGCGCGCCGGATGCGCTGGTAGCTGCCGCAGCGACACAGCACGTACGACATCGCGGCGTCGATCTGCGCGTCGCTCGGCTGCGGATGGCGCTTGAGCAGCCAGGACGCGGTCAGGAGCTGGGCCGGCTGGCAGTAGCCGCACTGCGGCACCTGCTCGGCCATCCACGCCTGGATGAGCGGCTGACGCGGCTCGCGCGCCAGCGCCTCGATGGTGAGCACGTCCTTGCCCGCCGCCTCCACGCAGCTGCCGCACGCGCCGGCGCCGCAGCCGTATTTCGTGCCCTTCAGGCCGAACGCGTCGCGCAGCACCCACAGCAGCGGCGTATCCGCGCGCCCGCGAAACTCGCGGGGCTCGCCGTTCACCGTCAGCGCGATCGCCGCACGCTGCTCCATAGCCGCTTACTTTGAGCCGATCGTCCTCGACGGCCTTTGATCTCCCGCAACACGCGCGCGAAAAAACGGCGGATCATGATTTGCGCGAGGTGTGAAATGGTCGAGCGCGTGTTCTGCGAGGTGTGCCTGAAGGAGATTCCCAAGTCCGAGGCCGCGATGGCCGAGGCGAGGGACTACGTGGCCTACTTCTGCGGCCTGGACTGCTACGAGAAATGGACCAGCCAGCGCTCCGAGGAGACGGCGCCGCCCAAGCCCGCGCCGCCGGCACCCGAGGAGCCGGAGATCCAGCTCGGCCACGGCCGCAGCAAGGGCGCCGACGAGCGCCTCAAGCGCGTCCTCAAGCAGCATCCGCAGCGCGACGAGCCGAAGATCGACAGCGTCGAGCAGAACGAAATACCGCCCCCGTGACATGAAGATTCAGGTCGAGTGCTACGCCGGCTACCGCGGCGAAGAGGAGCCGCGCGCGTTCACGATGGGCGAGCGGCGTTGCGCGGTGGTCGAGATCCTCGACCGCTGGCTATCCCCCGACCACCGCTACTTCAAGATCGAGGCCGACGACGGCCGCACGCTGGTGCTGCGGCACGACACGGCTTCGGGCGAGTGGGAGCTGGCGGGGCTCGTCGGCAAAGAAGCTCATCATCGAACGCGAGGCCTGCAATGACCAAGACCAAAGAGAAGCATCTGACCGACTCCATCGCGCAGTGGGCGGCCGGCAATCCCAGCATCCGGCGCGCATGGCTGTATGGGAACGGAAACGTCAACGTCGCGATCGAGCTGGAGCCGGCCGGCGACAGCGAGGAGACGCTCGTCGCGTGGATGGCGCACGCGGGGCTTTGGCGCTCGCAGCTGCAGAGACGCATCTCCGTGCCGGTCGAGCTCGAATGGCTCGATCCGGACGTCGGCAGCGCGGCGCTCACCGAAGCGAAGCGGCTCGTCTACGAGCGCGCCGGCTACTGACCGCTATCCTTTGATGCAGACGAGCGGCTCGAGGCGTGCCACCTTGCGCGCGAGCCCCGCCGCGTCGGCGGCGTCGACGACCGCCGAGACGTCCTTGTAGGCGTCGGGCGCCTCCTCGGCGACGCCGCGCATCGAGGGACTGCGGATCAGGATGCCGCGCGCCGCGAGCTCGTCCACCACTGCTCTTCCCTTCCAGGTTCGCAGCGCCTGGTGGCGGCTCATCGCGCGCCCCGCGCCATGGCAGGCCGAGCTGAACGCGTGCGCCTCGGACTCGCGGGTGCCCGCGAGCACGTACGAGCCGGTGCCCATCGAGCCGCCGATCAGCACCGGCTGGCCGGCGGCGCGCAGCGCCTCTGGAATGTCCGGATGGCCCGGGCCGAAAGCGCGCGTCGCGCCCTTGCGGTGCACGTAGAGCTCCTGTCCTCGATGCCTCTCGACCTTGCAGGTGTTGTGCGAGACGTCGTAGAGCATTGGCAGGCGCGCCTGCGGCAGAATGTCGGCGAACACCCTGCGCACGAGATGCGTGAGAATCTGGCGGTTCGCGAACGCGCAGTTGATCGCGGCGCGCATCGCGCCGAGGTACTCCTCGCCAACCTCCGATTTGATCGGCGCGCAGGCGAGCTCGCGATCGGGAAGAGTGATGCCGTAGCCCGCGGCGGCGATCGCCATGCGCTTCAGGTAGTCGGTGCCGATCTGGTGCCCGAGGCCGCGCGATCCGCAATGAATCATCACCACGATGTCGCCCTGCGCGAGGTCGAAGACTCCGGCTATCTTCGCGTCGTAGACCGCGGTGACCTCCTGCACCTCGAGATAGTGGTTGCCGCTGCCGAGCGTGCCCATCTCGTCGCGCTGGCGATGCTTCGCCCGCTCCGACACGCAGCCGGGCTTCGCGTGCAGCATCTGCCCGTGCTCCTCGGTGCGCTCGAGGTCCTCGTAGGTGCCCCAGCCGCGCCCGACCGCCCACTTGGCGCCGCCGGTGAGCATGGCCTCCGTCTCGCCCTCGTCGAGGTGAATCGCGCCGGTGCTGCCGACGCCGGCCGGAATTCTGTGATAGAGAGCCTCGGCCAGCGCGCGTTGCACCGGCATCACGTTTTCTTTCCTCAAACCGGTGTGCAGGCAGCGCACGCCGCAGGAAATATCGAATCCCACGCCGCCCGCCGAGACCACGCCGCCTTCGTCGGGATCGAACGCCGCCACGCCGCCGATCGGGAAACCGTAGCCCCAGTGCGCGTCGGGCATCGCATAGGAGGCGTTCACGATGCCGGGCAGCGTGGCGACGTTCACCGCCTGCTCGTAGACCTTGTGGTCCATGTCGCGAATGAGCGCTTCGCTCGCATAGATGAGCGCCGGCACGCGCATCGCGCCGTGCCTCGGGATTTCCCATTCGCATTCCGAGCGCCGCGTGAGAAGACCCGTGTCCATAGCGGTATGTAACACCCGCTTGCGCGCACGCGGTTGACGCCCGTCAAATCCTCTGCCGCTTTGGCGGTGCAAGCTTTTCTGCCGTGGACCTGCTGGTGTCTTATCCGCGGCGCTGGCACGGCGCCGCCCGGCGAGAAATCGCGCGCATTCTCGGGCGCTTCGGCGATGCGCAGCCGCTTGTCGAGAAAAGCGGCGTTCCGGGCATCTGCGTGGTGCGCACCAGCCTCGACAGCCGGCAGGTCATCGCGCGATGCGCCGAGCTGTGCCATGCCGAGCCCGACGCCTTCCGCTTCGCGATCAAGTGGGTGCCGGTGGATTACTGGTGCGAGAAGGATCTCGATGCGATCGAGCGGCTGGTCAAGGAGCAGGTCGTACCGTGCATCGGCGCGCAGGAGACCTGGGCAATGCAGGTGGAGAAGCGCGGCTGGGGCCAATACCACACGGCCGAGATCATCCAGCGGCTTGCCGAGGCGATCGATCGACGGGTGAGGCTCAAAGCGCCGGACAAGCTGGTGCGCATCGACATCCTCGGAGCCGCGGTCGCCGTGTCCGTGCTGCGGCAAGGCGAGAGCTTCTCGATTTACTCACCCTCATGAAGATCACCGGCTACCGCTTCGGCGAGATCGAGATCGACGGGCGTACTTACACCGCCGACGTGATCATCACGCCCGAACGCGTCCTCGACGCGTGGCGCAGGCAGGAAGGCCACAGCCTGGCGGTCGGCGATCTCGCCGAGATCCTGGCCGCAAAGCCCGAGATCCTCGTCGTCGGCACCGGCTACCACGGCCGCATGGCCATCCCCGGCGAGACGCGCCGCTACCTGCAAGCGCAACGCGTCGCGCTGCGCGAAGCCCATACCGGCGAGGCAGTGAAGCAATTCAATCGCCTGCAGCAGGAGTCGGCCCGCATCGTAGCCGCGTTGCATCTCACGTGCTAGCGCGCGGCGGGCCGGCTCAGCGGCGTGACTGCTCTTCCTGGAACCGCTCGCGCGTGATCACCCGGCCGAGAAGCGTGAGCTCGCCGCCGATCAGGTTGAGCAGATCGTCCAGCGTCACGATGCCGGCGAGGCCGCCCTGCTCGTCGACCACCGGAACGCGCCGCACGCCCTTGAAGCGCATCAGCTCCACCGCCTCGTAGATGTCGTCCTGGTCGCCGACGGTGACGAGCTCCGCGCCCATCAAGTCGGCCGCGGTGACGCCCGCCGGATCCCTCTCGCGGGCCATGACCTCGACGGCGAGATCGCGGTCGGTCACGATGCCGACGGGCACCTTGTGCCCGTCCGGCTGGTCGACCACCACGACGTCGCCGACGTGGGAGCTGCGCATGAGCTGGGCGAGCTCGAGCGCGGTGGCGCTGCGAGCGCACTGCACGACCTCGCGCGCGGAGATGTCACCGATGCGCATGGCGAAGCCTGCCGCTACTCGTAGTGCATCAGGTAATCGGCCAAGGCATCCCCGCCGAAGCGCTCGATCAGCGCATCAATCTCTGAGAGCAGCTCGCCGGCAGCGTTCTTCCGCACCACGCCCAGCGTGACCGGCGCGTCGATGTCGGGGTCGTTGATCACGCCGTCGATGATCGCCGACAGCGCGGGGCTCACGTGAGCGGCAATGTCGATGGGAAGCCGCATGCGGCAATGCTCCCACGTTTACGAATGCACCCCTTGACGCCCGTCAACACCGGCTGCCGCGCCGAGAGTAGAAAAGAAAATCGTGGACCGGAAGACGCAGCTCAACCTGTGGTACGCGCTGGTCGCGGTGCTGGCGGTTCTGACCTTCCAGCGCTGGTGGGCGGAAAGCCAGCGCGTGGAGACCATCCCGTACAGCCAGTTCGTGGCGCTGGTCGAGCAGGGCCAGGTCAAGGAGGCCTACGTCACCGACCAGTTCATCCGCGGCACGCTGAAGGCGCCGATCCCCGACGGCCGGACGCTTTTCATCACCACGCGCGTGGAGCCCGAGCTGGCCGAGAAGCTCGCCGCGCACGGCGTCACCGTCACGGGCGTTGTGGAGAGCACCTGGCTGCGCGACCTGCTGTCGTGGATCCTGCCGGTGCTGTTCTTCTTCGGCGTGTGGATGTTCGTCTTCCGCCGCATCGCCGAGCGCCAGGGCATGGGCGGTCTGATGTCGATCGGCAAGAGCAAGGCCAAGGTCTACATGGAGCGCGAAGTGGGCGTGAGGTTCGACGACGTCGCCGGCGTGGACGAGGCGAAGGACGAGCTGCGCGAGATCGTCGATTTCCTGAGAGAGCCGCAAAGCTACGGCCGGCTGGGGGCGCGCGTCCCGAAGGGCGTGCTGCTCGTCGGCCCCGCGGGCACCGGCAAGACCCTGCTTGCCCGCGCCGTGGCGGGCGAGGCCGGCGTGCCCTTCTTCTCCATCAGCGGCTCGGACTTCGTCGAGATGTTCGTCGGCGTGGGCGCCGCGCGGGTGCGCGATCTCTTCGAGCAGGCGCGCAAGGCGAAGCCCTGCATCATCTTCATCGACGAGCTCGACGCCATGGGCCGCGCGCGCGGCATAGGCCCGTTCGGCGGCGGCCACGACGAGAAGGAGCAGACGCTGAACCAGCTGCTCGTCGAGCTCGACGGCTTCGACCCGCGCGAGGGGATCGTGCTGCTCGCCGCCACCAACCGCCCCGAGATCCTGGATCCGGCGCTGCTGCGCGCCGGGCGCTTCGACCGCCAGGTGCTGGCCGACCGCCCCTACCGCAGCGGGCGCGTCGCCATTCTCAGGGTGCACGCGAAAAAGGTGCCGCTCGCGCGCGAGCTCGACCTGGATTCGGTCGCGGCGCTCACGCCCGGCTTCACCGGTGCGGACCTCGCCAACCTCGTCAACGAGGCGGCGCTGCGCGCGACGCGCCGCGGCGCCGAGTCGGTCGCCGCCGCCGACTTCACCGCCGCGATCGAGCGCATCGTCGCGGGGCTGGAGAAGAGAAGCCGCCTGCTCAGTCCGCACGAGCGCGAGGTCGTCGCGCACCACGAGATGGGCCATGCGATCGTCGCCACCGCGCTGCCCGGCGTCGACCCGGTGCACAAGGTGTCGATCATCCCGCGCGGCGTCGGCGCGCTCGGCTACACGCTGCAGCGGCCGACCGAGGACCGGTTCCTGCTCTCGCGCCGCGAGCTCGAGAACCGGATGGCGGTGCTGCTCGGCGGCCGCGCGGCCGAGCAGCTCGCGTTCGACTAGGTGTCCACCGGCGCCGCCGACGACCTCAACAAGGCGACCGACATCGCGCGCAACATGGTGACGCGCTTCGGCATGCACGACACGCTCGGCCAGGTCGCCTACGAGACGCCGCGCCAGACCTTCCTCGGCGAGGACGCCCTCGCCCACTACGCCGAGCGCGAGTTCAGCGAGGAGACCGCGCGCGAGATCGACTGCGCGGTGCGCGAGCTGATCCGCGCGGCCTACGACACCGCGCTCGCCGTGCTGCGCCAGAACCGAGCCGCCCTCGACGAGGGCGCGCGGCTGCTGCTCGAAAAGGAGACGCTGACGCGCGAGGAGCTGCCGCCGCTCGCCGAGCTCAGGCTCGCCGCGGCAAGCAAGGTAACGCTATGACGCTGCTGCTTGCCCCCCTGACAAGGGGGGAGCGAGCGCTTTTCGCGAGCGGGGGGGGGGTTTTGGAAAAAGCGGAACCCCCCGCTCGTTTCACTCGCGACCCCTTTGTCAGGGGGCCGGGGAGTCGGCCGGCCAATGAGTAAGACGCTGCTGATTCTGAACGACCCGCCCTACGGCAGCGAGCGCTGCTACAACGCGCTGCGCCTCGCCGGGATGCTGGCGCACGCCGAGGACGAGGAGCTGCGCCTGTTTCTCATCGGCGACGCCGCGTCCTGCGCGAAAGCGGGCCAGCGCGTGCCGCAGGGCTACTACAACATCGAGCTGATGCTCGACCGCGTGGCGCGCACCGAAGCGATGGTCGGGGTCTGCGGCACCTGCATGGACGCGCGCGGCATCGAGGACGGCGAGCTCATCGCGGGCACCTGTCGCAGCGCCATGGAGCAGCTCGCCGCCTGGACGCAGTGGGCCGACAAGGTGCTCGTCTTCTGACCCGCGGCACGCCTTATTTGCGGGTCAGCAATACCGGGACTGGCGCCGTGCGGATGACCTCTTCGGCGTCGCTTCGCAGGACCATGCGGCGCAGGCCGCGGCGGCCGTGCGTGCCCATCACGATGAGGTCGGCGCGCCACTTTCGCGCTTCGGCGAGGATGAGCCCGGCAGGGTGGCCGGCAAGGCCGATGTAGAGCGCAGTGTCCGCACGCGCGCCCCGCGCGCGGCACAAAGCTGCCTGTCGCTCGAGGAGCTTTCTTCCCTGCTTCCTCATGGCCTCGGCCAATTCCTCGACGGTCATCCCTTCGCGCTTGCGCCGCGCCGGCGGTATGTGCTTGCCGAGATGGACGAGGCGCAGGCGGGCTTTCTGGTCGCGGGCGAGGTCGATGGCCATTCTCAAGCCGGCCGCGGAGGCGGGACTCGCATCGACGGGCACGAGGATTCGCCGAAACATGGCAGCAATCATCATCCCCGGCGCGTCCGGGCGCGCGTTGATCCACGTCAACCACGCCTCGTGCCGGGTCGCTAGCATCAAGCGCCTGTCCATGCATGAAGAAGTGAGCGCCACGAGTGTACCGGCTTGCGCAGCTTGTCTATCTGATGGCGCCCGCGTACCTCGCCAACATGGCGCCGCCGTTCCTCAAGTACTGGAAAGGCTGGAACCGGCCGGTCAGCAGGCGCTGGCTGGGCGAGCACAAGACAGTCGCAGGACTGCTGCTCGGACTCGCGGTAGCACTGGCCGCCGCCTGGTCGCAGTCGGTGATCGATTGGGACGGAAGCCTCGTCTCGTACGACGAGTGGCCGCTCATCGGCCTCGGGCTCGGCGTCGGCGCTTTGGGCGGCGATCTGGTGAAAAGCCTTTTCAAGCGCGCACGGGGCATCGCGCCGGGGCAATCGTGGATGCCGGCCGATCAGCTCGACTTCGTGCTTGGCGCGCTGCTCTTCGTCTGGCCGTGGGCGCGACTGGGATGGCTCGACGTGGCAACCGTCGTTGTCGTGAGCTTCGTCGGCCACATCGCGGTCAACCAGGCGGCCTATCGCCTGAAGATCCGCGATTCGAAATGGTAGGCGGGAGCACTTCCGGTCCGCCGAGGACTTCCGCGCGCAGCTCTGCCTCGCGCCCGAGATAGCGCGGCGAGAAGTGAAACGGCACGACGTTCCTTGCGCGCGCCGCGCGAGCGACGCACCCGGCCTGCTGCGCCGTGAGGTGGAACTTGCGCGCCGCGTGCTCCGCCTCCGAGGAGAGGAATACGGCCTCGATGAACAGGAGATCGGCGTCGGCCGCGAGCTGCGCGACGCGCGCCTCGTTCTCGGCGTGGTAGACGATGTCGGTCACGTAGGCGATCTTCTGTCCGGGCGTGAGCTGCAGCGCGCGCGCCTTGAGCTCGCCGAGCGTGCGGCCGTGGATCGGCGTGTCGTCGGGAAGGCCTTCGGCCACCGCGCGCTTCAAGTCGTTGAGCCACGGCCCGACCGGGAGCCCCATCTCGGCGAGCCGGTTCTTCCACACGTTGACGTGCGTCTTCTCCTCGAGCGCGAAGCCGAGGCAGGGCATGCCGTGGTCGAGGAACGCCGCGCGCACCCGAAAGCGCGGCTCGTCGAGCAGCACGCCGTCGGCCGCGCGCTCCTCAGGCAAAGTTTCTCGAGCGAATTTTTGGCTGGCGCGGAAGCGCGCGGCGCGCACGCTCCAGTCGGGCGCCAGCTCGTGCGCGAGCAGCGTGAAATCGCCCGGATAGCGCTCGACGAGGTTCCAGGTATAGGCGGCGAGCTTGTGCTCCACGCGGTCGAGGAAGCCGGGCGGGCCGTAGAGACGCACCATGCTGCCGCGGCCGAGGCACACGCGCAGCAGCCGGTCGAGGCCGGCGAAATGGTCCATGTGCGCATGGGAGACGAAGATGTCGGACAGGCGCAGGAGCTTTTTCGGCAGCAGCTTGCCGATGTCGCCCAGGTCGAACAGCAGCGCGCGCTTTTCGTCCCGGAAGTCGAGGTACAGCGCGGGGTCGCCGAATTCGCCGTTGACGAGCGCCGCCGACACGATGGGGCGCATTGACCTACGTCAACGGCCGCGCGGCGCGCCGCGCTATGCTGGTTTCGTGCAACTTCCCCTGCAGATTTCGCTGCACGGCATCGAGCCGTCGGACGCGCTCTACAACGCCATCCGCGAGAAGGCCGAGAAGCTCGACCGCTACTACGAGCACATCATGAGCTGCCGCGTGGTGCTCGAGCTCGCCGGGCGCCACAAGCACCGCGGCAAGCAGTTCGTCGCGCGCGTCGACCTCAAGGTTCCGGGCGGCGAGATCGTGGTCACGCACGAGCACGACGCGGACCCGCAGGTGGCGCTGCGCGACGCCTTCGACGCGGCGCGGCGCAGGCTCGAGGACTACGCGCGCACGCAGCGCGGCGACGTCAAGCGCCATGCGCCCGAGGTCGCCGGCCGCGTCGCCCGCATCGATCCCGAGCAGGGCTTCGGCTTCATCGCCACCGACGACGGGCGCGAGTACTACTTCTCGCGCGAGAACGTGGTGACGCCGCCTTTCGAGAGCCTCGTCGCCGGCACGCCGGTGCGCTTCATCGAGGAAGTCGCGGGCGAAGGGCTGCAGGCGAAGCGCGTCAGCGCGCACGGCACGAGCTCCGCCTAGGAAAAGTGCGCCCAGCCGCGACGGCCCAGCGCGAGCGGCTGCCCGCGGGCGTCGACTACGGCCACGCGATCTTCGCTTCCTGCCGCCGGGGCATGCATCCGGCCAATCGGCGTGATCGGCACGTCGAGCACGCCCGCGGCGGCCGCGCGCGCGGTGAACAGGATCTCGTAATCGTCGCCGCCGGTGAGCACCGTCGTGATGCGCTCGGGGCTTGCCGCGAGCACGGCGCGTGCCGCCGCCGATAGCGGCACGCGCGCGGCCTCGACCACCGCTGCGAGGCCCGAGACTTCGCAAACATGCCCCAGGTCGGCGACCAGGCCGTCCGAGATATCGATCGCGGCGCTCGCAAGCCCGAGAAGCTGCGGCCCGAGCGTGACGCGCGGCAGAGGGAGGTGGTAGCGGCCGACGAGAAAGGCGGCGGCTTGCCGGTCCAGGCCGGCGAGCGCGCCGCGCAGCACCTCGAGACCGAGCGCGGCATCGCCGATGGTGCCGGTGACGAATACCGTATCGCCCGCGCGCGCCCCGCCGCGCAGCATCATGCGCCCGGCCGGCACCTCGCCGAGCGCCATCACCGCAATGGTCACCGGGCCGGGCGTCGAATCGGTGTCGCCGCCGATGAGATGCACCCCATATTCGGTCTGGTCCTGCGCCAGGCCGCGGGCGAAGGCCGCGATCCACTCCTCGGTGACCGTTCTTGGCAGCATCAGGTCGAGCATGTAGGCGCGCGGGACCGCGCCCTTGGCGGCGAGATCCGAGAGGTTCACGCGCAAGGCCTTGCGCGCGACGAGCTCCGCAGGATCCTCGGGCAGGAAGTGCACGCCGGCGACGATCGCGTCGCTCTTGACGACGAGCTCGTGGCCGGGCGCCGGAGTAATCACTGCCGCGTCGTCGAGCAGCCCGAAGGCGCCCGCGTACCGTCTCGCGAGCGGCGCGAAATAGCGCTCGATCAGCTCGAACTCGCCGGCCACCCTCGTCATTTGCGGTTCAGTACTTCTTCTTGAGCTGCTCGGCCACGGTTTCGATCTCGCGGCGGAACGTGGCGTTGACCTGCTCGTAGCGCTTCTGCGCGATCTCGTCGTCGTAGACGCTGATCACCTCCACCTCGTAGTAGGACCGCACGCCGCCGTTGAACTCGACCGCCATCTCGGCAGTCGACCCGGGCGGGCCTTCGATCCGGTACTTCGGCACGATCGGGAACAGGCCCCGTTCGACGGCGATCCGCTGGCCGCGCTCGGAGAGCAGGAACTCGACGAAGGCGCGCGCCGCCTTCGGGTGCTTCGCGCCCTTGAGGATCGCCGCCGGGCCCGAGGTGATCCATGCCGTCTTCGGCGCCACGTACTTGATGTCGAAGCCCGCGAGGCGGTCCTCGAAGGCGAAATAGCTCGGCACGGCGAAGCCGACGGCGAACTCGCCCTTCGCCACCATGGAGGGCACGTCCCGGCTGCGGGGCGCGAAGATGCCGGTGTTCGCGGCGAGGCGCCGCGCCCATTCCCAGCCCTTCGCTTCGCCGTCGCGCTGCAGGATGACTTCGTAGGCCGCGTGGCTGCTCGAAGAGCGCGTCGGCGGCGTCTGCGCGACGTGGCCCTTGAGCCGCGGGTCGAGCAGATCGTCCCAGTCTTTCGGCGGCGGCACGCCGAGACGCTGCAGGAGCCGCGGATGGTAGGCGATGCCGGTCGATTCGAGCACGGTGCCGACCCAGAAGCCCTTCGGGTCCTTGAGCGACACCGGCTTGGGCTTGCCGAGCGTCTGGGGAATGGCGTCGGTAACCGCTTTCGGCAGCTCGAGCGGCGCGAGCAGGTCCTGCGCGGCGAGCCGGTCGTAGAGCGCGCTTTCGCCGCCCCAGAACAGGTCCGCGAGCGGCCGCCCGCTCCACTCGACGATCCGGCCGTAGGCGACCGGCGTGCCGGCCGACAGCGCGCTCGTCTTGACGTCGACGTTCCACCGCTGCTTCGCCAGCTTCCTGAATTCGGCGAGAGCCGGATCGGACAGGCTCTTCCCGACCGGCGTGATGAGGACCAGCTCGTCCTCGATCGGCTGCGCCGCGGCGCTTCCTGCCATCATCGGAAGCGCGCAGGCGCCGGAGAGAAGCAGCGCCTTGAGGCCCCGGTTGACGAGCTCGGTCAGCCCCGCCCGGTTGAGGTGATCGGTGTCGAAATAGAAGCGCGGCTCGTTCACCGTGGTCGAGAAATCAGCATAGCAGACGCCATGCGCGGAGAGCACGCGCGCGAGCGCCGCGTCGAACGCCGCCTCGCCGGGAAGCGCGCTGCGGAACTGCTGCGGTATCGGCGTCTTGATCACGACCATGCGCGCCCCCGCCTGGCGGGCGAGCGCCGCGATCGCGCCGAGCTCGCCGAGATAGCGCTCGAGCGCCGCCGCCGACGCCGGCTCGGGATAGAGGTACGCGACGCGCTTTTTCACCGCTGCCGCCGAGGGCCGGTGCACGCGCTCGAACTGGGCCTCGCCTTCCCACAGGTCCGGCCGGAAGCGCTCGCGGTTGTTGATCTTGGAGAAGCCGCTCGCGTAGTCGAGCAGCGCCCGCGGGTCGACGCCCTCGTGCCGCACGTATTGCCACAGGCGCCGCGCGAGTGCGGGGGCGAGCGGCGTGCGCGCGAGGAGCTTGGCGTCGGCGAAGCGCTCCTCGTTCCAGGCGCGCGAGTAGAACGCGAACGAATCGGCGACGTAGAGCACGTTGCGCGTGCGATGCTCGCGCAGGAATTCTTCGAGCACGAAGCGGTTGTAGAGCGGGCCGGTGCCGGGCGAGGCGAGGTTGAGGATCGCGAGCCCGGTCTCGCCTTCCAGCCAGGCATTGAAGCCGGCGAAATCGAGCGGCATGGCGTGCGAGGCGCCGAGGATCACCCAGTCGAAGGAGCGCTTTTCGGCTGCGTGGATCTTGAAGATCGGGTTGCTGTGCCCGGTGCGCTCGACGAGGTGCTCCGCCGCGTAATAGAGCGCCGCGTAGAGCGCGAGGCCGATGGCGACGAACAGCGCTGCCGGGCGGAGGAGCGATCTCATGTCAGAACTGCATGTAGATGAACTCGCGCGCCTGCCAGCGGCCGAGGAGCAGCATGGCGAAGATCGCAACGTAGCACACGCCCCAGCGCAGCGCCGCCGGCGCGGCCGCCAGGCGCTGGAAGATCGAGCGGCGCTCGTCGGCGATTTCCACGGCGAGGAGAAGGGCGATCAGCGCGAGGCCGGTGTAGTGCTCGGTCGTGAACGGGTAGCGCGCGATGAGCGCCGGCATGTCGGCGAGCTGCGCGCCGATCTTCCGCAGGACGAGCCAGGCATCGCCCACCGACTTGGCGCGGAAGAACACCCAGCTCAGCGCGATCAGGTGAAAGGTGAGCAGCACGCGCAGGACGACGAGGGTTCTGCTCGCGCGCACGCGCGGAGCCGCGTCGCCGGCGCGCCGCCAGAAGGACCGCGTGGCGAGCCCGGCCCACTGGTAAGCGCCGTTCAGCGCGCCCCACACGACGAAGCTCCAGCCCACGCCGTAGCCGAGCCCCGCGTGCCACACGCCGCTCACGAGGAACACGATCATCAGGTTGGCGTACTGGCGCAGCCGCCCGGCGCGGCTGCCGCCGAGCGGGATGTAGAGATAATCGCGGAACCAGCGCCCGAGCGAGATGTGCCAGCGCTCGCCCCAGAACTCGGCGGTGCTGCGCGAGAGATACGGCCGGCGGAAGTTCTCCATGAGCTGCACGCCGAAGACGAGCGACACGCCGATGGCGATGTCGGCGTAGCCCGAGAAGTCGCAATAGATCTGGAAGGCGAAGAAGTAGATGCTGACGAGCAGCTCGATCGGCGAGGCGAAGGCCGCGATGGCGAAGCTGCGGTCGACGATCGGCGCCAGGTTGTCGGCGATCACCACTTTCTTGAACAGCCCCCAGCCGGCAAGCTGCAGGCCGAGGACCACGCGCTCCGGATCCGCGCGCAGGCCGCCCGGCAGCTGCGGCAGGAAGGTCGTCGCGCGCTCGATCGGGCCGGCGAGGATCTTGGGAAACCACGCCAGGTAGAGCGCCGCCTGGCCGGCAGGCACATGCGCCGGCAGGCGCCGGGCGTAGGCGTCGATGAGATAGCTCGCCGCCGAGAACGCGTAGAACGAGTAGCCCGCAGGGGTCGCGAAGGCCTCGAAGAGCTTCGAGGCGAAGAGCGACCCGAGCACGATGACGAGGCCTGCTGCAAGAAGCGCTCGCCGGGCGGAGGCGCCCGCGGTGCGCTCGAGCGCACGCGCGCAGGCGATGACGACGAGCGTCAGCGCGCCGAGATACAGGAGGTTGGACGGCTGCGAGAAACCGTAGAAAAGGTAGCTCGCCGCGAGCAGCCAGAGCCAGCGCTTGCCGGGCGGCAAGGCGGCGAACACCGCGAGAGCGAACGCCAGGAAGACGAAAAACTCGAGCGACGTGAACAGCATGCGTCACGCCCGCCTTTCTACGCTCAGTAGGTCGCGCCCCCCGCGCGCAGCTCCTCCGGCACGTCGTCGATCGGGATCGCCGCGTTGAGAACGAGGTAGCTCGCGAGCGCCTCGCGTTGCTCGCGCGCGAGCTTGATCTGGACATGGCTCGGCTTGCCGAGCGTGCCGAGCCACGCATCCTTGCTGCGGTCCTGCGTGACCACGACCGTGATGATGTGGCAGCCCTGGCAGTACTGCAGGGCGAAGTCGCGGCCGTCGGGCGGCAGCAGCTTCGCCCAGCTCGCCTGGGCGAGGTTCGCCGGAACTTTCGCCGCGGGGAGGGGCATGTTGAACGACAGGTAATCGGCGAGCGTGAGCAGCTCCTTCTCCTGCAGGCGCTGCAGCCCGGGAACGGCTTTGCTGTGCCCGCGCAGGTACGCGAGCCACTCTTCGCGCGTGCGCTTGCCGGCAACGAGCGCGCGCACCTCGTCCGCGGCGGGCCGGCCCTCCAGCGCCTTTGCCATCAGCGTGCGGCCGCCCGCCGGGATGAAGTCGAACACGTCCGCGGCCCAGGCCGCGGCCGCCCCGAGAACCAACGCGGCAAAGAAAAGGGCTCTCATGTCAGAAGCGCAGCTCCGCGGGCACGTCCTCGGCCTTCATCGGCATGTTGAGAGCCGAGTAGCGCGCGAATTCCTCGCGCTCCTGCGCGCTCATCTTGATGCCGCGGTGGAAGGGCGACTGGAACATGTTGCGCCAGGCCTGCGCGTCGCGGTCCTGCATCAGGTGGCTGGTGAAGAGCGAATGGCACGACTGGCACTGGTTCCAGGCGAGGTCGCGCCCGTCGGGCGGCAGCGCCGCGGGAAGGCGCGCGCGGCTCGCCTCGGGCAGCGGCATGTAGACGGCGAGGTACGCGGCCAGCGTCGCGCGCTCGCGCTCGGTAAGCGCCTTGCCGCGCACGCCGGCGAACTCGCGCCACTGCGCCTCGCTGCGGCGCGCCTGCGCGACCTTGGCGAGTTCCGCCGCGTCGCCGGCGCCGCCGAGCAGCTCGACAAGCAGCGCCCGGCCGCCCTTCGGCATGAACGCATAGTCCTCGCCTGCGGCCTGCGCGGCCGCGAGCACCGCGGTTCCGAGCGCGACCAGCATCATGCGGCGCATCAGCCCTTCTTCAAGTCGGCAAGGGAGAACACGCCCACGCGCAGCTCGTCGCGCGCGCGCTCGGGCGGGAAGCCTTCGCCGCGCAGCAGGTCGAGCGCGATGACCGTGGCGTCGTCGTAGAAGCGCTCGCCGCAGGCTGCGCACACGAGCGCCGGGATGTCCTCCACCACCACCAGCCGCTCCTGGTGCCAGAACGCCGAGCGCACCCGGCTTTCGTGCACGCCGGCGGAGCCGCAGCTCGCGCAGCTCCCCGGCGGCTCGGGGTCAGCCGACGAGCCGCTGCGCGGCGCTGACGATGTGGTCGGCATTGGGGCGCATCCACAGGAACATCTCCGGCGAGGCCGGCGGCGGCGCGTCCGGGAAGGCGATGCGCTTGAACCGCGCGCCGCGGACGTTCTCCGCCACGCGCGCCACCACTTCCGCGGCCGGTCCGAGGGTGTAGTAGGACTGGTCGACCGCGAGCAGCGCCTTCGTCTTCTGCACCGAGCGCACCAGCGTCTCGGTATCCATGGGCTTGAGGCAGCGCAGGTCGATCGCCTCCACTTTCATGCCGGCTTTCTGCAGCCGCTCGGTGGCGGCGAGCACTTCCGGCATGCCGCCGCCGGAGCCGACGATGGTGATGTCGCTGCCGGTGGTGCGCACCGCCGCTTTGTCGAGCGGCGTGGTGTACTGCTCGTCGGGCACTTCCTCCATCAGCTCGCGCAGGCCCGCGGCGTACAGGTAGCAGACCGGATTCGGATCGCGGATCGCCGAAACCATCATGCCCTTCGCGTCCGCGGGCGTGGACGGAATCACCGTCTTCACGCCGGGAATGTGCGCATAGTAGGTGTCGATCTCGTAGTCCGAGTGCTGCCCGGCGAACCCCGGCGTCTGGCCGGTCATCTCCAGGATGAACACCACCGGCATCTCGGCCACGCCGCCGGTCATGGAGCGCAGCTTGCCGGCGTGGTTCTGGATGATCTGGAAGGACATGGCGTTGCCCTGGTAGGGGATGTAGGTCACCGCCTTGCTGCCGGCGAGCCCGGCGCCGAGCGTCGCGGCCGCCATCCACATCTCGTCGATGCCGGTGTTCACCACGCGCTTGCGCCCGAACTCCTTCTCCAGGTTGATCACCGGCTTGCCGGGGTTGGAAGCCACCGGCGGCGTGAGCTCGAAGATCCACACCATGCTCTTGTCCTGGCGCATCTCGTGCTGCACGGCCTCGAGGACCGAGTACATGAACGTCTTGCGTGCCATGGCGCTCTCCTTAACCGAACTGGCGGGGCGGGACGGTTCCCTCGACGAACACGTTCTTCAGGCCGTCCTCGGGCTTGCAGAAGGGCTGCTTGTCCGCCCAGGCGAAGGCCTCCACCGCTTCCTTGCGGGCGGCCGCCTCGATCGCGTCGGCCTTCGCGCGGTCGAGCACGCCCCAGCTCGCGAGCACGTTGCGGCAGATGTCGACCGGGTCGCGCGCCATCCATTCGCGCACCTCGCGTTCCGGCCGGTGCGACGAGATCGCGAGCGGGTCGTAGCCGAAGGCGCCGAGCTGCCCCGGCTTCGCGCCGGGCGCGCCCCAGTGGTTGTAATAGCGGTAGGTCTTGGCCTCGATCAGCGTCGGGCCTTCGCCGGCGCGCGCGCGGTCCACCGCCGTCTTCGCCGCGTTGTAGACCTGGAACACGTCCTGCCCGTCGACCACCACGCCCGGGATGCCGTAGGTGCGCGCCGCGATCGCGATGTCCTTCATCGGGCAGGAGTACGAGTAGTGCGCGTACTGGTGGTAGAGGTTGTTCTCCAGCACGTAGATGAAGGGAAGCTGCAGCAGCGCGGCGTTGTTCAGCGCCGCGTGGAAGTGCGGCGTCGCGTACGTGCCGTCGCCGCCGAACACCACGGAAACCTGCTTGCTGCCGCGGGCGCGGAAGGCGAACGCCGAACCGGTGGCGATGACGTGCCCCGGGCCGATCATGCCGTCGGCGCCGATGAAGCCGCACGACTTGTCCGAGAGATGCATCTCGCCGCCGTAGCCCTTGTTGAGGCCCGTGGCGCGGAAGTCGTTCTCCGCGGCCATCTTCTTCATGTCGACGCCCTTGGCGATGGCATGGCCCGTGGGGCGGTGCGTGCTGTAGACGAGGTCGACCTCGTCGAACGAGCCCTTGTTGCGCAGCGCCGCGCACACTCCCACGGCGACCGCCTCCTGGCCGGCGTAGAAGTGGTTGTAGCCGCGGTACTTGGTGTCGGTCAGCATCTTGTCGACCATCGTGCGCTCGTGCCAGCGGATGCGCACGATGTCGGTGAACATCTGGATCAGCTTCTCGCCGGGCAGGTCCTTCGCCCAGAAGCCGATCTCGCCGTTCGCCCAGGCGAGCTTGCTCGCCACGGATACCGCCGCGCCGGCGCCCGCGGCGATCTTCATGAAGGTGCGGCGGCTTTCGGACTGGATGGGATTGCTTTCGACTTGCGTCATGACGAAACCTCCGCTCTTAGAGCTCATCACGCGTTTCCCGCCACGCTATGCCTAAGAAAAAAAAGCGTGTTGATCCAGCGCAAAGACCGGCCGAGCGTTGCGCATAGAGTTTCGCCCGATGGAACTGCTTCTCCTCGCTTTCCTGATTCTCTTGAACGGCCTGTTCGCGATGTCGGAGATGGCCATCGTCTCCTCGCGCAAGGCGAGGCTGCACCAGTGGGCGCTCGAGAAGCGCCCCGGCGCCACGGCGGCGCTCGCGCTCGCGAACGACCCGTCGCGCTTCCTCGCCACCGTGCAGATCGGCATCACGGTGATCGGCGTCATGAGCGGCGCGTTCGGAGAGGCGAGCTTCGCCGGCAGCCTCGCGCAGTGGCTCGCCGGCTGGCCGGCGCTCGCCGCGCACGCGCAAGGGCTCGCGCTCGCCATCGTGGTCGCCGCGGTCGCTTTCGCGTCGCTCATCGCCGGCGAGCTGGTGCCCAAGCGGCTCGCGCTGGTCAATCCGGAATGGACCGCGGGCCTGGTCGCGCCGCTCATGGCGCTGCTCGCGCGCCTCGCGTTCCCGCTGGTGCGCGGCCTGAGCGCCACGACCGACGCGGTGCTCAAGCTGCTGGGGCTCGCGGGAAGGACCGCGCCGCCGGTCGGCGAGGAGGAGATCAAGGTCCTCATGGAGCAAGGCGCCAAGGCCGGGGTGTTCGAAAAGCACGAGCCGCAAATCGTGTCGCGCCTGTTCCGTCTCGGCGAGCTCAGGGTCACGGGCGTGATGACCCCGTGGCCCGACATCGTCTATCTCGATCTCGAGCAGCCGCTCGAGTGGAACGTGAAGCGCATCGCGGCGAGCGGCCATTCGCGGTTTCCGGCGGTGCGCGCCGACCCGCGCAAGGTCGAGGGCATGGTGCTGACGAAAACGCTGCTCGCCGACGCCGTGCTCGGCAAGCGGGTCGACATCGCCGCCTCGATGGCGCGGCCGCTCTTCGTCCCGGAGAGCCTCACGGCGATGGAAGTCGTGGCCCTCTTCCGCAAGCACCGCCAGACCGCCGGCCTGATCGTGGACGAGCACGGCGAGCTGCAGGGCCTGGTCACCATCAACGACGTCGTGAAGGCGCTGGCCGGCGACATCGCCATGGTCGAAGAGGCCGAGGAGCGCGACATCGTGCGCCGCGCGGAAGGCTCCTGGCTCATCGACGGCGCAGTCACCGTGCAGCGCTTCAAGGAGGCGGTCGGCATCCGCATCGAGCTGCCGGAGGAAGACCTCGGCACCTACCACACGCTCGGCGGGTTCGCGATGCTGCAGCTCGCGCGCGTGCCGAGAGTCGGCGACGCCTTCACCTGGGAAGCTTACCGGATCGAGGTGGTCGACATGGACGGCAACCGCGTCGACAAGGTGCTGGTCACGCGGCTGCCCGCGGCGGGGAAATAGCGCGCGGCTCCGCGCCGCGGTCGGGCTCGCCGCAATGCGCGAGGATCGCGCGCCGCGTCTCGTCCCTGAGCGCCACGGCGTCGCTCCAGGCCGGGCCGCGCGGCCACACCGGCGCATCGATGAAAACGTCGACCGGCTGGCGCCGCGGCAGCCAGGAGTCGGCGCGCAGCACCGAGCGCGTGCCGCGCAGCGCGACCGGCACCACCGGAGTGCCGCTCTGTGCGGCGGCGACGAAGGCGCTCATGTGGAACGCGCCGATTCCCGGCGCGCGCGTGAACGTGCCCTCGGGAAACATCACCAGCGATTCTCCGCCGCGCGCCGCCTCGGCGAGCTCGCGCGCGCCTTCGATCGCCGCCTGCGTCGCGAAGCGCTCGACGAAGCGGGTGCCGAAGCGCGAAAGCAGCCAGCCGACGAGCGGAACCGAGGCGAACTCGCGCTTGGCGACGAAGTGCGCGCCTGCCGGCAGCACGGCGGCGAGGATCAGGCTGTCGACGTAGCTCGCGTGGTTGGTGGCGAATATTGCAGGCAGCGTCGCCGCGCCGTGCACGCGCACCTCGATCACGGAGAGACGCATCAGGGCGAGCGCCACGGCGTGCGTCCAGCGCTCGCGCGCGCGCCTGCCGGGAAGCAGAGCGAGCACCGCGCTGCCCAAGGTCGCGGCCAGAAAAAAAAGAAGCCAGGCATGAAACGCGAAGACCCAACCGCCGATTCGGCGCGCGAGCCGGCGCGCGCCGCCGAGCGCCGCCGAGAGCGCGAGCCGGGCGAGCTGCAGGACGACGGGACGCTGCGCGGCGCCGAGCACGCCGCGCTCGTAGAGCTCGCGGCAGGCGGCGCGGCGGATCTTGCCGCTCGAGGTCTTGAGCACCACGCGCGCGCCGGCGAGCACGATGTCGTCGGCCGGCGCGCCCAGGTGCGCGAGCGCGAGCTCCGCGATGCGCCGGCGCAGCGCCTGCCTCGCCTCGGCCGCGGTGACGCGCGTCTCGGCGACCACCACCACGCGCTCGGTCCCGCTCGCGCGGTCGGTCGCGCCGAACACCGCGACGCAGCCCTTGCGCACGCCGGCGAGCGCGCCCACCGCTTCCTCCAGATCGTAGGGATGGACGTGCTGGCCGCCGCGGATGATGACGTCCTTGACGCGGCCGGTGATGTAGAGCTCGCCCTGCGCGAAATAGCCGAGGTCGCCGGTGTCGAGCCACTCGCCGCGCACGAGCGCGCGCGTCGCCTGCGGGTTGTTGAAATAGCCCGTGGTGGCCGACGGCCCGCGGAACTCCACGCGCCCCTCGGCGCGCTCGGGCGCCTCGCGGCCGCCCTCGTCCACCACGCGCACCTGGTGGCCCGCGAGCGGCCGGCCGCAGCTGACGATTCCCCCGGGATCAATGAGTGGTCCGCGGCCGAGCGGCGGGAACGCCAGGCCGACCCCACACTCGGCGAGCCCGTACACCGGAGTGGCGGCGCGCGCATCGAAGCCGAACGGCGCGAAGCGGCGCGCGAAGCGCTCGAGCGTCGCGGCGCGCACCGGCTCGGCGCCGTTGAAGGCGACGCGCCAGCTCGTGAGGTCGAGCCCGCGCAGCTCGTCGCCGGGCACCTTCGCCGCGAGGATCTCGTAGGCGAAATTCGGCGCGGCGGAGAGCGTGCCGCGGTAGCGGTGGAGCGCCCACAGCCAGCGCGCGGGCCGCGCGAGGAACGCCTGCGTCGGGATGAGCGCGAGCGGCACGCCGTAGTAGAGGCTGCCGAGCCAGGCGCCGATCAGCCCCATGTCGTGATAGAGCGGCAGCCAGCTCACGAACACGTCTTCGGCGCTCGCCGCGACCGCCTCGCCCATGGCGCGGATGTTGGCGAGGATGTTCGCGTGGGTAAGGACCACGCCTTTCGGCTGCCCGGTGCTGCCCGAGGTGTATTGCAGAAGGGCCGTGTCGCCGGCGGCAGGACGGAGAAACGGGTTGTCACCTTGCTCCGCCAGCTCATCGACGGTCACGACGTGGCGCAACGCGCTTGCCTGCGCCTGCAGCAGCCGCGCCGCGCCTCGCGCGCCGGCCACGGTGACGAGCATCGCCGCCGCGCAGTTGCGCACGATGCCCGCCTGGCGGCGCAGATGGTCCTCGATCTGCGACCAGCGGAACGGCGGATAGATCGGCACCGGCACGCCGCCGGCGATCAGCACGCCGAGAAACGCCTGGAAGAAGGCGCGGCCCGTCGGCAGCATGATCGCCACCGCCTGGCCGGGCTCGAGCCCGCGGCGCTGCAGCCCGCGCGCCGCCGCGCGCGACTCGGCGTCGAGCTCGCCGTAAGTGAGCGGCTGCGCCGGCGCGTCGTTTTCGAGCAGCGTGACATGCAAGCGCTGCCCATGGCGCTGCGTGTGCCAGGCGAGCACCTCGAGCAGCGTCTCCGCCTCGCGCGGCTCGCCTTCTTCGGCCGCGGGCGCAAGCGGCGCTTCGCGCGCGATATCGGGCGCAAGGCGCGGCGCCGCGCGCGCGAGCGCGGCGAGCAGCTCGCGCACGCTGCGCGCGGCGACGACGCTTTCCTCTTGCAGGCGCACGCCGAACGCCCGCTCGATGCGCAGCGTGAGCTCGACGCGCGCCAGGCTGTCGATGCCGAGGTCGCGCTCGAGCTCGGCGTCGAGCGTGACGGCCGGCGCGGCGCCGCCGCGCAGCTCGGCCAGCATCGCGCCGATGATCCCGGTCAGCCGTTCCGCGGGGCTCGCCATGGCCGAGAACCATTTTCGGCGCTCGCGCCGCCGCCGCGTTGACCGGGGTCAAACCGCGCGCCGCGCGCTGCGCTAGCGTGTGCGCATGGAGAAGCGCACCGGGTTCAACCTCGCGTACCTGCTGTTCGCGCTCCTCGGCCTGTGGCTGGTGCAGCAATGGTGGCAGCAGGCGCAGACGGTCGAGGTCGTGCCCTACAGCGAGTTCGAGACGATGCTCGCCGAGGGCCGCATCGCCGAGGTCACGGTGGGCGAGACGCTGGTCACCGGCAAGCTGAAAAAGCCCGAAGGCCGCAAGACGAGCGTCGCCGCCAACCGCGTCGAGCCCGATGTCGCCGAGCGGCTCTCCAGGTACGGCGTGCCCTACACGCGCGTGCACGAGCCCACGTTCCTGCGCGATGTCCTGTCGTGGGTGCTGCCGGCGCTCGTCTTCTTCGGCGTCTGGTATCTCCTCGTGCGGCGCGTGTCGGCGCAGCAGGGCGGCGGCCTGGGCGGGTTCATGAGCATCGGCAAGAGCCGCGCCAAGGTCTACGTCGAGAAGAAGACCGGCGTGACCTTCGCGGACGTCGCCGGCGTGGACGAGGCGAAGGCCGAGCTGCAGGAAGTGGTCGAGTTCCTCAAGGACCCGAAGCGCTACGGGCGCCTCGGCGCCCGCATCCCGAAGGGCATCCTGCTGGTCGGCCCGCCCGGAACCGGCAAGACGCTGCTCGCGCGCGCCGTCGCGGGCGAAGCGGGCGTCGCGTTCTTCTCGATCTCGGGATCGGAATTCGTCGAGATGTTCGTCGGCGTCGGCGCGGCCCGGGTGCGCGATCTCTTCGAGCAGGCGCGGGGAAAAGCGCCGGCGATCATCTTCATCGACGAGCTCGACGCGCTGGGGCGGGCGCGCGGCAGCTTTGGCCTGGGCGGCGGCCACGACGAGAAGGAGCAGACGCTCAACCAGCTGCTCGCCGAGCTCGACGGCTTCGATCCCTCGACCGGCGTGGTGCTGCTCGCGGCGACCAACCGGCCCGAGATCCTGGATCCCGCGCTGCTGCGCGCGGGGCGCTTCGACCGCCAGGTGCTCGTCGACCGGCCGGACAAGAAAGGGCGCATTCAGATCCTCGAGGTGCACATCAAGAAGGTCAAGCTTCAGCCTGAAGTAGAGCTCGAGCAGATCGCGGCGCTCACGCCGGGCTTCTCGGGCGCGGACCTCGCCAACCTCGTGAACGAGGCGGCGCTGCTCGCCACGCGGCGCAGCGCCGAGGCGGTCACTCTCGATGACTTCACGCGCGCGGTGGAGCGCATCGTTGCCGGGCTCGAGAAGCGGAACCGCGTGCTGAATGCGCAGGAGCGGCGCACCGTGGCGTACCACGAAATGGGGCATGCGCTGGTCGCGATGGCGCTGCCCGGCACCGACCCGGTGCACAAGGTGTCGATCATCCCGCGCGGCGTCGGCGCTTTGGGTTACACGATCCAGCGCCCGACCGAGGACCGCTTCCTCATGAGCCGCGAGGAGCTGGAGAACAAGATGGCGGTGCTGCTCGGCGGGCGCGCCGCCGAGCAGACCGTGTTCGGGCGCCTTTCGACCGGCGCCGCCGACGACCTCGCCAAGGTGGCGAACATCGCGCGCAGCATGGTGATGCGCTACGGCATGGTGGAAGCGCTCGGCCAGCTCGCCTACGAGGAGCCGCAGAGCCCGTTCCTCGGCGAGCAGCTTCTTCCCCGGAAGCGCGAATTCAGCGAGGAGACCGCGCGCGAGATCGACATCGCGGTGCGCGCGATCGTGAAGGCCGCCTACGACAAGGCGCTAGCCGTTCTTTCCAGGGATAAACCGCTGCTCGAGCGCGGCGCGCAGCTGCTGCTGCAGAAGGAAACGCTCGCGGAAGCCGAGCTCGCCGAGCTGCGGCGCAGCCGCTCCGTGGAAAAAGCGCTCGCCTAGACGGCGGCGCGGCGCTCCTCGCGCTCGTGGCGCGGGCTCGTCGCGAGCATCGCGGCGAGGCCCGTCATCTCCTCGGCGAACAGCTCGATCAGATCGTCGGCGGCGAGAATCCCGACCAGCTCGCCCGCTTCGTTCACCACGGGAAGCCGGCGCACGCCCCGGTTGCGCATCAGCGCGATCGCCCTGCCGATACCCTCGTCCTCGCGCGCCACCACGACGTCGGGGCGCATCGCCGCCTCCGCGATCGTCTTCTCGGGATCCAGGCCGAGCGCCATCACGCCCACCGCGAGGTCGCGGTCGGTGAGCATGCCGACGGGGATGCGCCGGTCGTCGCGCTGCACCACCACCAGGCTGCCGACGTGGTGCTCGCGCATGAGGCGCGCGGCCTGCGCGCAGCTCTCGTTGCGCGCCACGAACACGACATCGCGGCTGCAGATCTCGCCGATGGCCATGGCTAGGTGACGAACTCGTCCTTGAACGTGTCCTCGGTCTTGCGCGCCTCGTGGCGCTGGCCGCGGCGGATGAGCACCGAGACCTTCGCGAGCTCGCGCGCGAGCAGCGGCACGAGATCGTCGACCGATACGAGCCCGCTCAAGCGGCCGGCGCGATCCAGCACCGGCGCGCGGCGCACGCCGCGCGCGGCCATGCGCGAGAGCGACTCGAGCACGCCGTCGTCCTCGCGCAAGGTGAGCAGCGGCGCGCTCATGGCGCTTTCCACCGGCGTCTGCGCGGGCGCGAGTCCCTGCCCGATCACCTCGATCGCGATGTCGCGATCGGTGAGGATGCCGAGCGGAACGCCGCTGTCCGCGGATCCGACGATCACCACATCGCCGACGTGGCGCGCGCGCATCAGGCGGGCGGCGTCCTGCACCGTCGCGCCGCGCGGCAGCGTCGCGACGTCCCTTGCGCAAAGCGCGGCGATTGTCATGCCGCTCAATATGGCACGGCCGTTTTTTCCGGTGTTGATCTCTCTCAAAGGCCGCGCACCACGCGGTGGTCGCCATCGTAGAAGTAGCCGATACGCCCGCGACCGGAAGGGGCTTGCGCCCTGCGCCTCGAGCAGCGCCGCCGCCTCGCGCAACCGCTCGGCGACCTGTTGGTTCTCCTTCATGACTTGACGTGCGTCAAATCCCGGGCCGTGCGCCGGCGTAGCGTGAATCCATGGACCTTCCTCTCCAAATCACCTGGCGCGGCATCGCGCGCTCGGAAGGGCTCGAGGCCGCCATCAGGGAGAAAGCCGCCAAGCTGCAGCAGCTCTACGAGCGCATCGTGCGCTGCAAGGTGGTGGTCGAGCTTGCCGGGCGCCACAAGAACCAGGGCAATCCGTACGTGGTGCGCGTGGAGCTCAAGCTGCCCGGCAGCGACATCACGGCGAGCGGCGAGCACAGCGAGGACGTGCGCGTCGCCCTGCGCGACGCGTTCGAGGCGGCGCGTCGCAGGCTGCAGGACTTCGCGCGCGGGCAGCGCGACGCCGCCTAGGGGTACGCCTCTCCTTTGCGCACCCAGACGCCGCGGCCGGTGCATTGCAGCACCTCGCCGCCGCTCTGCACATACGCGCCGATCGGGAACGGCTCGCCGTTGAAGTAGCACGCGGCCGATTCGAGCTCGAGGTCCGGCGAAGCGGCGGTCTCGTCGTATTCGGACTCGTCGATGATCGGCGAGGTCTTGAGCTCGGGGTCGGGCGCGCCGACTTGCGGGAGCGGCTGTTTCATGAGTGTGTCTGGCATATGCAAGAAATATGCTGCCGCGGTCCGGGGCGGAGCCTGTTGAGGCAGGTCAATACGCGGCACAAACGCGAAGGGATAATTTCGCGATGGCGACGCTTGCCATACCGGCGGGCAAGGTACGGCTCGAAGGCGTGCTCGAGCTTCCCGGCGCGCCGCGCGGCGTGGTGGCGTTCTCCCACGGCAGCGGCTCGGGGCGCAAGTCCCCGCGTAACCGCTTCGTTGCCGCGGAGCTGCGCCAGGCCGGGGTCGGCACCCTCCTGCTCGACCTGCTCACGCTCGACGAGGACCGCGACTACGAGATGCGCTTCGACATCGACCTCCTTACCGCGCGCCTGGGCGCAGCAGTGCGCTTCCTCGCCGCCGAGCCCGCCACCAGCGCGCTGCCGCTCGGGCTGTTCGGCGCGAGCACCGGCGCCGCGTCGGCGCTTCGCGTCGCGGCCGCCATGCCGCAGGCGGTGCGCGCGGTGGTCTCGCGCGGCGGCCGGCCCGATCTCACCGGCCGGGCGGCGCTTGCGCGCGTGAAGGCGCCGACGCTTCTCATCGTCGGCGCGAACGATTACGGGGTGATCGAGCTGAACGAGCAGGCGCGCGACGAGCTCGAGCACTGCACACGCGAGCTCGTGCTGGTGCCGGGGGCGACGCATCTCTTCGAGGAAGCGGGGACGCTCGAGGAGGTCGCGCGCCTTGCCGCCGGCTGGTTCACCCGGCACCTCGCCTAGACGTCGACCACGGTCTGCGCCACCCAGGTATCGCCTTCGCGCGCGACGCGCAGCGTGGTGTAGGTGGCGCCTTTCACCTCCACGGCGGGACGATGGCGCTGCACGTCGAGCGGCTCGCCCCAGGCGTCGGCCGCAAGCCGGCCGGCGTCGAGCGTCACGGCAAAGCGGGAAAAAAGCATCCTGCGCGTCGCCATCTCGTACACGAGCGCGTTCAGCCACTCGGCAAGGAGCAGCTCGTCGTCCGGCGCCTCGCATTGCAGGCGCACGCGGCTGCGCGCCTGCACGAGGCCCGGATCGGTGACGGCGGCGGTCAGCGCGAGCGCCGCCTGCTCGAAAGCCTCGGCCTTCGTGGTGCCGACGCCTCGGACCCCGAGGTCCGCCTCGTGCGGGTAGTGCTCCCAGTGCGGCGCCATCGCGGCTCAAAAAAAAAGCGCGGCTGTAAAGCCGCGCTCCCAAAGGGTCCACCCAAAACTGAGGAGGAGGTACGAGTGGACTTGAACGTATGTTGGCAGGATCCCCGGGCCGGACCTTGATGTGCATCAAACTCGGGCCGGATTGCCGGCCTAGAGTCGATTCGGGGTGGATCCGGGAGAATCTTTGCGGGCAGCCGTCCTGGCCGTCCAGGATGCCATAGAGGCCGCCGGCGAGCGTGAGCGCGCGCGCATCGAGGCCGCGCTTCCCAGGCACCGGCCGAGCGCGCTGAACCTCGCCCACTACCTCGGGCTGCGCAACCTGGACATCCGGCGCCTGCAGCTCGACCTGGCGGCCGCCGGGCTGTCCTCGCTCGGGCGCTCGGAAGGCCACGTGCACGACGCGCTGCTGCGGCTTTCGGCCTGGCTCTCGCCCGAGCACGCCGCGCCGCCGGGCAACACCCTGGACCGCTCCAAGGCCGAGGCGCGCCTGCACGCCAACACCCGGGCGCTTTTCGGCCCGCGCCCCGCCGACCGGCACGTCTACATCATGGTGACGGCCCCCGATGCAGCGGAAGCGAGCGAGCCGTGGGCCGACGCCATCCTCCATGCCGGGGCCGACCTGCTTCGCATCAACGGGGCGCACGAATCGCCGTCCGAGTGGGCGCGCATCGTGGCCGCGTTCACGGCGCGCGCGGCGGCGCTCGGCAAGCCCGGCCGGGTGTTCGTCGACCTGCCGGGGCCGAAGCTGCGCACCGAGATCCGCGAGCTCGAGGACGCGGTGCTGCACTTCCCGCGCTGCAAGGACCGCCAGGGCCGCACGATCGCGCCCACGCCGCTCGAGCTGGTGGCCGAATACCACGAAGGCGCCGAAATCCCGGTTCCGGCGCAGTGGCTGCCGCAGCTTGCCGCCGGCGATATCGTGTCCATCACCGACGCCGGCCAAAGGCGCCGCAGCCTGGTGGTGCGCGGGCCGAGCGAGCGCGGCGTGGCCGCCGACTGCGATCGGTCTCTCTTCATCATCGCGGGGCTTGCGCTCGAGTGGCGGCGCGGCAGCGCGCTCCTCGGAAAAGGGCAGGTAGGACCGTTGCCGCGCCAGCCGCGCGAGCTGCGGCTCGATGCCGGGGACGCTTTCGTCCTGAACGAGAGCGGGCAGAGCGAAGACGCCGCGCCCGCGCTCGCGCTCGCCGCGCCCGCCGTCCTCGCCGCGCTGCGCCCGGGCGAGCGCGTGATCCTGGACGACGGCAGGCTCGTCGCGGTCATCGAGGCCGCGCGCGCCGACGGGCTGCTATGCCGCGTGCAGCGCGCGCTGAAGTCGCCTACGCGGCTGCGCTCGGGCAAGGGCGTGTGCTTCCCGGACAGCACGCTCGCGCTCGGCGCCATGGGGCCGCTGGACGAGGCGGCGCTCGCTTTCGCCCTGGAGCACGCCGACGGCGTGGCGGCCTCCTTCGTGCACTCGGCGCAGGACGTGGCGGCCATCGGCGCCCGGCTCGAGGCGGCCGCGCGGCCGGGCTTCGGGCTCATCCTCAAGCTCGAGACGCGCGGCGCCATGCGCAACCTGCCCGAGATCCTGTTCGAGGCGCTCAAGCACGACCCGGTGGGCCTGATGATCGCGCGCGGCGACCTCGCGGTGGAAATGAGCTTCGAGCGCCTCGCCGAGATGCAGGAGGAGATCCTGTGGTTCGGCGAGGCCTGCCACCTGCCGGTCATCTGGGCGACCGAGGTGCTCGATACCGTCGCGCACACCGGCGTGCCGACGCGCGCCGAGGTGACCGACGCGGCGATGTCGATGCGCGCGGAGTGCGTGATGCTCAACAAGGGGCCGCACCTCGCGGCGGCCGTGCGCATGCTTGCGGACATCATCCGCAAGATGGAGAAGCATCAGTTCAAGAAGCGCTCGCTGTACCGCCCGCTCGCTCTGGCGCGCGCAACATGAGCTCGCCGAGCGGCCGGCGCGCGGTGCGCGCGCCCTCGGCCTCGGCGTAGCCGAGCCGGAAAAGCTGCTGCGGCGCGCGCGCGCCGATGCCGAACAGCTCGCCGAGCGCGGCGCGCGTCTGCGGCAGCTCGAGCGGCGCGCTGAACGGCTGGTTGCGGATGTCGCGGCTCTCGGCGATCAGCGCGATGCGCACGTACGCCTGGCCGGCGTGCACCTGGTAGATCCGGCGATCGTCGCGCGTGGAAAGCAGCGCCAAGGCCGGCGCACTCCTGAGCCAGGCGGCTTCGGCCTGCGCCACCTGGCGCGCGAGCGGCAACTGCGTCACGGCGAGCTGGCCTAGTTTCGACATCATCCATGGGGTGCCGAGCGCGCCTTCGCCGATCCAGCGCCCGAGCTCCTCGCGGTAGCCCCGGTCGGCGAACAGCGCCGTCTCGGCGCTTTGCACCAGCTGCGCGAGCTTCTCGTGAGCCGTCGCGCCGAGGAAGTGGATCGCCACCTCGTCGCCGTCCGCTGCGCGCGCCATCAGCTCGAGGTCGCGCTGCGCCAGCGCACGCGCCGCATCGAATGGCCGGTGGCTCGTGTGCCGGCGCGGCACCGCGTGCAGGAGGTCGGCCGCAGAGTTCGGGCGTTTCTCCGCGTCGCGCAGGATCTCCACCCGGCAGACGTAGCTGTCGTCCGCGGCGACGGGGAAGTACGCAAGCCGCACGCCGAATCCCTCGTAGTCCGCCGCTATGAGCAGGGTCTAGAGCGCGCAGCCCACGCTCAGGTACATCTCGCGGCGGTCGCGGTCGGCCGCCGGCAGCGCGCGCGCGGGATCGGCGAAAACGTCGATCGCGCCGCCTTCGACGACGAAGCGCCAGGGCTGGGAGTTGTGCGTCGAGGGCGCGAGATGCGCGAAGTACGCGAGCCGCTCGATCGGATCGCGCGGCACGCCGGCGCCGAATTCCGGCGCCTGCGGCCGCACCCGCATCAGCTTCTCGTTCATTGGAGCGCGGCCGCTTTCGCTAGCTTTCCTCGAGCGCGCTTTCGATCGCCTCGACCACCGTCGTCAGCACCTTGCAGCGCGCGTGGTACTTGTCGTTCGCCTCGACGAGGGTCCAGGGCGCGCGGTCGGTGGAGGTGCGCTCGATCATGTCCGCGGCGGCCTCCTGGTAGGCGCCCCACTTCTCGCGGTTGCGCCAGTCCTCGGCGGTGATCTTGAAGCGCTTGAAGCGCGTCGCCTCGCGCTCCTTGAAGCGCCGCAGCTGCTCCTCCTTGGAGATCTGCAGCCAGAATTTCGCGACGACGGCGCCGCTTGCCGCGAGCTGCTCCTCGAAGTCGTTGATCTCGGCATAGGCGCGCATCCAGTCGGCTTCCGAGCAGAAGCCTTCGATGCGCTCCACCAGCACGCGGCCGTACCAGCTGCGGTCGTAGATGGTGATGCGGCCCCTGCGCGGCACGTGGCGCCAGAAGCGCCACAGGTAGGGCTGCGCGCGCTCCTCGTCGGTGGGCGCCGCCACCGGGATGGTGTGGTACAGGCGCGCGTCGAGCGCGGCGGTGATGCGGCGGATCGCGCCGCCCTTGCCGGCGGCGTCCATGCCCTCGAACACGCAGACCACGTTGTGCGCGGCGAATTTCGGGTGCCGCGTGGCGCGAGCGAGCCGGCTCTGCAGCTTGGCCATGTTCTTCGCGTAGGCGTCCTTGGCGAGCGCGAGCGCGAGATCCATGCGCGCGAGCATGTTCACCCGGTCGACCGGCCGCACGATCGGCGCCGCCTGGCTCTTCGGCACGCGCCGCTCCTCCCGCAAGGCGAGACGCTTGCGCATCGCCTCGAGCAGCACCTTGCCGACCGTCACCGCCCGGTACTCCGGGTCGGAGCCCTCGACCACGATCCACGGCGCGCCCGCGCTGCTCGTCCTGCGCAGCGTGTCCTCGCTGATGCGGTAGAAGCGGTCGTAGAGCTCGAAGAAGTCCCAGTCGCGATCCGTGATGCGCCAGCTCGTCTTGGGGTCGCTTTGCAGCGCCTTGAGGCGCTTCTTCTGGCGCTTCTTCGAAAGGTGGAACCAGAATTTGAGGATCAGCGCGCCCTCGTCGGCGAGCATGCGCTCGAAGTGGTTGATCTCGCCGATCGAGCGCAGCAGGTCCTTGCCGCTGGAGCGCTTGAACACGCGATCGATGATCGGCGCCGTGTACCAGGAGCCGAACAGCATGCCGATGCGACCCCTGGGCGGCAGCGCACGCCAGTAGCGCCACATGGCAGGGCGCTCGCGCTCCTCGTCGGAGGGGTTGTCGAAGGCGAAGGTGTGGATGTGGCGCGGATCCATCCACTCGTTCAGCAGGTTGACCGTCTCGCCCTTGCCGGCGCCGCGCACGCCGGAGATCAGAATGATCACCGGGAAGCGGCCGTTTTTCGACAGGTCGTACTGCGCGTCGAGGAGATCGGCGCGCAGCTTGGGCTCGATGCGCTTGTACTGGCCCTTGGAGAGCTTGTGGCCGAGCTCCGCTGCTTCGAACATGATGGAGGATCGTCGCAGCCGCCCGACAGGGCAGCTTGACCTGCGTCAAAGGCCCTGCGCGCGTCATGCCTATTCTGAGGTGATGCTGCGGTCATGCCGCGCACTGGTGATGGGGCTCGCCGCCGGCCTCGCCGGCTGCGCGGCGCTGCTGCCGCGCGCCGAGTTCGCGACCCAGGAAACCTGGAAAAACTATGACTCGGCCAAGGCGGCCATCGACAGGATCGTGCCGCTCGAGTCGCGCCGCGCCGACCTGAGCACCGCGGGCATCGATCCGGGCACGAATGCCGCAATCACCATCCTCAGCTTCTCGGACGTGGTGCAGCGCTTCGCAGTGGGCTCATCGATCCGCCAGGAGGAGCTCGACGAGGGCATCCGGCGCTGCCTTACCGCCGGCAAGACGTGCACCGGCTACGCGATCAACGTGAGGCGCACGAGCCGCAAGCGCATCGGCAATTTCTGGCTCGACAGCTTCAACTTCCACCGCGAGGTGGACATCACCGGCTGGACCTTCAACGCGCTGATTCTCTTCGTCGACGACGTGGTGGTGTACACCCTGCACGGCGGGCAGCCACGGCTGCACGAGAAGGAAGTGACGCGCAACCCGCTCGGCCCCCTCCAGGGCTGGGGCGGCATGGTGAGGCCGAACCCGTTCGAATGAGCCTCAGGCCAGGGATACGGCGAGCGCCGCAGCGACGCACCACAGCACCACGACAAGCGCCGATGCGCGCCAGGCCACGAGCAGCGTAAACGCGACGACGGCGATCGCCACATCGAGCGGACCGTGCACGGCGCTGGTCCACACCGGGTCGTAGAGCGCGGCGCCCAGCAGGCCGACGACCGCGGCATTGACCCCGGCAACCGCACGAACGGCGACGGCTCGGCTCGCGATCGAGCGCCACAGCGGCAGCGCCCCGGCCACGAGCAGGAATCCCGGAAGGAAGATCGCAAGCAGCGCGACCGTGGCGCCGAGCAGTCCGCCTTCGCTTCCGGGAAGCCGCGCCCCGAGGTAGGCGGCGAACGTGAACATGGGGCCGGGAACCGCCTGCGCCGCGCCGTATCCGGCGAGGAACACGTCGTCGGAAATCCAGCCCGAAGCCACCACGGTTTCGCGCAGCAGCGGCAGGACCACGTGCCCTCCGCCGAAGACGAGCGCGCCGGCGCGGTAGAAGGCTTCGACGACGGCCACGAGCCCCCCGCCTGCGTGCGCTGCGAGCGGCAAGCCGAACAGCAGGAGCATGAAAACCGCGATCAGCGCCCAACCGAGCCGAATTCCATAGGGCGGGCGAAATGATCCGGTGACCGCCTGCACGTCGCGGCGCAGCGCAAGACCGGCCAGGCCCCCGAGGACCACGACGACGATCTGCATCCATGCCTGCGCCGAAGCGAGGACCAGGGCCAGGGCGACGGCCGCAATGGTGGCCCGGGGAGCGTCCGGGCACAGTTGGCGCGCCATGCCGAGCACCCCCTGCGCCACCACCGCGACCGCAACCAGCTTCAAGCCATGGATTGCCGATTCACCGGCGCCGTTCGCGACATAGGGCAACGCCGCGGCGAATGCGAAAAGCAGCACTGCCGAAGGCAGCGTGAACGCGACGAAGGCTGCCAGCGCGCCCGCCCATCCAGCGCGCAGCAGCCCAAGGCAGAAACCGAGCTGGCTGCTCGCCGGCCCGGGCAGGAACTGGGACAACGCGAGAAGCTGCGCGAACTGCCCGTCGTCGACCCACTCGCGCCGCTCGACGAACTCGCGGCGGAGGTAACCGATATGGGCAATGGGCCCGCCGAACGAAGTCAGGCCGAGCTTCAGGAACGCCGCCAGAACCTCGCGCGCGCTCCCGGAGGTCACAACTGCGTCGTAACTTCGCGCACGTTGATCACGAGAGCGCCGCGCGCCCAGGGAAATTTCGCCTTCACCGCATCGAACGCTTCGCCCGAAGTCACGATCTCTGCCGTGCCCGAGATCACGCATCCCTGGCCGGGGCTGCGCGTGCCCTGCACGGCTTTCGAGGCCACCATCAGCTGAACCCGGTTGTCCTTGCGCAGGTTCTCCTCGGTCTTGTGATACCGGCCGGCCGGGAACACGATCACATCGTCCCCGATGCCGAGCTTGCGCATGTAGTCGCCCCAATTGCCGACGACGTGCGGCCCGTCGTCTCCGTTGGTCACGATCGCGACGAACTCGGTCGCTTCGCACACTTCGCGGCAGGCGCCTTCGATCTTTGCCATTAATCACCCCCAAATAGACGACGAAAATCGCTCCGCCGGAAAGCAGCGGCAGGCTTCGACTACGCGACTAATGCAAGCATTCGGATGTATGCCGCCCGCTCGCTTTGGCAAGTCCCCGTACCCGAGAACATCGTCGATCTTCCGTGCTCTTCAGCACCTCACAAGGACGTCATTCGTCCGCCGCGATGTCTTCGTACCTCTGTGCCGAAACAAAATTCCCAAGATGTCCGACGTTGTCGGTGGCAATGACCACTTCATCTTGCTCAGCTACGCTTAGCAAAGCCTGAGCGACCTGAATAACGTCACCGTCGAGTGCGTCATCTGCTGCAGCCGCCTGGCCTCGCCTGCGAGCATCAGCCCACAACTCAGCTGCTCGCGTCATTGCAGGTGATCCTATCGGGACGAAATCAATAATGTCCTTCAGCGTATCCAGTTTAGCGATCGCATCAGCGCTCTCGATATGGAGTAATTTCCGGCGAAGCTCATAATCGCAGACCTCTACGAAGCACACACGTACCCCGCTGTCGATTAAACCAGCTAGCCATTCGACACACGGTCTGGATCTGTCAGCAGCCGGATGGGTAATAAACCCGAGAACACCCGTATCGAGAAAAACGACTTTGCTCACCGGAACAATTTTCTGGCTGTTCCGCGCTCCTCGTTAAGCCGCTCTATTAAGGTAGCCAAATTCCGACTCTGGTTAGCGCGTTCTTCGGCGGGCACCTCTAGCCATTGGCGAAGGATTTTTTTCGCCGACTCGGCTTTAGCTTGCCGCGATGCTTCGCTCGTCAGACCGACAAAAAGCGCATCGGCTGGTTTCTCCTGAGTACCACCAGACCAAACCAACCACAGAAGACCGCTTGTCCCTCTCCATTGCGTCCCCTTTCTTGCATGGTGGGTGACCGCATTGGCATTCCAATCGACGTGAGATACACCAGCGATCCCTGCAACGGCTGTGGACGACGATGTGACAGTAAAGGAATCGCTCAGTAAACCGAAAGGCGCGCGCTCGCGCGGCGCTCCGGTGTCCGACCGCGTTCCTTCATATACCCACGTAGCAGTAGCAGCATTCATGGCACATCACCACGTTCGACAATCTCTCGACCCGAGCGCACCAGTTCGTTAAGCAGGCGTTCTGCAATGTCTTGGGGAAATGGTTCTACTCGTTCGGGCTGCGTATTGATGTCCAATTCTAACCGGCAGGCCGACAGTCCCTCGGGTGACGCCATCAGCCTGGAAATTCCCGCCTCCCCGATTTCCAGTCGAATGCCACTAAGCTTCGCTACGGACCAGCGGGACAGGCGATTGATTCGTACTCCCGGAACCGTTTCGCTCTGCCGAAACCGATTAATGCCGTAGCTAAAATCAGCCGACCCCTCGGGGTCGAGTGTCACAGCAGGCAAAAAACCTTGGATTCTACGGTACCCATCGGCCTTGTCTTGCACGGGTACAACGAGGGTTGAGCCGACGGCCAGGCGATTAAAAGCCGGAGCACCTTGTATCCACCGCGAGAAAAGCTCCAAGAAAGCCGTAGTCGCCGCATCATAGGCGCCAAAGTTCGGGAATCCGTCAATCCTCATGTGATCTGGAACGATAGGGCTCAATACCCAATCTACGCGTCCCGGCTGGTATTGGAGAGAAAGATTGCAATAACCACCGCGAATTGGCCCCTGCTGCTGAAGCATCGGCCCTAACCGCTGGACCGTATGGTTCGCCGGAAGGTCGCCCGCGACGGTTTGCCACCAATTCACCGCAACATCGACCGTTGGCGGTTGGGTGAACAAGGTAAGGCGAATCGACTCGGTCAGCCACATAGACGATCGACAGGTACTCCTTTCTCTCTAGAGATTAGTCGATTTAGCCGGAGCTATGCGTGTCCGCCAGAGCTGGTCTGCCGCGACGCCCACGTGAGACAAGGTCCGACAGCGAAGGCCGTAAACCTCCGTTTCTTACAACTTGTTGATTATTGTGGCGTCCCCACGGGGATTCGAACGCCGATTGCCGCGTGACGGTCGGTCGCTTGGTGCGTGGGACCGGCGTTCAATGCGCCATAAGGACCGGCACCGTCATCGACTCGAGCACGGTGCGCGTCGCGCCGCCGAGCGCGAGCTCGCGCAGGCGCGAATGCCCGTAGCCGCCCATGACGACGAGGTCGGCGTTCGCGTCGGCGGCGCGCGAAAGGATCTGCGAGCCGACGTCGATGTCGGGCGCGCTCTGGCGCGCTGCCGACGCCCTGACGCCGTGGCGCGCCAGGAAAAGCGCGATGTCGGCGCCCACCACCTCGCCGTGATCCTCGTTTTCCGGATCGAAAGCGACGACCTCGACCGATTGCGCCACGGCAAGCATCGGCAGCGCGTCGCTGACCGCGCGCGCCGCCTCGCGGCTCGCATTCCAGGCGACGAGCACGCGCTTGCCGGCATCGCGGAAGCGGCCGGCGTAGGGCACGAAAAGCACCGGTCGCCCGGCGGACAGCAGCACCTCCTCGGCGAAGGCGCGCGCGGCCGGGTGCTCGGGCTCGGGCTGGCCGAGGACCACGAGATCGACATAGCGCGCGCTCAGGCGTACCGCGGTGAAGGCATCCTGCGACGACACCCGCCACTCGGCCTTGCCGGCGCCCGGGCGCTCGGCGCGGCGGAACTCGGCTTCGGCTTCGCGCGCCGCTTCGCTGCGCCGGCGCGCCTCGATTTCGCGCACCACCGGCCCCGCTTCGGCGAGCGCATAGGAGGGAATACGCGCGGAGTCCAGGGCGAACAGCGCAACCAGATGCGCGTCGAAGCGCCCGGCGAGCTCGAAGGCGAGGTTGAGGCGCTCGGCGCGCCGCGGGTGATCGTCCAGGTGCACGAGAATCGTCTTGTAGCTCATCGGCTTCTCCGCAGTAGCGAGTAGACCGGCAGCGCGCGCGCGGCCCAGAAGATCAGCCTGCGCGGGCCAAGGTAGCCGAGCGCAGCGGCGATCGCGCCGGCGAGGAAAGGATGCGAGCGCAGCATCTCGAGGGCTCGGTCGGCCGCGGCCAGCTTGCGCGCCGCGGGACCGAGCGCCGCCGCGATCTCGGCACGCTGCGCGGCGGAAAGCGCCACGAGCGCCTCCCTCTGTTGCGCCAATCGGCCGGAAAAAAGGATCATGGCTCGAGCGCGTCGTGATCGCGCTCGAGCTCGGCGAGCGTGGCCGCGAGCGCACGCGGCTTGTCGCGGCCCAGGCGGCGCAGGCTCCACCAGGCGACGGCGGCGAGCGCGATCAGGCCGAGCGCGAAAGAGGCTGCAACCAGGAACCGGTATTGCTCGCCGATCGCGATGATCAGCGCGAGCCCGGCGAACGCGACGCCGAGCGCCGCGAGCAGCAGCACGACCACCGCGCCGATCAGCGCCAGGACCAGACGGGTGAGCTCCTCCTGCAGCTCGGTGCTGAAGAGCTCCAGGCGCGTGCGCGCCAGCGCAAGCAGGCTGGCGAGCAGGCTCTGCGCCGAGTGCAGAAGCCCTGCGCTCACTTGCGCCCGAGCAGGATCCCGAGCACCAGGCCCACGCCGGCAGCGATGCCGACCGCGGTCCACGGATGCTCGTGGACCTGCTTGTCGACCTGCTGCGCCGCTGCGCGCGCCTGCGCTTCGGCGCTGCTCGTCATTTCCTTGATGCGCTCGCGCGCGATGCGCAGCGACTCTTCGGCGCGCGCGCGGATGCGCGTGATGTGCTCGCCGCTCTGGCTCGCGCTGGCCTTGAGCAGGTCTTCCGCGTCGGCGACAACGGTTTTCAGGTCCTGCATCAGTTTGTCGGTGGGGGCATCCATGGCGATCTCCGGTGGTGAAGTGTTTCGTTCACCATACCGCCCGCAGGGAAAACTCTGTTGAGCAAGATCAATAACTCAACCGCTCATTTCATCCGAACAAGCCGCCGACGCGGGTGCCGGCGATGCGGTTGACGATGTAAAGGCTGACCGCGCAGACAGCTATGAGGATCACCCCGAGCGCGGCCGCCTGGCTTTGCGAGCCGGCGATGTAGAAGGTGAAGATCCCGAAGGGGATCATCTCCCAGCCGCCCAGGGTGAGGAAGATGGTGGCCGAGGCCTCCTGGATCGAGGTGAGGAAGGAGAAAAGCCCGCCCACGAGGATCCCCTTCCACACCAGCGGCACGGTGATGTCGCGGAAAGTGCGCAGCTTCCCCGCGCCCACGTTGGCGGCCGCCTCTTCCATCGACGGATGCACGAGGAGGAGCGACGAATAGCTGCCGCGCACGGTGTAGGGCAGGCGCCGCACCGCGAGCACCAGCGGCAGCACCACCCACATGCCGGTGAGCGGCAGGTCGATGACCGGCAGCGGGAAGTTGAAAGCGCGGATGTAGGCGATGCCTATGGCGGTGCCCGGGATGGCGAGGATCAGCGTGGTGAGCGCGTCCATGGCGCCGCGGCCCGGGGCGCGCGTGCGCGCCATGATCCAGGCCATCGGCACGCCGATGACGAGGCACATCAGCACCGCGAGGCCGCAGAACACCAGCGAGTTGACGATGAACTTCGGCGTCTCGATACTCACCTGCTGGAAGAACTCCCAGGTGTAGTGCAGCGGGATCGGGGTGAGCGACCAGCCGCGGCCCACCGCGGCGAGCAGCACGCCGACCTGCGGGATGAAGGAAATGAACATCAGCGCCGACAGGAAGGCGACCGCAGCCCAGCCCTTGCCGCGGGACAGGCGCCGGCGCTCCACGCGCGAGTAGGCGAGCGAGCTGTAGTCCTTGATCGCCACGTACTGCCGCGCGGCGAGCACGAAGAAGATCGCCAGCACCACCAGCAGCGCCGAGATCACGATGCCCATGCGGAAGATGCGGCGATCGACAAACTGCATGATGTTGAGATAAGCCTGCGGCGCGAGCAGGTCCTGCACGCCGAGCACCAGCGGGGTGATGAAGTCGGCGAAGGTCCAGATGAACACGAGCAGCGCGCCCGACACGTAGCCGGGCGTCATCAGCGGGAACGTGATGGTGAAGAAGCGCCGCCAGCCCTTCGCGCCCACGCCCTGCGCCGCCTCCTCGAGCGACGGGTCGACCTTGGAAAGCGAATCGAGGATGCTGAGCGTCATCATGGGGAAGAGATGCACCGTCTCGACGAGCAGCACCCCCTGCATGCCGTACATGAAGTTGATGGGCTGCACCAGGCCGAACCAGTCCTGCAGCAGGATGTTCAGCGTGCCGGCGCGCCCCAGGATGAACACGAAGCCGAGCACGCCCACGATCGGCGGCAGGATGAGCGGCAGCATGGTGAGGTAGGAGAAAAGCTGCCGGTAGGGGAACTCGAAGCGCACGATGAGGAAGGCCACGGTGATGCCGATCACCGAGGTGGTGACCACCGCCGCCGCGCCGAGCACCATCGACTGCCAGAACGAACGCAGGTAGAACGAGTCGGTGAAGAACTCGTGAAAGTTCTCCAGGGTAAGCTGCCCTGCCTCGTTGCTGAAGGCGTCGTAGAAGATGCGCGTCAGCGGGAACAGCACGAACACGATCAGGAACGCCCAGATCAGGGCGAATCCGGCGGTGCCGAGGGAAGGCCGGGTCATTCGGCGGGAATGGCGACGGTGCTCGCCGGCGCGAAGCCGACCGACACCGCGGTGCCGAGCGGGATCTGCTCGTGGTGCCAGGGATCGCGCACGTCGGCCTTCAACATGACCCCCTGCCCGGCGTCCACGTCGTAACGCAGCGTGTTGCCCAGATAGGCGGCGAAAGCGATGCGGCCTTGCACGACGTTCTGATTTTTCGAGTTGATTGCCGCGTTCTCGGGCCGCACGGAGATGACGCAGCGGTCTCCCGGCTTGAAGCGCGCGTCGGGCAGCGCCTGCAGCTCGCCCACCGCGGTCTTCACGACGAGGCTGCCGTTCGCGGACTGGACGGTGCCGTCGATGAGATTGTTGATGCCGATGAAGTCCGCCACGAAGCGGTTGGCCGGCCGCTCGTAGAGCTCCTTGGGCGGGCCGACCTGGAACACCCTGCCCTGGTTGAACACCGCGATGCGGTCGGAAAGCGTGAGCGCCTCCTCCTGGTCGTGCGTCACGTACACCGTGGTGATGCCGAGCTCCTTCTGCAGCTTCCTGATCTCGGCGCGCACCTGGATGCGGATCTTGGCGTCGAGATTCGAGAGCGGCTCGTCGAGCAGCAGGATCTTCGGGTTGAGGACCAGCGCGCGCGCGAGCGCCACGCGCTGCTGCTGGCCGCCGGAGATCTGGCCGGGATAGCGGCTCTCGAGGCCGGAGAGCTTGACCTTCTCGAGCACCGCGCGGATGCGCTCGGCGATCTCGCCCTTCGGCAGCTTGCGCAGCTTGAGGCCGTAGGCGACGTTCTCCGACACCGTCATGTGCGGCCAGAGAGCGTAGTTCTGGAACACCATGCCGATGCCGCGCTCGTGAGGCGGGACCTCGTTCACCACCCGCTCGCCGAAGCGCACCTCGCCCTCGTCCGGGGCGTAGAAGCCGGCGATGAGCCGCAGCAGCGTGGTCTTGCCGCAGCCCGAGGGACCGAGGAGGGTGAACAGCTCGCCCTCCTCGATGTCGAAGCTCGCGCGGCTGACCACCACGTTGGCGCCGAAGCGCTTGGTCAGCCCGCGGACGGAGATCCGCATCCGCCTAGCGCTTGAGGTCGGCCCAGACCGACTCGATCTCCTTGCGGAAGCGCGCGTTCACCGCCTCGTAGCGCTTCTGCGCCGTCTCGTCGTCGTAGATGTTCGTCACGTCGACGTCGAAATAGGAGCGCAGCCCCCCGGTGAACTCGACCGCCATCTCGGCACGCGATCCCGGCGGGCCCTGCACGCGGTATTTCGGCGTGATCGGGAACACGCCGCGCTCCATCGCCACCTTCTGGCCGCGCTCGGAGAGCAGGTACTCGATGAAGGCGCGCGCCGCCTTGGGATGGCGCGCACCGGCGAGGATGGCGATCGGCTCGGGGGTCACCCAGGCGGTCTTGGGCGCGACGAACTTGATGTCGAAGCCGGCGAGCCGGTCCTCGAACGCCATGTAGCTCGGCACCGCGAAGCCGGCGGCGAACTCGCCCTTCGCGACCACCGACGGCACGTCGCGGCTGCGGGCGGTGAAGATGCCGGTGTTGCCGCCGAGGCGCTTGAGCCAGGCCCAGCCCTTGTCGTCGCCGTCGCGCTGCAGGATCACCTCGTAGGTGGCGTGGCTCGAGCTCGAGCGCGTCGGCGCGCACTGCGCGACGTTGCCCTTGAGCTTCGGGTTCAGCAGGTCGTCCCAGTCCTTGGGCTCGGGCACGCCCAGGCGCTGCAGCAGCCTCGGGTGATAGACCAGGCCGTAGGGCTCGAGCACCGTGCCGGTCCAGAAGCCCTTCGGGTCCTTGAGATTGATGGGCTTGGGCTTGCCGATCGACGCCGGGATGGCGTCCATGACGCTCTTCGGCAGGTTGTGCGGCACGAGCAGCTTCTGCTCGGCGAGCTTGTCGAACAGCGCGCTCTCGCCGCCCCAGAAGATGTCCACTTCGGGACGCCCCTTCCATTCGACGATGCGCCCGTACGCGACCGGCGTGCCGGCGGCGAGCGCGTTCGCCCTTACGTCGATGTTCCAGCGCTCCTTCGCGTACTTGACGAAGTCCGCGAGCGTCGGGTCGGTAAGCGTCTTCGCTACCGGCGTGATCAGCACCAGCTCGTTCTCGATCTCCTGCGCCGCGGCCGGGCCGGCCAGCGCAAGCGCCAGGAGCAGCACCGTGCAACCCCGAATCATCGTGTTCTCCCTTTCATTTGACTTCGATCAATCGCTGTCGCAATCAGCCCCACAACATGATGCCATGGCGCGCGTCGGAATCGTCAGCGGCGGAGCGTTCGGCACGGCGATGGCCTGCGTGCTGCGCCGGTCCGGACACGAGGTGACCGTGTGGGCGCGCGAGCCGGAGGTCGTCGCCGGCATCAACCGCGAGTCGGCGAATCCCCTTTTTCTTCAAGGCGTGCGGCTCGATCCCGGGATCCGCGCCACGGGCAGCATGGCGGCCGCGGTGGACGGAGCCGCCTTCGTGCTGCTTGCGCCCCCGGCCCAGCACATGCGCGCCGTGACCGTTTCGCTGCGGCCGCACCTGGCGCGCGGCACGCCGGTCGTCAGCTGCTCCAAAGGTATCGAGCGCGCCAGCTGCGCGCTGATGCCTGAAGTGCTCGCCGTGACGCTGCCGGAGGCGCCCGTGGCGGTGCTTTCCGGCCCCTCTTTCGCGCGCGAGATCGCCACCAATCTTCCGTGCGCCGTGGCGCTCGCCTGCGCGGATTTTGAGCTTGCAAAAGAATTGTCTTCACAAATCGCAGACCCGCATTTTTGCGTCCATCCGACCGACGACCTGGTCGGCGCGGCGATCGGCGGCGTGATGAAGAACGTGATCGCCATCGCGAGCGGCATTGCCGCCGGGCGCAAGCTCGGCGAAAACGCGCGCGCGACGCTCGTCACGCTCGGCGCGGAAGAGGCGTTGCGCCTCGGCCTGGCCAAGGGCGCGCGCGCCGAGACCTTCATGGGGCTCGCCGGCATCGGCGACATGATGCTCACCGCCAACAGCCTCACCTCGCGCAACGCCTCGCTCGGCTTCGCCCTGGGGCAGGGCAAGACGCTTGCCGAAGTTCTTTCAACGAGAAAAGAAGTCACCGAAGGCGCGTTCTCTACCGAGGCGGTCGCCGCGCTTGCGCGGCGCCTGGATGTGAACATGCCCATCACCTTCCTGCTGAACGAGGTGCTCAACCACGGAATGGCACTGGACACAGCGCTTGCGCAGTTCTTCCGCAGCTTCTGACATGAACGGGCGAAATGCGCGCGGCGAGCGGCTGAGCCGCGAGTACCTGAGGGCCGAGCGGCTGCTCAAGAAGCACCGCGTGCGCCACACCATACTCGTCATGGGAAGCACGCGCGTCGGCGAAGGCGATCCCATGTACGCCGTGGCGCGCGAGTTCGGCCGCATCGTCGGCCGCTCGGGCGGCGCCGCCCTCATGACCGGCGGCGGCCCGGGCATCATGGAAGCCGCGAACCGCGGAGCCTTCGAGGTCGGCGGGGTCTCGATCGGCCTCAACATCCAGCTGCCGCGCGAGCAGATCGCCAACCGCTACACCACCCCCGAGCTTTCGCTGCGGTTCCGCTACTTCGCGCTCAGAAAGCTTCATTTCCTTCTGCGCGCGCGCGCTTTCGTCGCCTTTCCCGGGGGCTACGGGACGTTCGACGAGCTCTTCGAGACGCTCACCCTCGTGCAATGCCGGAAGATCAAGCCGCTGCCGATCGTGCTGGTCGGCAAGGCGTACTGGCAACGCGCGGTCGACTTCGATTTCCTCGTTGCCGATGGAAAGATCGGCGCGCGCGACGCGAGGCTCTTCCGTTACGCCGAGACCGCCGAGCAGATCTGGGAGGTAATCCGCCGCTGGCCAGTTACCAAACGAAAAAAACCAAGTACCAGGAATAGCCGATCAACGTGAGGGGAAGCGCGTAAAGCACGAGTGCTGCGAGGCGGAGAAGACGGGGCGCCGGGCTTGCGAACACAAGGCGCGCGCCCAGCCAGCCGGACCAACCGAGTCCCAGCACGAGAAGCGCGGCGCGCGCTCCTGCCAGCCAGGGCAGCGCCAGACCTTCGGCGCGCAAGTGCGTTACGGTCAGCATCGACAGGCCGAGAAAAACGCAGATGCCCGCAAGCGGGATCAGCGTCTTCGCCAGCGATTTCCAGTCGTAGCGCCCGCGGCCGGCGAGGAACTGGGCGCCAAGCAGCGCGAGCAGTGTCGTTCCGCCGATGACCATGGCGGTGCCGGCGAGGTAGGCCAGGATGCCGAGCCCGTCGAGCCAGGTGAAGACGTCGCTCGCCTCGGGATAATGGGTGAGGATCCACCAGGGCGCGTCGTCCTGCAGCAGCCAGAGCGAATCGCGCTCGATCAGCCATTCGGCCGCCGCCAGCTTCATGGCGACGAACCAGGGGCTCACCGTCCAGTGAAATGCGCCGGTGGCCACGCCGAGCACCCCGAAGACGAGCAGTGCGGCCGGGGCGCTGCCGTCGCGCGCCGCGGCGTGCGACAGAATCTCGCGGTTGGGCGAGCGCAGGGCGAGCTCCATCGCGCCCCGGTGGCCGCTGCAGCGCCCGCAGGCGTGGCAATGGGATGCGCTTTGCAGGTGACGCAGGTCCACGAGCGGGGCGCAGTCGATGCCGGCGGCGCGGCCCGAGTAGCGCTTCCACGCCGCCTCGTCGGTGCGGAAATGCACCGGTGCGACTTTCGCGAGCAGGGCGAAGACGCCATTGGCCGGGCAGAGATGCCGGCACCATACGCGCTTGCCCTTGCCGTAGATGAAGCCGATGACGAGCGCCGCTGCGGTCGAGCCGCCCAGCACCACCAGCGCCGCCTTGGGATACTCGTAGACGCTCACAAGCTGGCCGTACACCGTCGTCGTGACGAACGCCACGAACGGCCACCCGCTCCAGCGCATCCAGCGGGGAATCGACTTTCCCAGCCCGTGGCGGCTCGCCCACTCGCTGAGCGCGCCTTCCGGGCAGAGGACGCCGCACCACACCCGTCCGACGAGCATCATGCTGAGCATGACGAATGGCCACCAGATGCCCCAGAACGCGAACTGTGCGAAGAGCGTGAGGTTCGAGACGATGCTCGCGCCGCTGGGCGGCAACGATAAAAAGGCCGGCACGGTGACCAGCACGAGGTAGACGAGGACCACCGTCCACTGAACGCCCAATATGAGACGGCGGTGCGTACGCATCGCGTCGCCGAGGCGCGCGAGCATCGAACCGCGCGGCGGCGCAAGCAAGACCGGCGCTGGGTCGGCGAGGTTCATTTCGCAACCAGCGTCAGGGCGCCACCATTCGGGCGGAATTCGTCGACGAAGCGGTATTCGCCGGGCTTGAGGCCGTGCAGCACCACGAACGAGGTAACGCCCGGCGCCAGCACCTTTTCCACGCGCATGCTGAGATTCTCGAACTCGGCGGGGCCCCGCCCTTCGTTCTTCAGCACCAGCTTCAGGCGCTTGCCTGCCGGCACTTCGAGCCGCTCGGGTGTAAAGCGGCCGTCCTTCATCACGATCTGGAAGGTGGGCAGGTCCTGCGCGCTCGCTGCGGCAGCGAGCACGAGCGCCGCGAGCAGGACCAGGGGGCGCCGAAGGCTCTTCATGGCCGCGACTGGGGCTTGTAGCCGCCGAGAGGCAGGGGAACGCTGAGCTGATACCAGGCCTGCGCGAGGATGCCGAAGGAATCGTCGGGCGTGGCGTTGGCGCTTTGCACCTGGAACGCCGTGGTGTTCGGCGTACTGGTGTAGGTCGGCCGCAGGCCGATGCCGTTGCCCTGCCCGATACGGAAATGCGTGAAGATCCTGGCCTCCGTGTCCCCCATTTCTCCGCCGGGAAGGGCCACGGCGATATCGCCACGGTAGTTGGTTCGGCTTTCGCGGGTGCCGCTTTCCGTGGCAGCGGAGCTCGCGCTCTGGAGCACGCCGGTCAGGCTGGCGCTCACGGTGATGCCTTCCAGGGCCTCGATCTGGCGCGCCTGCTTTTGCATCGCCAGCGTCTGGAACTCGACGGCCTTCAGCCGCGTGGCGATCTCGGGGTCTTTCTCGCTCAGACGCTCGGACTGGAGCGCCTGCTCGAGCTCCTGATTGCGCTTCTCCAGTCGTTCGACACGTTCGATGAGTTTTTTGACTTGCTCCCGCAGGTCGGCGTCGTCGGCAGCGGCACCCGCGTGCTGCACGATCAGGACCAGGGCGAGCGCGGTGCCCAGCAATGCATTGCGAAGCATTTCAGTAGCCGCCCCTCTTGCCGACGCCGGCGAAGGTGAACTCGTATTGCACCTCGAAGGGCTTGAACCAGGGCCGTACGCCGGTCGCGCGGTCCGTATGGCGGCCGAAGTGCGCCTGCTTGCCGGAGCCGGGCGGCGCGATGAAGAACTTGAGGCTGTATTTGCCCGGCCCCCTGAGCTTGACGTTGTCTCCGTAGTGCGGGCCGTCGTTCGCCACCATGGGCATCATCTCGCCCGCGATCTTGTCGCTCGCGCCTTGCTTCGTGATCTCGTATTTCACGATCAGGTGCGGCACCCAGAAACCCTCGGGAAATCCGTGAGCATTGTTGCCAAGCGCGTGGATGTCGGCTTCGAGGTGGATATCGGACTCCGAGGCCTTGGCCATCATGCCCTCCGGCTCCATCTCGATGGGCTGCAGGTAGACGGCAGCGATTTCCATTCCGGCCACGTTGTGCGGCGTGCCGATCGGGTACTCGACGGCGGCAGCGGTAAGCGGAATAACGGCGGCGAGCGCGAAGAGCGCGATTTCACGAAGCGGCGACATGGCGTTTCTCCCCTGAGATTGCGTTACGCGCGGCCGCCCGCAGGCCGGCAATTCGCATCAGCGCCGAGATGGTGATGAAGGTGACCGCGTAGAAGAGCAGCTCGGCGCCGGTCGGACGGTCGCGGTAGCCCACGAGTACCTGCAGGACCCGGCCGGGAAAGCTTTCCACGCTGAGCAAGCCGGAGGTGTCCCAAACCTGCTCGACAATCGGCGGAAGCAGGTCCGCCTGGGTAAGAAAACCCGCGGCCGCGGCGGCCAGCCCCGAGGCGAGCAGCAGCACGATGACGCCCGTGGCCGTAAAGAAATGCCGCAGCGGAATGCGGAGCAGGCCGAAATAAAGCAGCACGCCGACGAGCGCGCCTGCGATCAGCCCGGCCACGCCGCCGAGCGCAAGCTCGGCGCGCCCGCCGCCGCCTGCCCACATGCCGTACAGGAAGAGCACCGTTTCCGCACCTTCGCGCAGCACCGCCAGCGCGGCCACCGCCAGCATGGTCGAGAGCGGCTTGAGGCCGGCGCGCACGTCGTGCCCGACCTGGCGCATCTGCGCGACGTGGCTGCGCGCGTGCGAGCTCATCCAGACGTTGTGCCAGGCAAGCATCCCGACGGCGGCGAGCAGCACGCCCGCGTTGAACAGCTCCTGGCCGCGTCCTTCTACCGCCTGCGCGAGCGCGCCGGCGAATAACGCGACAAGCAGCGCCCCCGCGACCCCGAGCGCCATGCCGCCAGCGATCCAGCGCCCGCGCGCCGCGATGCCGCGGCTTGCGCCCATTACGATCGCGATGATCAGAGCGGCTTCAAGCGTCTCGCGGAAAACGACGATGGCGGATCCAAGCACGGCGGATGAGCAAAGGAATGGTCTTGGATGCAAACGATAATAGTTCTCATGTAACTCGGCAACGCTTACGGAACAATTACTTAACCAAGATCAACAAACTGCCGCTCTGTGCACCCTGCGTCATGCCGCGTGAGCCATGGCGCTGCGGCGCGCCGCCCAGAAACCGGCGGCGACGAGCGCAAGCGCGAAGACCTGCGCGGCGATCGCTTCCGCGCTCGGATAGATGCCGAGGAGCGGCACCGGCTCGAAGCCGAGGCCGTGCGCGCTCATCGCGCCCGCTTCCTGCAGCGCGGCGACGCCATGGCCGGTGAACACCACGGCAAGGACCACCAGCAGCCCCGACATGACGTTGAAGAACGGGCCGATCGGCAGGCGCAGGCTGTACTTGAAGATCGCGAGACCCATGGCGGCCAATAGGACTGCGGCCGCTGCGGCACCGCCCAGCACCGGCGCCTGCCCCGCTTCGCCGGCTTGCACCCACAGCGCCTGGTAGAAGAGCACGATCTCGAACATCTCGCGGTACACCGCGAAGAACGATACGGCCGCCATTGCCCAGAGCGTGCGCTTCTCGAGCGCGCGCCCGACTTGATCCTTGAGAAAGCGCGTCCACGCCTGCGCGTACGATTTGCCGTGCAGCCAGTAACCGACGTAGAGCAGCACCGCTGCCGCAAGCAGCGCCGTCACGCCTTCCGTGAGCTCGCGGTTCGCGCCTGAGATTTCGACGACGAAGGTGGCGATGACCCACGTCAGCGCGCCGAGCGCAAGGGCGACGATCCAGCCGGCATGCACCCACGGCAGCGCATCGCGCCTGCCGGTCTTCGCGACGAAGGCGATGATCGCGGCGAGCACGAAGATCGCCTCCAGACCCTCGCGCAGCAGGATGACGAGCGACGCGGTGAAGGCAGTCGCCGCGGAAAGGCCGCCGTCGCCGAGCTTCTTTTCCGCCGCGGCGAGCAGCGCGTCGACGCGATCGGCCCGCGCCGCGAGCGCATCGGCGGGCTCGCCGCGCTCGATGGCGGCGCGCAGCCCGATCATCTCGCGCTCGGTCTCGCGCATGAGGCTCGCGTCGACGTTGGCGAGGCTCGCCTCGACGAGCTCGAACCCTTCGAGGTAGCCGGTGAGTGCCGCCTGCCTTGCGGCGGCGCGATCGCCCTTGCGATAAGCCTCGAGCGCGTCGGCAAGCTTTTGCCTCGCGAAGGCGATCGGCGAAGGCTTCAGCGCCTCCGGGTGCGCGCGTAAATAGTCCTGGATGCGCGCCGCCTCGCTGCCGTGCTGCGCGGCTAGCTCTTTCGCCGAGAGCGTTGCCACCGGACCAAGATCGGGAAAGAGCTCCCGCCCTTCGCCCGCCCTCCATAGGCGCTCGCCTTCCCGCACGCGGTCGGCCGGGGCGCCGAGGTTAGCGACACGGAACGCGAGCGCCCAGCGCTCGTCCTCCGAAAGCTGCTTGAACGGCGCCATGGAAGTGCCCGCGACGCCGAGCGTGATGGTGTTGTAGAGCCCGTAGGCGCTTCGCTGCGCCATGCGCTCGAGATCGTGGAAATTCGACGGCGCCGGCTCGAGGCCCTTGGCGGCCGGGCCGTCGCCGCGGCCCTCGGCGCCGTGGCACGCGGCGCAGTTTTCCTTGTAAAGCGCCTTGCCGCGGACGGGATCCGGCGCCGCGCGCGGGGCAAGCTTCAGGTGATATGCGGTCACGATTGCCCGGCGCAGCCGGCCTGACGCTTCGGCGACGGACGGCGCGGGCGCCTTCTCCTGCACGAGGCCGGCGAGCGCGGAAGCGCCGGCGACGAGCGCCGGCTTGGACGCGTTTTCGGGCAGCGCCTTCACCTGCGCGGTTACCTGCGCGGTGAACTCGAGCATCTCCTTGTACTCGTCCCCGTTCTTCACCTTGCCGTTTTCGACCGCCTCGGGGTAATCGACGCCGATGTAGTCGAGCAGATGCAGGATGGTCTGCGCCTCCTGCGCCGACGCGAGCGGAATGAAAAGCAGAAAGAGAAGAACAAAGCGCGTCATGGCTTATCGCGGGGATCGGTCACGAAGCCGACCCGGGTGAGGCCCGCCTTTGCAGCGTCCGCCATCACTTCCGCGACGCGCCGGTAGGCCACTGCGCCGTCCGCGCGGATGTGCACTTCTGGCGGCGGCGATTGCGCCGCCGCGGCGTCCATCCGGGAGCGCCAGCCGGAGCGGTCGAGCACCTCGCCGTTCCAGTAGACGATGCCCCGGTCGTCGATGGCGAGCTGCACGTTCTCGGGCTTCGTGATATTGGGCGTCGAGCTCGCCTTGGGCAGGTCCACCTTCACCGCGTGGGTGAGCAGCGGCGCGGTGATGATGAAGATGACGAGCAGCACCAGCATCACGTCGATGAGCGGGATCATGTTGATCTCCGCCATTGGCGCGGTTGCGCCGCCCTTGTCGAAGCTGCCGAAGGCCATGCTCAGGCGCCCGCCGAAGCCGGCTTGAGCGGCACGACCGCGGCCATGTTGCCTACGTGCGCGCCCGTGGTCAGCACGGCAAAGAGATCGTGCGCGAAGGCGTCGAGCCGCGCGAGGAGCAGCCGGTTGGCGCGCACGAAGGCGTTGTAGGCAAGCACCGCCGGTATCGCGACCGCGAGGCCGACCGCGGTCATGATGAGCGCCTCGCCCACCGGCCCGGCCACCTTGTCGAGCGTGCCCTGCCCGGAAACCCCGATGCTGACGAGCGCGTGATAGACGCCCCAGACCGTGCCGAAGAGGCCGACGAAGGGAGCGGTCGAGCCGACCGAGGCAAGCACCGTGAGGCCGGATTCCAGGCGCGCGGTGTCCTCGTCGATCACGCGGCGCATCGCGCGGGTCAGAAATTCCGCGTCGCTGCGTTTACCTGCGAGGATCGCGTGCCAGGCGAGGTGCGAGAACGAATCGTCGGGGTGCTTCTCTTCCAGATGCCGCTGCACCGCGCCGATCGAGGGCGCGTTCCAGAACGTGTCGAGGAAGCGCGCGCTGCGGCGCCGCTCGAGGAGCTGCGCGAGCGACTTGGTGGCGATCAGGTACCACGTGGCGAGCGACATGAGGACGAGAACCGCGAGGATCGCCTGCCCGAGCGCGTCGGTCTGGGCGAGGAAATGCGCGAAGCCAATTTGCGATTGCATGTCTCAGCTTTCCAATCTGAAGGAAATCGGGATCAGGACCCAGGCGGCGACCGGCTGCCCGCCGCGCTTGGCGGGGACGAATTTCCATCCACGCACGGTGTCGCGCGCGGCCGCATCGAGCCGCGCGTGGCCGCTCGAGCTGCGCACCTGCACTTCGTCGGCGCTTCCCGCCGCGTTCACCAGCACGCGCAAAATCACGCGACCCTGCTCGCCGAGCCGGCGCGAGAGCGCCGGATAGGCGGGAGGCGGATTCTCGAGGTAATCGGCGTTGAACACCGGCGGCGTAACTGCAATCGGCGTTGGCGCCGGGGGCGCTACCGGGGCGGTTATGACCGGCGCCGGCTCGGGCTCTAGAGACGGAGGCTCAGGAGGAGGCGGCAGCGCGACCACCGGCGAGGGCGCTTGCGCAGGCGCCGTGATCACCGGCAGTGGCTCGGGCGCAGGCGGCTTCGGCCGCGGTTTCGCCACCCGCTTCGGCTTCGGGCGCGGCGCAATCTCGACGGGCCGCTCGGGCTTGGCCTCGAGCCTCGGCGGGAGGATCAGGTCGACCATGATCGGCGCTGCGGCAAGCAGCGCCGAGCGCGCCGGCTCGTACGAAAGGAGCGCGTAAGCGGCTAGTCCATGCAAAGCCAGAGCGATGACCGCGCCGGTCTTTCGTGGCGCGCGTTGTCCCGCGACCAGGGTGCCGGCAGGAATGTTTTCAGGCCTGCGCTGCATTAGCCAATCGCATCGTTCGCCGGAAAACGCTCGCTGATGCAGCGTGCCAGCGCGGTCACGCTCGAATTGCCGATCAGGGCGCATTGCTTGCCTTTCGCCTTGCAATAGCGCTTTGCGAGCCGATAGGCGGCGTGGCTGCAGTCGCCGGCGAGGCACACCACGGCGTCTGCGGAGGCGAGCATCGGCGAGAGGCGGCCGACGTGGTCCTCGATGCCCCCGTCGTGGTAGACGAACTCGCCGCCGGCGCTTTCGACAATCGCGCGGTACTGCGCCACCACGGCCTTCTTTCCGCCAATGCACAGCAGGCGCCGGCCGTCCAGGTCCGGCGGGGAAGCGGCCTCGACCGCCGGCACCGGCGCAGGCCGGTCCGGGGGACGGGCAATTGCGTGTTGCCGGCCCGGGCTCCGGAGTCGCTCGAGACGGCGCATCGCATCGCGAAGCGCGCGCTGGGCACCGTCGCGCTCTGCACGGGCTGCCGCGAGATATGCTTCAAGCTCGGCGTGCCGAGCATTCAGCTCGTTCGCGATTTCGCTCGAGCGCCAGCGTTCCAGCTCGGCGCGTGCCTGCAGCGCTTCGCGTCGCGCCGTCTCGAGCACAGCCTGCAGCTCTCGATTCTCCTGCCGAGCCGCATCCAAGCGATCCCGCAGAGCCGCCTGGCGGGCGGCGAGGTCGGCGACTCTCGCCTCGAGCGCCCGCGCGCGCCGCAGCAGGCCGCGCCGTGCGGCGAATTGCGCGTGGGCGCTCATGTGCATTTCGCGCGAAAGCAGCTCCTCCGCATCGGCATCCAGCTCAGGGTGTGAAAGGGCCGCCCAGTACGCCGCCGCGGCAAAGCGTTTTTCCAGGGCCCGCTGCGCAAGGCTGGAGAAGTCGTTGCGGTCACTGGCGAAGCAGACGGCGCTCGAGTGCAGCGCGTAGTCGCTCGCCGTGCGCCAGTCGGCGTATCCGGCGCGGCGGAAGAGCTGCCGCAGCTCCCGCGCGTCGAACGCCGCCCCGAGCAGGCTGCAATGATGCTTCGGGGATATCCCCCAGAGCCGCCGGCGCGGCTGCGGCGGCAGAGCGACAGGCATCGGCGCGGCGAAGGCGAAATTGCCGTCCGCGCCGGCGTCCAGCTTCATCATTCTTGCCTGCCCGCCAGCCCGGCGGCGCCGGCCTGCACCTGCTCCTCGAACCAGCGCAGGAACAGCGGATGCGGCGCGAAGCCCTCGCCCAGGATGTAATCGAGCCCGTCCAGGAATCTCGCCTCCGGGCCGCGGCCATTGGTGCGGGCGGGGATGACGAGGGCGCGGCCGTCGCGGCTCGCCTCCTCGACCATCGACCTCACTCTTGCGATCCACGGCTCGCGCTTGCCGGGCCAGTCCTCGCGCCAGGTCGCGTAGCGGATGGCGCGGAACGGCGCGCCCTGCGCCTTCATGTGCGAGGCGAGCTGCTCGAGAATGCGCAGCCACTGCTCGTTGCGGTCGTCCTCGCCCGCGCCGTGCGCGGTAAGGATCACGGTGTCGGCCTTGGGCTCGCGCGACAGGTTGCGCGCGCGCTCGAGCAGCGCGGCGGCGAAGAGCGGATGCGCTTCCACGCCGCCGACCGTGACGATCGGCAGCGGCGAGCGGATGCGCGGTGCCGGCGAGGCGCTGCCGCCGTGCCCGGGCTGCGCATGGCCGGCGTGGTCGTCGTGGACGAGCTTCGCCTGCGGCGCCGAGCCGCCCTCGATGTCGGCGCCGATCATGCGCTCCACATCCACTTTGAACGAAGAGGCGAGGCCGAACACACGCACGATGACCGCGGCGCGCGCGCCGCGGCGCTCGAGGCGGCGCACCGCGCGCTCGACGAGCGGCTGGTCCGCCATCGAAAAGACGTACTCGACCGGATGGCGCGCCCCGAGCGGGCGCACCGCCTGCCGGAAGATCTCGTTCCAATGAAAGTCCCCGCCGTGGGCAAGGAGGATGACGCCGAGCGTGCGGTCTTCGAGCGCGGCGTGGCGGTTCGCCTCGCGGCTCATCCACGTGGCGAGAAACGCTTCCGGCCCGGACCCCTGGGCGATGAGCTCTGCGCCCGCCGGCAGCGCCGACTTGAGCTCCGCGTCGTACGACATCATGCCGTCGAGCCTGCGGCCCAGATGGAAGGAAACCACTACGGCTCGGGCAGCGCCAGCGCCTTGCACCGCTTCGACAAGCGCACGCCGCGATTCGGCGCGCCGCTCTTCCCGCTGCGGCGCTCTCGCGTCGTACCACACGACGGTGCGCAAGCTCTCGAAGCCGAACCCTGCGGCGGCCTGCTCGGCGAGGCGCTGCCAGTCGCGCTCGAGCAGCTTGCGGTTATCGGGGTCGCGCGCTCCGTAGCCTGCAACTACGAGCCGCGTGCCGCGCGGATCGCGGATCGAGCGCAGCCGGTCCCCAAGCGCTTCCACCGCGAGATAGCTTTCGCCGAAGGCGCGGGCGAACGAGGCGCTAGCACCCAGGTCCGCGAGCTGCTCCTTTACCAGGGCGAATTTCGCGTCGCTGGCTGAAAGGAATGCGGGAAGCACCACCACGCGCTGCGCGCCGCGCTCCTTCAGCCGCTCGAGCGCCTCGGCGAGCATGCCGCGCGTGCGCGCGTCGGTCGCAAATACAAGCTCGGCGTTGCGTCCGGCGGCGAAGGCGGCGAAGGCGTCGCGGATCTCTTCGTTCCCTTGGAAGCCGCGGTCGGCGGCGACCGCGAGGAACCCGGGATTCGGCGCCTCCGCTTGCGCGACTCCCGTCAAGGCGAAAGCGAAGACCGCGATCGTTAGCACATGCTTCAACAGCGCTTTCATGTGGCTGTCCTCCTGCGCATGAGCGCGAGCGAGGCTTCCATGGTTTCGGCGAGCTCGCGAACCCGCTCGTCGACATCCGGGTCGAGCGCCAGCCGCTCGAGGAGCAGGACTGCGCGTCGCGCGGCTTTTGCCGAACCGGTTTGCAGGTAGCAGGTGAAGTGCTCGAGGACCGCTGCGATCATTTGTGCCGGCATCTCATGCTCCTTAGAAGAGGTACTCGAAGCGCGCCGCGACGTTGCGCCCCGGCTGCGAATAGAAGTCCACGCCCGCCGGATCGCGGGCATCGGCCTGGCGGATGTCGCTCCAGAGCCAGTACTTCTTGCCGAAGACGTTGTTCAGCGCGACGGCGAGCCGCGCCTGCTTCGCGGGCCGCCACCACGCCGAGAGATCGAGCACGCCGTAACCTGGCGGGCGGAACCAGGGCGAGAAGGTGGTCCCGCTGAAGTCGTTCACGCGCTTTACCGGCGCCGCCGCGCGCAGCCTCGCCTGGGCGCCCCAGGCCGCGGCTTCGCGCGCGAGCGCCAGCGAAAACCGCGTCGGCTCGACGGTGTCGAGCGGCTGGCCGCTCGACTCGTCGGTGCCGCGCGCGTGGGCGAGCGCGCCGTCGAGCCGCCAGCCCGGCGCGAACTCCCAGGACGCCCGCGCCTCGGCGCCGTAGATGCGCACGCGGGTGAGGTTCACCGGCATGAAGGTCGTGGCCAGCCCGGCGATGCAGTTCGGATCCGCCGGGCAATCGAGCCGGACGCTGGAGATGAAGCCGCGGTAGCGGTTGTCGAAGGCGGAGAGCTGAGCGCGCAGCTTGGCGCGGGCGAGCCTCAGGCCGGCTTCGAAGCCGGTGCTGGTTTCCGGCTTCAGGTTCGGATTGGGGCTGATGCCGTAGCGCTGGACCGTGTTGCGGAAAACGCCGTTCACTTCCTCGTAGTTCGGCGCGCGAAAGCCGCGCACCACCTGGCCGAACGCGGCGAGCTGCGGGTTGAAGCGCCACAGGGCGCCGAGCCTAGGCGAGAAACGGCTGTCGGTCCTCGAGACGGCGGTCTTGCCGTTGGCGGTGAGCACCGCCTGAACCAGCGCATCCACTTCCGGCTTCAGTTCCTGCCGGTCGTAGCGCAGCCCGGGCGTGAGCGCGAGCTTGCCGCCGGCGAGGCCGCCGATCTCGTCCTGCACGAAGAGCCCCACCGTATCGGTGTAGCCGGGAGCGAAGTCGCGCGCCGGCAGCAGGTCACCGGCCAGGTTCTTGCTGAACGTTCCCGTGGTGAGGTTGAACACGCGGGCATCGCGCAGCTCTTCGGTCCGAACGCGCGACAGGTCGGCGCCGTACGTGAGCAACTGGCTCGAGCCGAGCGCGGATTCGAGCTGCACGCCGCCGCCGGTGGCGGTCTGCTCGAAGAAAAAATCCTGCTCGACGCGGCAAGCGCTGCCCGAGCCGGCGGCGGCCGAGCAGGTCGAAGAGGTATTGCTGCGCGTCTGCCGGTTGAAGTTTTCGGTGTCGGTTTCCTGGTGGTAGAGCCGCGCGGTAAGGCGCGCGTACCAGGCGCCTTGCGGCTTGTGCTCCCACTCGAGGCTCGCCCGCGCGCGCCGCGTGTGGTCGTCGCCGGTGGACGCGGTGACCTTGGGAAGCGAAGACGAGAGCCGCAGCACCTGAACATCCGCATCCTGGTCGCGGCCCTCGATCGCGAGCGCGAGCTTGTGGCCGACCCCCGGGCGCCAGCCGAGCTTGGCGAGCGCGCCTCGGTCGCGCAGGTCCTGAGGATTGGGACGGGTACGCGTCGCGGATACCGTGTCAACGTCACCTTTGTTGTCGAACTCGGAACCCGCGGTGTGCGTGTAGCCGAGCAGCCACTCCGCGGATTCGCCGCGGCCTGCGCCGAGCACGGTGCCGGTGAGCGCCTCGTTTGCGCCGAAGTAGCCAAGCCGCGCGCCCGCCGCAAAGCGGTCGTCGCGACCGAGCAGGTCCGCGGGATCGAGGGTGAGATAGCCGACGACGCCGCCGATCGCGTCGGAGCCGTACAGGCTGGAAGCCGGCCCGCGCAGGATCTCGACGCGCTTGAGAAATTCCAGCGAGGCTCCGAGCGGCGCGTTCATCGTGAAGTTGGTCGGACCGCCGCCGTTGTAGAAGCTCGGCAGGCGCACGCCGTCCACCATCTGCACCACCCGGTTGTCCTCGATGCCGCGGATGTTGGGACGCGTCGCGCCGAAGCGGCGCGCATCGCGCGGCAGCGCGACGCCCGGCTCGTTGGCGAAGAGCTCCGCCTCGTCGGCCGGCAGGCGCTCGTCGATCGCTTTGCGGGTAATCGTGGTGACTGTTGCCGGCAGCTTACTTGCGTCGGCCTCGGTGCGCGTCGCGGTGACCACGACGTCCTTGAGCATTGCATCGCCAGCCTGTTGCGCGTGCGCCTGCGGCACCAGCGCGGCGAGCGCGAGCGCCAGCGGCGTGAATCGAACCCCTTGCATGCAGCGTTTCCCCTTGTTGTCGCGGCAGGGCTGGCGTCGGCTGGCACCGCTGGTGATTGAAGATCGGCTTTCACAGCGGCCGACCCGCTAGAACGTCGAGGAGCGCCGGCAGGCCGATCCTGACGTCGATCAGGATGACGGCGAGGCCGATCGCGGCGAGGGCCCCAAGCCAGGCGGCATCCTGCAGAAACATCCGGACACGCATTCCTGCCAGCTCCTTCCCAAGAACGCTGGCTGGCTGCGGGGAGCCCCGCTGGCTGGCTTGCGAGAAACCGCTGCTAGGCGGTCAGAATCAACTTGCCGTTCTGCGTCTGGCGCAGGCGGTATTCGCGCCCGTTATGCACGATGACGGCCTCCCCGGCACGCCCGAGCAGTTGTTCGCTCGAGATGCGGCGCCGCTCGATCGGCACCTTGGGCTGCGCGTTCGGCTTGACAGGCGACACGGGCCAGATGATAATTATTCGCATCTTGGATGTCAACCATATCAATCTCTTGTAAAACAAACGCGAGCGATTCTCGATAAGCGATGTACGTTTGTATCTGCAATGCCGTCACCGAACGCGAGGTGCGCGAGTGCGCCCGAAGGGGCGCCACTTGCGTGGAAGACCTGACGTTGCAGCTCGGGGTCGGCGCCGGCTGCGGCCGCTGCCGGCAATGCGCCCAGGAAGTGCTCGAGGAAGCCCAAGGCAAGCCAGCGGGCCATCATCTCGCGCGTGCTTGACGCCCCGGCTTCGCCGGCGTCGAATCGCGCATCCACCTGAGGAGGCGCGCGATGAAGGGCGACAAGAAAGTCATCCAGCATCTGAACAAGGTGCTGTTCAACGAGCTCACCGCGATCAACCAGTACTTCCTCCACTCCCGCATGTTCGGCAACTGGGGCCTCGACAAGCTGGAGGACCTCGAGAAAAAGGAGTCGGTCGACGAGATGAAGCACGCCGATCGGCTCATCGAGCGCATCCTGTTCCTCGAAGGCCTGCCCAACCTCCAGGATCTCGGCAAGCTCATGATCGGCGAGAGCGCCAAGGAGGCGCTCGAGTGCGATCTCAAGCTCGAGCGCGCCGCGCGCCCGCCGCTGCAAGAGGCGATCGCGCACTGCGAAACGGTGAAGGACTACATCTCGCGCGAAATCCTCGAGGACATCCTCGAGGGCGAGGAGGAGCACATCGACTGGCTGGAAACGCAGCTCGAGCTCATCGGCAAGATGGGACCGCAGAACTGGCTGCAGTCGCAGGCCGGCACCCCGAGCTGAGAAGATCGATTAAGCCTGGCGCTCGAGCACGCGCGCTAGCGTCGCGAACGCGCGCTCGCTGAGCGGCCGCCGCCGCCAGTCCTCGATGCGCACCTGCAGGCTCAGCGCGAGATCGGCGGCGAAATCGGCTTCCAGCCGCGCGGCAAGCTCGCGCTGCAGGATGGCGACGTTCACCTCGTCGTTCAGCACGAAGGAGCGGTTGTCGAAATTGGTCGAGCCGACGACGCTCCAGGCGCCGTCCACGATCAGCACCTTCGCGTGCATCATCGCCGGCTGGTATTCATGGATGGCGACGCCGCCCTCGAGCAGCATGCCGTAGCGCCTGCGGCTGCCGAGCCGTGTAAGCGGATGGTTGTTCCAGGACCCCGGCATGAGCACCGTCACCGAGACGCCGCGCCGCGCCGCGCGCACCAGCTCGTTGCACAGGCTGCGGTCGGGCAGGAAATACGGCGAGCAGATGCGGATCGACTCGCGCGCCGAGGCGACCAGCGTCTGGAACAGCATGCGCGCCCGGGTGGAGCGGCCCTCCGAGGGCGAGCTGTTCACCACGATCGCGAATCCCGTGCCCGGCTGGACGGCCTGCGGCTCGTGCGGATCGGAAAGGGAGAACTCCTCTTCCCCCATGATTTCCCCCGCCGCCTCCAGCCAGTTCTCCGCGAACGCGGTCTGCAGGCCTTTGACCAGGCCGCCGGTGATCCGCACCATGGTGTCGCGCCAGGGCCTGCCGCGCCCCGGCGGGCCGACCCAGTAATCGGCCACGCCGATGCCGCCGACGAAGCCCATCTTGCCGTCCACGATCAGCAGATCGCGGTGGGTGCGATTGTTCAGGCGCTTCAACGTGTACCAGGCAAACGGCTGGTACCAGTACATCTCGCCGCCGGCACGGCGCAGCGCCGCGAAATAGCGCGTCGGCGTGAGCAGGCTGCCGTAGCGGTCCACGATCACGCGCACGTGCACGCCGGCGCGCGCACGCTCTTCCAGCGCCGCGAGGATCTCGTCGGCCACGCGGCCGCGCAGGAACAGGTAGGCCTCGAGATTGATGCTGCGCTGCGCGCCGCGAATCGCGTCGAGCTCGGCGGCGAAGGTCGCGGCGCCGCTCGAGAGCACCTCGACCTCGCCCGCGGCGAACAGACGCGCGTTGACCAAGGCGCTCAGGTAATTCACGTATTCGCGCGAATCGAGGCGCGCCGTGGACGGGCGCACGCGATACGGCAGGCCCGGCTCGAAGAGCAGCAGAAACACGAGCACCGCCACGATGACGAGGGCGGCGGACGCGAGGACCTGGCCGATGGACAGCGGCTCCATCAGCACGATTTTCTCAGATGATCGTTTCTTAGGCGCGCACCAGCAGCACCGGCACGGAGGCGGTGCGCACGACCTGCTCCGCGTCGCTGCCGAGCACCAGGCGCCTCACGCCGCGCCGCCCGTGCGTGCCGAGCACGATCAGGTCGGCGCGCCGGCGCCTCGCCTCGCGCACGATCGCGTCGGCGGCCGGGCCGCCGACCGTCTCGCGCATCACCGTCGTGGCTTTCACTTTCCCTTTCGACGCAAGTGCCCTCGCCTTGTCCAGGACCCGTTTGCCGCCCTCGCGGAAAGCGGGCACGAGGTCCACGCCGGGCGCCATGCCGTCGAGGTTGGCGAAAGCGTAGAACTCGTCGACCACGTGCAGGATGAAAAGCTGCGCGCCTTCCTCGGCCGCCAGGCGCACCGCCTCGCGCAGCCCCTTCGCCGACGCCGCGCTGCCGTCCACCGCGACCAGGATTCTCTTGTAGGCGCTCATGGCTTTTCCTTTGCCGACCCCCTGTAGAGGGGGTCGCGAGTGAAACGAGCGGGGGGTTGCTTTCCGTTCAAGAAACCAACCCCCCGCTCGCGAAAACCGCTCGCTCCCCCCTTGACAGGGGGGCGGCGGCGAGAGGTCACGCCATCTCCTCGGCCGCCGGCGCGGCAGGCTGATGCTGCGGGATTTGGGCGATCATGCAATCGGTCGTGAGGATGAGGCTCGCGATCGAGGCCGCGTTCTGCAGCGCGGCGCGGGTGACCTTGCGCGGGTCGAGAACGCCCATCGCGACCATGTCGCCGTACTCGGCGGTCGCGGCGTTGTAGCCGTAATTGCCCTTGCCATCGACCACGCGCTGCAGCACGACGGCGGGCTCCTGGCCCGCGTTCCTCACGATCTGGCGCAGCGGCTCCTCAAGCGCGCGCAGCACGATGCGGATGCCCGCGTCCTGGTCCGGGTTGTCGCCGCGCAGGGACCCAAGCGCGGCGCGCGCGCGCAGCAGCGCGACCCCGCCGCCCGGAAGGACGCCTTCCTCCACCGCGGCGCGCGTGGCGTGCAGCGCGTCGTCGGTGCGGCTCTTGCGCTCCTTCATCTCGGTCTCGGTCGCCGCGCCGACGCGGATCAGCGCCACCCCGCCGGCGAGCTTCGCCGCGCGCTCCTGGAGCTTTTCCTTGTCGTAGTCGCTGGTCGCGTCCTCGACCTCGCGCTTGATTCGCGCCACGCGGGCGTCGATCGCCTTGGGGTCGCCGGCGCCGCCGATGATCGTGGTGTCGTCCTTGTCGATCTCCACGCGCCGGGCGCGACCGAGCATCGCCGGCTCGGCCTTCTCGAGGGTGAGGCCGGCTTCCTCGGCGATCACCGTCCCGCCGGTGAGGATCGCGAGGTCTTCGAGCATGGCCTTGCGCCGGTCGCCGAATCCCGGCGCCTTGACCGCGCAGGAGCGCAGGATGCCGCGCAGCGTGTTCACCACCAGCGTGGCGAGCGCCTCGCCCTCGACGTCCTCGGCGATCACCACCAGCGGCTTGCCGATCTTGGCGACGTGCTCGAGCAGCGGCAGCAGCTCGCGGATGGTGGAGATCTTCTTGTCGTAGAGCAGGAGCTGCGCGTCCTCGAGGACCACCGACTGCTTTTCCGGGTTGTTGATGAAATACGGCGAGAGGAAGCCGCGGTCGAACTGCGTGCCCTCCACCACCTCGAGCTCGTTGGCGAGGCCCTTGCCGTCCTCGACCGTGATCACCCCCTCGCGCCCGACCTTCTCCATCGCCTCGGCGATCATCTCGCCGATCGACGGATCGTTGTTCGCCGAGATCGCCGCGACCTGCGCGATTTCCGTGCGCGTGCCGCAGGGCTTCGCCATGCGCTCGAGCTCCCGGACCACCGCCTCGACCGCCTTGTCGATGCCGCGCTTCAAGTCCATGGGGTTCATGCCTGCCGCCACCGACTTCATGCCCTCGTTGACGATGCCGGCGGCGAGCAGCGTCGCGGTGGTGGTGCCGTCGCCGGCGACTTCCGCGGTCCTGGCGGCGACTTCGCGCACCATCTGCGCGCCCATGTTCTCGAAGCGGTCCTCGAGCTCGATTTCCTTCGCTACGATCACGCCCGAGTTGATCACCACCGGCGCGCCCCAGCTTTTCTCCAGCACCACCGTGCGCGCCCTGGGCCCGAGCGTCACGCGCACCGCGTCGGCGAGCGTGTTCATCCCCTTGATGAGCCGCGCGTGCGCGCTCTCGCCGAACAGGACTTGCTTCGCCGTCATGCCGCTTTCCTCTGCAGGCAGTTCACAAGATCCGCGTTGGTATCGCTCATGGCCTCGGCCATCAGCCGCCAGTAGGCCAGCCAGTTTTCCATGCTGGCGCCGGCCCACTGCACCTGCAGCTTCAGCACCTCGGACGCGCCGGACGCCTGCGCGATCTTCTTCTGGGTGGCGACGGCGTCCGCGTGGGCGCCGCAGGCGGCTTCGAGCTGCGCCTCGTGAAGCTTCGTCGCGCCTTCGAGCAGCGTTTCGAACGCGCTGAAGCCGATGTCGAGCTGCTGCTTCCAGGCGTCGAGGAAGAAGTCTTCGGGCTTCATGGCCTCAATGCCATTACCGTGGCGCCCTGCTGCAGCTGCCGGCGCGCGGCATCGAGCGCCGCGCGCACCGCGCCGAGCGGGCTGTCTTTCGCCTCGCCGCTCACCAGCGTCTGGTGCTCGGGCCAGCGGATGTCGAGGCGCAGCGCATAGTGGCTGCCGCCCTCGTCCTGCCACTCGTCGAGCGTGCTGCGGCACGCGCGGATCTGCGGAAAGCGCGCCTGGAATTCGGCGAGCTCGTGATGGATGCGGGCCTGCAGGGTTTCTCTGTCCATGGGCTCAGGTCGTTGAGGGTTCGGCCGGCGATGTGGTCTCGTACAGCACGGCGCCGGCGGCGTCGACGACGCTGACCGAGACCGGGATGCCCGAGCGGATGCTTTCGGTGACGACGCAGAAATCCTCGAACTGCTCGAGGCAGCGCTCCTGGTGCGGCAGCTCGCCGCGGCGCTCCGAGATCGACAGCACCACGTCGATGCCCGCGATGCGGTAGCGGCCGCGCTCGTTGCGCTCCAGGCGCCCCGTGGCCATGGCGCGCACCGGCCCGGGGTTCTGCCGGAACTTGCTGCGCAGGCAAAAGACCAGGCTGGCGGAAAGGCAATTGGCTACCGCGGCGGCGACCAGGCGCGCCGCGTTCGGGCCGGCGCGCTTGCCGAGCGGCTCGGGCTCGTCGAGCTTGAGCTCGGCGACCGGCCAATCGAAGCGCACCAGGAACTCGAAGCCTTGCTGCTGCTCGAGCTCGAGGTTGAATCGCAAGGTTTCATTTGTCATGCAACACACCCTACGCCGGCCGACCGAGCAACCTTTGATCCGCGTCAAAGGTTGCTGCGCGCGGGCTTGGCACCCTGTGCCCATGTGTGAGCTGTTTGCCATGTCGAGCCGCGTTCCCACCGATGCGCGCGCATCGCTCGCGGCGTTCGCGCGCCATGGCGGGCTGGAAGCCCACCACAAGGACGGCTGGGGCATCGCCTATTACGCGGACGAGGATGTGCGCCTGGTCAAGGAAGCGGAGCCGGCGTCGTACAGCAAATGCATGCGCTTCCTCGACGAGCATCCGTTCACCTCCGGCGTCGTGCTCTCGCACATCCGCCGGGCGACGCAGGGACGCATGGCGATGAAGAACTGCCAGCCGTTCGCTCGCGAGCTCGGCGGGCGCATGCACGTCTTCGCGCACAACGGCGACCTGCGCTTCGAAGCCCTGCGCGCCGGCCTGCCGCTGCGCCACTTCGAACCCGTAGGCGACACCGATTCGGAGTACGCCTTCTGCGCGCTGCTCGAGCGCATGCGCCCGCTGCGGCGGCACGGCGGCATCGCGCCGCTGCACGAGCGGCTCGCAGTGGTGGCACGCTTCGCGGCGAGCCTCCGGGCCCTCGGCCCGGCGAACTTCCTCTACGCCGACGGAGACGCGCTCTTCATGCACGCGCACCGGCGCTCGCCGGGGGGCGGCGCGGCGCCACGGCCGCCGGGCCTGCACCTGCTGCAGCGGCGCTGCGCGCCGGATCAGAGCGTGGTGCTCGCGGCAAGCGTTCCGCTCACCGAGGAGCGGGGCTGGCAAGCCTTGCAGGAGGGCGAGCTCGTCGCCGCGCAGGCGGGCGCGATCGTCGCGCGCGTGCGCGTGGCGCCGGCGAAAGCCGAGCTGGCGGTCGCCTGATGAGGTTGAAAACCATCGCGATCGTTGCGACCGCCGCCGTCGTCGTGGCCGCTGCCGTGCTGGGCGGCCGCGCCCTATTGCGTCCGGATGCGGCGGATACGGTCACCGTGGCCCAAGGCGAGGTGCAGGTGCGCGTTGGCGGACCGGGGACCGTGCAGGCGCGCGTGCCGGTTACGGTGAGCGCGCGCGTTTCCGCGCAGGTGGTCTCGCTGCACGCCGATCACGGGGATCGCGTGAAGCGCGGACAGCTGCTCGCGGTGCTCGATGATCGCGATCTCGCCGCCAAGCGGGCGTCTGCCGCGGCGGGGCGCGAATCGATCGAGCGCAATATCGCCGCCGCCGAGGCGAGCCTCGCCAAGGCGCGCGCCGATGTCGAGCTCGCGCGCAGCAGGCAGGGCCGCGACGCCGAGCTGCGGCGCGCCGGGTTCATCTCCCAGTCGGCCTACGACGCCTCGGCGCTCGGGCTGAAAGCGGCCGAGGCGGCGGCTGCCAACGCCGCGGCGCTGCTGGCCGCGCGGCGCGCCGACGGGCGTGCGGTAGCCGAGGATGCGCGCTACGCCGAGACGGTGTGGTCGCATACCCGCCTCACCGCGCCGATGGATGGCCTGGTGATCCAGCGTTCCGCGGAGGTCGGAACGACCGTGGTGCCGGGTGCCGCGGTCTTCCGCCTCGTCGACCCGGCGACGCTATGGATCGCAGCGCGCATCGACGAGGCGCTGGTCGGGCGCATCGAGGTGGGCATGCCCGCGCGCATCGTGCTGCGCAACGGCGAGGAGCATGTCGGGCGCGTCGCGCGCATCTCGCGCCAGTCGGACGCGGCGACGCGCGAGCTGGAGGTGAACGTCGCGTTCGAGGCGCCGCCGGAGCGCTTCGCCATCGACCAGGAGGCCGAGGTGAGCATCCTGGTGGGCAGCGAGCGCGGCCCCGTCGTGCCGGTGGCGGCGCTGGTGCGCAGCGACGGGCGCCAGGGCGTGATGCTGCTGCGCGACGGGCGCAAGGTGTTCCAGCCGGTCCGCATCGCGGCGAGCGACGGCAAGCTCGCGGTCATCGCCGAGGGACTCGACCAGGGCGCGAGGCTCGCGGCATGGACCTCGCGCTAAAGGACATCCGCCGCCACGTCGGCAAGTTCATCGCCACCATCATCGGCGTCGGCATGCTGCTCGCCATCGTGCTGGTGATGAACGGCATCTACCGCGGCAACATCTTCGACGGCATCTGGCTCATCGAGAACACCGCCGCCGACCTGTGGGTGGTCGAGCAGGGGCGCGGCGGGCCCTTCAACGAGTCCTCGCGCATGCCCGCCGATGCCTACAAGAGCGTCGCGGCGGCCCCGGGCGTCGCGCGCGCGAGCCCGTTCATCTCCTACGCGGCGCAGCGCGCGCTCGCCGGCGCGAGCCAGCAGTTCACCATCATCGGCTACGAAGTCTTCGGCGGCCTGGGCGGGCCGGGGCGGCTCGTCGCCGGCCGCGCCATCCAGGCGCCGCACTGGGAAGCGGTCGCGGATGCCCGCCTTGGGCTTTCCCTGAATGATGCCTTCCGTTTAGGGTCGCACAGCTACACTGTCGTCGGCCTTACGCGCGGCGCGGTCGATCCGGCCGGCAACCCGGTGGTCTACCTCTCGCTGCCCGACGCGCAGGAAGTGCTCTACCAGCAGGACAGCCACGCGCTCGTGGCCGCGCGCGCGGCGAACGCGAAGCGCCTGGACCGCGCCGGGTTCGGCACGGCCGAGGCGGCGAAGATCCTGCCGCTGCTCGCCGGCTCGACGGCAACCGTGAACGCCGTTCTGGTCCAAGTCACCACCGGCCATGACGTTCACGAGGTGAGAAGCCACATCGAGCGCTGGCTGCACTTCAGCGCCTACACCGCCGAGGAGGAGCGCGAGCTGATGCTCGAGGGGCGGCTCAAGAAGATGTCGGCGGTGCTCGGGCTTTTCCGCTCGCTGCTGGTGGTCGTCTCGATCGTGATCATCGCGCTCATCGTCTACGTGCTGACCATCGAGAAGATCCGGCCGATCGCCACGCTGAAGCTGATCGGCGCGCCCAACCGCGTGATCGTGCGCATGATCCTCGAGCAGTCGCTCGCGCTCACGCTCGGCAGCTTCGCCGTCGCCTACCTGCTCATGAGCCTGGTGCGCGAGCGCTTCCCGCGCACCTTGATCCTGCTGCCCGAGGAAATCGCCATCACCTTCGCCGTGATGCTCGCCGGCGGCGTGCTGGCGAGCTTCATGGCGATCTGGCACGCGCTGCGCACGCCGCCGGCGCTCGCGCTCGGCGGCTGAGATGGCGCTGCTCGAAGTCCACAACCTCTCGAAGACATTCGGCGAGGGCGATCTCGCGGTGCAGGCGGTGCGCGAAGCGAGCTTCGCCGTGGAGGCGGGCGAGGTCGCCGCGCTCCTCGGCCCGAGCGGCTCGGGCAAGAGCACCCTGCTTCTTTGCCTGAGCCTCATCGAGCTGCCCTCTTCGGGAACCATCGCCATAGGCGGGCGCATGGCGTGGCGCAACGGCCGCGCGCAGGTCGAGGCGCGGCGCTACCGGCGCGAGAACATCGGCTTCGTCTTCCAGGGACACAACCTCATCCCGTTCCTCACCGCCCAGGAAAACGTGGCGCTCGCGATGCAGCTGAACGGCGTCGGCAAGCGCGAGGCCGCGCGCCGCGCGCGCGAGCTGCTCGCCTACCTGGAAGTCGCGCAGCGCGCCGACACGCTGCCGGCGACGCTCTCGGGCGGCGAGCGCCAGCGCATCGCCATCGGGCGCGCGCTCGCCAACGAGCCGCCGATCGTGTTCGCCGACGAGCCGACCGCGGCGCTCGACACCGAGCGCGGGCGCAAGGTCATGGAGCTGCTGCGCCGCGTGGCGCGCGAGAAGCGCTCGGCGGTGATCGTCGTGACGCACGACCACCGCATGATCGAGGGCTTCGACAGCGTCTACGTCATGAACGACGGGCTTCTCGCCCGCCAGCGCTAGGCTTGGATGAGCAATCTCGAAGACCCAAGGGTCCTGTTCGCCGCAGAGCGCACGCTCATGGCCTGGAGCCGCACCGCCGCCGGCCTGATGGCGTTCGGCTTCCTCGTGGACCGCAGCTCGGTGCTCCTGCCGGGCAACACGCCTCGGCCGAACTTCGCTTTCTGGATCGGCCTCGCCTTTATCCTGCTCGGCGTGGTGCTCAGCGCGCTTTCGATCGCGCAGTACCGCCGCTCGGTCGCCGCGCTGCGGCCGGTTGAAGTCCCGCCGGGCTACTGGGTGAACCTGTCGGTGTACGCGAGCGCCGTTATTGGCCTGCTTGGCGTCGCGCTTGCCCTCTACCTCGTCGTGGGCTGAACCTCAGCGCTCGTGCTGGCGCTTCTGCGCCGTCTTCTTGAAGGCCGACAGCGGCGGCATCAGGTAGCGGCGCAGGTCCTTCGGGTCGGCGGGCGGGTCGGCCGCGATCGGCCGCGTGCCCTTGATCGTGACGCGCTCCATCATGCGGCGCTTCGGGTAGTAGTCGTGCAGCGCGGAGTGCTGCACCGAGCGGTTGTCCCAGAAGACCACCATGTTCGGCTGCCAGCGGTGGCGATACTGGTACTCGTGCACCAGGGTCTTGCGATAGAGCATCTCCAGGACCGTGCGGCTCTCGTCCTCCGCCATGCCCTTGATGTAGAGCGTGAACTGCGGGTTGACGAACAGCACCTTCTTTCCCGTGATCGGGTGCACGGTGACGACCGGGTGGGTCACCGGCGGATAGAGGTCCTCGTACTTGCGCATCCTCTCGATGCCTTCGCGGTCGCTCGCGAACAGGCCGCGGAAGGGCTTGAAGTCGTGCACCGCCTCGAGCCCCGAGAGGAAGCGCTGCCAGCGGTCCGAGAGCCCTTCGTACACCGCGCTCATGCTGGCGAACGCCGTGTCGCCCCCGACGTCGGGGACGATCTTCGAGCACAGCGCCGTGCCCATCGGCGTCACCTCGCGGAAGGTCTCGTCGGTGTGCCAGATATCCGTGGGCGCGGGCGGATTGCCTTCCTTGTTGTCGTAGACGATGAGCTCGGGAGCGTCCGCGGTGCTCGTGGAGAACGGGTGCACGGTAAGCTCGCCGAAGTAGCGGCCGAAGCGCTTCAGATCATCTGACGTTATCGCCTGGTCGGGAAAGACCAGCACGCCGTGCTCGGCATGCGCCTGCTTGAGCGCCTCGACCGCCGCCGCGTCGAGCGGCCGGTGCAGCTCGATGCCGGTGATCTCGGCGCCGAGGAAGACGCCGAGACGGCGGATCGAAAGCGAAGGCGCGGCGTTCGGGTTAGCGGCCATTGCGCGCGACGAAATCGATGAGCGCCGAGGTGCCCGCATGCCGCGAGCCCTCCTCGAGCTCGGCCTCGTATTCGCGCAGCTCGAGGACCTCGAAGCCGGCGAACGACGAGCGCAGCAGCTCGGCGGTGTAGAGGTTCTCCAGCTTCGAAGGCCCGCCGGTGTTGTATTCGAGCTGCTTGGGCGTGTACCCCTCGATCAGCACCAGCCCGCCCGGCTTGAGGCTGCGCTTCATGTGCTCGAAGAGAAAGCTGCGCATCGCCGGGTCGGCGAACTGCACGAAAATCGCCGCCACGACGTCGAACTGCGCCTGCGGCCACGACCAGTCGTAGACGCTCGCCACCTCGTGGACGACCCGTACGCCGCGCTGCGCGGCGAGCCTCTGCGCCTTGGCCACGCCGATCGGCGAAATGTCGAACGCGGTCACTTCCAGCCCCTGCCCGGCGAGCCAGACGCTGTTGCGTCCCTCGCCGTCGGCCACGCACAGCGCGCGCTGCCCGGGCTTGAAGAGCGCGGCTTTCGACGCGAGGAACGCGTTCGGCGCGGTGCCGAAGATGTAGTCGGGCGCTGAAAAGCGCTCGTTCCAGCGCGCGAGCTCGGTGTTTTGCAAGATATCTAACCCGATAAAAAAGGGTAATGATAAGCCAGGGAATAAACGAACTGAGCCCGGGTTCGCTTATGGCAAAGGAGAGACCCATGGAGATTTCGAGACGTGATTTCCTGAAGACGGCGGCAGGCGCGGCAGCCGGCGCGCTCGCCCCCGAGCTGGTCCTAGCCCAGTCCGGTGCGCCGGATATCGCCGCCGGCGACCGCGTCTTCATCACCAACGAGGATTCCAACACGCTGAGCGTGATCGATCCGCGCAGCAACGCAGTCGAGACCACGATCAACCTGACGAGCTTCGACGAGGACCCGCGGCCGCCGTTTCGCTTCGTCACCGCGGGCGTTGCGCCGGCGCACGCGGCCATGATCCACAAGCCGCTCTACCACGGCTGCATCGACGCGCACGGCGCCGTGCCCTCCCCCGACGGCCGGCTCCTTGCCACCAGCGGCCGCGGCTCGAGCAACGTCTATCTCATCGATGCCGTGGGCCGGCGCGTGATCGGCAACGTCAAGAACCCGGCCGCGGGTCCGGAGACCAACGCCGAGCGCCTGTCGAGCGGCGTGCTGGTCGGTCGCGAGCCGCACGAGCCGACCTTCGCGCGCAACGGCAAGGAGCTCTGGGTGACGCTGCGCGGCGAGGACCGCATCGCGATCCTCGACGTCGAGCGCGCCATGAAGCAGGCGGCGGGCGCCGAGGCGGGCGCGGTGCTCGGCTTCGTCGGCACGATCAACGGTCCGGCGCAGGTGTGGTTCGATGCAAAGGGCGAGCTCGCTTTCGTCGCGAGCCAGAAGGTCTCGCGCATCGACGTGCTGCGCGTGAACGCCGACGCCCGCGGCTATTCGAAGCCGCAGCGCCTGGTCACGCTGGATATCGCCGGGCAGGACAAGCCGGGATTCACGCCGTTCCTCAAGACTTCGCCCGACGGCGCCGAAGCGTGGTTCTCGCACAAGCTCGCCGACGCCGTTTCGGCGCGCGCGACCGCCGAGCCGTTCGCGGTCCTGGACCTTGTGCCGCTCGGCAAGATGGCGCGCCCGAACCACGTCGAATTCGTGGAGGACCGCCAGGGCAAGGTGGTCTACGCCAGCTTCGCGCGCGTCGACGACGGCGCACCGGGCGGCGTGGCGGCGAGCCAGATCGCGATCATCGACCGGTCCGCCGCTCCCGGCGCGCGCAAGGTGGTGGGCAGGTTCTTCTCTCGCGCCCGCGAGGCGCACGGCATCTGGACCAATCCGGCCAACAACCTCCTCTACATCGCGCACGAGCAGGACGAGCTGCCCGGAACGCCGAATGCCGGCCAGACCTGCTGCACCGCTTTCGACGTGTCCAATCCATTCCAGCCGCGCTTCATCGCGCAGATTCCGCTCGGCGCGCTGAAGCTGCCTTCCGGCGAGCTACGCAACAAGAAAAGCATCAACCTCGTGTACGTCCGGCCGGGAACGCGCGGGCAGACCGGCTAATGGCCACCCAAGAGTACGAACGCTTCGCCAAAGCCATGGATGCGGGCATGCGGCGGATGATGCGGGCCATGCACGGCGCGGGCGCGAGCGGCGACGTGGACCGCGATTTCCTGGCGATGATGATTCCGCACCACGAAGGCGCGGTGGAAATGGCGCGGCTTGCGCTCGTGCACGGCCGCGATCCGGTGGCGCGCCGCCTCGCCGAGGACATCATTGCGAGCCAGACCGCCGAGATCGAAGGGATGAAGCGCCGGCTCGCGATGCTGCGCGAGCGCGCCGACCAGGATCCGGGCGGCTTTCCCGCCCTCGGCGGCACCCGCGGGCCCTAGTCCGTGCCCCCTTGTTCCAGAGCCATGGTTTCTTCTACGCCCGCGATCTCGTCCAGGTGAAATACGAGATGCTCCGGCAGGTGCGCGTCGAGGGTGCGAAGAAGGCTGCAGTCGCAGCTTTGTTTGGCGTCTCCCGCCCGACCTTTTACCAGGCCGAAGCAGCGTTCGCGCGGCAAGGATTGACGGGGTTGCTGCCGCAGTCGCGCGGTCCGAAGAGCCCCCACAAGCTCACGCCCGAGGTGATGGCCTTCATCGATGCGCGCATGGGCGGCGAGTGCCCGCCGGGGGCGAGCGCTTTGGCCCAGGTGATCCAGGCGGAGCTTGGCCTGTCGGTCCACCCTCGCAGTGTCGAGCGCGCTCTGGCGCGGAAAAAAAAACGATAGCACCCATCGTGCTGGCCGAGCTGCCAGCCTCCATGGTGGCGGTGTACGAGCGGGTGCGTGCCGACGTGCTGCGCGGCCAGGGACGGCCCGAGGGCCTTGGCGCTTTCGTGTTCCACGGTTTCGCGGAGGGCTTGAAGCTGCTGTGTCGCTCCACAGGCGCAAGCGCCGCCGCGGCGCCACGGCCGTCGAGTCCGCCCTCCGTAGCTCGCGATCGCGAGCTGCTCCATCTGCTGGCCAACATGGTGCTACAGAGCCAGTCGGAGGTGATGCATGTCTACTGACGCTCATCAGAAGGTCCGCGCCGCTCACCTGCAGCGCGATGCGTTTCTCTACGTGCGCCAGTCCTCGCTGCGTCAGGTGTTCGAGAACACGGAGAGCACGAAGCGTCAGTATGCGCTGCGCGAGCGCGCGATGGCGCTCGGTTGGCCGATCGAGCGCATCCACACGATCGATAGCGATCTCGGCGTCTCGGGCGCGCATGCCGACAATCGCGATGGCTTCCAGCGGCTCGTCAGCGAGCTCGCGCTTGGACGCGTCGGCATCGTGCTCGGTCTTGAGGTTTCGCGGCTCGCACGCAACAACGCGGACTGGCATCGGCTGCTGGAGCTTGCCGCACTTACGCAAACGTTGATCCTCGACGAGGATGGCGTTTATGACCCCAGTCACTTCAACGATCGACTTCTGCTCGGCCTCAAGGGCACGATGAGCGAGGCGGAGCTGCATGTGCTCAAGGCCCGTCTGCAAGGCGGCATCCGCAACAAGGCACGTCGCGGTGAGCTGGAGATGGCACCGCCAATCGGCCTGGTCTATGACGCCGGGGGTCTAATCGCTCTGGATCCGGATCAACAGATCCAGGCCAGCGTGCGGATGGTGTTCGACACCTTTCGGCAAGTCGGCACGGCCTCAGCGGTCGTGCGGCGGTTTCAACGCGAGGGGCTGACGTTTCCCCGGCGTGTGCGGCGCGGCCTCGGCAAAGGCGAGGTGCTGTGGGGCAAGCTCGACCATAGCCGGGTGATCCAGATCCTGCACAACCCCCGTTACGCTGGAGCCTTCGCTTTCGGGCGCTATCGAACCGTGCCAACCCCCGCCGCGAAGACGCGCGTGCTCAAGGTCGCGCGCGAGGACTGGCCAGTGCTGATCCCCAACGCCCACCTGGGCTACATCTCCTGGGACGAATACGAACGCAATCAGGTTACCCTCAAGCAAAACGTGTTTGCGTTCAGTCCGAGTGGACGCGGAACGGTGCCCCGTGAGGGAGCCGCACTGCTGCAGGGGCGCGTCGTGTGTGGTGTGTGCGGCGCGCGCATGCGGGTGAGGTACCAAGAACTCAATGGTGCTTACGCCCCTTACTACCTATGCGGCGAGGAGTCGGTGCGACAGGCCGGCAAGGTGTGTCAGTCGGTCCGAGGATGCGACATTGATGCCGCCATCAGCGCCTTGCTGCTCGAAACCGTGGCGCCGGCCGCACTCGAAGTTGCACTGGCCGTGCAGGACGAGATCGCCAAGCGCATCGAAGAAGCCGATGCGCTGCGCCGCTCGCAGCTTGAACGGGCCCGCTATGAGGCAGAGCTCGCGCGCCGACGCTATCTCAAAGTCGACCCCGACAATCGGCTCGTTGCCGACACGCTCGAAGCCGACTGGAACGAGCATCTACGCCGCCTGGACGCGCTCCAGCAGGAGCACGACCGGCAGCGTAAGGCCGACCAGGGTCTGCTCAGCGATGAAGCTCGTGCGCGCATTCTCGCGCTCTCGGCCGACTTCCCGCGTGTCTGGAACGATCCGCGCACGACGCCCCTGGAGCGCAAGCGGATGGTCGCCCTGCTGATCGAGGACGTCACCCTCGTAAGGGCGCAGAAGATTGCCGTTCACGTCCGCTTCCGCGGTGGTCAGAGCACCTCGCTCGAGGTGGAACGGCCCAAGCCCATCGCGCTCGTGCGTAAGACGCTGCCCGACGTCATCCGCGAGCTCGATCAGCTGCTCGACACTTGTTCCGATCGTGAAGCCGCCGCGCGGCTCAATGCGCTCGGACATCGCAACTGGAAGGGCGAGCCCTTCACGGCCAAACGGGCCCGCTACGTCCGCGTGGTCTATGGCCTCAAGAGCGGCTTCGATCGCTTGCGCGCCCGAGACTTCCTGACTGCCGAAGAGATGGCTCGCCAGACCGGCGTCTGCGTCTCACAGGTCCACATCCTCGGTCGTACCGGCGTGCTACCCCGCCGGAAATGCGCAAGCGACCAGCGCTGGCTCTACGAACCGCTCAACGGCGCTGTACTCGTCAAAGGCTGCGGCGGACGGTATCGTCCGAGGCGGCCAACTTTAATCCCTGCTCCATCATCCACACAGGAGACAATATGAAGCGTGCCCCTTGGTCTTCGCCCGGTAAGGCCGGCAAAGGCGCACCGCGAACCCCAGATCGCGCGAGAGCGCAAGTAGCCCCGGATGCAACCGATGCTGTCCCCGGCCCTAGGCGTTGCGCTCCAGGACCACGGTCTTCATGTTGTCGAACAAGACGTCGCGCGGCAAGCCCCCGAAGTACCCAAAGGGCGCCACGAGGCATGCCTCTTCACCGTCGGCCAGGTCTCATCGCCCACGAACCGCACGAAGCTCATGCGCGAGTAACCGAGCGTCGCCACGAAAGCCGGCAGCACCCGCACCCCGCAGCGCTTGAACACCACGAAGTCCACCTGCATCTGCTGCCCAGGCTCGGTCTCAAAGCGCACGAACGGGTCTTCCTTCTTCGCTGGCCGAACCGCCGCCAGATAAGCCTTCAGCTGCGTCAAGCTGCCTTCGTAGCCCTGCTCGCGGATCTCGCGCAGCAGCACCGGCGCGGGCAGCCGCAGCGTCCCCGCCGCCTGCACACGCCCGTCGATGTACTCCTTGAACGCATCCAGCTTCGTCGCCCGCGGGCGCCTCGGGCCATAACGCCGCGGCGCCTGCCCCCGCAGCACCCGTCGCACTGTGTTGCGCGATACATCAAGTTCTCTGGCTATCGCGCGAATGCCCATCCCTTGCCGGGCCAACACTCGTATTTCCACTTGGTTCTCCTGAGTCAGCATGGCGGCCCAAAAAGCCGCCGTCGTAACACCCAGGTGGGTCAATTTTCAACCGACCAAGCTGTCGCCGAGTCAGACAAAGGTTTGCGCCGGCACCTATTGCCAGTGCACCGCCATGACACGCGCCGGCGCGCTTTCCGCGCGCTGCAGGCGCAAAGGTGGCGCAGCGAGGAAGAACCGTGGGGTCGGTATTGCGCCAAGGCCGACCAAGTTCTTGATAAGAAATGCTCCGCCGCGCAGCAGGCATGACTCCACCGGTATGTCCGCTTCGAGCAATAGTCCGGCATTGCTTGCCCGCGCGGCGGCATCCAGTTCGAAGTCGAATCCCACCGCCCGGAAGCCACGACGGACAATCCACTCCGCTGCGCGTAGATCGAGGCGAGGCGCCTTACGTAACCAGTCCAGACCCGCATATCGCACGCGATCGGAGAAACCAGTATGCAAAACAAGGATCTCCGAGGAATTCGCCTGCTCGGCTCGGGCTGAAAGTAGTGCTTCGTCGATTAGGCTGCCGTCCTCTACATCTCTGAGATCTACTCGTACCGCCCCACCACAGACATTTGCCAAACCAGCGTCTTCAAGACTCGCGATACCGGGCGCAGCCTGGTCCACATAGGCAGGGGTCACCACATGAGTGTGCGAATGCCCGAGCCAGGCGAAACCAGTTTCCTGCACCGGATCACCTGCCCCAAAACTCTTCGACCGCATTACTCGCACCACATTGCGCCAACCCGAATCGAGCGACAGTGAAAGATCAAACACTTGCGGCTTCCCCGGAGGCCACTGTGAAAGAGCGACTGGCCGAGCAGGGCCTCCATCGCTGCGCGGGATTTTCACCGGCCATCCGAATAAAAAGACACGCTGCTCGGTTATCGCATGAAGATTTCGTACGTGTTCGAGGTGCATCAGCCGGCCACCGAGTACGATTAGATGCTCCGTCCACTCTTCATTGGGCACTAGTCGGTCGCCCATCTCCCGGGCCGCATAGTCCTGCGGAAAGTCAATCACCAGAGCCACACAACCCCGCTCAACGATCCAGCGCGCACCCGACGCATCTAAGTACGGCGAGTGGGTCCAGTAATCCTGCGATGTGTTTGGACTATGCTGGAGCAGGTTCGAACGCAGCACAATGATGTCGCCTTTGCGTACGCCCTTTCCCCGCTGATCTAGCAGAGCTGCAGTGACCGGCCTTGCCGGGACACAGTCCGAAACGTCCACCAACACCGCCTCGCCGCACAGCTGAGACAAAGCGCAATCGTCGGTCGTGAGACTGTCAACAACCATGTGGCAGGGCGCATCTACGTGGGTGAAGCCATGCTTAGGATAGAAGAGCATGGTTTCAGGAAGTTCATTGCCCGTCTTCAGCGGCCAGTACGTGTCACCGGCCCAGTTCCAGTGCTTGTGCAGGGAATTCGCCAAGTCGTAGATGCGCATTTTCGTAGCCTTGCACCAGTGTGAATAAACGGCCGCGGTCGGGTAACCAGCTTCCGCGGCCCCTATCACCCGTTCAGCGGGGCGACTTGTAATTAACTACCTGCGGGCGGAGCTCGCGAATTAGGTCGGGAAAGATAAAACCGCTCCAGTCAAGCGGCTTGGTTAGGCGCTTTGATTGTTCCAGCTGGTTCTCGGCGAGCGCAAAGGAATCGATCGTGTCCTGGTCAATTGCGAGCCGCCAGTCCAGCTTGGTGAAGAGTACCTCGACAAGCGCCTTATCCATCTTGAGCGTGTCGGCCACCATCTTTGCGGACTCGCTCGGCTTCGCGCGGATGAAATCCATTGTCTCTACCAGCGCGCGCATGAAGCGCTTTGCGTCTTGAGGATTTTTCTGGATCCAGTCGCGATTCATGTACGTCATCGCGCGCGTGCCGTAGATGCCGTCACCGTCTTGAATGAGTCGCAGCTTCGGACCGAGCGCTTTCGACGCGCGAGTGACCCACGGCTCCCACACCGCAAATGCATCAATATCACCACGCTCAAATGCGGCGACCATCTCCGGGGCTTCGACCTGCACACGACGATATGCGTCCTGCGGCAGGTTCTTCTTGTTTAGCAATGCGACCCAAAATAACTCGCTGCCGGTACCGATAGCAATGCCAACCTTCCTGTTCTTGAGCTGATCGAGACTCTTGATATTCGGATTGCCCAGCAGCGCGTAGAAGCGCCGCAGGTAAGAAGTCTCCAGCACGAAGACTACTTTGCCATTGCTCACGTTGAAGTTGGAAATTCCGGCACCCTCAGCACCGATCGCGGCCTGAGTTTCACCGCTGATCAAGAGCGGCACAAGACCGGATCCAGAGGGGCCGGTCCGCACGGTGACGTCAAGGTTGTTTTTCGCAAAGATTCCAGCTTCCTTGCCGACATAAAACGCAGCGAAACTGGGGTCAACACCGGCCGTGATGGTCATCTTTGTAGGCCCTTGGGCCAATGCAACACTGGAAGCAGCCAGAGCGCCGGCAGCCACAACGCACAGAAACGTCTTTCGCAGATTCATATATAACCTCCATGTCAAATGACAGCTGAGTACTTGCCGCCGAAGTAGCGAATCGCAACTCGAAACACGCGGTCCGCGAGAAAGCCAACCAAACCAAGAATTAGCAGAGCGACGAAAATCTGATCAATCAGCATGAATAGGCGACCGTGCCAGAGCATCGTGCCAAGTCCTGTGTCCGCGGCCACCATCTCCGCCGCTACGATAGTTGTGAACGAATTCCCCATCGCTACGCGGAGGCCCGTGAGGATGCCCGGCATCGCGGCCGGCAAGGAGACGAACAGGAAGATTTGCGCGCGTGAAGCACCCAGCGTCTGAGCTGCGCGGATCTTGTCGATATGGATGCTCATGACGCCTGCGGCCGTCGAGATGATGACGATGAAGACCGTGGTGTAGGCGATAAGGAAGACCTTCGAGAATTCTCCGATGCCGAACCAGATCACTGCGACGGTGATCATGGCAACCGAGGGAATGAAGCGCAGGAATTCTGTGAAGGGCTCGAGCAAGCGGCGCATAAAGTGGAAATTGCCCATGATGAGACCCACCGGAATGCCGATTGAAACCCCTACGAGAAAGCCGCTGAATATGCGGCCCAGGCTGACGCCCAGGTTTTCCCAAAGTGCACCGGTTTGCGCGAGCTCAATCGCCTTGGCGATCACTGCGGTCGGCGTGGGGAATAGCACAGACGGAAACGCCTTGGTGAGGAGGTGCCAAGTAGCGAACATCGCAGCGAAGCCGAGGGCGTACGTAGCGTACTCGCGGATCTTTTCGTTGCGTGACTTCTTGCTCATGATCATTGATGCGCCCGAAGGACCTCTTCCTTGATCATTTCGTAGACGCGTCGGTAGTGGTCTACAAAGTCCTGCTGCGTCCGATCTCGCTCTTCGCCCAATTCCACATCCACAATCCCCTTAAGCGCCGAAGCGGGTCCAGCGCGCATCACACCGACACGCGTGCCTAGCGTGAGGGCTTCGTCGATGTCATGTGTGATGAATAGCACGCATAGCTTCTCCTGGAGCCAGATTCGGCGCAGCTGCTGTTGCATCAGCGCACGCGTTTGCGCGTCCAAGGCCGCAAAAGGTTCGTCCATCAAAAGTATCTTCGGGTTGTTGGCGAGCACGCGGGCGATTTGGATGCGCTGCTTCATGCCGCCCGATAGCTCATTCGGATGTTTGTGCTCTTGGCCGGCCAGCCCAACGAGCTTCAAGTACTCGGCCGCGCGCGCCCGACGCCTCGCCTTCGGCATCCCTGCCATGCGTAACCCGAACTCAACATTCTCGATTGCTGAAAGCCAAGGATAGAGCGAGTCCTGGCTCTGAAAGATCACAGCACGGTCGGCACCGGTGCCGGTGACCGGTTGACCGTTCACTACAATGGACCCCGCACTGGGTGGCTCGAATCCGGCTAAGATGTTAAGCACGGTGGTCTTTCCGCAGCCGGTGGGGCCGAGCAGACAGAAGAACTCGTGCTGACCGACGTCGAGCTTGAAGTCCTTTATTGCGTGGTAATCGGCGCCGCTTATTGCACGGAACGTTTTTGTGACGTTGCCGAAGGAGACGAAGTCGTTGGCCGGGCTCATACGGTCTCTTCCAAGGCCTCAAGCACACCGCGTTGCGCCTGCTCAAACTCAGCGGACGTAATCGTGAGCGGCGGCACCAACATGAGCACGTTCGAATACCAACCGCCTCCATAAACGAGAACCCCGCGACGCAGCGCCGCAAGTTGCACCGCGCGCAAGCGGTCCTTATCCGGCAAACCGTCCGGGGTATTAAGTTCAAGGCCAAGCTGAGCGCCAATCACTCGGAACTCGGCGACGCCGCGGATCGCTAGAGCTCGTTGCGCGAGGCTCCTTAACGCGGGTTCCACCCAGTCACGGCAGCGATCGAGCAAACGCCGCGCCCTGCACTGTCGGATGTTTTCCGCCGCAACGGCGCAGGCGACCGGGTTACCCTGAAATGTGCTCGTATGGGCACCAGGCTTCCACTTTGTGAGTAGAGCATTCCGACCCGCAACGCCGCCGAGCGGGAAAGAAGCCGAGGCCGCCTTGCCGAACGTGACGAGGTCCGGGACCACACCATCGCGCGCGAAGGCGAACCACTGCCCGCAACGCCCGAAGCCATTCCAAATCTCGTCGACGATCATCACGAGGCCAAATTCGTTGCACAGCTCGCGCAACCCTGTAACGAATCCACTGGGAGGGATAACCACTCCCGAGACCCCTTGCACGGCTTCTACAACCAAGCTGCCTGCGCGCATACCCGACACCGGGTTGCGAAGGGCTTCACGCAGGAGATGGAGACATGCCTCGCCCAGCGATTGCGGGTTCGCACATAAGAGCGGCGGTCGGCTCGCATACGGATAGGGAAAAAACTGCACATCGAACGGCCGCCCGTCGAAACCCTGGTGAGCCCGCTTGCTGGCAGTGACGGCTAGCGCACCAGTCGTGCGACCGTGGTACGCGCCATAGAACGATATGACGCCAGAGCGGCCGGTCGCATATTGCGCAGCCTTTAAAGCTGTTTCCATGGCCTCGGCACCGGAATTGAGCAGATGAACGGTGTCGAGCGCGGCCGGGAGAATATCAACCAACTCCGAGTAGAAATCCGCGCGGAACGGAGAAGGCAGCCGTGTGCCGGTGTGGAGGTAGCCCGTGCGTAATACACGTTCCACTGCTTCGCGCTGCCAAGCAACACCATGCCCAAAATTCGACACCCCCGATCCGCAGACCATGTCGATGTAGGCGCGACCGCCCTCGTCCCATAGCGTGGCACCTTCGGCGCGGACAACAACGGGCGGCTCATCGACAAGCGAGAAAGTATTCACCGCCGTGGACTCGATCGCCCGCGTAATGGCGGTTGATCCCCTCATCCTCCTTCCTCCAGCGTCGTTCTATATACTAGAATGCTTTTTTCATATATAGAACATTCTTCAACGGATAAACAACTGCTGTCAACCTCCGGCCGTGGTGAGAATAGATATCACCCTCAATAAAGGCTTGCGCTTGCTAGAGGCCTTGTGCACCAGCGACAAGCGTCGTGGGGTGACGGAGCTCGCACACGAGCTGGGACTTCAAAAGAGCAACGTTTATCGCTTACTGCAAACGCTCGCTGCCCTCGGCTATGTCGATCAGGAAGCGGAAGGCGCCCGGTATGGGCCGACGCTGAGGATTTGGGAGTATGGAGCGATGGTTGCTGATCGACTGGACTTGCGCACCGTGGCGCGACCTAGCTTATCCAAGCTCGCCGAGGAAACCGAGGAAACCGTGCACCTGTCGATCCTGAGCCGCTTAGAGGTGGTGTACATCGACAAGGTCGATAGCCCGTTTCCGCTGCGCGCATACTCGCGCGTCGGAGGCCGCGCGCCGGCGCACTGTGTGGCCACCGGGAAGGCACTTCTGGCGTTCGCGGATGACGAGACGCTCGAGCTATTGGCGCGCGTCAAACTCAAGCGATTTACTAACACAACGATCACCTCGCAGTCGAAACTCCTGAAGGAGCTTAAGGCCGTGCGCCAGCGCGGCTATGCGCTCAATCGCGGAGAATGGAGGGAGGGGGTCAATGGGCTTGCGATGCCGATCTTCGATCACACCCGAAAGGCGGTGGCGGCCGTGGGCATAACGCTGCCCCCCGTAGCGCCGTCGCAGGCACTTCTGCGATGCCTAAAGGAGCGCTCCGCGGAGATTTCGAAAGCGCTCGGGCACAAGCTAGGAAAAATCTGCGCGATCGCGTAAACCGCGAGCGGCACTCTTCGTCGGAGCGGGTTCGGTCGGTGTCAGAGTGATTTTTCCTCATTCCGGAGGCGTGCCCGCCTCGGGAAAATCCCAATACACGAGGCGTCAGAAGCGGCGCTCTTTACCTTTTTCTTACCGGAAGCTACGGCACTTAAATAGCTGTTTCAACGCAGGGCTAGCATTGAATAACGGCGACCGGCCGATTTGCTTGGTTCGCTCATACCTAGGCGCATCGACTGCAGCGGCGGCCATTACTTTCTCGCCTCGTCCAAAAAGTCAAACGGCAGGGTAGTCGAGCGTGGTCGCCGCAAATCTTACAGAGCAGCGATCATCGCGACTTCCACAATCGCGCCCTCGCCGATTGCAGACACCTCGACCAAGTTGCGTGCCGGCCGATGCGCGCCGAAGAACTTGGAGAACGCTTCGTTCACAAGTGGCTTGATTGACAAGTCCGTCAGGAAGACCGTGACAAGCGCCACCCGCTCGGGGCCGGAGCCCGCTGCGTGGAGAAGCGCGCGGCAATGCTGGAGCGTGAGCGCCATCTGTCGCGCGGGCTCGACCGGAATGCTTCCGTCCAGCGAATCGCGGGGCATCTGTCCACCAATGAACACGAACCCATTGCAGGCGACGGCCTGCGACACCGGCGAGGTGGACGGAGGTGCATCGGGTGTACTAATGATTTTCACGATGTGTCTATTCTTGAAAGTACCGACCTGCTAACCGATCGCCGTATTCACGGTAGTCTGGAAGGCCTCAATGCCCCACCGGCCGCCCTCTCGACCGTAGCCCGCGTCGAGGTAGCCGCCAGTCGGCACCTGGGTACCCTGGATACGGGTAGTGTTCAGCCCCAGACTACCGAACCTGATGTCGCCGAGCCGCGCGACGAAACGCTCGGGCTGCGGCCCGTACACGTAGGCCACGAGGCGCTGGCGATTGACGCGCAGGCGATCAACGACCGCGGCCGGGTCTGTGAAGGACTCCATCGCAGCGAACGGGCCGAAGCTCTCCTCTTCGTCGAGCGCGCCTTGCGGCCCAGACCGCTCAGCCAGCGTGAACGGCCAGAACCAGCCCTTCTCGCCGGACTTGACCACTTCGCCACGCAGCACCACACGCGCCCCGCTCGCCGCTTCCGCATCCGCCAGCGCAGTCAGCCGCGCCGCCAGTCCAGACGTGCGCACCGGTCCGTACGCCGTTCTGGGGTCTGTGCTTAGACCGCAGGGGCGGCGGGATACCTCCTGCTCGACCGCCTGGAGGAACGCGTGACGAACCGACTCGTGTACGAATACTCGCGTGATCGACGAACAGGCCTGGCCGGCCGCGCGTATCTTCCGATCGACGAAGTCCGCTGCCGCACGCCCGGCATCCGCATTCTCCAGGACGACGAACGGGCAGTTGCCTCCCAACTCGAGCACGACCGGGATTGGCCGGGAGGCGGCCGCCATCGCGACTTCGCGTCCGACCGCAGTGGAGCCGGTGAAGCTTACGACGCCGACGCCCGGGTGGCGGATGAGACGAGCGACGCCGTCGGCCGTCGCGACGAACGCGAAACGGATCCAGGCGTGATACGCGTACGGCATGACCGATTCGAAAACACGCGCCACGTGCCAGCTGAGCGGTGAGGGCTTGACCATGGTCGGACAGCCGGCGGCGATTGCCGGCGCAATCTTGCGAGCTAGCCCTGCGAGGGGATCATTGTATGGCGCGATCAGCAGCGCCACGCCCAGCGGGGCGACGTCGATCCTACGTCCCGGCGCCGACTCTGTAGACGTCGCCTGCATGGGTAATGCCCGTGCGGCCGCGGCGAAGAATTCGGCGGCGTAGTCGACTTCGCCGTCGGCCTCGCCGCGGGTTTTCCCGACCTCGAGAACGATCGCCTGCGACAAGAGCGCACGATTCACGCGGATCGCCGCTTCAACTTCCGTGAGCACCGCGCGCCGTGTGTCCGCGTGCAACTCGGCACTCGCGACGGCGAGTGCGTCGCAGGCCGCCGCGACCTCAGCGTTTGAGGTGACCGGCGTGCTGCAGAACACGCGGCCCGTGTTCGGCGAGACGAGTTCGAGCGTCTGGCTCATGGCGATTCTCGAATTCCGATCATTGCAGGCAGGCCGCCAACCGCTCAAGGATGTGGTCGAGTTCGCCCGGGGGCTGAAGCAGGCTCAGCCTAACGAAGTCGAGTTCGTCGTGCAGGAAGTCGGCGCCTGCGAGCATGAACAGTCCAGCATCCCGCTCCAGGTCGTCCCGCATAGCTGCGAGGCCGGGAACGCGCGGGTAGCAGTAGAACGTCCCGCCGCTCGGAACGACACTGCAGCCGATGGCCGTAAGCCGACGCTCGGTACGGCGCCGCGTCTCTCCAAATTCGGGCGAGGTCAGCGTTCCAGCGGCCAGCAGGTCGCGAAGCAGCAGCTGCATCGGTGCCGGGGGGGGCGATAGCAGTGCGGTCTGCACGGACTCCAGCTGCTCGAGCACCGTGGGTGCCGCAAGCAGCGCGCCGATGCGCCAGCCTTGGATCAGGAAGTTCTTCGACACGGAGTTGAGGACCACGATACCGCGGCGCTCGCCACAAACGCCCCAGGTTGTCGTCGTCCCCGCATCGACCGTCTCGCTGAAGCTCTCGTCGAGTAGCAGCGTCACTCCGCTTTTCGCACATCGTTCGGACAGCGCCGCGATGGCGGCCGACGAGTACACGCGGCCGGTGGGGTTGTTCGGATTACTGAGCGCGACCATGTCCCCAGCCTGCAGACCATCGAGCACCTCCGTCGCCACGAATTCCCAGCCTTGGTCAGAGCGGCAAGGACACACCTTCACACGTCGACCCAGCGAATACGCGACTGCCTCGTAGGTCGGCCAGCACGGTGTCGGCAGCGCGACGGTGCCCCCGGGGCGGCATAGGGCCGCGACAGCCACCAGCAGACCGGCCTTCGCACCCGACACGACCAGCAGGTCCTCGCCACCAGCGCCCCAGCGTGCGAACAGGGACCGAGCGAGCTGCTCCCGAAGGCCTGCATCGCCGCGCCCCGGCGCCAGCTTCACGGGCAGCGTGCGCGCGCCCGTATCGAGGCCACGGTCCGGAAAGGCCGGGGTCGACACCCCCAGCACCGAGTGGCCCGCTGCCCGGGCCCGCTCGACACGATGCGCGAGCTCGAGCGTCGGCGACCGCAGGGATAGGAATTCGCCGGACATCTTGCCGCCCTAGAGCAGGAACTCTTTGTAGCGCAACACGAACTGCTGTGCGCTGCGGATGTTCGCGCGGGCCAGGATCTCGGCGCGGTCGGCATCTCCCGCAATCATCGCAGCGACGATCGCCGCGTGCTCTGCAAGGCCCTGCGCGGGTCGACCCGGGAGGATTGCGATGCGTCGGATAATCATTCGTGTGCGGTCGAGCATAGTCTCCTGGAAGTCCTGCAATACCGGATTGCCCGCTAGCCCCATTGTGCGGCGTCGGAACTCGTCGATCGCCGCCAAGTACTCTTCGACGCTGCCCTGCTCCTCGACTATCTTCCTCGCGCGCTCGAAGCGGCCCTGCAGGGCCTTCCAGTCGGAGGGTTTGGAATTCAGCGTCGCGAGCCGTACGCACAGTCCTTCCAGTACCTCCCGGACCTGGTACGTATGGATCACCGCATCGATGTCGAACTTCGCCACGCGGGCGCCGAGGTTGGGGATCCGCTCGACCAGGCCGCGCTCCTCTAGAGAGGACAGTGCTTCTCGGACGTAGGCACGCGACGTCCGGAACTCCTGCGCGAGAGCCTCCTCGCGCAGCGGCGCATGCGGCGGCAGCGCATGCGTCGAGATCCGATCTCTTAGGAACCGGACTAGCTCCGCCACGCGCTCAACGCCGGTCGCGGTCGTGGTCTCCTCGCTCTTCGGGGCGATGGGTCGCGTTAGTTTCGCCATGGATCGCTCAACGGACTATCTCCAATGCTTCTGTCAGGATAACGATGCCGTGGTTGAACTCCTCGCGCGTGATCACTAGGGGCGGCAATAGGCCGAGCACCTCGCCCGCGCGGCCGCACTCGTAGGTGATCAGGCCTCCATGTAGGCACTGCCTCCGGATGCGCTGGCACGCCTTCGAATCGGGACGGCCCGAATCGTCGACGATCTCGAGCCCGAACATCGCACCGATGCCGCGCACTGAACGTACGGGTGGCCGACCCCGGAGGGGCTCCAGCGCCTTTCGGAACCAAGTCTCGACGATACGGGCCTTGGCCGGTAGGTCTTGCTCGGTCGTGAAGCGCAGCGCCGCCTCGCCCGCGGCGGCGGCCACCGGATGCAACTGGAAGGTGGAAGAGATCGCCCCGCCGGGCAGGCGCTCGAAGAAACGTTCGGAGGCGGCCACTAGCCCCGCGGGCATGCCGCCCGACATGCTCTTGGCTAGCACTAGGACATCTGGCACCACTCCTTCGTGCTCGAAGGCGAACATTCGGCCGGTGCGCCCGAACCCGGTAAACACCTCATCAAAGACCAGCGGGATGTGTAGCTCGCGGGCGCGCTCGGCCAGTGCGCTCAGAAACCCGTGCGGGGGCACAATCATGCCGCCAGTTCCCTGGATCGGCTCGACGAAGATTCCTGCCAGCTCGTGCAGGCCGTAGCTAGACGAACCGACCGCTTCCAGCATCGCCTGCTGCGGACGGCCGCAGCACGCACCCGACGCAAGTCGGCTATCGCATGACTCGCAATCAGGGTAGGGCAGCACTTGGGCGGCCGGTAGAAACGGACCGATCGCCTCGGACTTACTGCGTGCACTGGACACGGCCAGGGCGCCCGCGGTGCGGCCGTGGTACGAGCCCTGGAACGTCACGAACCGATGCCGGCCGGTGGCGTACTGGCACAACTTGATCGCGACCTCGGCGGCCTCCGTGCCGTTGGTAGCTGGGTGGATGCGCGCTAGGGACGGCGGCAGCACGCGCGCGATCGCATCGAGGAATCCGGCCTGCGACACGGTGTGGAAGTGCGGGCCGATGTGCGTGACACCGGTGTCGAGTTGCCGGCGGATCGCCTGCAGCACGGCCTCGTTTCCGTAACCCACATGCATCACCGACGAGCCCGACGCCATGTCGACATAGCGCTGCCCTTCAGTGTCGACCAGGGTCGCTCCATGTCCGCTCGCCATCACCGGCGGCCGCTCGCACACCGCGAACGTTTTGGTTCCCGGTGACAGCAGGTTGCGTAGGCGGTCGATCGAGTCGTTCACGTCTTCAACCCAAATACGACCTGACGATGCGCTCGTCGGCCGCGAGGTTCGCCGACGAGCTCTCGAACGCCACGACGCCGTTCTGGAGCACGTAGGCGCGCTGCGTCAACGCAAGACCCACCTCGACGTTCTGCTCGACGAGCAGCAGCGTAGGCGAGTACTCGTTCATGACGGCCGATATCACGTCGAAGAGCCGGTCGATCCAGACGGGGGCGAGCCCCGCCGTCGGCTCGTCCATCAGCAGCAGGCGCGGTTGCGATACCAGCGCACGGCCGAGCGCGACCAACTGCTGCTCGCCTCCGGACAGCAGCCCAGCGGGTCGGCCCAAGTACTCGCGCAGGCGGGGCAACGTGTCGAGTACCCGGTCGACGCGCTGCCTCCGCGTCGCGGGATGCGCGATAGTGGCCAGACAACCGAGCTCTAAATTCTCTCCAACCTTCTTTTGGCCGAAGAGCTTCCGATCCTGGGGAACGAACGATATCCCGAGCCGGTACCGGATATCGGCGCGCTCGCCATCGATCCGGCGCCCGTCCAACACGATTTCGCCCGAACGGACGTCCACGAGCCCCAGGATGCCTTTCAACAGAGTGCTTTTGCCCGAGCCATTTCCGCCAAGCAGGCATACCTGTTCGCCGCGTGCAAGCGCCAGCGATGCACCCTTGATGACCAGGTTGCGCCCGTAGCCGAGTACTACGTCTGACACGCATAGGAAAGGCGTCGCCAAGTCACGCATGGATCACCGGCCGGGCAAACGCCCGCCGACCGAGGTATGCCGACTGCACCTCGACATCATTGCGGATCTGATCCGGTGTGCCAGAAGCGAGCACCTTGCCCGCGCTCAGCACCGTGACTTGGTCGCTCACCTCAAGGACTAGGTTCAGGACGTGCTCGACCAAAAGGACGGTGACGCCGAGCTCGCGGTTGATCCGCAGGATCAGCGACCGAACCGTGTCGATCCGGTTTAGGCTCAGGCCTGCGACTGGCTCGTCGAGCAACAGGAGTCTCGGTTTCGCGGCATTCGCACGCGCAATCTCGACTAGCCGCATCTGGCCGCCCGACAACTCAGTGCCCTTACGCAGCGCGAAGTCCGCCATCCCGACGAACTCGAGCGCCTGCATCGCGGACGCGGCGAGTTCGGCTTCCCGCGTCCGCAGCGAACGCCGGACCGAGGCGTCCGGCCGCCGAGCCCAGCCAGCGTCCGCACCAAGCATCACGTTCTCCAGGACCGTAAGTTCGCCGACCAGCTGCAGGTTCTGGAAGGTCCGTCCCACCCCAATCGCGGCAATCCGGTGACCGGGCTGGTTCGTGGCGTCGCCGCCGAATATCTCGATCCGTCCGGAATCGGGCCGGAGGGTGCCCGAAATTAAGTTCAGCACCGTGGACTTGCCGGAACCGTTCGGCCCGATGAGCGCGTGCACGCTGCCGGCCCTCACGTCGAACGACACCGAATCCACCGCGACGACACCGCCAAAGGTCTTGCGCATCAGGCTGACGCGCAGCGCCGGCCCTTGGCCGGCCGCGGGATCCGGTCGGATTGCTTCGCCCCGCGCCGGCCTATCGGCGGATTTGGCCCATCCCATGCCGCGCAACGCGCTGCCGCCCGAGCGCGCTTCCAGCAGTCCCGGCCAGCGCGTCGACGCTAGAAGGTACAAACCCCGCGGCGCCATCAAAATGACACCGAGTAACGCTGCGCCAAGCACGATCTCGTGGAGTCCTTTGAACGCCCGCAGTGCCTCGGTGAGCCAAGTTACCAGGACTGCACTAGTGAGCGCGCCGAGGATTGAGCCGAGCCCGCCAAGTACGACCATCATAAACTGCACAATTACCTGTAACAGGTTGAACGACTCGGGATCGACGAGGCCGAGCACGGCGGCAAGCATCGCGCCCGCGACACCGGAGATCGCACCGCTTGCCATGAACACTTTCAGCTTCTGGGCGACCACGTCGATGCCAAGCGTGGGCGCGATGAGCTCCTGTTCCGAGATGCACAGCGAGCGACGCCCGAACGGCGAACCGACGAGGCGACTCGTCCACGAGACCGTACAAACCACGGCCAGCAGGGTGAGCAGGTACGTACCGTGCGCGGACTCCAGCCCGACCGCCGAGAAGTCCGGCTTGGGCACTGCCAGCCCGCTCGCGCCGGCAGTGATCTCGCCGCCGTGGAGGAACAACCAGTGCGCAAATACACCGAAGGTCAGCGTCGCGATAGCGAGAAAGAATCCCTTGAGGCGCAGCGCCGGCAGGGCAACCAAGCCGTTGACCGCCGCGCCGACGGTAGCGGCCGCCGCCACCGCAATCGGATATGGCAAGGCGAAGCGCGTCACTAGGATCGCCGCGGTGTAGGCACCGAAGCCGAAGACGGCTGCATTGGCGAGCGATAGTTGTCCGAGATACCCCATTACTAGGTTCAGGCTAACTGCCAGCATCGCGTTGATAAGCAGCACGGTCAGTACGTGCAACTGGTAGTCGTTCGCGGCCAACGGCGCCAGTGCGAATATCAGGGCAGCGATGGCCAGTGCGATCTCGACCGTGCGAGGCTGGGACCCCGCCTTCGAATCAGAGCCGAGCAACTCGGGCGCTCCCGAATAGGCCCTGCGGCCTAAGGACCAGAATGAGCAGGATCACCGCGAAGCCGACGACCTCTTGGTACTTGGAGCCACCGTAGAAGCCGAGGCCGATCTCGAGCAGGCCGAGGATAAGACCACCCAGGACGACGCCGCCGAGGTGGTCGAAGCCACCCAGCACTGCCGCTGCGAACGCCTTGATCAGGATCGACAAGCCCATGTCCGGGTAGATCATCGTGATGGGGGCAAGCAGGACGCCGGCAACGCCGCCGAGGAACGCACCGGCGCCCCAGATCCACATGAATACGCGGTCGACATCGATCCCGACGATGCGCGCGGCCTCCGGATCTTCCGCCACGGCTTGCATCAGCCGCCCGGCCCGGGTGTACGCGAAAAACGCGCCGAACGCCAGGAGAGCGACCATGGCGCTCGCGAGCACCACGAGCTGCTGCGCGGGCACGGGGAAGCCGGCTATTGTCAGCATGCCAGCCTCGATCGCGGGCGGGTACGATAGGAAGTCGCCCTGGCCGCCGTATCCTGCACGCAGTACTCCGATGACCATGAACGCGCAAGCAATCGATGCCGCTTTAAAGACCAAGGCGCTGCGGTTCCTTATGAGCGGGCGATAGGCGACCCGCTCGATGAGCACGCCGGCAACCAACGTGGCGACGGTCGCGCCGACCATAGCCACGGCATAGGGCAGCCCGAGCTTCAGCAGTGAATAGCCGAGGAACGCTGCGAGCGTGAACAGCGCGCCGTGCGCGAAGTTGACGACGCCGCTGCCTTTGAACACCACGACGAGGCCGAGCGCGACGAGTGCGTAGATCGCACCGAGCGCTAGTCCGTTTAGAAGCAGGCTGAACTGCAACATTCGGTCGCTAGCGCCGTGCGCGTTAGCTTACTGGAAACGGGCCCCGACCGGGACGATCTTTCCGCCGACAAGCCGCACAAATAGCCCGTTCTTATTGCCATCCCGGTCGTTGGCCGCGAAGTTCAGCTTACCCGGGAACACCGATGTTTCGAAGTCGCGCAGGCGCTCCAGCGCCGCGATGAACCCTCCGCGGGTAGGATTCGGGCCCGCGCGCCTGAGCGCCTCGACGATGACCTCGGCGCTCGCGATGCCCCACATCGCGTACTGGGTAAACTCGTTCGAGGGAAAGTAACGCTTAAAGCGGTTGCGCATATCTGCGGCGGCCGAGTCCGAAGGCGCGAATTTGGTGAGCGAGATCGTGTAAAAGTTATCGAGCGCGCCCTTCAGTCCGAGTTTCTGCTCCAGGTCCAGCAGATCGCTAACCGACGAATGTCCGATCATCGGCATCTTCGTCAGGCCGTACTGATGGGCGGAGCGCAGGAACGTCACGGTCGGCTTTGGGAAGAGCAGCGTCACGATGACGTCGGGCTTAGCCTGGGTCAGCTTGAGCGCCTGCGCGGTCCCGTCCGGCGTGTCGACCGTCATCTCCTCGTCAGCGACGATACGCAGCCCGAGCTTCTTGGCTTCGGCCATGAAGCCTTCGTACTTGGCCACACCCCAAGCGTCGCGCTGCGACACAATCGCGATGCGCTTGGCCGTCGGAATCGTGCTCACGAACCGTGCCTGGATCGCGCCCTCCTCCGACGCTCGCATCACAACGCGGAAGATCGGCTTGGCGGTCGGCACCGTGATCTTGTCGTTCGTAGCCGAGAAAACGATGAAGGGGACGCCAGTCTCCTCGATGTACGGCCGCTGGGCGAGCGCTGCGTTACTACAGCCACCACCGTTGATCAGGAACACCTTATGGTCGCTCACTAGTTTTTTGACCGCCGATAGCGCCTGCTGCGGACTGCATTGGTCGTCTTCGCGAATGGTCTTGATCTTGCGCCCGTGGATGCCACCGCGCTCGTTGACTTGGTTGAAGACCATGTCCGAGCCGTCCATAACCAGCGCGCCGAACGTGAAGTTAGGGCCGGTCAGCGGCCCTAGCTGGCCGATGACAATCGTGTCCGACGTAATGCCGGGGGGCGGCACCGACGTCTGCGCGTGCGCCGCTGAATGAATACCCGGAGAAAGCCACGCCGTCGCGACCGCGATCGCGAAGAATAGTCCACGTTTCATGCAAATCCTCCTTTGGCGAGCCGATCGACCGCACCGTGCCGATCGGTTGTACCACCGTACTGCAATGTCGTCTAGGTTGTCAACAATCTAGTAGACTAAAATCTTCATTCGACAAAACGGAGGCATGCAAATGGCGACACATACGTTGCTCAAGCTGCGCAACGCACGGCGCGTCGTTTCGCTCCTTGGCGCAGTGCAGCGGGGCATGAACATACTGATTGTGTACGACCTGTACACGACGCACAACGTCGAGCCGCTGCTGCTAGCCACGAACGAGGCGGGCGCATCCACGACGCTGATGCAGATCACCGAGCCGGGCAACCACGGTGGTCAGCTACCCCGGACCGTCGCCGCGGCCATGTCGGTCGCCGACCTAGTTATCGGCGCTACGCGCTACAACATCACGCACACATCCGCTCGAATCGAGGCGCAGAAAAAGGGCGTAAAGGTTATTGCGCTGCCCGAGTCCGACAGCGACGACTTCTTCCTGGCCAAAGGCTGGGATTGTGACTTTACGGCCGTGCGCCCGCAGATCGAGGCGCTTGCGCTGGCCTTGACCGAGGCCGACACCGCGCGTGTCCGCTCGAAGCTCGGCACCGATCTAACGTGCTCAATCGCCGGCCGCAAGGGCCGCGCGCTTACGGGATTCGCCAACACGCATGACGTGTCGGCCGGCTACTGCCTCGAGGCGAGCCTAGCGCCGGTGGAAGGGACGGCCAATGGCAGGATCATCGTAAACGCGAGCATCCCGGGCGTCTCGCTGATCGAGACTGAGCCGGTGGTCATCACCATCGAGAACGGCATGGCGACGCGCATTGAGGGCGGGCGCGAGGCCGACGCGTTCCGCACGCTGCTTGCAGGCTTCAACGACCCGCTCGTCTATAACCTCGGCGAACTAGGGGTCGGCATGAACCCCGTGTGCTCGCTTGACGGCACGATGCTATCGGACGAGAGTGTGTACGGAGCGATCCAGCTCGCGCTCGGCACGAGCCTTTACATTGGCGGCACCGTGAAGGCCGCCGCACACTACGACACGATTGTGACTGACGCCGTCCTAGAGCTCGACGGCCGTCCGGTATTGGATGGGACTCGCCTGCTGATCCACTACTGAAGCCGGCGACTTGCAACACGGTGAGCTATGAGTTTCAAGAACTGCTGACCCGGGACCAACCGACGAGCGCCGATGTCGCCGAAGCGATTGATTTACGTATGGTCCCGTTTTAGTACTCATTACACTGCCTACGCTCGTCGTCGATTCGCAGGCCAGCTGCCGTCTTGATCGCCCCCCGCCGCCCTAAAGGGGCTTTGGGTACCTGAGTCACAGACGCGGCGCGGAGCAGCCGCCTAGGCTCGCCGGGTCATCAATCCTTGGAGACCCGAATGAAGACGAATGCGGGGGGCGTCGACCGGACCGTGCGCATCGTCCTCGGTTTAGTGCTGCTCTCGTGGCTTTTCGTCGGCGAGGTCGACCTGCGCTGGGTAGGCGCCATCGGCATCGTTCCGCTCGCCACCGGCCTGATGGGCTTTTGCCCGCTCTACAGGCTGCTCGGCCTCAACACCTGCCCGCTGCCGCGCGACAACGCCTAGCAAGACAGTTCCGAATCAGCCGCGCGACTGGGTGGCGAGCGCCTTGGGATCGAGCACGGTCACGCGCTCGCGCTCGAGGCGCACCCAGCCGCGCTCCTCGAAGCCGCGCAGCAGCCGGCTCACGATCTCGCGCACGCTGCCGAGCTCGTCGGCGAGCGCCTGGTGCGTTGCCTGCACGACCGGCCCGCGGCGGATGAGAAGCTGCGCGAGCCGCGCGTCGAGCCGCTGGAACGCCACCGCCTCGACCAGCTCCATCACCTCGGCGAGCCGCTCGCCGTACATGCTGAAGACGAAGTGGCGAAACGGCTCGGACTCGAGCAGCAGCTCGTGAAACAGCCCTCCGGGGATGTGCAGCAGCACGATGTCGGTCTCGGCCATTCCTTTTGCGGAGTAGTCCGAGTGCCCGAGGAGGCAGCCGCCGGAAAGGATGCAGCCCTGGCCGGGCTCGACGCGGTAGAGCAGGATCTCGCGCCCGCTCGGCGCGGCCTTTGTCACGCGCACGCTTCCCTCGAGCAGCAGCGGGAATCCGCGACAGGGCTGGTTGGCGTCGAAGAGCACGGCACCCGCCGGCGCGCGCACGAGCTGCGCCTGCGCGAGCAGCGCCTCGAGGCGCGCCGCGGGCAGCTCGGCGAACACGGGGAAGCGCTGGAGAAGGTCGTCGCGAATCACAGCTCGACCACCTGATGCGGCGCCGGAACCGCCGCCTGCCAGCCCGGGCGCTCGGTGATCGCGTCGCGCAGCGAGTTCGCGGCGAGCGGCTCGCCGTGCACCACCCAGGTGCTGCGCGGCGGCCTGCGGAAGTGCCCGAGCCAGCCGAGCAGCGCCGCGCGGTCCGCGTGCGCCGAGAGCCCGCCGATGGTGAACACCCTCGCCTTCACCGGGTACTCCTCGCCGAACAGGCGCACGCTCTCGGCGCCGTCGACGATCCTGCGCCCGAGCGTGCCCGCGGCCTGGAAGCCGACGAAGACGATGGCGCACTCGGGGCGCGAGATGTTGTGGCGCAAGTGGTGCTTGATGCGCCCGCCCTCGCACATGCCGCTCGCAGAGACGATGACCGCGCCGGCGCGCACCGAGTTGATCTTCATGGAGTCGGCGAGGTCCTCGGTGAACCGGATTCTCGGGCCGCCTTCGGCCCGCGGGCGCCAGTCCGAGTACTTGGCGGTGATCTTCGTCGCCTCGAGCGCCATCGGCGAGTCGACGTAGAGGTCGTGCTGCGGCACGCGGCCTTCGCGGCACAGCTCGCTGATAAGGTAGAGCACCTCCTGCGTGCGGCCGACCGCGAACGCAGGGATGATGACGTTGCCCTTGCGGCTGCGCAGCGTGTCGTTGAGTGCGTACGCGAGCTCGTCGATCGTCTGCGCCAGCGTCTTGTGCTCGCGGTTGCCGTAGGTCGACTCCACGAGCAGCACGTCGGCGGCGTCGATCGGCGTCGGGTCGTTGACGATAGGGCGCTCGGGCTGGCCGAGGTCGCCGGAGAACACGAGCTTGCGGCCTTTGAGAAAGACTTCGATGCTCGACGAGCCGAGGATGTGCCCGGCGTCGCGGAAGCGCGCGCGCACCGACGCGTGCGGGCGCACGTCGGCGTCGTACGCCACGGTGATGAAGTGCTCGAGGCTCGCGCGCGCCTGCGCCTGCGTGTAGAGCGGCGCGCCGCCCTCCCACTCCGCCTCCTTCTCCTGCAGGTAGCCGCTGTCGGGGAGCATGACCCCGGCGAGGTCGCGCGTCGCGTCGGTGGCGTAGACCGCGCCGCGGAATCCCTGCGCGACGAGGCGCGGAATCAGGCCCGAATGGTCGATGTGCGCGTGGGTGAGCAGGACGAACGCGATGCCGCGCGGGTCGAAGGCGAAGGCGCGGTTCTTCGCGTCGGCGGCCTCGCCTCCCTGGAACATGCCGCAGTCGACGAGGAAGCGCACCTCCCCGGTGTCGACCTCGAAGCACGAGCCGGTGACCTCGCCGGCGGCGCCGTGGAAGGTCAGGCGCATCGGCTAGGGGAAACGATAGAAGTCCCGGTTGAGGTAGGCCACGAGGTCTTCGACTTCGGTCTTGGTCAGCCTGGGATTGTAGTAGTCGCTCCAGCGCACGACTTCGCGCCTCAGCGCCGCGAGCGAGCTCAGCTTGCGTGCGGGCGGCACATAGACTTCGGTGCCGTGGCATTGCAGGCAGGATTGATGCAGCCTCTCCCCCTTCGCCGGGTCTCCCGCCGGCCACGCGGCGAGCGGCCACAGCAGGATCACGACGGCGGCCGCGCGCGTCACTGGCGAACGACCCCGGAGGGCTCGACGAGCTCCACGCCGCGCTCTCGCGCCCGCTCCCGGAGGCGGCGGCGGTGCTCGACCCGCAGCTTGGTCTGCTCCTGCGTGCTTCTTGCCGCGGCCATGCCCTTCCGGTACGCCTCGCGCTCGCGCGCGCTCATCAATTGCGCGCCGTAGATCAGCTCCCGCGCGGCGGCACGCGGGATGCCGAAGCGGTAATGTGAAAGGTTGAGATACTCGACGATATCCTGGAGCTCGTCGGGCGTGAAATTGCGCTTGGTCTGCGGCGCCCACTTGGCGACCGCCGCGCGAAGGTCGTCCAGACCCTTGATGTCCGACCTCAGCCGGTCGTGCACCCGCTCGTAATGGCAGCCGCCGCAGTGCGTCTCGTACAGCATGCGTCCGCGCTCGGCATCCTGCGCGGCGGAGGGCAGCGCGAGGAGAAACAGCGTCAAGGCGCTAGCAAGCCGCATCCGGGTCCTCGCGCTTGGGGCAGCCCGCCGGGCGCTCGACCGGCGCGAGCGGGCAGCGGTTCACTTCCTCCCTGCGCTGCTGCAGGAAGCAGGTGAACGCGCTCGAGCCCGCGCCGAGCGCCCAGAAGAAGAAAAAGCCGAAGCTGTAGGCGGCTTTCCGGGAGAGCTCGAGGTCCGCCGGATCGATGGCGGTGAACACGAGCACCGTCGCGATGCCGCCGACCACGAATGACGGCCAGAGTATCCAGATCGCTTTCTTCATAGCGACTCCTTCACGATGCGCCAGGTCGCGCGCGGGTCCTCGATGGCGATGCGCCAGCGCCCCGCGGGCAGCGGCGGCAGCTCGGCCTCGTACGCGCCGGCGCCGGCCGGCGCGAGCCGCAGGCGCTGGTCGTATCCCGAGCGGGTGGCGTGCGCGAGGTGAGCGAACAGCGCCTCGGGCCTCGCACCGGTCAATGTCACGCGCAACTGGCCTTCATGGACGACGATGGTCGCGGAAATTCCGTTGGCGCGCGCCGCTTCTTCGCGCGCGAGCACCTTGTTGATCGCGAGGCCCTGCTTGTAGTAGTCCTCGGCGACGAGCCCGTCGGAGGAAACGACCGCCATCCAGGTAGTGATCGCGCCGGCGACGATCACCGCGGCGGGCCCGGACATGAGGATCCACGGCCAGCGGTTGCGATACCACGGGCCGGTACTCATGCGTGGCTCCACGACGTTTTTCTCTGGAAGAGGAGCCAGGCGCCGGCGGCGCCCGCGGCGAGCAAGCCGATGTCTTCGTAAAGGCCGAAAAGGAACACCGCCTGGACGCCGACCAGCACCCAGGCGAGCGGCACGATGAACACCGAGCGCGGGTAAGGCGGCCGCATTAGCGTCAGCAGGCCGAGCGTGAAAAGGGTCGTGGGACAAGGCAGGCCGAACGTGGGCATCGCAGGATAACGATGGCCGAGCAGCCAGGCGAGCGCCGGGTAGAAGACGAGGCCGTACGCGACGAGCAGCAATCCGGCCGCCGAGCGGGTGTCGAGCGCCCATGCGAACTGGAGCTTGCCGCGCACGACGCCGTGCCACGCGAAGAGCGCCGCGGCCAGCAGAAACGCCGCGCCGAAGAGCGTGGCCGCCGGATTCACTTCGCGGAAATAGACCAGGTGATACACGACCGCCATCCATGCCCACAGCAGCGCGAGCAGCGCGGAAGCCGCGCGCCCGGCATGGCGCTGGCGCGCGAGCACCAGGGCGAGCGCGGAGAGCGCGGCCGCATAGAGAAGGAACTGCGCCGGCCACACCGCGTCGTTGTATCGGGTGAACACCTCGAAGAACTGCTCTCGGCTGAAGGGCAGCGCCATCGTCAGCGCACCATGAAGACCGAGCGCTCGGTCGCCGAAATCCTGTCGGCGCCGATCGCCTCGACGCGGAACTCGATCGGGTGGTTGCCGCGCGCGGCGGCGTCGGGCGGCACGCGCACCTTAACGGGCACCATGCGGCTCGAGGCGGCCGCCAGGCCGGCGGTGGACTCGCCCCATACGCGGATCCCGGGCAGGCCCGACACCGAGATCTCGAACGCGCGCGCCTGCTCGGTGACGTTCATGATCTGAAGCTTGTAGACGTTCTCGATCTCGCCGCCCTCGACTTCACGCGCCAGCGCCGCGCGGTCGCGGATCACGTCCACCTTGAGCGGCACGCGAAGGTAAAGGCTCGCCGTCGCCGCCGCCGTGATCGCGAGCAGGATCGCCGAATACACCAGCACGCGCGGGCGCAGCACGCGCGTCTTCTTGCCTTCCATCGCGTGGGTGGTCGAGTAGCGGATGAGGCCGCGCGGCCGCGCGAGCTTGTCCATGACCTGGTCGCAGCCGTCGATGCACGCGGCGCAGCCGATGCACTCGTATTGCAGGCCGTCGCGGATGTCGATTCCGGTCGGGCAGGCCTGCACGCAGACGCCGCAATCGACGCAATCCCCGTAGGGAGAGGAAGCCAAAGTGTGTTTGTGGCTGTGGCCCCGAGGTTCCCCTCGATTTCGATCATAGGTGATGATCAGCGTGTCCTTGTCGAACATCGCGCTCTGGAAGCGCGCGTACGGGCACATGTACTTGCACACCTGCTCGCGCATCCAGCCGGCGTTGCCGTAGGTGGCGAAGCCGTAGAACAGCACCCAGAACCCTTCCCAGGGGCCGAACGAGAAGCTCAGCGCCTCGCTCCACAGCTCCTTGATCGGCGTGAAGTAGCCGACGAAGGTGAAGCCGGTCCACAGCGAGAGCGCGATCCACACGCCGTGCTTTGCGATTTTCAGCCCGAGCTTCCTGCCGCCGAGCTTTCCCTTGTCCAGCCTCATGCGCGCGTTGCGGTCGCCCTCGATGGCGCGCTCGATCCACATGAAGATCTCGGTGTAGACGGTCTGCGGGCAGGCGAAGCCGCACCACAGCCGCCCCGCCACCGCGGTGAAGAGGAACAGCGACAGCGCCGAGATGATCAGCAGGACCGCGAGGTAAACGATGTCCTGCGGCCAGAAGACCAGGCCGAAGATGAAGAACTTGCGGTGCACGATGTCGAACAGCACCGCCTGGCGGTCGTTCCAGGTGAGCCACGGCCCGCCGTAGAAGACGAGCTGCGTGATCCAGACGAGCGCCCAGCGCCAGCCGGCGAACCAGCCGTGCACCGCGCGCGGGTAGATCTTGCGCCGAACCTCGTAGAGCGAAAGCTCTGCGAGGTTCATGTCTTGCTTCATTTTTGCTGCGAAAGCGACAGCACGTAGGCCGTCAGCAGGTGGATCTTGGCCTCGGTGAGCAGGTCTTTGTGGGCCGGCATCTGGCCGCTGCGGCCGCGCGTGATGGTCTCGATGACGACCGGCTCGGCCGAGCCGTAGAGCCAGGTGCGGTCGGTGAGGTTCGGCGCACCCATCGCGGGATTGCCCTTGCCCTCGGCGCCGTGGCAGGCCATGCAGTTCGCCTTGAACAAGCCCTCGCCGCGCGCCTTGCGGATCGAATCGTGGCTCAGACCGGAGAGCGAGCGCACGTAATGCGCGGTGTCCTTCACGCCCTGCTCGCCCAGTGCCCCGAAGGAAGGCATCGTGGCGGTGCGGCCGCCGGTGATGGTGTCCTTGATCGTCTTCGCCTCGCCGCCCCACTGCCAGTCGCGGTCGGCGAGGTTGGGAAAGCCGCGCGATCCGGCGCCGTCGGAGGCGTGGCATTGCGCGCAGGTGTTGAGGAAGAGCTTCTGGCCGACCGCGAGCGCCTCGGGGTTCTTCACGAGCACATCGACTTCCGTGGCGGCAAACTTGTCGTAGAGCGGCCCGTAGCGCTTTGCAGCGAGCTGCTGCTCGTCATCGAGCTGGCTGATCTGCGACCAGCCGAGCGTACCGCTCCAGCTGCCCAGCCCCGGATACAGCACCAGGTAGCCGAGCGAGAACACGATCGTGATGTAGAACATCCACGACCACCAGCGCGGCAGCGGATTGTTGTACTCGGCAAGGTCCTCGTCCCACGTGTGGCCGGTCGTGTCGGCGGGGCCGGGCTTCCTGCGAATGCTCTGCGACTTGAGGAAGAGCGCGCACGCGACGATCGACACGATCGTCACCACGGCGATGAACACGTCCCAGAAGCCGGAGGTGAACTGGCTCATTGGCGTACCTTTGCCCCCCTGTTAAGGGGGGCGCGAGTGAAACGAGCGGGGGGTTGGTTTTCGGAAAAACTCGCCCGCCGCTCTGAAAAGCAACCCCCCCGCTCGCGAAAATCCCGCTCGCTTCCCCCCTTGTATGGGGGGCAAACACGGCGGTTCATGCGTCGCCCTCCTTTTCGAGGATGCTCATCGCCTGCACCTCCAGCTTGCGCTTGCGGGAAGGCAGGTAAGCCCACCAGACGATGCCGAGGAACGCGGCGAGGCAGAACAGCGTCACCAGCGTGCGGATGAGGTTGATGTCCATTAGTTGGATCTCTTCACTGCGGTTCCGAGTCCCTGCAGATAGGCGATCAGCGCCTCGAGCTCGGTCTTTCCCTGCAGCTCGGCAGGGGCCTTCTTCAGCTCCTCGTCGGAGTACGGCACGCCGAGGCGGCGCAACGCGACCAGCTTGGCCTCGATGTCGGCGGCGTTCGCGGGCGTTTTCGCAAGCCACGGGTAGCCCGGCATGTTCGACTCGGGCACGACGTCGCGCGGGTTCATGAGGTGCACGCGGTGCCATTCGTCCGAATAGCGCCCGCCGACGCGGTGCAGGTCCGGACCGGTGCGCTTCGAGCCCCATTGGAACGGCCGGTCGTAGACGAACTCGCCGGCCACCGAGTAGGGGCCGTAGCGCTCGACCTCCGCGCGGAAGGGCCGCACCATCTGCGAATGGCAGTTGTAGCAGCCTTCGCGGATGTAGATGTCGCGCCCGGTGAGCTGCAAGGGGCTGTAGGGCTTCAAGCCGGCGACCGGCTCGGTCACCGATTTCTGGAACGAGAGCGGCACGATCTCGACCAGGCCGCCGACCGCGATCACCAGGATGATGAGAATGATGAGCAGCGCCTGGTTGCGCTCGATGAGGTCGTGGGTGAGCTTCATGCGTGCGCCGGCGCCGCCGCCGGTTCCGGGATGCGCGCCTCTTCGGGCGTCGAGTTTGCCATTGTCTTGAACACGTTCCAGGCCATGATCACCATGCCGGTGAGGAAGAGCAGGCCGCCGAGCAGGCGGATGGCGTAGAACGGATACGTCGCCTTCACGCTCTCGACGAAGGTGTAGGTGAGCGTGCCGTCCTCGCTGACCGCGCGCCACATGAGGCCCTGCATCACGCCGGCGATCCACATGGCGGCGATGTACAGCACGATCCCTATGGTGGCGATCCAGAAATGCAGGTTGATGGCGGGCACGCTGTACATCGCGGTGCGGCCCGCCAGGCGCGGCACCAGGTAGTACAGCGATCCCATGGTGATGAGCCCCACCCAGCCCAAGGCGCCGCTATGCACGTGGCCGATGGTCCAGTCGGTGTAGTGCGAGAGCGCGTTCACCGTCTTGATCGACATCATCGGGCCCTCGAAGGTGGACATGCCGTAGAACGACAGCGAGACGATGAGGAACTTGAGGATCGGGTCGTCGCGCAGCTTGTGCCACGCGCCCGAGAGCGTCATGATCCCGTTGATCATTCCGCCCCAGGACGGCGCGAGCAGGATGAGCGAGAACACCATGCCGATCGACTGCGTCCAGTCGGGCAGCGCGGTGTAGTGCAGGTGGTGCGGGCCGGCCCACATGTAGGTGAAGATCAGCGCCCAGAAGTGCACCACCGAG
>Ga0156283_1042_pt3 | contig 113376 bp, 112 predicted proteins | sample RifCSPlowO2_12_FD_107932 | JGI IMG/M metagenome (GOLD analysis project Ga0156283, IMG submission 107932) | Betaproteobacteria bacterium RIFCSPLOWO2_12_FULL_65_14 | reverse complement strand
CCGGCGAGCACGGCGACGGCCATGCGCGCGCCGAGTTCCTGCCGTTGATGTTCGGCACCGAGCTGATGCAGGCCTTCCGCGAGTTCAAGGCGCTGTGGGATCCGCAGAACCGCATGAACCCCGGCAAGATGGTCGACGCCTACCGGGTCGACGAGCACCTGCGCCTGGGCCCAGCGTACAAGCCGGTTACGCTGCAGACGAAATTCTCTTTTGAAACCCCGGTGGGCAACGGCTTCGCGCGCGCCGTGGGCCACTGTGTCGGCATGGGGAAGTGCCGCGCTTCGAAGGGCGGGACGATGTGCCCCAGCTATCGAGGCACGCGCGAGGAGCGCTACTCGACGCGCGGCCGCGCGCGGCTTCTCGGCGAGATGCTGCGCGGCGAGCTCATCACCGGGGGCTGGGCAAGCGAAGAGGTGAAGGACGCGCTCGACTGGTGCCTGGGGTGCAAGGGCTGCCGCAGCGACTGCCCCACGCACACCGACATGGCGGCGTACAAGGCCGAGTTCATGTCGCACTACTACGAGCGCCGGCGCAGGCCGCGCCAGGCACTCTCGATGGGCCGCATCGGCGAATGGGCGCCCATCGCTTCGCGTTTTCCGGGATTGGCGAACTTGTTTTCGAAAAGCCTGAAACGCATCGCCGGCGTGGCGCGCGAGCGCAACCTGCCGAAATTCGCGGCCGAGAGCTTCCGCTCGACGTTCAAGGCGAGCGGCACGGGCCAGGCAGTCGTGCTGTTCGACGATACGTTCAACAATTACTTTCGTCCCGAAACCGCGGCTGCCGCCGAGCGCGTGCTCGCGGCCGCGGGCTGCGCGGTCGCGCTGCCGGAACAGCACGTGTGCTGCGGCCGCCCCTACTACGATTTCGGCATGCTGGACCGCGCGCGGGCCACGCTCGAGCGCACGCTGCAGGTCCTCGGGCCGCAGCTCGAGCGCGGCCTGCCGGTCGTGGTGCTCGAGCCGGGCTGCCTTTCCGTGTTTCGCGACGAGCTAGGGGAGCTTTTCCCGCGGGATGCGCGCGCCGCGCGTTTGGCATCGCTCGCCACGAGCTTGGGAGAATTTCTCCTTCAAAAAAACTGGCAAGTCGAGATCGGCGGCCAGGTGCTGATGCATGGCCACTGCCATCAGAAGGCGCTGTGGGGAACCGCGGCGGACGCCGAGCTTCTCCAGCGCGCGGGCTGCGAAGTGCTCGCGCCGGACACCGGCTGCTGCGGCATGGCCGGCTCGTTCGGCTACCGGCCGCAGTTCTACGACACTTCGAAGCGCATCGCGGAGCTTGCGCTGCTGCCGGCGCTCGAGGCCGCGCCGCAGGCCGCGGTGCTTGCCAGCGGGTTTTCCTGCCGCGAGCAGATCGAGTCGCTCGGCGCCCGGCCTACGCTGCACCTCGCCGAGCTTCTCGCGCGGGCGCTGCCTGCATGAGCGTTGAGCTGGCCGCGCTGCGCAGTGGCGCGCTTTGGGTGATGGCATTGCTGCTCGGACAAGTCTCCACGCGCGTGCTCGCTTCCGACGAAGAGCTCTTCCGCGCAATCGACGAGGGCAAGGAGCTCGTGGCCGAAGGGCTGGTGGTGCGCGGCCGCGCCAACATCGTCCGGCTGCTTCTCCGGCACACCGCGGATCCCGACTTGAGGAACCGCAGCGGACAGAGCCCGGCCGACTACGCGCGCAGCCGCGGCTACCGGCCTATCGTCCGGCTGCTAGAAGGCGCCGATTAGCCGCTCGTAAGAGCGCAGGCGCGAGGCGTAGTCGCCGGTGATGGTCAGCACCATCACCTCGTCGGCGCCATAGCGCGCCGCCATGGCCTCGATCTCGCGCCGGCAGCGCTCGGGCCCGCCGATTACCGCGCGCGCCCTTTGCGCGATCACGTATTGCCGTTCCTCCGCCGTATAGCTGTGGCGCACCGCCTCCTCCAGCGTCGGCATCGGGGAATCGACGCCGAGCGCCATGTGTACGCGGCGCAGGTCGATCGCGGCGGCAAGCCGCTCGGCGTCCTCGTCGCTCTCGCCGCAAATGGCGAAGGTGCACACCATGGTTCGCGCAACCGGCTCGCGCTGCGACGGCCGGTAGTTCGCCCTGTAAAACGCCGTCACCTGCTCGCCGCCGCGCGGATTGATGAAGTGCGCGAAGGAAAAAGGCAGCCCCAGCTGCGCGGCAAGCGCGCCGCTGTAGTCCGACGAGCCGAGCAGCCATACTTCCGGCGCCGTCGGTACTTCGGGCTGTACGCGCACGCGCTTGAATGGATGCTCCTCGGGCAGCGTGCCGTCGAGGTGCGCGACCAGCTCCCATACCTGCTGCGGGAAACGCTCGGCGTCCGGGATGCGACCGCCGCCGACCGCCTGCGCGGTGCGCGCGTCTCCACCCGGCGCCCGTCCGATGCCCAGATCGACGCGGCCGGGGTAAAGCGCTTCGAGCATGCGGAAGCTCTCGGCGGTGCGAAAAGCGCTGTAGTAAGGCAGCAGGACGCCGCCCGTCCCAACCCGGATGCGCGTGGTCTCGGCGCCCAGCCTGGCGAGGAGCACTTCAGGGCAGGGATCGGCAAGGGCGGCGATCGCGTGGTGCTCGGCGAGCCAGTACCGGTGATAGCCGAGCTGGTCCGCGCGCCGCGCGAGAGCCAAGGTCTCCTCGATGGCGCGAGCTGCGAAATGCCCGCTGATCACCGGCGACTGGTCAAGAACGGAAAGACGCAATCAGGTCATTTCTGTCGCCTCGGAGCGACATGAAAAAAGTGTGCTCATCCAAGGGGCTTCGTAAGAATGTGCAAAGCGTCGTCGCCGACGCCCGACGATTCGGCCCTTCGCACGGGCGTGCATTTTGTCACACGAAATGCCCAACGTGCTGATCGGACTATCTAATCCAGAGCTGGCACGCGCGTTGCGGGAGAAGGTCGGGAAATAAGGAAGAAACCATGGCACGCGTGAATGTTCACCCAGCGATTACCGCAGTAACGCTCGTATTGCTCGCGCTCGCCTTTGTCGGTGCCTTGACCGCTACCGGAGTCCTCTCATGAACATAAACGAAGCGCGCATCAAGCAGGAGGTGTTCGCGGCGGCCCAGATGCTCGTGGGATTTCTCATCGTAGCCCTCGTGCTCATGGGAATCGGCGGCACGATCTACAAGGTCATCTCGCCTGAAGGGTGGCTCGCACAGGCGTTCGGCCGCAGCGTATCGGCGGGCGTCGTCGCGCTGGGCTCGTTGATCATGATCGTTGCGCTCGCCTGGTTCTCGCGCGGCTGGAACTCGCCGCTGCAACGCAATCGCTATCCGGAGCTGCTCGTCTACGGCTTCGCCACCGCCGGGCTGCTCTACGTCGCTCAACTCTGGATGATCGGTACTTTCTGACTTCCTGAAAACAAGCGGCCGATCGAATAGATCGCCTTCTCCCCTGGGCCCGTGCTTCTCCCCCCTACAAGCCGGGCCCTTTTTTTTACAGCGGCGGGGCGAGCTTGGCCGGCGAAATCAGCACGCCGAACTGCTCGCACCACACCACCACGCTGCCATAGCGGGCCACCTCGACGCCGGCCGGCACCGGGTAGTTCTGGCTGCCCTTGAAAGCCTTCAGGCGGCCGAGATCGACATACATCGTCTGCGCCACCTTGGTCGACGGCACGACGTTCGGTTCGGGCACCAGGTAGACGTGATATTTCGGGCCCGGCCCGACCTCGAAATCGGGCTCGAGATGCAATAGGCCTTCGTAGACCGTCACGCCGCCCTTGCCGTAGTGAATGGGGTCCGAAGGATTGGCGTGGACGAACTTGCCGCGCGCCAGGACCTTGCGCGCCGCAGCCGCGTCCACCTGCTCGGTCGCCACGATGTCGGCGAGGAAGATGTACGGGTACCAGCGCTTCGGGCAGGGACGGGTCGCGCTCGGTGGTTCCGATGTACACGAGCTCATCGTCGTCCCATAGGCCGAACACGCCCTGCGTCCGCGGCGTGGCGCGAATCGCATCGGCATCGAGCTTCCACTTGAGGCGGGTGACGAACATGGCCTCGTCCACCACAGGCCAAGCAATCGATATGCCTATACGGCGATCGGCGCCCGGATGGCAGGGTGCGGGTCGTAGGCCTCGAGCGTGAAGTCCTCGAAGCGGAAATCGAGCAGCTCGTGCACTTGCGGATTCAAGCGCATGCGCGGAAACGCACGCGGCGCGCGCGCGATCTGCTCGCGCGCCTGCTCCACGTGGTTGAGGTACAAGTGGGCATCCCCGAGGGTCAGAACGAACTCCCCGGGCGCGAGATCGGTGACTTGGGCCACCATCCGGGTAAGCAATGCGTAAGAAGCGATGTTGAACGGCACGCCGAGGAAGAGGTCCGCGCTGCGCTGGTACATCTGGCAGGAAAGCCTGCCCTCCGCGACGTAGAACTGGAACAGCGCATGGCAGGGCGGCAGCGCCATGCGCTCGACGTCGGCGGGGTTCCACGCGCTCACGATATGGCGGCGCGAATCCGGCTTTTTCCGCAGGCTTTCGATCACATTGGCGATCTGGTCGATCTCGCGCCCGTCGGGCGCGCGCCAATGGCGCCACTGGTAGCCGTAGACCGGCCCGAGCTCGCCCGCTTCATCGGCCCATTCGTCCCAGATGGTTACGCCGCGCTCCTGCAGCCAGCGCACGTTGGTGTCGCCGCGCAGGAACCACAGCAGCTCGTAGACGATGGACTTGAGATGCAGCTTCTTCGTCGTGAGCAGCGGGAAGCCCGGATCGAGCTCGAAGCGCAGCTGCCGGCCGAAGAGCGACAGCGTGCCCGTGCCGGTGCGGTCGCTCTTGCGCGCGCCGCGCTCCAGCACCTCGGCGAGGAGGTCGAGATAGCGCTGTTCCTCGAGGCTCATATGGCGATGCACGCAAACAGCTCGCGCGCGCTCTGAAAGCGCTCGGCGGGCTTTTTCGCGAGCAGGCGATCGAGGATCGATTGGTAGCCGGCGAGCCGCTCGGGCAGGCGCGGCACCTGGGCTTCGACGTGCATCTGGCAGAGGGCGGTGGAGGTGGCGGACTCGTAGATTTTCTGCCCGGTAAGCATCTCATAAAAGATGGCCCCGAGGCTGTAGAGGTCCGAGCGCGCGTCCACGGGAACGCCGAGGCATTGCTCGGGGCTCATGTAGCGCGGCGTGGCGATCATCTGACCGGCGAGCGTCAGCGTCGAGGTCACCGACAGGTCCTTGGCGAGCCCGAAGTCCGCCAGCACCGGCCGGCCGTCGGCGCGGAACAGGATGTTCGCCGGCTTGAGGTCGCGGTGCACGATGCCCTTGCTGTGGATGGCATCCAGCGCTTGGGCGATCTGCGCCGTGATCCGCAGCGCGTCGCGGGAGCTCATTTTTTCGAGGATGCGCCCGGCGAGCGTGCCCCCGGGCAGGAACTCCATGGCGATGTACGGATGCTCGCCCGTGAAGTCCTGGTCGTAGATGCGCACCACGAACTCGTTCTCGATCGCCGCGATGAGCTGGTACTCGCGCACCAGGCGCGCGAGGTAGACGCCGTCATGCCGCAGCCGGGGGTCGAGCATCTTCAGCGCCAGGCGCAGGCCGTCGCGCTTGCGCTCCGCGAGATAAACTTTCGCCTGCCCGCCCTGGCCGATGATGTGCACGATGGTGTAGCCGGGCACCAACGGCTCGCTCTTCCCTCCCATGCGGCTATTGTGCCACCCCCGCGTGATAGCATTTCGGACAGGGAGATAAGGATGTTGAAGTTCTTTGGCGCGGGCCGTCCCGACCATCCGATGGCCGATCCGCGCGATGCGCGCCGCATTCTCGACGAGCTGCCGACGCGCGACGACCAGGCGGTCGAGGAGCTTGCCCACTGGCACGAGTCGCTCGCGACCGTCGAGGGGTTCAGCCCCGAGCGGCGCTTTCAGCTCGCCGCCCAAATCGACGAGGCAGCGCAGCCGCGGTTGCGCAAGCTCGCACGCGAATACCTCGCGGCGACGAGGCCGTCGCGCTTCCAGGAGGCCAAGATGTGGGGTCGCCTGTACGAGTACTACCGGCAGGCGGGCGAGGCGTACGGCGGCTGCGTGGAAGCGAGCGTCAAGGGCTCGGCTCCGGCAAAGGGCGCGCTGCCGCTGCTGCTGGTGCGCGCCTTGCGCAGCCTCGCCCAGCAGATCAAGTGGCTGCAGGTGCGCTACGGGCCGATCGATCCGGCGCTCTGGGGCCGGCTCAACCGGATTTATGCGTTCGCCGAGGTGCGCGGACTTGCCGAGGCGAGCGCGCCCGTTTACCCGGCAGTGCCGGGGGAATCGACGCCGCGGCGCGAGTTCCTGAGGGCCGCCATGTTCAGCTGCAGCTCGCCCGACTGCCTGCTGCCGCCGGAAGTCGAGCTCGCCGAGCGGCTGATCGCCGAGCTCGCGCCGAATTTCCCGTTTGCCGCGGCCCCGGCGCGCGAGCTGCCGTACTGGACCGATCTTGCGCTGCCGATGGCGCCGCAGCGCGCCGCGAAGCTGCCGCCCCTGACGCCGGGGTTGCGCTGCTTCGGCCCGGGCCCGGCCGCCGGAGCGCTGCACGCGCTCATCGAGCGCATCGACGCCACCGGCGAAGTGCCCGCCGCCCTCAACCTCGGCGCGCGCCATGCGCCGCAGACGGTCCTCGATGTGATGCAGCATCTTTCGGCGGTCTGGTCACCCGGGCTGCCGGAGCGGAAATACCTGCGCCACAACGTGAAGTCGCGCCTCGCCGTGGCCCACGGCTTCGAGGGCCTGCTCGACGCGCTCGGCGGCGCCGACACGCTCGCTTTCGACAAGCGCGCCGACGAAAGCTGGGTGGTCGAGAACGTGAGCGCCGGTGGCTTCGGCGCGCTGGTGCCGCAGATGCATACCGAGTGGCTGCGCGTGGGCACGCTGCTCGCGATGCAGCCCGAAGGCGGCAGCAACTGGGTGGTCGGCGTGGTGCGCCGCGTGAACCGCATTTCGGACCAGGAGACGCGCGTGGGCATCCAGACGCTCTCGAAGGCGCCCACGGTCTCGAAGTTCGAGCTGCGCGGCGCCGGCACGCGGTACGGCGTCATCCTCGACCGGGGCGAGCAGGCGGCGATCGCGCTGCCCGCGGGGGTGTATGCCCAGGGGCTCAACCTGGAGAGCGAGCACGCCGGCCGCCAGCACGTCTACATGCCGCAGGAAGTCACCGCCCGCGGCGAGGATTACGAGATCGTCCGCTTCAGGGAGATGGTCAGAGAATCGTGACGAGGAACGCCGCGATGTCCGCGACTTCCTCCGCGCACACCGAGTGCGGCATCGGGTAGGTGCGCCATTGCACCGGGTAGCCCAGGCGCTCCAGCGCCTGCCTCGATTGCTCGGCGCGCAAAAGCGGGATCATGTCGTCGTACTGTCCGTGCGCCATGAAGATCGGAAGGTCCCGGTTCGCCGCGCTGCGCTCGGCTTCCGCGCTCGCGTGCAGCGGAAGATAGGTCGACAGCGCAAGCACCCCGGCCAGGCGCTCGGGGTAGCGCAGCGCCGTCTGCAGGACGATCGCCCCGCCCTGGGAGAACCCGGCGAGCACGATCTTCGCCGTCCCGCGGCGTTTCTCGGCGGCGATCATGTCCTCGAGCAGCTTCTGCGAGGCGCGGATGCCGGCTTCGTCTTCCGGGCCGCCGCCGAGCTGGAAGACGTCGTACCAGGCGCGCATGCGCATCCCCTGGTTGATCGTCACCGGCCGGATCGGGGCGTGCGGAAAGACGAAGCGCACCGGCGCGCGCAGCCCGAGCTCCGGCACGATCGGCTCGAAGTCGTGGCCGTCGGCGCCCAGGCCGTGCAGCCAGATGACGGCCGCCGCCTTGGGGCCGGGTCCGGTGTCGATCTCCACTGCTTCCATGCGTTTTGCCTCGCTAAACGATCCGGTTGAACCATGCCAGCGACAGGCCGCCCGCGGCGAGCGCGAGCAGCGCCGCCACGGCGCTGAAAAGCGCGCTGACCTCGCGCTCTTCCCTTTCCATGACGAAGCGGCTGGTGAGCGACTCGTAGATCTTTTTCAGCTCGTCGGCGCTCGCCGCATGAAAGTAGTCGGCGCCCGTGAGCGAGGCGATCGCCTTCAGCGTCTCCTCGTCGAACATCATGTAGATCGAGTAGCCCTCGATCATCGCCGGGCCGCCGCTCGCCGAGCCGAAGCCGACCGTGAACACGCGGATGCCGCGCTCGGCGGCCATGCGCGCCGCGTCCAGCGGGTCGGGCCCGGTGGTGCGCCGCCCGTCGGTGAGCAGCACGATCGCCGACGAGGTGTTCGATCCCGGCGCCACGGCCTGCACCGGCTTTTTCTCGGCTTTCTTCGGCGGCGGCCGGTGCATGCGCCACGATTCGCGGCTGCCCAGCACCAGCGACTCCAGGTCGATGCCTTCCTCGGGAAACAGCGTGGCGAGCGACATGATGATGCCGCTGCCGATCGCGGTGTGGCGGTCGAGCTCGAGGCGGTCCACCGCGGCGATGAGATCGTCGCGGTTCTGCGTCGGCTTCTGCACCACCGCCGCGGTCCCCGCGAAGGAGACGATGCCGATGCGCAGGTCGGTCGGTTGATCGCGCACGAACGCCTTTGCCGCGGACTGCGCCGCGGCGAGGCGATTCGGCTCCACGTCGGTCGCCCGCATGCTGATCGACACGTCGATCGCGAGGATCACCGTGCGCTGGTGCGTCGGCAGCGTCAGGACGGCATTCGGCCGCGCTATGGCGAGGATCGCGACCGCGAGGGCGGCGAGGAAAACCGCCGGCGGCACGTGGCGGCGCCACAGCCGCGCGCCGCCGATCGCTTCGCGCACGAGATCCAGGCTGGCGAAGCGCACCGCGGCGCGCTTTTGCCGGCGCAGCAGGCGCAGGTACAAGGCCACGAGCGCCGGCACCGCGACCAGCAGCAGCAGCGCCTCGGGCCAGGCGAATCTCATGGCTTGCGCAGCGCCGACTTCGGGCGGAACGCCTTTACGACCGCCTCGTGGGTCTCGATATACGGTCCGCCGATCAGGTCTATGCAATACGGTACCGCGGCGAACACGCCGTCGAGCGTCTCGCGGATGGCCTTCGGCTGCCCGGGCAGGTTGATGATCAAGGCCTGCTTGCGTATGACCGCGACCTGCCGCGAAAGGATCGCGGTGGGCACGTATTTCAGGCTCACCGCCCGCATCTGCTCGCCGAAGCCCGGCATCACCTTGTCGGCGACGGCGAGCGTCGCTTCGGGCGTCACGTCGCGCGGCGCGGGCCCGGTGCCGCCGGTGGTGAGGACCAGGTGGCAGCCTTTCTGGTCGACCAGCTCCTTCAGCGTCGCCTCGATCGCCGGCTGCTCGTCGGCGATGAGCCGCGTTTCATCGCGCCACTCGGGCGCGGCGATCGCCGAGCGCAGCCACTCCTTGAGCGACGGGATGCCTTCATCCTTGTACACGCCCGCGGAAGCGCGGTCGCTGATCGACACCAGGCCGATGACGAGGCTCATTTGATCTCGAAAACCTCCAGTTCGACCGCCGCGGCGCGGCGCGCGCCGGTCGCCACGCAGATCATGCGGTTCAGCCACGCGTAGCGCGCATCGCCGGTCTCGAAAAGCGGCGTGGTGCGCATGTAGTACAGCGCCGGGTCCAGCTCCTCGCCCGCCGCGAGCCTTTGCATTACGGCGCTCGGCCCGTGACGGTAACCGCGGTTCGTGACGTAGATCAGCGCGCCGTCGTCGGTTTCGAGCGTATAGCGGGCATCGAGGTCGGCGACGCCGTCGGCGCGCATCACCTGCCAATCCGCGCCGCCGGGCAGCACGCGGCCCGCGAGCCGCTCCCCGGAGAAGCGGCCGCCAGTGATGCCGATGATGCGCCGCCGGCCGTGCGGCGTCTCGCCCAGCTCCTGAGGCTGCGCGAGGGCGATCTGCGCGGTAAACAGGCGCTCTAGCCGCAGCATTCCTTGATGAACCGGAAAAGCTCGCGGTACGCGCGCGGCGGCTTGCCTTCCTTCTGCTCCTTGCGCGTGTTGCGGATGAGGCTACGCATCTTCTGCAGGTCGGCCGCAGGGTGCTCGGCGGCGAAGGACGTGAGCGCCGCGTCGTCGGTCAGGAGCCGCTCGCGCCAAAGCTCGAGCCGCCGGTGCGCCGCAGCCGCCTGCGCCGAGCCGCCGTCGATGGCGGCGAGCTGCGCACGAATCGGCTCGGGGTCGACCTCGCGCATCAGGCGCCCGATGTACTGCAGCTGCCTGCGCTTCGCCTCGTGGCTCTTGATGCGCTTCGCTTCCAGCACCGCATCGAGCAGCTCGCGTTGGAGCGGCATCGCCGAGAGCCTCGACTCCGGAAGCGCGACCAGCGCCAAGCCGAGCGCCTGCAGCTCGTGCATTTCGCGCTTGCGCCGGGTTTTGCTGACGGGTTCGTCCTGCACGCGAGTTATGATAGCGCCCCCATGTCGAAGCACCACGGCTTTACCTGCGAGCCCGCGGAGCTTCGCAGCCTCGCGCAAACCGTCCTCGACCACGCCCGCCGCGCCGGCGCCAGCGGTTGCGACTGCGACGTGTCCGAGAGCTACGGCCTGTCGGTGACGGTGCGCAAAGGCCGCCCGGACACGGTAGAGCACAACCGCGATCGCAGCGTCGGCGTGTCGGTCTACTGGGGAGAGCGCCCAAAAGCGCGCCGCGGCCACGCGAGCACGTCGGATTTCTCTCCCGCGGCGATCGCGCAGACGGTCGAGGCGGCCGCCGCCATTGCGCGTCACACGGCGCAGGACGACTGCGCCGGGCTGCCGGACCACGACACCCTGGCGTGGCAGGTGCCGGAGCTCGATCTCTTCCACCCCTGGGAGCTCGGCACCGAGGAAGCGTTCGAGCTGGCGCGCCGCTGCGAGGCCGCGGCTTTCGGCGTTTCCAGGAAAATCCGCAACTCCGAAGGGGCGACGGTGTCCGCGCAGCACTCGCAGTTCGTGTTTGCCAACAGCCTCGGCTTCATGGGGGGCTACCCGGCGACGCGCCACTGGCTTGCCTGCTCGGTGATCGCCGAGGACAAGGGCCTCATGCAGCGCGACGACTGGTACAGCTCCGGACGCGTGCCCGGCAAGCTCGCCGACCCCGTAGCGCTCGGCCGCTATGCCGGCGAGCGTGCGCTCGCGCGGCTGGGCGCTCGCAAGATCGCCACCTGCCAGGCGCCGGTGCTGTTCGAAGCGCCGGTTGCGCTTCAGCTGATCGGGCATTTCGTTTCCGCGGTCAACGGCGGCAGCCTGTATCGCAAGTCCTCGTTCCTGGTGGACAGCCTGGGAAAGGAGGTGTTCTCGCCCATCGTGCGCATCGACGAGCGGCCGCACGAGCCGCAGGCGATGGCGAGCGCTCCCTTCGACGAGGAGGGCGTGGCGACGCGCAACCGCAGCATCGTGCGCGACGGCGTGGTGGAAGGCTATTTCCTGGGCAGCTACTCGGCGCGCAAGCTCGGCATGAAGAGCACCGGCAGCGCGGGCGGGCATCACAACCTCTTCGTGCGCTCGGAAGGGCCGGACTTCGCCGGCATGCTGCGCACCATGCAGCGCGGCCTTCTCGTGACCGAGCTGATGGGGCAGGGCGTGAACCTGGTCACGGGCGACTACTCGCGCGGCGCCGCCGGATACTGGGTGGAAGGCGGCGAGATCCGCTTTCCGGTGGAGGAAATCACGATCGCCGGCAACCTGAAGGAAATGTTCAGGCGAATCGTGGCCATAGGCAGCGACGTGCTGGTGCGCAGCGGTCGCGCGAGCGGCTCCGTTCTTGTAGAAAACATGACAATTGCCGGCGACTAGAACCCTTGGGCGGCGTAGCGTTCTAAGGGTTTATGGTCGCGTGCACTCACCACGAATTCCCGCCGCCGCCCAACGGCGAGCATCCGATCGTCGCGATCATCGCCGTGATCGCCATCATCGCCGCCATCCTCTTGATTACATGGGCTCGGTTCGAAGTGCACGGGACGGCGGATCTGGAAGCCACGATTACCGAGGAGCCGGTGGCGCCCAAGCCGGAGCACGAGCGCGAAGTCGACGAAGCGGTGACCGCGAACCGTTTCGCAACCGGACTATCCCCGTAAGCGTCGCTTTGCCGTAGGGTCCTGTTTTTCGACCGTAAGGCATAATTTCTGCATGAAAATCGTAATCGCCCTGATGGCGGCGCTCGTCTTCGCCGCCCCCGCTCCCCTGCTCGCGCAGGCGCAGAAGCGACCCGCATCGCAGACTCCGGACGTCATTTTCGTCCCGACCCCGCAGGAAGTGGTCGAGGACATGCTGCGCCTCGCGAACGTGCGCAAGGGCGACGTTCTTTACGACCTGGGCTCGGGCGACGGCCGCATCGCCATCACGGCCGCCAAGAAATACGGCGTCCGCGCGGTCGGCATCGACATCGATCCGGAGCGCATCCGCGAGGCGAACGCGAACGCGAAGAAGGCCGGCGTCACGCACCTCGTGCGGTTCAGGCAGGAGGATCTGTTCAAGACGGATTTCAAGGAAGCCACGGTGGTGACGCTGTACCTGCTGCCGGACCTCAACGTGAAGCTGCGCCCGCGGCTATGGAACGAGCTCAAGCCGGGCACCCGGATCGTGTCGCACCAGTTCGAAATGGGCACCTGGAAGCCCGAGAAGAAGCTCGAGTCGAACGGCCGCTCGATCTATTTCTGGACCATCCCGCCGAAGGACAAGCAGCCGAAGCTGTAGTGCCGGCTACGTGAAGTCGAGGCGCGTCTCGAGCAGGATGCCGTAGATCGGCAGCGCCGGCCGCCGGTGGCCGAGGTCGAGCGGCGGCAGCGGCTTGGCGCCCAGCGTCCCCGCCGCCGGGCCGAGCGCTTTCATCATGTCGGCCGACAGCACGATCTCGCCGGCGCGCGCGCGGTGAACCAGGCGCTCGGCGATGCTCACGCAATCGCCGAGGGCGACGAGTTGCTGCGCTCCCGGGGGCCCCGCCATGCCGAGCACCGCTTCGCCGACGTGCACGCCGAGCGCCGCCGCGGCGGGCAGCCCGTACTCGTCCTTCCAGCGCTCGCCCACCGGCGCGAATTCTCGCTGCACTTCCTGCGCGGCCTTGAGCGCCTGGCCTGCGCCGCCCAGGATCGCGAGCATCGTATCGTTCTGCACGGCGAGCGTCTTGCCCTTCTGCGCTCCCACCATGCGCGCCGTCAGCTCGAAGAACTCGTTGGCGAGCTGCAGCACCTTGGCGGGCTCGAGCACATCCGAGAGCCGCGTGAAGTTGCGCAGCTCGGCGTACAGCACGGCTATGCCGCGGCGTTGGACTTGTTCGCTCATGTCAGCACTAGGGTCACGCGCTTGTTGCGCCTGCCCTCGGAACGGATTTTAGCGACCGCGAGCGCGCCGATCTCGGCAGTATTTCGCACGTGGGTGCCGCCGCAGGCCTGCAGGTCGAGCACGCGCCATGCGCCGATACGCCCGGTGTCGTCCGGCTGCTCGCCACCCTTCGGGTAGAACACCGTGCGGTCGAGCTCCACGGCGCCGTCGCGCACCGCCACCACCCTTGCCTCGCAGGCCGCGAGATACGGGTCCTCGCGGAACAGGAGCTCGGTCAAAGCAGGACGGCGAGCGCCACGCCGGCGATCACGAGCGCGCCGGCGGCGAAGAACATGAGCGCGGCATTGGAGACGTCCGGCAGGTCCGGGTCGCGCGGCACGGGCTGCGGCAGGTGCTCGTCGTGCGCCGCCGCGTGCGCCTCCTTGGCGCCGTGCTCGTGCAGCGCCTGCATCCTGTCGTTGAACGCCTTGAAGAAGTCGTCGGCGACCTTCCTTGCCGCGGCGTCGACCAGCCGCGAGCCGATCTGCGCCAGCTTGCCGCCCACGCTCGCCTTTACGTCATAGGCGAGCAGGGTCTGGTGGTCCTTTTCCGACAAACGAACTTGCGCGCCGCCCTTCGCGAACCCGGCCGCTCCGCCCTGGCCCTCGAACGAGATGGCGTAGGAGTTCGGCGGCTTGATGTCCGAGAGGTTGAGCTTGCCCTTGAACTTCGCGCTCACCGGCCCGACGCGGGCCACCATCAGGACCTGGTACTGGTTCTCGCCCAGCGGCTCGATGGACTCGCAGCCGGGCACGCATTCCTTGAGCACGGCCGGGTCGTTGAGGGCGGTCCAGGTGTCGTGCTGCGAGGCCGGGACGATCTGCTCGCCGCTCATCTCCATGCGCGTATCTCCTGCTGCGTTCGGGTCATCGGGCCGCTCAGCGTTCTTGCGAGGTCGACCAGGCTTTTCAGATTATGCACCGGCAGGAACAGATCCACGTGCGGCAGCATCGCCCGCACGCCCGCAGGCCGCGCCTCGAACTTATCGTAGCGCAGTAGCGGGTTCAGCCAGACCAGATAGCGGCATGATTTCGCAAGCCGCTCCATCTCCTCGCCGAGGCCCTCGCCGGCCTCGCGGTCGAGGCCGTCGGAGACCAGCAGCACGCAGGCGTTCTGTCCCAGCACGCGCCGGCTCCAGCGCCAGTTGAACTCGCGCAGCGAGCCCCCGATGCGCGTACCGCCCGACCAGTCCTTGATCGCGTCGGCGACCTTGGCCATCGCCACGTCGACGTCCCGGTGGCGCAGCTGGCGGGTGATGTTGGTGAGGCGCGTGCCGAATACGAACACCGAAACCCGGTCGCGGTCGTTGGTGATGGCGTGCAGGAAGTGCAGGAACATGCGCGCGTACGGGTTCATCGAGCCCGAGATGTCGCACAGGACGACGAGCGGCGGATGCAGCTCGCGGGGCGCGGCGCGCACCAGCGGGATCAGGTCCCCGCCCTCGCGCAGGCTTTCCCGCAGGCTTTTCCTCAGGTCGATGCGCCTGCCCGCGCGCTGCGGCTGGAAGCGCCGCGTGCGCACCATCGGCAGCGGCAGGCGCAGCCCGGCGATCAGCTTCTTCGCTTCGGCGAGCTCGGCCGCCGACATGGTGTCGAAATCCATGCGCTGCAGCACCTCGCGCGAGGAGAAGGTGAGCTTCGCCTCGAGCTCGATGCGCTCGCTTTGCTTTTCCTCCTTCCTTTGACTGAACAAGGCATCGGTCAAGCGCTGGCTTTGCTGCTCCTCCGGCTTGGGGGCGCGTCCGTGCGCCTGCGGCAGCAGGAGCTGCATCATCTTTTCGGCGAGCTTGGGATCGCGCCAGAAGATGCGGAACGCCTGGTCGAAGATCGGCCGCTGCTCCTGGCGGGAAAGCAATACCGCCGACATGGTCCAGTACCAGTCCTCCCGCCGCAGCGGAAACTGGTGGGCGCCGGCGATCTCGAGCGCGCGCACGCAGTCGAGCACGCGGTCGGGGCCGATGGGCAGCCCGGCTGCCCGCAGCAGCCGCGCGAAGTGCATGACGTTTTCGGCCAGGCGGCCCTGGGTCAAGCGGCCTCGCCTCCGGCTCGAGCCGCCTCGCCCTTCGCCTCGGCCAGGGGGCACTCGCGCGCCAGCTTCTCGACCGCCGGCGCGGCGACGATGGCGTGCTCCTTGAAGTAGCGCTCGTGATTGCGCTCGACCTCGGCGAGCCAGTAGACGTAATTCACCATCACGCCGGCCGAGCGTGCCATGCCTTGCTCCGAGGCGTCGCCCATCCAGTTGAGCCGCTCGAGCGAAGCCCCGTTGCCGAGGTGGAAGCGCGCGACCGGATCGAGCGGCTCGAGCGCCTGCTTGGCATGCAACAGGTAGCAGGCGCACAGGCGCAGCAGCTGTTTCTGCAGCGCTTCGGGTACCTCGCCGGCGTGCCACGCCGGATCGCGCAGGCGCGCAAGCAGCGCCTTGTCGCCCACGCCGTCGAGCCAGCGCCGGAATCCGGGCACCGGCGACAGGGTGGCGAAGCGCCGCAGGTGCGGAAACTCGCGCTTGAGCTCCTCGGCGACCTGCTTGATCAGCAAATTGCCGAACGAGATGCCGCGCAGGCCCTCTTGGCAGTTGGTGATCGAGTAGAACATCGCGCAGTCGGCATTCGCCGGCATGGCCACCGGGGACTTGAGGTCGAGCAGCGGCTGCACGTGGGCGCTCATGCCGCGGGTGAGCGCCACTTCGATGAAGATGATCGGCTCGTCGGGCAGCTGCGCATGGAAGAAGGCGAAGCAGCGCCGGTCGGCTTCCAGGCGGCGGCGCAGATCGCGCCAGCCCTGGATCGCGTGCACCGCCTCGTACTGGATGAGCTTCTCGAGCACCATGGCCGAGGTGCGCCAGTCGATGCGCTCCAGGCGCAGGAACCCGCGGTTGAACCACGAGCGCAGCAGGTGCATGAGGTCGGCGTCGATCACGCGCCAGTGCGGCTTTGCGTTCAGCTTCTTCAGCAGCGCTCTGCGCATCCCGACCAGCGCGGCGGTGCCGCCCGGGGCCATGTTGAGACGCCGGAACAGCTCCTGCCGGGCCGGCTCCACGGTCTCCTGCAGGCGAATCAGGTTCTCGGGCGAGGGATCGAGCGCATAGGCGCCGGCCGCCCGGCTCACCGCTTCCGGCGACGGCGAATAGCGGCGCGCCAGCGCGTCGAAGAACTCCTCGCGGCAGCGCTCGTCGAGCGCCTGGAGCGCGTTGAGGGCATCGCGCGCGAGCGCGATGCTCGCGAATTCGCCGCGCTCGGCGAGCAGCGCATCGCACAGCGCGAGAAGGTCGTGCGTGCGCCGCTCGATTGCGCCGGGTCCGCCGCCGAGCAACCTTTTCAGGAAGGAGCCGGCGCTCATCGCTCAGGCGGCAGCGGCGCTCTTCGCTTCGGCCAGCATGCGCGCCGCTTCCTCGCCGGCGACGCGCTCGAGGTCGTCGCGGTACTTGAGCAGCACGCCGAGGGTGTTGTTCACCGTCTCCGGGTCGAGCGCGATGCGGTCGAGCGCCACCAGGCAATTGGCCCAATCGATGGTCTCGGCCACGCCGGGCTGCTTGAACAGATCGGTCTTGCGCAGCCGCTGCACGAAGGCCACCACCTCGCGCGACAGCGCTTCGCGCGCCGTCGGCGCCTTGCGGTGCAGGATCTCGAGCTCGCGCTTCGCGTCCGGGAAGTCGACCCAGTGGTAGAAGCAGCGGCGCTTCACCGCGTCGTGGATCTCGCGCGTGCGGTTCGAGGTAATGACCACGATCGGCGGCTCCTGGGCGCGGATCGTGCCGATCTCCGGAATCGTGATCTGCCAGTCGGAGAGCACCTCGAGGAGATAGGCCTCGAAGGGCTCGTCGGTGCGGTCGAGCTCGTCGATCAGCAGCACCGGCACCGGGCCCAGCGGCTCGAGCGCGCGCAGCAGCGGCCGGCGGATGAGGAAGCGCTCGGAAAAGATGTCCTGCTCGAGCCCCTCGCGCGACTTGACCCCCTCCGCCTCGGCCATCCTGATCTCGATCATCTGGCGGGGGTAGTTCCACTCGTAGGCCGCCTGCGCGATGTCCAGGCCCTCGTAGCACTGCAGGCGGATCAGCTCGCGCCCGAGCGCCTGCGCCAGCACTTTCGCGATCTCGGTCTTGCCGACGCCCGCCTCCCCTTCGAGGAAAAGCGGCCGCTGCATGGCCAGCGAAAGGAAAAGGGAGGTGGCGAGGCTGCGGTCGGCAACGTAGTCGCCGGCGGCGAGAAGCTGCTGGGTTTCGTCTATGGATTTCGGAAGCGGTTGGCGCATAAGGCGATTCTCCGAAATTTAGGCGCGCGCCGCTACCCCTGTTCGGAAGTGCATGACTTGGGGCGCGCCGAGCAGGAACGCAAGAACATGCGTTAGTTCTTGTCCTCTAATCCTCGCAGCCGAGCGAGCGGGCCTCCATCGAACCGAGGAGGCTGTGCTTCCTCGCCAAAAGCTCCGGGTGGGTCTTGACCAGGCCCGGCTCCTGCCGGCGCTCGGCGCGCGCCATCTTGTCGAAGAGCGCCAATGCTTCCGAGCGCGGGATGCCGGCGGAGCACACGATGCGCAGGCCCATGCGATCGGCCTCGAACTCCTGCGCCTGCATGAGCGGCTCCAGCTCTCGCATCAGATGCCATTCCTCGTCGGCGACCCGCAGCACGTCCGACACGCGCAGGTTGGCCGCCGGGCGCGCCGCGGCGAATGCCGACAGCCGCTCCAGCATGTGCTCGCCGATCACGTGCGCCATCTCGTGCGCGAGCAGCAGCGCGATCTCGGCGTCGGCCAGGCGCCGGCTTGCGACCCACTTCGCCGAGACGAAGATCTGGCCGTCGGGCAGCGCGAATGGCGGAATGGGCGGGTTCACTAGCACGACCTTCCAGTCCCGATGCGGCGTTCCCGGATGGAGCCACAGCGCCTCATGCAGCACCCGCGTGAATACGCGCTCGATGCGCAACTCGACGCCCTCGCGCGGGCTAGCTCCGATGGCTTCCCCAGCTGCGGCCACGCCCGCCGCCAGGAGCCACGCGAGCGCAAGAATCGCCGTCATCCGCTTGATATCCATGCACGCAGCCTAGGGAGCCGCAGCGCGCCCGTAAGTGCGTGCACGCACCAAAAAAAGCCCGCCGAAGCGGGCTTGTTCTCCTCCTGCCTCCTCGTTGATCGTTACTTGAGCGCGGCCTCCACGGCGCGCTTCGCCATCACGGTGATCAGGTGCGCGCGGTACTCGGGCGAAGCATGCAAGTCGTTGTTCAGCCCGTCGGCCTTCACCTTGATGCTCGCCACCGACTCGGGCGCGAACTTCGCGGCGAGCGCCTTTTCCATCTCGGCCTGGCGGAAGGCGCAGGGGCCGGCGCCAGTGACGGCGACGCGCACGTTGCCGCCGCCGAAGTCGGCGACGAAGACCCCGACCATCGCAAAGCGCGAGGCCGGGTTCTTGAACTTCATGTAGGCGGCGCGCTTCGGCGCGGGAAAGCTCACCTGGGTGATCAGCTCGCCCGGCGCGAGCGCCGTCTCGTACAGGCCCTTGAAGAACTTGTCGGCTTCGATCTTGCGCTTGTTGGTGGTGATGGTGGCGCCAAGGCCGAGCACCGCCGCCGGATAGTCGGCGGCCGGATCGCTGTTGGCGAGCGAGCCCCCTAGGGTGCCCATGTGGCGCACCTGGCGGTCGCCGATCATGCCGGCCAGCTCGGCGAGGGCCGGGATCGCCTTCTGCACGGCGCTCGAGCCGGCGACTTCGGCGTGGCGCACCATGGCGCCGACCGCGACGGTGCTGCCCTCGACCTTGAGAGTCTTCAGGTCGGCCACGGCGTTGAGGTCGATGAGATCGCTCGGCGACGACAGGCGCAGCTTCATCGCCTGCACCAGGCTCTGGCCGCCGGCGAGGAACCTGCCCTCGCTCTTCTTCGCCGCGAGGTCGAGCGCTTCCTTGCTGCTGGAAGGACGGTGATATTCGAAGGCATACATCGGTCGTTCTCCTAGGCTGCTTTTTGCTGAAGGGAGCGCCACACGGTCTGCGCGGTCGCCGGCATCGACAGGTCCTTCACGCCGAGCGCGTCGGTGATCGCGTTCATCACCGCCGCGGGCGCGCCGATCGCGCCCGCCTCGCCGCAGCCCTTGACCCCGAGCGGGTTGTGCGTGCACGGCGTCTCCCGCGTATCGACCTTGAACGACGGCACGTCGCCGGCGCGCGGCAGGCAATAGTCCATGAACGAGCCCGTGACGAGCTGCCCGCTCGCGTCGTAGCGGCAGCCCTCGGTGAGCGCCTGGCCGATACCCTGCGCGAGGCCGCCGTGCACCTGCCCCTCGACGATCATCGGGTTGATGATCTTGCCGAAGTCGTCGACCGCGGCGAAGCGCTCGATCGTCACCTGGCCGGTGTCGCGGTCGACCTCCACTTCGCATACGTAGGTGCCCGCGGGGAAGGTGAAGTTCGCGGGGTCGTAAAACGCGTTCTCGTTGAGCCCGGGCTCGAGCTTGTCATGCGGGTAGTTGTGCGGCACGTACGCCGCGAAGGCGATCTCGCCGAACATCTTCTTGCGGTCGGTGCCCGCCACCTTGAACTCGCCGCGGTCGTACTCGATATCCGACTCCGAAGCCTCCAGCAGATGCGCGGCGATTTTCTTGCCCTTGGCGATGATCTTGTCCATCGCCTTCACGATCGCCGTGCCGCCGACCGCGATCGAGCGCGAGCCGTAGGTGCCCATGCCGAACAGGATCTTCGCGGTATCGCCGTGCACGATGTCGACGTTCTCGATGGGGATACCGAGCCGGTCGGCGACCACCTGGGCGAAGGTGGTCTCGTGCCCCTGGCCGTGCGAATGCGACCCGGTAAACACCGTGACCGAGCCGGTCGGGTGCACGCGGACCTCTCCCGCCTCGAAAAGCCCCGCACGAGCGCCGAGCGAGCCCGCCACCGCCGAAGGCGCGATGCCGCAGGCCTCGATGTAGGCGGCGTAGCCGATGCCGCGCAGCTTCCCGTTCTTCAGGGATTGCTCTTTTCGCGCCTGGAAGCCGGCAACGTCGCCGAGTTTGAGAACGGCATCCAGTGTGGCCTCGTAGTTCCCGGTGTCGTATTGCAGCGCGACCGGCGTCTGGTACGGAAAATCGCGGATGAAGTTGCGCCGCCGGATCTCGGCGGGGTCGATCTTCAGCTCGCGCGCGGCCGTTTCCACCAGCCGCTCGACCACGTAGGTGGCCTCCGGCCTGCCGGCGCCGCGATAGGCGTCCACCGGGGTGGTGTTGGTGAATACCGACGTCACCTCGCAATGGATGAGCGGCGTGGTGTACTGCCCGGCGAGCAGCGTCGCGTACAGGATCGTCGGGATGCACGAGGCGAAGGTCGACAGATAGGCGCCGAGGTTGGCCGTCGTCCTCACGCGCATGGCGAGGAACTTGCCGTCGTTGTCGAGCGCGAGCTCCGCGGTCGTCACGTGATCGCGGCCGTGCGCGTCCGAGACGAACGCCTCCGAGCGGTCGGAGGTCCACTTCACCGGGCGGTTGAGCTGCTTCGCCGCCCAGGTGACCACCACGTCTTCGGCATAGAGATAGATCTTCGAGCCGAAGCCGCCGCCTACGTCGGGTGCCACCACGCGCACCTTGTGCTCGGGCAGGCCGAGGACGAAGGCGGTCATCAGCAGGCGCTCGACGTGCGGGTTCTGGTTGGCGACGTAGACCGTGTAGGCCTGGTCGGCGCGGTTGTAGACGCCGATCGCCGCGCGCGGCTCGATGGCATTCGGGATCAGCCGGTTGTTGACGAAATCGAGCTTGGTGACGTGCGCGGCCTTGGCGAAGGCTTCGTCGACCTTGGCCTTGTCGCCCAGCGACCAGACATAGCAGGTGTTGTCGGGCGCGATGTCGTGCAGCGCGGGTGCGCCCTTGGCGCGCGCTTTCACCGGGTCGACGACCGCCGGCAGCGCCTCGTAGTCGACCTCGACCTTTTCGGCTGCGTCGCGCGCCTGCTCCGCGGTGTCCGCGACCACCACGGCGACATGATCGCCGACGTAGCGCACCTTGCCCTGCGCGAGGCAGGGATGCGCCGGCTCCTTCATCGGCTGGCCGTTCACGTCGGTGATGAGCCAGCCGCAGGTCAGGCCGCCGACCTTCGCGGCCGCCAGGTCGGCGCCGGTGTAGACGGCGAGGACCCCGGCAGATGCTTTTGCCTTATCCGATCTTATCGATTTGATGTTGGCGTGCGCGTGCGGCGAGCGTACGAAGGCTGCATAAGCCTGGCCCGGCACCGAGATGTCGTCGGTGTACTGCCCGGCGCCGGTAAGGAAGCGATAGTCTTCCTTGCGTTCGATGCGTGCACCGATCAGGGGTGCGTTCATGATCCACCTCCTCAGTCACCCGTTACTTGGATGCGGCCATGGCGCGCGCGCCGGCCACGATGCTCTTCACGATGTTGTGGTAGCCGGTGCAGCGGCACAGGTTGCCCTCGAGGCTCTCGCGCACTTCCTTTTCGCTCGGGTTGGGATGGCTTTTCGCGAAGTCGAGCGCGTTCATCACCATGCCGGGCGTGCAGAAGCCGCACTGCAGGCCGTGGTTCTCCTTGAACGCCTGCTGCATCGGGTGCAGCGTGCCGTCCGCTTTGGCGACGCCCTCGATGGTGAGGATCTCGGCGCCCTCGGCCTGCATCGCGACGATCGAGCAGCTCTTGATCGCTTTGCCGTTCATGTGGACCGTGCAGGCGCCGCACTGCGCGGTGTCGCAGCCGACGTGCGTGCCGGTGAGACGCAGGTGTTCGCGGATGAAGGTGACGAGCAGGGTGCGCGCCTCCACTTCCGCCGATACCGGCTTGCCATTGACCTTCATGGATATCTTGACCGACATGCGAAGCCTCCTCCGGGGTGTGCCTTCTGAAGAACCGGCATCCTAGCCGCGGGAATTCGCCGCGGCAATGTTGCGGTGCGAAAGCGTATGATTTTGATTCCCTGGATTTGATCCCCGCATGAGACTGCTGATCGTAGAAGACGACGCCTCGCTCGCCTCCGGCCTGCGCCGCATTCTCGAAGCCGAGGGCTACGCGGTGGACGTCACCTCGCGCGGCGAGGATGCCGTTCTCGCGGCCGCGCAGGAGCGCTTCGACCTGGTGATCCTCGACATCGGCCTGCCGCGCATGGACGGGTTCGAGGTGCTGCGCCGCCTGCGCGCCGCCGAGAAACCGATGCCGGTGCTTGTGCTTACCGCACGCGATGCGGTCGAGGACCGGGTGCGCGGCCTCGACCTCGGCGCCGACGACTACATGGTGAAGCCGTTCGCCATGCCGGAGCTCACCGCCCGGGTGCGCGCGCTGCTGCGCCGCTCCCAGGCCCACGGAGGTCCCCGGGTCCTGCACGGACCGCTGGTGCTCGATACCATCGCCCGGCGCGCTTTCCTGCGCGGCGACCCGCTCGAGCTCGCGGCGCGCGAATGGGCGGTGCTGGAAGTGCTGCTCGCCAAGACCGAAAAGATCGTCTCGAAGGAGTCGATCATCCAGGCGGTGGCGGGCTGGGGCGACGATCTTTCGCCCAATGCGATCGAGGTGTACGTGTCGCGCCTGCGCTCCAAGCTCGAGCCGGCCGGGATCAAGATCCGCACCGTGCGCGGCTTCGGCTACATGCTCGAAGAATTCAGGGGTGCTTGACGTGGCGGCGCGCAGCCTGCGGGGGCACCTGCTACGCATGCTGCTGCCGCCGATCGCCGCGCTGCTCGCGGTAGGCGTAGTCGTCGCCTATTACCCTTCCATAGAGCCGGCAACGGAGGCGTATGACCAGGCTCTCGTCGACATTGGCGTCGCCCTGGGCTCGCAGGTGCGCTCCACGCCCACGGACTACCAGTTCGACATGCCGCCGACGGTGGAGCAGCTGCTGCGCACGAACCGTTCCGACCCCATCTATTACCGCGTCATCAGCCCGGGCGGCAGGGAAATCGCCGGCGACCCGGAGCTTCCGGCGCCGCAGACCGACGCGATGGCGTACGACGCGGTGTACAAGGGACAGAAGCTGCGTGTGGTGTCGGTGCTCGCGCCCTGCGGCAAGTCGACCTGCTCGGTGCTGGTGGGCGAAACCACCATCAAGCGCAACCGCCTGGCCCGCGAGGTGCTTCTATCGAGTCTTTTCCCCGAGATGCTCATCGCGGCGGCCACGCTGGTGATCGTGTGGTTCGGCGTAAAGCGCGGCCTGTGGCCGCTGGCGCGCCTGTCCGAGGAGATCAAGGCGCGCTCGCCGCGCGACCTGCGTCCGATCGACGCCGCCGCCGCGCCCGAGGAGACGCGGCCGTTGGTGTCGGCGCTGAACGGGCTGCTCGACGAGGTGGCGCAGGCGGCGCACAAGCAGCAGCGCTTCCTCGCCAACGCGGCGCATCAGCTGCGTACCCCGCTTGCAGGCTTGCAGGCGCATACGGAGCTCGCGCTGTCGCAGCCGCTGCCGGAATCGTGCCGTGCGCAGCTCGAGCATGTGCACGAGGCGACGGTCCGGACCGCGCGCCTGGCGAACCAGCTGCTCGCGCTGGCGCGCGCCGAGCCCGGGGGGCGCGGCAGCGCCACGGAAATTGATCTGAAAACCGTGGTCGAGGCCGAGGCGGACGGCTGGGTCCACCAGGCGCTGGCGCGCGAGCTAGACCTCGGCTTCGAGCTGGACCCGGCGCCGGTGCGAGGCGACGGGCTGCTGTTGCGCGAAGCGCTCGCCAACCTGGTGCACAACGCCATCGAATATTCCCGGCGCGGCGGCCGCGTCACGGTGCGCACCGGCCGGCGCGGCGGCCAGTCCTTCACCGAGGTGGAGGACGAGGGCCCCGGCATTCCGCCCCAGGAGCGCGAGCGGGTGCTCGAACGGTTCTACCGCGTGCCGGGCACGGTGGGCACGGGAAGCGGGCTGGGGCTCGCGATCGTGCGCGAGATCGCCGCCGGGCACGGCGCGCGCATCGACATCGGCGACGCCGGCGCCGGCGAAGCGTCCCGGGGCTGCCGAGTTGCGCTAACATTTCCCCATGGATAGCGTCGATATCGAAGTCCTGCGCACCGCGCAGGCATGGCGGACGAGCGGCCACCGGGTCGCGCTCGGCACGATCGTCAAGACCTGGGGTTCCGCGCCGCGTCCAGTGGGCGCCATGGTGGCCATCCGCGACGACGGCCAGGTCGTCGGCTCGGTGTCGGGCGGCTGCGTCGAAGAGGATTTGATCGAGAAAATAAAAGCCAGGGCGATCGCCGCCGAGAAGCCGCAGCTGGTGACCTACGGCGTGACCAACGAGGAAGCGACGCGCTGGGGCCTGCCCTGCGGCGGCACGCTGCAAGTGGTGATGGAGCCGCTCGGCGAAGCGAGCGGCATCCCCGAGCTGCTCAAGCGCATCGGCGAGCAGCAGCTCGTCAAGCGCCGGCTCGACATGGAAAGCGGCCGCTCCACCCTCGAGGCCGGGCGCTGGCAGGATGTGCTCGAATTCGACGGCCGGGTGCTCACGGCGGTGCATGGCCCGCGCTGGCGCCTGGTGCTGATCGGCGCCGGGCAGCTCACGCGCTACCTCGCCGAGATGGCGCGCATGCTCGACTACCACGTCGTAGTGATCGACCCGCGCGAGGAATACGCCGCCGCCTGGGATCTCGCCGCGGTGCCGCTCGACCGCGGCATGCCGGACGACGTGGTGCGCGACCTGAACCTCGACGGGCACAGCGCCGTGGTCGCGCTCACGCACGATCCGAAGCTCGACGACCTCGCGCTCATGGAGGCGCTGAAGTCGCCCGCTTTCTACGTCGGCGCGATCGGATCGAAGAAGAACAACGACGCGCGCCGCAAGCGCCTTACCGAGTTCGACCTGTCGGAAGGCGAGATCGCGCGCCTGCGCGGACCGGTGGGCCTTTACATCGGGTCCAAGACGCCGCCGGAGATCGCCGTGGCCATCATCGCCGAGATGACCGCGGTGCGCCACGGCGTGGCCGAGCCGAGCTGGGCGGCGAAGCCCGAGCGGCGTTTCGATCCGTCGGCCTGCGAAGTCAAGGCGACTTGAACATCGTCGGGCTGCTGCTCGCGGCGGGTTCCGCGAGCCGGTTCGGCTCGGACAAGCTGCAGCACACCCTGCCGCACGGCGTGGCGATCGCCGCGCAGGCCGCGCGCCACCTGCGCATGGAATTGTCCCGCGTCGTCGCCGTCGTGCGTCCCGATTGCCCCGAGTTGACCCGCAGCGTTTCTGCGGAAGGCTGCGAGGTGGTGGTGTGCGAAAACGCGGCCGAGGGCATGGGCGCGAGCCTCGCCTGCGCGGCGCGCGCGGCCGGCCGGGCCGATGCCTATCTCATCGCGCTCGCCGACATGCCGTTCGTGCGCAGGAGCACGATCGCCGCGCTGCGCGATGCGCTCGCCGCGGGCGCGCCGCTGGTGGCGCCGTACTTCCACGCGCGGCGCGGCCACCCGGTCGGCATTTCGGGCGCGTACTACGAGGCGCTGCTCGCGTCGAAGGGCGACGAGGGCGCCCGGCGCGTGCTGCAGGAAGAAGCCGCCAAGCTCATGAAGATCCCGGTCGGCGACCCCGGCGTGATCCGGGACATCGATACGCCGCAGGACCTCCTGCCTCCGGTCAGGGTTTAGGCGTGCGACCCATCAGGTAGAACTCGTCGTTCGGCCGCATGTCGAGAAAGTTGGCCATGCGGTTGGACAACGCGAAGAACGCGCTGATGGCGGCGATGTCCCAGATGTCCTCGTCCGGGAATCCCTGGGCGCGCAGCGGCGCGAAATCCTCGTCCGCGATCTCCTCGGCGCGCCGCGACACCTTCATCGCGAAATCGAGCATCGCGCGCTGCCGCGGGCTGATGTCGGCCTTGCGGTAGTTGACCGCAACCTGGTCGGCGACGAGCGGGTTCTTGGCGCGCACGCGCAAGATCGCGCCGTGCGCGACCACGCAGTAATGGCACTGGTTGGCGCCCGAGGTGGTCACCACGATCATCTCGCGTTCCGCCTTGGTGAGGCCGCCCGCCTTCTCCATCAGCGCATCGTGATACGCGAAAAAGGCGCGAAACTCGTCCGCACGGTGGGCGAGGGCGAGAAATACGTTGGGCACGAAGCCGGCTTTGTCCTGCACGGCGAGAATGCGCTCGCGGATGTCCTGCGGCAGGTCCTTGAGCTCGGGCACCGGGAAGCGGCTTACCGGTTGGGGTTTCACGCGTGGAATCCTATAGCCCGGTCGATCATCCCGGAAGGATACCCCGGGGTCCGGTAAAATTTGCGGTTTCCCGCCGAGACCCACCATGCTCTCTCCCGACCTTCTTGCCCAGTCCGATCCGGACCTCTGGAACGCGATCCGGCTGGAGAACCAGCGCCAGGAGGACCACGTGGAGCTCATTGCCTCGGAGAACTACGTCAGCCGCCAGGTGCTGATCGCGCAGGGGAGCCAGCTCACCAACAAGTACGCCGAAGGCTATCCCGGCAAGCGCTACTACGGCGGCTGCGAATACGTCGACATGGCGGAATCGATCGCCATCGAGCGCGCCAAGAAGCTCTTCGGCGCGCCTTGGGCCAACGTGCAGGCGCATTCCGGCTCGCAGGCGAACCAGGCGGTGTACACGGCGGTGCTCAAGCCGGGCGACACGATCCTCGGCATGTCGCTCGCCCACGGCGGCCATTTGACGCACGGCTCGCCGGTCAATCTCTCGGGCAAGCTCTACCGCGTGGTGTCGTACGGGCTGAACGAGCGCGAAGAGATCGACTATGACGCCGCGGAAAGAATTGCCCTTCAAGAGAAACCGAAGCTGATTGTCACCGGCGCGTCGGCCTACGCGCTGGCGATCGACTGGAAGCGTTTCCGTGCTATCGCCGACAAGGTGGGCGCGCTGCTGATGGCGGACATCGCGCACTACGCGGGCCTCATCGCCGTCGGGCTTTACCCCTCGCCGATCGGCATCGCCGACTTCGTCACCACGACGACCCACAAGACGCTGCGCGGCCCGCGCGGCGGCATGATCTTCGGCAAGCCCGAGCGGGAGAAAGCGATCAACAGCGCCATCTTTCCCGGGTTGCAGGGCGGCCCGCTGATGCACGTCGTCGCTGCTAAGGCGGCGGCGCTCGGCGAGGCGCTGAAGCCCGAGTTCAGGCAATACCAGCAGCAGGTGATCGAAAACGCGCGCGCCATGGCAGCGGCGCTCGTCCAGCGCGGGCTGCGCGTGGTGTCCGGGCGCACCGACTGCCACCTGTTCCTTGTGGATCTGCGCAGCAAGGGCATCACCGGCAAGGAAGCCGAGGCTGCGCTCGGCCGTGCGCACATCACCGTGAACAAGAACGCGATCCCGAACGATCCGGAGAAACCGGCGGTGACCAGCGGCGTGCGCATCGGCTCCCCGGCGATGACCACGCGCGGCTTCCGCAAGCCGGAGGCCGAGCGGCTCGCGCACCTCATCGCCGATGTGCTTGAGCGTCCCGCGGACGCGGCGGGCCTCGCGCGCGTCGCCGCCGACATCAAGGCGCTCTGCGCCAGATTTCCCGTGTACGCATGAAGTGCCCTTTCTGCGGCTCGGAGGACACCCAGGTGGTCGACACCCGGGCGAACCTCGAGGCGAACACCATCCGCCGCCGCAGGAAATGCGTGCAGTGCGAGAAGCGCTTCACGACCTACGAGCGCGTCGACCTCAAGATGCCGCGCCTGGTGAAGAAGGACGGCAGCCGCACCGATTTCGACCGCGACAAGATCATGGGCAGCATGATGCTCGCGCTGAGGAAGCGCCCGGTGGCGACCGAGGAGATCGAGGCGGCGGTCGACCGCGTGATCGAGCGGCTGCGCTCGCTCGGCGAGCGCGAGGTGCCCACCAGCCGCGTCGGCGACTTCGTGATGCGCGAGCTCGCCAAGCTCGACAAGATCGCTTACATCCGCTTCGCCTCGGTGTACCGCAGCTTCGAGACGCCCGACGATTTCCGCGAGGTCGTCCAGGAAGTGAAAGCGTCGCGCAAGAAACGCCGGTGAGCGGTTTTTCGGCGTTCGACCAGGCGATGATGCGCCGCGCGCTCGCGCTGGCCAAGAAGGGCCTGTTCACGGCCACCCCCAATCCGCGCGTCGGCTGCGTCATCACGCAGGGCGAGACGATCGTCGGCGAGGGCTGGCACGAGAGAGCGGGCGAGCCCCACGCCGAAGCCGTCGCTTTGGGAAATGCCGGCGCGAAGGCGCAAGGCGCCACCGCGTACGTCAGCCTGGAGCCCTGCAACCACTACGGGCGCACGCCGCCCTGCGCCGGCGCGCTCATCAACGCCGGAGTGGCGCGCGTGGTGGCCGCGCTGCGCGATCCCAATCCGCCGGCCGCGCGCGGCGGCGATGCGCTCGCGGCGGCGCGCATCCGCTTCGAGCATGGCCTCATGGCGGACGAGGCGCGCGAGCTCAACATCGGGTTTTTCTCGCGCGTCATGCGCGGACGTCCGTGGGTGCGGCTCAAGATCGCCGCGACGCTCGACGGGCGCACGGCGCTCGCGAACGGGGTGTCGCAATGGATCACCGGGCCGGAGGCGCGTCGCGACGGTCACCGCTGGCGCGCGCGCGCCTGCGCCATCCTCACGGGCATCGGCACGGTAAAAGCCGATGACCCGCAGCTCACCGTGCGCGACATCGACACGCCGCGCCAGCCGCTTCGCATCGTCGTCGACAGCCGGCTGGAAATGCCGCACAGCGCGCGCATTCTTGCGGGAGAGCGGATCGTCGTATTCGCGGCTAGGGCCGGCACGGTTCCCGAAAACGCCGAGCTCGTCGTGCTGCCGAACGCCCAGGGCAAGGTCGACCTGCCGCGCATGCTGGAGGAGATCGCGCGCCGCGGTGTCAACGAGCTGCACGTGGAGGCGGGCTTCCGGCTGAACGGCTCGCTGGTACGCGAAGGCTGCGTCGACGAGTTCCTGGTGTACCTCAACGCGAGCTTCCTCGGCGACGGCGCGCAGGGCATGCTCGACCTGCCCGGGTTCGCCTCGCTGCAGGACCGGCTGCGCCTAAGAATCGTCTCGCTGGAGCGCCTCGGCGACGACCTGCGTCTCGTAGCGCGCCCCGCATAGCGCCGCCGCGAGGGCCTCGACGGCGATGCGCGCGCTGCGGCCCTCCCGGTCGAGCCGCGGGCAATACTCGACCAGCTCCACCGCCATGAGCTCGGGGCGGCCGCCGATGCGCCCGAGCGCGCGGGCGAGCTCGGCGCCACCGATGCCGCCGGCTGCGGGCGTAGCCACGCCGGGCGCCTCTTCCGGCGCCACGACGTCGAGGTCGATGCTGATGCCGAAGCCCGCCGTTTGCGAGGCTGCGATGGCGAGCGCATCGTCGAACACCGCTTCCAGGCCGCGGCTGCGTACCTCGTCCATGTGGAACACGCGCACGCCGAGCCGATCGAGGCGCTCGGCCTCCTCCGGCTCGAAGCTGCGCACGCCGACGAGCGCCACGTGGCTCGGGTGCACGACGCCTGCGGCGAGGCCGTAGAGAAGATCGTCGTCCTGGCCGAGCAGCCAGGCGAGCGGCATGCCGTGCAGCCGGCCGGTGGGGCTGGTGCGCGGCGTGTGGGCGTCCATGTGCGCGTCGATCCAGATCAACCCGAAGTTCCCGTGGTCCATTGCCCGCGCCACGCCGGTCCACGTGCCGCCGGCGCAGCTATGGTCGCCGCCGAGCACGCAGGGCAGCCGCCCATGACGCAGCGAGTCGGCGACCGCCGAGGCGAGCAGCCCGCACAGCTTGCTCACGGCGAGCTGCTTGCGCCGCTCGCTCGGCGAGGGCTCGAGGATCGGCCCGGGCATGACGCGCGCACCGCAGCGCGCGAGCCGCTCGACCAGAAGCGGCGCGAGCGCCGCGGGAGCCTGCGCGCACCCGGGGTCCGCCCCGCCGAGGCCCCAGGCTGCGCCGATCAGCTCGATCTGTCGTTCCATCGCTACAGGCGCTTCAGAAGGTGGCGACATTCGCCGGGCGAACGGCGCGCTTCTTGCCACGGTCCAATCGTGTAGTGGCCGTCTTCGACCGCGTCAAGGAGCTTCCCGTGACCGCAACCGCACGATGGCAGGAGTGGGCGTGCTTTGCCCTCGGCTTGTGGCTCGCGGTATCCCCGTGGGTCGTCGGCTACGCGGAGCACGAGGCGGCGACCGCGAACGCCGCGTTTGTCGGCCTCGCCCTCGCGCTCGCCTCGCATTTCGAGGCGACCTTCGACCAGGTTTCGGCCGAATGGCTCAACCTCGGGACGGGCCTGTGGCTGGTGGTCGCGCCGTTCGCGCTCGGCTTCGGCGCCGCCACTGTGGCGAGCGCCAACTCGATCGCCGTGGGCACCTTCGTCACCGCGCTCGCCGGCTCGGCGCTGTCGCTCGACAAGGAAATCAGCAAGCTCTGGCATAGGCTCCTCGCAGGCCAATAGCCTTTAGACAAGCGCTTTGCGGTAACCTTCCGCGCCATGTTCACGGGAATCGTGCAGGCGGTGGGCCGCATCGTGCGCCTGCAGCCGCTGGAAATCGAGTGCAGCGGGCTGGATTTTTCCGACGTCGCGGTCGGCGACTCGATCTGCGTCCAGGGCGTGTGCCTGACGGTCACCGCGCGTGCCGCGCGCGGCTTCACGGCCGACGTCTCCTCGGAGACGCTGCGCGTGACCGCGGGGCTCGAGCGGCCCGGACCGGTCAACCTGGAGAAATCGCTCGCGCTCGGCGAGCGGCTCGGCGGCCACCTCGTGTCCGGGCATGTCGACGGGGTCGGCGAGATCACGGCGTTCTCCGGCGGCGTGCTGCAGGTGCGCGCGCCCGAAGAGCTCGCGCGCTACATCGCGCGCAAGGGCTCGATCACCATCGACGGCGTCAGCCTCACGGTGAACCGCGTCGAAGGGCCGCTGTTCGAAGTTTTCCTGATCCCGCACACGCTCGAGGTGACGACGCTCTCGCGCCTCGCGCCCGGCGCGCGCGTCAACCTCGAAGTGGACCTCATCGCGCGTTATGTCGAGAGGCTTCTGCAGGGTTCGGAGTGGGCCGGTTAGCGGCCAGTGGCCTTCTGCGCGGCGTCCCCCAGCCGGGCGAGGGCCTGGTCGATCTCCTCGTAGGTGATGGCGCTGAAATCCTTCTTCGGAAAATAGAGCATGAGAGACCGTCCGGAAATGCCCCCGCCCTCCTGCAAGAAGCCTTGCAGCCTGGCCGGGTCCGCCGTGGCGTCCTGGGGCAGCTCGAGCCGAGCCCGAGAACGATGAGCGCGTAGTACGCGAGGGTCTCATCCATTCCTCAAGGATAAGCTAGCCGGGAGCCGCGTTCTTGTCCGCGAGCGCGTCCTCGACGTAGAGCATGCTGATTGCGACCATCACCGCGGCGGCAAGCGGCGTCGCCACGGCGACGCCGAGCGCGCCGACGATCACGCCCATGAGCACCTGCGTGAAGAGGATGATCGCCGGCGGCAGGTAAATCGCGCGGTGCTGCACGAGCGGCGCGAGCAGATAGCTTTCGATCGATTGGATGGCGAGAAATAGGAGCGCGACCCACAGCGCAAGCTGCGGGCTTTCGGCGAAGCCGACGAGGATCGCCGGGACCGCCGCGACGAACGGCCCGATGTAGGGAATGAACGCCATGAACCCGGCGAGCAGCGCGAGCGCCGCCGGAAACGGCGCGCCGAGCAGCGCCAGCCCCGCGCCGGTGAGCAGGCCGACGCAGAGCGACAGGAACGCCTGGCCGACGAGCCAGCGGCGCACGGCCTGTCCATCGTTCCGATGGACCCTGTAGGATTGGTCGAGTTCATGCGTCGCAGCATCCGCTTCGATCCCTCCCTGCCGGTCAGCGCACGGCGCGACGAGATCCGCGCCGCCATCGCGCAGCATCCGGTCGTCGTGGTGTGCGGCGAGACGGGCTCCGGCAAGACCACGCAGCTGCCGAAGATCCTGCTCGAAATGGGGCGCGGCGCGCGCAGGCGCATCGGCCATACGCAGCCGCGCCGCATCGCGGCGCGCTCGGTGGCCGCGCGCATCGCCGAGGAGCTCGGCAGCGAGCTCGGCGCGCTCGTCGGGTACAAGGTGCGCTTTCAAGACCGGCTGCGCCCCGACTCGGCGATCAAGCTCATGACCGACGGCATCCTGCTCGCCGAGACGCAGGGTGATCCGCAGCTGCGGGAATACGACTCGATCATTGTCGACGAGGCGCATGAGCGCAGCGTCAACATCGATTTTCTCCTCGGCCACCTGAAGCAGCTTGTCGGGAAGAGAAGCGACCTCAAGGTGGTGGTCACCTCGGCCACCATCGATGCCGAGCGCTTCGCCGCGCACTTCGGCGGCGCGCCGGTGATCGAGGTCTCCGGGCGGCTCTATCCGGTGGAGGTGCGCTACCGCCCGGTCGCGGGGGACGAGGAAGACACCACGCGTGCCGAGGAGGAGCAGGCGCTCGCCGACGCGGTCGACGAAGTGTGCCGCGAGGGCGGCGGCGACGTGCTCGTGTTCCTGCCCGGCGAGCGCGAGATCCGCGACACGGCCGAAGTCCTGCGCAAGCGCAAGCTCGCGGCCGAGATACTGCCGCTGTACTCGCGGCTCTCGGCCGCCGAGCAGGACCGCGTCTTCAAGCCCGCGAGCGCGCGGCGCATCGTGCTCGCCACCAACGTCGCGGAAACCTCGCTCACCGTTCCCGGTATCCGCTACGTGGTGGACACGGGCGTTGCGCGCGTGAAGCGCTACAGCTATCGCAACAAAGTGGAGATGCTGCGTGTCGAGCCGATCTCGCAGGCGGCCGCCAGGCAGCGCGCCGGACGCTGCGGGCGCGTGGCCGACGGCGTGTGCATCCGCCTTTATTCCGAGCAGGACTTCGCCAAGCGGCCGCCGTTCACCGACCCGGAGCTGCTGCGCTCCTCGCTCGCTGCGGTCATTCTGCGGGCAAAAAGCCTCGGGCTCGCCGATGTCGAGGATTTTCCCTTCCTCGATCCGCCGAGCCCGCGCGCCATCGCCGACGGCTATGCGCTGTTGAGCGAGCTCGGCGCCGTCACTGAAGAAAATGCATTGACCCAGATCGGAAAGGAGCTCGCCCGGCTGCCGCTAGACCCGCGCGTGGCGCGCATGCTGGCGGCGGCGCGCACCGAAGGCTGCCTCGATCAGGTGCTCGTCATCGCGGCGGCGCTCTCGGTGCAGGATCCGCGCGAGCGCCCGATGGAGCGCGCTGCGGCCGCCGACGAGCGCCACGCCCGGTTCGCCGACGAGCGCTCGGACTTCCTCGGCTTCCTCAAGCTGTGGAAGCTGCAAGAGGAGCCTGGACTGCGGCGCCTGTGCCGCGAGAACTTTCTCTCTTATGCGCGCATGCGCGAATGGCGCGACATTCACGCGCAGCTCGAGGCCACGCTCGCCGAGTTCAAGTGGCCGCGGTCATCGGTCGATCCGGAAAAGGGCTATCGGGCGATCCACCGTGCACTCCTGGCGGGCCTGCTCGGCAACATCGGCATGCGCGACGAAGCGGAAGGAAGCTACACCGGAGCGCGCGGCATCAAGTTCTGGGTCCATCCCGGGTCATGGACGAAGAAGCCGGGCAAATGGATCGTCGCGGCCGAGCTGGTCGAGACCACGCGGCTTTTCGCGCGTTGCGTGGCGCACATCGACGTAAAGTGGCTGGAAGATCTCGGCGGGCACCTCATCAAGCGCGAGCGGCACAATCCGCACTGGGAGAAAAGCCGCGCGCAGGCGATCGCGCTCGAGCGCGGCACGCTCTACGGCCTGCCGGTGTATGCGGACCGCCGCGTGCCGTTCGCGCCCTTCGACCCGAAGCTCGCGCGCGAGATTTTCATCCAGTCGGCGCTGGTGGCGGGCGACTTCGATACCCGCGCGCCGTTTTTTGCGCATAACCGCCGCCTGGTGGCCGATATCGAGCGCCTGGAGCACAAGTCCCGGCGGCCCGACATCCTCGTGGACGAGTCTTTGATCCACGCCTTCTACGACGCGCGCGTTCCGCAGGACGTGACTAGCGGCGCGGATTTCGAGCGCTGGCGCCGGGAGGCGGAGCGCGAACAGCCGAAGCTGCTGCACCTGGCGCGCGCGGACCTGATGCGTCACGAAGCCGCCGGCATCACTACGGAGAATTTTCCGCCGTCGCTGGAGCTCGGCCCGAACCGCTTCGCTCTCGAGTACCACTTCGAGCCCGGCTCGGCGCGCGACGGCGTGACCATGGCGGTACCGCTCGCGCTGCTCAATCAGGTGCCTGCCGCGCGCTGCGAGTGGCTGGTTCCCGGGTTGCTCAAGGAAAAGGTGAAGGCAATGGCGAAGTCGATGCCGCAGCGGCTGCGGCACAAGCTCGGCGCGCTCGAGGACTTTGCCGAGCGCTTCGCCGCGCAGGCGCGGCCCTCGGACTTGCCGCTCGCCGAGGCGCTGGCGCGCTTCATCCGCACGCAGCTCGACGTCGAGGTGCCGCGCGACGCGTTCCGGCCGGATTCCGCGCCGCCGCACCTGCACATGAATTTCCGCGTCGTCGACGACCACGGCCGGCAGCTCGGCATCGGGAGGAATCTCGCGGAGCTCAAACGCGAGCTCGGCGGCAGGACCGAAGCCATCCTGCAGCAAGAGTCCTCGATCGACGAGGGCGAGCGCTACACGGGGTGGACGATGGGCGACCTGCCGGAGCTGATGGAGCTCCAGCGCGGCGGCCAGACGCTGGTCGGCTACCCCGCACTGGCCGACGGCTCCGATGCCGTCACGCTGCAGGTGTTCGATTCCCCGGAGAAGGCGCGCGAGGTGCACCGCGCCGGCGTGCGGCGCCTGTTCGCGATTGCGTTTCGCGAGCGCATCCGCGACCTCGAGCGCACGCTCGCCAAAGACATCACGCTCGGCCCGCACAAGGGCGACATCGTGAGCGCGGCGCTCGAGCGCACGTTCCTCGCGGAATCGGTTCCCATGCAGCAGGCCGAGTTCGCCCGGCGCGTCGAGGAAGGGCGCGCCCGCTTCAATCTGATCGCCCAGGAGATCGCCCGCAACGCAAGCGCGATCATTGCGGAGCAGGCTTCGCTGGCCAGGAAGCTCGGCGTTGCCGAGAAGGCCTTCCCGCGGCCCGTGGAAGAGATCCGGCAGCAGGTCGGGCGGCTGCTCGCCCCCGGCTGGATCGCGCGCACGCCGTGGGAGCGGCTGCAGCACCTGCCGCGCTATCTCAAGGCCGCTTCGGTGCGGCTGGACAAGCTGCGCGCCGACCCGGCGCGCGACGCGCGGCTCGCCGCCGAGGTGGCCGCGCTCGAGCAGCCTTATCGGCGCGAGCTTGCCACCCGGGCGCGGCGCGGGCCGCCGGGCGCGGAGCTCGCGCAATTCGGCTGGCTGCTCGAAGAGCTGCGCGTGTCGCTGTTCGCACAGGAGCTGAAGACCCCGGTCCCGGTTTCGGGGAAGCGCCTCGCCAGGCTGTGGGAAACTGTACGTCGATGAGCATCGTGACCTCGCTCCTCTACGGCCTGGCGAACCTGCTGCATCCCAGGATGCTGTGGCTGATGATCTGGCCGATGCTGGTCGCGCTGGTGGCCTGGGGGGCGGTGGCACTCGCGTTCTGGACGCGCATCGCCCTGTGGCTCGCCGACTTCATGCGGCGCTGGCTCGAGCCGGCGGCGGGATTCGTGCGCCTGGACTTCGGCGATGCGACCCTTATCGCGGCGCACGTGGTGCTGTTCCTCCTTTTCGTGCCGCTCGTGTACATCACTGCGCTTTTCATCCTCGGCGTGTTCGGCATGCAGAAAATGGTCGATCACGTCGCGGCGCGCTCCTTTCCCGCGCTCGAGCGCCGGCGCGGGGGCGGGGCCGCCGGCAGCGCCTGGAACGGCATCGTGGCGATCGCCGGGATGGGCGCCCTGTTTCTTGCCAGCCTGCCTTTATGGCTGCTGCCGCCGCTGTGGCCGCTCATCCCGGTCGTGATCCTCGCGTGGGGCAACCAAAGGCTGCTGCGCTACGACGCGCTCGCCGAGCACGCCGACGGGCAAGAAATGGCGCGCATCTTCCGCGGCCGGCGCACCGGGATGTATCTTCTCGGGCTGCTGCTCGCCTTGGCCGCATACGTGCCGGTGGTCGGGTTCATCGCCCCCGTGGTTTTCGGGCTGGCCTTCATCCGCTACCTGCTCGGCGCGCTGCACGAGCTGCGGCAGCAGGCTTCGGCATTGAGCGCCCCTATAACGCCGATGAGAACAAAGAATTAGCCGCGGGGAACACGGCCCCCTAGACTCTGTCCGTTACTTTTTGAATCGATACTGGAGAGAGCTGAACGTGTTACCGAATCGTGAAGGACAAAAAGTGCCGCAGGCCACTTTCCGCACCCGCACGCAGAGCGGCGACTGGAAGAGCCTGAGCACCGACGACATCTTCAAGGGCAAGACGGTCGTGGTGTTTTCGCTGCCGGGCGCGTTTACGCCCACCTGCTCGTCGACGCATGTGCCGCGCTACAACGAGCTCGCGCCGGCGTTCTTCGCCAACGGCGTGGATCGGATCGTGTGCATCTCGGTGAATGACGCGTTCGTGATGAACGAGTGGGCCCGCACGCAGGAATGCGGCCACATCACCATGCTGCCCGACGGCAACGGCGAATTCACCGGCCAGATGGGCATGCTGGTCGACAAGTCCGAGCTGGGCTTCGGCAAGCGTTCCTGGCGCTATTCGATGCTGGTGAAGGACGGCGTGGTCGAGAAGATGTTCATCGAGCCCGAGAAGCCGGGCGATCCGTTCGAAGTGTCCGACGCCGACACGATGCTGAATTACATCAACCCCAAGGCGAAGAAGCCCGACCAGGTGGCGATCCTCACGCGCGAGGGTTGCGGCTTCTGCGCCAAGGCCAAGGCGCTGCTCAAGGAGCTGGGCTATGCCTACTCGGAGATCAGGCTCGATCACAGCGACCGCTCGCGCGTCGTCGGCGCGATTACCGGGCGCGGCACCGTGCCGCAGGTGTTCGTCAACGGCAAGCACATCGGCGGCCTGGAAGAGCTTCAGCAGTGGGCAAAAAAGGCCGCCTGATTGTTCGGCGCCTACGTCATCGGGGATGAAATCCTCGTTGGAAAGAGGCAGGACAAGCATCTCGCGTTCCTTATCGAGGCCCTCGCCAAGCGGGGGCTTCGGCTTTCCTGGACGCTTTATCTCGGCGACGATCCGCAGCGCCTGATCGCGGCGCTCACGCGCAGCCTGGCTTCGGGCGAGTTTGTGTTCAGCTTCGGCGGCATCGGCGCGACGCCCGACGACCACACGCGCCAGTGCGCGGCCGCCGCGGCCGGCGTAAAGCTGCGGCTGCATCCGGAAGCCGAGCGCGAGATCCGCGGCCGCTTCGGCGGCGAAGTGACGCCCCAGCGGCTGCAGATGGGCGAGTTTCCGGAGGGCGCCTCGATCATCCCGAACCCGGTCAACCGCATTCCGGGCTTCACCCTCGGCGAGCACCATTTCGTTCCCGGGTTCCCGCAGATGGCCTGGCCCATGGTGGAGTGGGTGCTTGAGACGCGCTACCGGAAGCTCTTCGAGCGTGACCGGTGGAGCGAGGAATCCATCCTGGTTTACGAGGCGGGCGAAAGCCAGCTTATCCCCGCGATGGAGGCGGTGGGCGCCCTGTACGCGGGGATCAAGGTGTTCAGTCTGCCCTCGATGGGCGAGGACGGCAGCCGGCGCCATGTGGAGCTCGGCGTGCGCGGCGACCCCAGGCAGGTGAGCGAGGCCGCGCAGGCGCTGCGCCGCTCGATTCGCGAGGCCGGCTTTCCCTTCGAGGACGCAAAATAAAAAGCCCGCCTATCGGCGGGCTTTTCCGGACTTCCTTTTCGAGCTCTTGTGCGGCTTCTTCCTCGGGCGCGGTTGGGCGCTCAGGCGGCTTTTTTTGGCTTTGCGAGGCCTTTCGCGGTCTCGGTCGCCGCGGCGACGTTGGCTTCCGCGATCTCGGTCGCCTGCTTTGCCACCTTCGTGAAGTTGTCATAAGCCGAGTTGGCGGCGGCGAGCATCGACTTCACGGCGGCAACCGCGACATCCGAGCCGGCGGGCGCGTTTTTCGAAACCTTGTCGAGCAGCGTGGCGAAGTTCTCGTTCCACTCGGCGACGCGGCGCTCCGCCACCTTCGACAGCTCGGCGTTCGCGCCGGTGGCGACTTCGTATACGCTCTTCGAGTAGGCGATGGCTTTTTCCATCGCCGGCTGGGCGAAGGAGTTCTGCAGGCTCACGAACTCCTGAACGTCCTTGGCGCCCAGCAGGGCGCGCGTGTTGGCGATCGAGTCCTCGAAGGCGCTCTTGACCGCACCGGCCTGGATGGAGGCCAGCTTCTCGAAGGCTCCGAACTGCGCGTTCGCCGCGGCCAGGAACGCTTCCACGTTCGCCTTGTTGGCCGCTTGAATCTGTTCTGGGGTGACGTACATTTCCTGGCTCCTGTCCTGGTTGCTGGGGATCGGGCATTGCTGTTTGTGCAATGCAGCAATTGGCATTTTAGTTCCTCTGGGCGGGAAGTCAAGGTTTTTGTGCGTAGCAGCAATAGTGATTGCCGTGTCGCCATTCTCACTACACCATGAGAGTTAGTGTTCACTTACATGCTGCTCGAATATCGACCTAGCGACCCGGCGTTTTTGCGCGATCCGTTTCCGCACTACCAGCAGCTGCGCGACGAAGATCCGTGCCACTGGAGCCCGCTGCTCAAGGCTTGGGTGCTCACGTGCTACGACGACGTGAAGCAGGTTTGCCTCGATACCGCGGGGATGTCTTCGGATCGTTTGCGCCCGTTCTTTGCGACGCTGCCCTCCACCGCGTCGGCGCAGATCGCCGACCTGGTCCGCTATCTGACGCTATGGATGGTGTTCCGCGACCCGCCGGAGCACACCCGGCTGCGCCGGCTCGCGGCCAAGGTGTTCAACGTGCGCTCGGTCACCGCGCTGCGGCCCGAAATCGAGGCGATTACGCGCTGGCTGCTGGAGCGGCTCGAAGGACGCGAGGAGCTCGACTTCGCCGAATCGTTCGCCGGACCGCTGCCCGCGCTCGTGATCATGCACATGCTCGGCGTGCCGCGCAGCGAGCTGGCGCGCCTGAAGCGGCTGTCCGACGAGATGGCGTTGTTCATCGGCAGCTCGCGCGAGGCGCCCGACAAGTACGCGCGCGCGCAGGCCGCAACGCGCGAGATGGCCGGGCTGTTTCGCGAGCTGATCGGCGCGCGCCGCGCGGCACCACAGCGCGACTTGCTCACCGACCTCGTGAATGTCGAGGACTCCGGCGAGCGCCTCAGCGAAGACGAGCTCGTCGCCACCTGCGTGCTGCTGCTTTTCGCCGGTCACGAGACGACGACGCATCACATCGCGAATGGCCTGCTTGCCCTGCTGCGCTTTCCGGACCAGCTGGCCCGCCTGCGCCATGCCCCGGGACTCGCGCCGGCCGCTATCGAGGAGCTGTTGCGCTACGACGGTCCCATCGGCGCCCAAGTACGCATCGTGCAGCGGCCGCAGACCTTGCACGGCAGGCGCCTGGCTCCGGGAGACCGCGTGTTCCTGATGATGAACGCGGCCAACCGCGATCCGCGCTCCTACCCCGACCCCGATCGTCTGGACCTCGGGCGCAACGGCGTGCCGCACCTGAGCTTCGGATTCGGCGCGCACATTTGCCTCGGATTTCCGCTGGCCCGGCTGGAAGGGCAGATTGCCCTCTGCGCGGTCCTGCGCCGCTGGCGCGATATACGGATCGCATCGCCGCGCCTGGAGTGGATGGATTCGATGGTCCTGCGCGGGATGAAGGCGATGCCGCTGAAGGTCGGCGCTTGAGCGCCGAGCCGGATCATCTGCCGCGCCGGCTGTGGTGGGTGCTCGCGGCGCTTACCTTCGCGTGGGGATTCAACTGGACGGCCATGAAGGTCGCCCTCAGCGAAGTGCCGCCCTGGACGTTTCGCACGCTGTGCCTCGGCGCGGGCTCCGCGGTGCTCTTCGCCGCCCTGCGCGCGGCGCGCCAGCCGCTTGCCGTGCCGAAAGACCAATGGGGCCGGCTGGCTGTGCTCGCGCTCGTGAACATCACCGGCTGGAACATGCTCGTGGCGTTCGGCATAGCGCTGATCCCTTCGGGCCGCGCCGCGATCCTCGCGTACACCATGCCGGTGTGGGCGGTGCCGCTGTCCATCTGGCTGCTCGGCGAGCGCATGACCGCGCGCAAGCTGGCCGGCCTCGCGCTCGGCCTTGCCGCGCTCGCCCTGCTGCTCGGGGAGTATTTCGGGCAACTGAGCGCTGCGCCGATCGGCTCGCTCATGGTGCTCGGCGCGGCCGTGAGCTGGGCGCTCGGCACGGTGCTGCAAAAACGCTATCCGGTGCGCCTGCCCGCGGGCGCCTACACCGCCTGGATCCTGCTGCTTGGCGGGGTGCCGATTTTCGTCGGCACGCTGCTGCTGGAGGATCTGCGCGCGCTGCGGGATGTCGGCTTGTGGCCCGCGCTCGGCGTGCTCTACAACGTGCTGGTGGCCTTCGCTTTCGCGCACTGGGCCTGGATCAAGATCGCGACCTCGGTGCCGGTGAGCGTGTTCTCCATCAGCATGCTGATCATCCCGGTGATCGGGGTGCTGAGCGGCGTGGTGTTCCTCGGCGAGCGGCCCAGCTGGTCGGAGGTTGCGGCGCTGGTATGCGTGCTCGCCGCCCTGGCGACGGTCATTCGTCGCCAACCGGGATAGCCCGCCGCCGTGGAATGCGGCTCGTGTCCCAGTTGGCGATCGCTTCGTCGAGATCCCCCGTCGGCGCCTGCCCGAGAAAGCGCAGCGCCTTGCGCACGGCCTGCTCCGGATGCGCCACGTCGATCGGGCGCGCGCCGGTCTGCTTGGAGAGCTTCTCGCCCGCGGCGTTGAGCGCCGCCGGCACGTGGAGATAGCGCGGCGTCGGGAGGCCGAGCAGGCGCTGAAGATGGATCTGGCGCGCGGTCGAATCCAGCAGGTCCGCGCCGCGCACGACGTCGGTGATGTCCTGCTCCGCGTCGTCGACCACTACGGCGAGCTGGTAGGCGAATTGGCCGTCGGCGCGGTACACGATGAAATCGCCCACTTCGCTTTCGAGCACCTGCGCCTGCGCGCCCTGCACGCGGTCGGTGAAGGCGATGACTTCCTTCCCGGTGTTCAGGCGCAAGGCGCGCGCCGCTTTCCCGGCCGGCAATCCGCCGCGGCAGGTGCCGGGATAGATCTGCGCCCCGTCGGCCGCGATACCGAGCGACGAGTCGGAGATTTCGCGCCGCGAGCAGCCGCACCAGTAAGTCTGCAGCCGCAATTTCTGCAGAACGGCTTCATAGGCTTGCGAGCGCAGGCTCTGGTAGACGACCGGTCCGTCCCAGTTCAGTCCGAAGCGTTCCAGCGTGCGCAGAATCACGTGCGCGGCGCCCTGCTGCTGGCGCGGCGCGTCGAGGTCTTCGATGCGTACCAGCCAGCGCCCGCGCGCCGCTCGTGCATCGAGCCAGCTCGCCAGCGCGGCGACGAGTGAACCAAAGTGCAGAGGCCCGGTGGGCGAGGGCGCGAACCGGCCTGCGTACATATTGTCTAGAGTACACTGGCCGCCTTTCGGAAAGGAGCGCCGTGGCTACCGTCGAACTCACCAAGGAGAATTTCGAAACTACCGTCAACGACAATTCCATGGTGATCGTCGACTTCTGGGCGCCGTGGTGCGGCCCTTGCCGCGGCTTCGCGCCGGTGTACGAGAAGGCCTCCGACCAGCACCCCGACGTCGTCTTCGCCAAGGTGAACACCGACGAGCAGCAGGAGCTCGCCGGCGCCTTCGGCATCCGCTCGATCCCCACGCTCATGGTGTTCCGCGAGAAGGTCATCCTGTTCCAGCAGGCGGGCGCGCTGCCCGGCAACGCGCTCGAGCAAGTGATCTCGCAGGCCAAGTCGCTCGACATGGCGAAGGTCCACCAGGAAATCGCCACGCAGCAGCAGCAGGGCAAAGCCTCGGGTGGAACTGCGTAAAGCGAACGAGCGCGGCCACGCCGACCACGGCTGGCTCGACTCGTATCACAGCTTTTCATTCGCGGATTACTACGACCCGCGGCACATGGGCTACAGCGCGCTGCGCGTCATCAACGAGGACCGCGTCCAGCCGGGCTCGGGCTTCGGCACGCACGGCCACCGCGACATGGAAATCATCAGCTACGTGCTGGAGGGGTCGCTCGGCCACCGCGACTCGATGGGCAACGGCTCCACCATCGTGCCCGGCGACGTGCAGCGCATGAGCGCCGGGCGCGGCGTGCAACACAGCGAGTACAACAACGAGAAGGCAAGGCTCACGCACTTCCTGCAGATCTGGATAGTGCCCAGCGTCGCGGGCATCGAGCCTTCGTACGAGCAGAAGCGCTTCACTGCGCAGGACAAGCGCGGGCGGCTGCGCCTCATCGCCTCGCCCGACGGCGCCGACGGATCCGTCACCATCCACCAGCAGGCGCGCGTTTATGCCGGCCTGTTCCACGGCGCCGAGCAGGGCACGCACGAGCTCGGTCGCGGCCGCAAAGCGTATGTGCATCTCGCCCGCGGGCAGCTCACGGTGAACGGCCACCGGCTTGTCGCGGGAGACGCGCTCAAGAGCGGCACCGGCCCGATAGAGCTGCGGCACGGTGAGGACGCCGAAGTGCTTTTGTTCGACCTGCCGGCCTAGGTTTCCTCTATGGCGGCGATGCCGAGAATCAAATGGACCGCGGCGGCCGCTATTCATAGACTGGCTCGCGGCTGCTCGCCGAACCTATGTCGTCTACCTGAAGACGCACAACTTCCATTGGAACGTCGAGGGCCCGATGTTCCAGACGCTTCACCAGATGTTCATGGAGCAGTACACCGAAAGCTGGAACGCCATCGATCCGATCGCCGAGTGCATCCGCTCGCTCGGGGAATACGCCCCGGGTACCTACAAGCAGTACTTGAAGCTCGCCAGCATCCAGGAAACCGACGGCGTGCCCGAGGCCGAACAGATGGTGAAGCTCCTGATCCAAGGACAGGAGGCGGTGGTGCGCACGGCGCGGGAGTTGCTGCCGCTCGCCGACGAAGCGCACGACGAGCCGACGCTGGACCTGCTGACCCAGCGGATGCAAGTGCACGAGAAGAACGCCTGGATGTTGCGCAGCCTCTTGAAGAAGTAACATAGCTGCCGCGATGAGCGGCACTCGCATCGAGAAGGACAGCTTCGGCGACGTCGAAGTGCCCGCGGCACGGCTGTGGGGCGCGCAGACCGAGCGCAGCCGCCGCTTCTTCCGCATCTCGGGCGAGCGTATGCCGCTCCCGGTGATCCGCAGCCTTGCCCTGGTAAAGAAAGCTTCGGCGGCGGTGAACGCGGAGCTCGGTCTGCTCGAGAAATCGAAGGCGCAGGCGATCCAGCGCGCCGCCGGCGAAGTGATCGAAGGCCGGCACGACGAGGAATTCCCGCTCGTCGTGTGGCAGACCGGATCGGGCACGCAGAGCAACATGAATGTCAACGAAGTGCTCGCCAACCGCGCCTCGGAGCTCCTCGGCGGCGAGCGCGGCGAGCGCCGACTCGTGCACCCGAACGACGACGTCAATCTCGGGCAGTCCTCCAACGACGTGTTTCCGACCGCCATGCACGTGGCCGCGGCGCGCGCGCTGCACGACGATCTCCTTCCCGCGGTGCAAGCGTTGCGCGAGACGCTAGCGGCAAAGAGCGCGGCCTTCGATGCCATCGTGAAAATCGGCCGCACACACCTGCAGGACGCAACGCCGCTTACGCTCGGGCAGGAGTTCTCCGGCTACGTGGCGCAGCTCGACGAGGCGCTCGCCGCGTTGCGCGCGGCGCTCCCGGGACTCTTTCGGCTGGCGATCGGCGGCACCGCGGTCGGCACTGGGCTCAACACGCACGCCGAATTCGCGCCGCGCGTCTGCGCGGCGATCGCGCGCTCCACCTCGCTGCCCTTCGTCGAAGCGCCGAACAAGTTCGCGGCGCTCGCCGGCCACGAGGCGCTGGTGTTCGCGCACGGCGCGCTGAAGACCCTTGCCGCGGCGCTCGCCAAAATCGCGAACGACGTGCGGCTCGCGGCGTCCGGCCCGCGCTCGGGGCTGGGCGAGCTGCGCATCCCCGAGAACGAGCCCGGCAGCTCGATCATGCCGGGGAAGGTGAACCCCACGCAGGTCGAGGCGCTCACCATGCTGTGCGCCCAGGTGATGGGCAACGACGTCGCCGTCAACATCGCCGGCGCGTCCGGGCACTTCGAGCTCAACGTCTACAAGCCGCTCATCATCCATGCGTTCCTGCAGAGCGTGCGCTTGCTCGCCGACGGCTGCCGCTCGTTCGAAGAGCATTGCGCGCGCGGCATCGAGGCGAACCAGGACCGCATCCGGGAACTGGTCGAGCGCTCGCTGATGCTGGTCACGGCGCTCTCGCCCCACATCGGCTACGACCGCGCCGCCGAGATCGCCAAGAAGGCGCACCGCGACGGCAGCACGCTGCGCGAAGCCGCTCTTGCCCTGGGCTACGTGAAGGCGGATGACTTCGATCGGTGGATGCGTCCCGCATCGATGCTCGGCCCCAGCCGATGAAGCGCCGCGACTTCGTGCGCATCGCTTTGCTGCTGTGCGCGGCGCCGGCGCTGGCCGCGCCGCGCGAACGTTTCCAGCGCGGCCTGCTGTGGCGCGTGACGCACAAGGATTTCGGACCGAGCCATGTGTACGGGACGATTCACGTCGCCGACGCGCGCCTCGCGGCGCTGCCGCCGCCGGTAAGAGAGGCGTTCGACCGCGCAAAGACGCTCATGCTCGAGTTCGTTCCGGACCGCTACGCACGCGAGCGCTTCCTCGAAGCGGCGATGTTCCTCGATCATCAGACGCTCGAGCAGAAAATCGGCGCCGAGGACTTCGAGCGCGCGGTGCGCCATCTCGCGCCCATCGGCCTGCAGCGCGAGTTCATCAACAAGCTCAAGCCCTGGGGCGTGCTGCTCAACCTGCGCAATCCGGGCGGCCAGGACGGCTCGCCGCTCGACAGCCAGCTCCTCGAGCTGGCGCGCGAGCGCCGCATGCCGCTCCACCAGATCGAGGGCGTCGAAGAGCAGATCTTTACCTTCGACGAGTTTCCAATGGAATCGCAGGTGGCGCTGCTCAAGCACAGCCTGGTCAACGAGGCGGAGCTTCGGGAGCTCGCGGACCGGACGCTCGAGGCCTACCTGGCGGGCGATCTGACGGCGATCTGGCGGCTGCGCGAGGAATTCGTCGCGCGCCACCCGAGCATCGCCCCGCACCAGGCGGTGATGACCAAACGGGTGGTGCACGACCGCAGCGTGGTGATGGCGTTCCGCATGCAGCGCCAGCTGCGCCGCGGTGACGCCTTCATCGCGCTGGGAGCGCTCCACCTGTACGGCGAAAAAGGCGTGCTGGCGCTGCTCGAGGCCGACGGTTACCGCGCGACGCGCGTGTTCTGAATGATCGTCGCCCTCATCTCCGGCCGCGGCAGCAATCTCGAGGCCCTGCTCGACGCCGGTCTGCCGGTGTCCGCGGTCATCAGCAACCGGGCAGAGGCGAAAGGGCTCGCGGCGGCGGCCGGGCGCGGCATCCCGACGCGAGTCCTGGAGCACCGCCGGTTCCCCACGCGCGATGCCTTCGACGCCGCTCTCGCCGGCGAGGTCGACGCTTTCCGGCCGCGGCTCGTCGTGCTCGCCGGATTCATGCGCGTGCTGACGCCCGCGTTCGTGGCGCGCTACGAGGGCCGGCTGCTCAACATCCATCCTTCGTTGTTGCCGGCGTTTCCGGGACTCGACACCCACGCCCGCGCCCTTGCCGAGGGCGTCAAGCTGCACGGCTGCACGGTGCACTTCGTCACCGCCGAGCTCGATCACGGGCCGATCGTCATCCAGGCCGCCATCCCCGTCAGGCCGGACGACACGGCAGAGACTCTGGCCGCCCGCGTGCTGCGCCAGGAGCACGTCATCTATCCGCGCGCCGCGCGCTGGTTTCTCGACGGCAAGCTGGTCATCGAGTCCGGCGTGGTGCGCGTTACGGGAAATGATGCGCAATTGGTGCTGGCTCCTGATTAGCGCGGCGGCGGGCGCGGCGCACGCCGCGCCGCCGGAGCGCGTCCAAATCGCCTACGAGATCGCCCGCAACGGCTCCGCCGTGGCCGAGGTCGTTCACCGCATGCGGCACGACGGGCGGCGCTACGAGCTCACTGAGACATGGAAAGGAAAGGGCCTCTTTGCGCTGCGCGGCTCGGCCAAGCGCACGAGCCGCGGCGTCGTGTCCGCGGAGGGCCTGAAGCCGCTCGAGTTCACCGACGAGCGCACCGGGCGCAGGACGGCGCGCGCACAGTTCGACTGGCAGGCGAAGACCCTGACCATGCAATACCGCGGTGAGCCGCGCCACCAGCCGCTGCCCGAGCGCGCGCACGACCGGCTCGCTTTCCTGTTCGATTTCGGCTTTGCCCCGGTGCCTCCGGGCGGCGAGGTGATCTTCGATCTCATGGACGGCCGCGGCCAGTCGCGCCATGTGTATTCGGTCAACGGCCGCGAGCGCCTGAAGCTCCCCGCAGGCGAGTTCGATGCGATCAAGCTGGTGCGGCGAACCGACGGCGAGCTCGCCGAGATCTGGCTCGCCGCCGAGCTGAGCCACCTGCCGCTGCGCGTCCTGGTGGTTCACAAGGACGGTACGCGCTACGACCAGGTGGCGACCAAGATCTCCACCGAGTGAACGCCACGCGCGCCACGCTGCGGCACGCTGCCGCAGTGCTCTCGAAGCTGCTGCAATTCGCCGCGCCGGCCGACGAAACGCTGTCCCGCTACTTCCGCGAGCACCACGAGCTCGGGCCGCAGGAGCGCGCCTTCGTCGCGGAAGCCGCCTTTGCCGTGCTGCGCCGCCGACGCTCGCTCGAAGCCGCAGCCGGCTCGGCGGCACCGCAGGCGCTGGCGGCAGCGGCGGCGCTGCGCGTAATGGGACTTTCCGCGCGCGCGCTCGATGGCGTGGTCGACGAGGCGCTCGTGCAGCAGGTGCGTGCTTTTCGCCCCGACACGCTTGCGGCGGCAGTGCGCGCCGACCTGCCCGATTGGCTTTGGGAAAAGCTCGCCGCGGAGCATGGCGAAGACAGCGCGCTGGCCATCGCCCGTGGAATGCTGAATTCCGCGCCGCTCGACCTGCGGGTCAACCTGGCGCGCACCAGCCGGGACGATGTGCTCGCCCGGCTCGCGCGCGACGGCATCGAAGCGCAGCCCACGCCGTATTCGCCGGCCGGCGTGCGGGTGGCGGGCAAGCCGCCCATCAACCGTCATCCGCTGTTCCGTGAAGGCCTCGTCGAGGTGCAGGACGAAGGCAGCCAGCTTCTCGCCTGGCTCCTCGCCCCGAGGCGCGGCGAGATGGTCGGCGACTACTGCGCCGGCGCGGGTGGCAAGACGCTTGCAATCACAATGCTCATGCGCGGCACTGGACGCGTGTATGCGATGGACGTATCGGCCAAACGGCTGGGTGCGCTTGGGCCGCGCGCGGCGCGCGCGGGCGTAACGAGCGTGCACGCGATCGCGCTATCGGGCGACAACGACGCGCGCGCGAAGCGCCTGGCCGGGAGGCTCGATCGCGTCCTGGTCGACGCCCCGTGCAGCGGCTTCGGTACGCTGCGGCGCAATCCCGACCTCAAATGGCGCCATGGCCCCGAGGCGATCGCACAGCTTGCCGGAAAGCAGCGGGCGATCCTCGGGGCTGCGTGCCGGCTGGTGAAGCCGGGTGGCCGCCTGATTTACGCGACCTGCAGCATCCTGCGCGAAGAGAACGAGGCGGTGGTCGATGCGTTCCAGGCAGCACACCCGGAATTCGCGCCCCTCGCCTGCAACGCGCTGCTCGCGGCGCAGCGCATTCCCCTGGACACTGGACCACGGCTTCGGCTGTGGCCGCACCTGCACGGCACGGACGGCTTCTTCGCCGCCGCGTTCGAGCAAACCGGCTAATGCGGAACGATTGCACACCGGCCTTGTCTCAACATGCGCCGCAACCCCCAAAATCGCCAAAATTCCTTTTACGAAGGCAGGTTAGGAAGAGCAGACCAGCCGACCGCATTCGCGTAGAATGGCGCGCGCCGCTCAATAAACGACGACCTAGGACATCCATCACCTGATGATTTTTTCCGGCTTTTTCGACCTCCCCTGGTGGGGCTACGCGCTTGCCGCGCTCGGCCTGACGCACATCACCATCGCGGCGGTCACGATCTTCCTGCACCGCTGCCAGGCGCATCGCGCACTGGAATTGCACCCCGCGATCGCGCATTTTTTCCGCTTCTGGCTGTGGCTGACCACCGGGATGGTCACCAAGGAGTGGGCGGCCATCCATCGCAAGCACCATGCCAAATGCGAGACCGCCGAGGACCCCCACAGCCCGCAGATTTACGGCATCAACCGGGTGCTTTGGGCCGGCGTGTTCCTCTACGTCAAGGAGTCCTACAACAAGGAGACGCTGGAGCGCTACGGCCACGGTACGCCGGACGACTGGATGGAGCGCAACGTCTACACTCGCCACGCCGCGGCGGGCGTCACGCTCCTCCTGGCCCTGGATCTGCTCGCTTTCGGCGTGGTGCCGGGCGCCCTCATCTGGGTCACGCAGATTGCCTGGATTCCGTTCTGGGCTGCGGGTGTGATCAACGGCGTCGGGCATTTCTTCGGCTACCGCAGCTACGGCGTCGCCGACGCGAGCACTAACATCGTTCCCTGGGGCATCCTCATCGGCGGCGAGGAGCTGCACAACAACCACCATGCCTTCGCCTCCTCGGCCAAGCTGTCGTCGAAATGGTACGAGTTCGACATCGGCTGGTTGTACATCCGGATCTTGGAGATGCTGGGCCTCGCGACCGTGAAGAAGCTGGCGCCGAAGCCGCGTTTCGCCGCGCCCAAGCCGGCGGCCGACCTGGATACGCTGCACGCCGTGATCGCCAACCGCTACGACGTGCTGTCGCGCTACGCCAAGTCCATCCGCCGGACCTACACCGAGGAGGTGGATCGGCTCACGCACTGGTCGCCGAGCGACGCCGAGGTGCTTCGCTCGCTCAAGCGAGCGCTGCTGCGCGGTCAGGCGGTGGCCGGTGCCGAGCGCGCGCGGCTTGCCGAAGCGCTCAAGAAATCGCGGGCGCTCGCGACTGCCATCGCCATGCGCGACGAGCTCGTCGCGTTGTGGGATCGCTCCAATGCGTCCAAGGAACAGCTGCTGCGCCAGCTCCAGGATTGGTGTCATCGCGCAGAGACGAGCGGCGTTCCCCCGCTGGTCGATTTTTCGCAACGTCTGCGCTCGTACGCCTGACGCGTCAAACGTCTTGCCCGCGTAGCGGCCGCACTACAGGGCGGCGCATCCTGCCCGCCGCCCTTCAATCCAAGTCGTTCTTCTGACGTCGTAATTCCCTAGGGCGCGCCAGCCGGCGCGGCCTAGGCGCGCGTCGCGTACCCGACGGTGCGACAAAAAGAAGCTCCGTTGTCCGCATTACCGCACTACTGCAGCACTCGCCCTAGCGAGCCTGGGAGTCGCCTTCTCCGGCGTGCTCGGCCTGCAGTACACCTTCCGCTAGGCCTGCCGTCCAAACTAAAAGGCCCGCTTGCGCGGGCCTTTTTTATTTCAGCTTGGTTTCCTTGTAGACGACGTGCTTGCGCGCCTTGGGATCGTATTTCTTGATCTCCAGCTTGTCCGGGGTGGTGCGCTTGTTCTTCGTCGTGGTGTAGAAGTGGCCGGTGCCGGCCGAGGACTCGAGCTTGATCTTCTCGCGCATGGCTATTCCCCTTTCGACTTGGCTTTAGCCTTCGCCTTGATCTCGGCGAGGACGGCTTCTACGCCCAACTTGTCGATGCGGCGCAGGCCCGCGGTGGATACGCGCAGGCGGACCCAGCGGTTCTGGCTTTCGACCCAGAAGCGCCGGTAATGCAGATTGGGCTCGAACGTGCGGATGGTCTTGTTGTTGGCGTGCGAGACGTAATGGCCCTTCATGGGCTTCTTGCCGGTGACCTGGCAGACACGGGACATCGGAATACTCCGGAATTAAGGCGCGCAAATCGCGGAAGGCGCGGATTTTACTACAACAATCCGCGCTCCGCGAAGGAAATGGCCTGGTTGCCGGCGATGATGAAATGATCGAGCACCTTGACGTCCACCATCGCCAGGGCCTCCTTGAGATTGCGGGTCAGCAGCTCGTCCGCCTGGCTGGGCTGCGCCACCCCGGATGGATGGTTGTGCGCGAAGATCACCGCGGCGGCATTCGCAGCAAGCGCCGATTTCACGATCTCGCGCGGATAGACGCTGGTCTGCGTCAGCGTGCCGCGGAACGGCTCTTCGAAGCGCACGACGCGGTGCTGCGCATCGAGCCAGATACAAATGAACACTTCGTGCCGGCGGGCGCCCAGCGCCAGGCGCAGATAGTCGCGCACCGCGCCGGGCGAGGTGAGCGCCGCGCCCTCCTTGAGCGTCTCGCCGATCGAGCGCTGCGCCAGCTCGATCACTGCGGCGAATTGCGCGCGTTTTGCCTCCCCCAAGCCCTTCACGCCACGCAGGTCGTCCCCGGCGGCCAGCAATCCGCCCAGTCCGTTGAACCGGCTCAGCAGCTCGCGCCCCAGCTCCACCGCGCTTTTGCCGCGCACGCCGGTGCGCAACAGGATCGCCAACAATTCGGCGTCGCTGAGCGCCTTTGCGCCGTGCGCGAGCAGCCGCTCCCGCGGGCGTTCGTCCGCCGGCCAGTCGGAAATCGCCATGTGCGGGCCTTTACCTTAGAATCCCTTACCCCTTAACGGCCACACGGCTGATCCGATGACCTTGAAGGGCAAGCGAGTACTTCTGGGCATCACCGGCGGCATTGCCGCCTACAAGGCCGCCGAGCTCACGCGCCTGCTGACCCGCGCGGGCGTGGACGTGCGCGTGGTGATGACCGAGGCGGCGACCCGCTTCGTCACCGCGGTGACGATGCAGGCGCTGTCCGGCCAGACGGCGTGGACGGATCTGTGGGACGCCCGCGTGCCCGACAACATGGGGCACATCGAGCTCAGCCGGGACCGCGAATTGATCGTTGTCGCGCCGGCGAGCGCGGATTTCATGGCCAAGGTGGCGCATGGCCTCGCCGACGACCTGCTCTCCGCGCTCTGTGTTGCGCGTCGCTGCCCGCTGATGCTGGCGCCCGCGATGAACGTCGAGATGTGGGAAAACGCGGCCACGCAACGCAACCTTCACCTGCTGCGCGAGGACGGCGTGCTGATCGCCGGCCCGGCAGCCGGAGACCAGGCATGCGGCGAGATCGGCATGGGAAGAATGCTCGAGCCCGCGCAGATCGCGGCGCAGATCGAGGATTTCTTCCAGCCCAAGGTCCTTGCGGGCAAGCGAGTGCTCGTCACCGCCGGACCGACCGAGGAGCCCATCGATCCTGTGCGGGTGCTCACCAACGTGAGCTCCGGGAAGATGGGATATGCGGTCGCCCGCGCGGCGCACGACGCCGGCGCCGAAGTGACCCTGGTGAGCGGCCCGGTCGCCCTCGCGACGCCGCCGGGCGTGTTGCGCGTCGACGTGCGCACCGCCGAGGACATGTTCGAGGCGGTCAAGAAAGCCGTGAAGTCGAGCGATGTTTTCATCTCGGTGGCCGCGGTGGCCGACTATCGCGTGAAGCACCGCGCGGCGCAAAAAATCAAGAAGGGCAACGGCGCCCTGTCGCTCGAGCTCGAGGAAAACCCCGATATCCTTTCCTGGGTGGCGGCCCTGCCGAAGCCGCCGTTCTGCGTCGGGTTTGCCGCCGAGAGCGAGAACCTCGCGCAGCACGCGAAGGAAAAACGCCTGAAGAAGCACGTGCCGCTCATCGCGGCGAACCTGGCGCAGGAGGCGCTGGGCGCGGAAAGCAGCTCGATCACGCTCTATGACGAGCGCGGCGAGCACCCGCTCGGGCGCGCTCCGAAGCTCGAGCTCGCGCGCAGGCTGATCGAGCACGTCGCCGCCGCGCTGACCCACAAGAAATGAGAAAACTCGAAGTGAAGATCCTCGATGAGAGGATCCGCAGCATGCTGCCCCATTACGCCACTGCCGGTGCCGCCGGCCTGGATCTGCGCGCGTGCGTCGAGGCGCCGCTCACGCTGCAGCCCGGAGACAGCCAGCTGGTGCGCTCCGGCATCGCGATCCATCTGGGCGATCCGGGTTATGCCGCGATGGTGCTTCCGCGTTCGGGGCTCGGCTCCAAGCACGGCATCGTGCTCGGCAATCTCGTCGGCTTGATCGACTCGGATTACCAGGGAGAAGTGCTGGTCTCGGTGTGGAACCGAGGCAAGCACGCGTTCACCATCCAGCCGCTGGACCGCATCGCCCAGCTGATCGTAGTGCCCGTCGTGCAGGTGCAATTCGAGGTGGTCGAGGACTTTGCCGCCAGCGCGCGCGGCGCCGGCGGCTTCGGATCTACAGGCAAAGTCTAGAACTCCCGGCAGGCAGAGCGCCGGGCGCCAGCCAGCCGCGCGGGCTCAGGCGAGCGAATCCGCCCAGATGTTCTGGGCCCATGCCCATCCATAGATGCCCTCGACCTCGCTGCGCTGCGGGGAAACCCCGCCGGACCCCGGCACTGTGGTGAGGGTCCGGCTCTTCTCGTTCCACTGATGCACCGAGGTCACGTGTATCACCTCCTTGTCGGATACGAAGCTGTAGCAGATGTTGATGATCTTGGGGTCCGCAGCGGGCTCGCGACCGTTGAGCAGCGCGACGACGGCGGCCGCACACAGCTTGGCCTGGTTGTTCGCCATGCTCGCCGACTTGGGCATGAGCGGCGCCGAAAGCGTCGCGTCGCCGAGAACGTGAACGTTCTTGGCGACTTTCGATTCCATCGTGCGCCAGTCGACGTCGCACCAGGCGTTATTGTGCGTGATCAGCCCGGCCTTGGCGGCGATGTCGCCTGTGCGCGCGGGCGGCACCACGTTCAGCACGTTGCCCTTCATGTCCTCCACTTCGAGCTTGACGGTCATCGTTTTGGCGTCGACGCCGATGGCCTTGCTGTTCGGGCGGTACTCGATGATGCCTTTGTAGAGCTCGGCCCACGCCCGCTTGAAAAGAGGGCCTTTGGATACGACGTCCGGATTGGCGTCGAGGAGGATCGCCTTGGACCGGGGCTTCGCCTTCTTGAAGTAGCTGGCGACCTGGCAAATTCTCTCGTACGGCCCGGGCGGGCAGCGGTACGGCGCAACCGGCATCGACAGAACGTAGACGCCCCCGTCCGGCATCTGCTCGAGCTGGCGGCGCAGCGCTACGGTTTGCGGGCCGGCCTTCCAGGCGTGCAGCACGCGCCCGGACTCCATGGCAGCCTGGTAGCCCTGCATTTGATCGAACAGGAAGTCGATGCCGGGGGAAATCACCAGGCGGTCGTATCGGAGCTCGCCGCCGCGTCTCAGGGTGACGACTCGTTTGCCGTTATCTACCTGCGTGACCTCGTCGTGCACGACTTGTACGCCATGCCGGCGCAGTCCGTCGTAGCCGTGGCTAATGTCTTTCATGGTCTTCGACCCGCCGAGGACCAGGTTGGATATGGGGCAAGACGTGAAAACGGTCTCCCTCTCCACCATGACCACCTCGATGGTTGGGTCCCACTTGCGGATGTACTTCGCGGCAGTCGCGCCGCCGAAGCCGCCGCCCACGACGACCACCCGCGCCCGTGACGCGCCGACGCCTGCGCAGCCGGCGAGCGACAGGGCCGAGGCGGCGCCGGCAACCTTGAGGAACTCGCGTCGCTTGATGTCCGGATTCATTTGGCCCCCTGTGCGGCGAAGTGCGCCGCGATCATCTCGGTCTGCTGATCGGTGTATCCCTTGGCGAGCTGGTGCATGATCGTCGCTGGTCGCTTGCCGTCCCTGAACTCCTTCATGCGCTGGACGATGAGATCCTTGGGAAGGCCGGCGAGCGATACGACGGCCGGATTGACGGTGCGCCCATCGGTGCCGTGACAGGTCGCGCAGGCAGCGGCCAGGCTGCGTGCGGTGGCGTTGTCCTGCGCGTGCGCGGCGAGCGGAAGCGCAGCGAGCGCAACCGCGAGCATCACGGGAATTCTCATCTGGGACTCTCCCCTCGGAATGTGGCGGAAAAAGTCTCCCCCGCCGGGACCATCCCGTCAAGGACCGGTGGTGCGAATAAGTCCGTTCGCTCCCGGCATAAAAAAGGCCGCACGCGGCGGCCTTTGGTTCTGCGCGACGAACCGCTCAGGTGACTGCGGCCGGCTCTTCCTCGAACTTGAGCACGATCTTTTCGGCTTCGCCGAGATCGATGGTCACCTTGCCGCCGTGCTGCAGCTTGCCGAAGAGCAGCTCGTCGGCGAGCGCGCGGCGGATGGTGTCCTGGATGAGCCGCGCCATGGGGCGCGCCCCCATCAGCGGGTCGAAGCCCTTCTTCGCCAGGTGCTCCTTCAGCGCCTGGCTGAACTGCGCCTCGACCTTCTTCTCCGCCAGCTGCTCGTCCAGCTGCATCAGGAACTTCTCCACCACGCGCATGATGATGTCGTGATCGAGGGCGCGGAAGGAGATGATGGCGTCCAGCCGGTTGCGGAACTCCGGCGTGAACATGCGCTTGATCGCATCCATCTCGTCGCCGGTCTGCTTCGAGACGGTGAAGCCCATGGAGTTCTTGGCGAGCGACTCGGCGCCGGCGTTGGTGGTCATGACGATCACCACGTTGCGGAAGTCGGCCTTGCGGCCGTTGTTGTCGGTCAGCGTGCCGTGGTCCATGACCTGCAGCAGGATATTGAAGATGTCCGGGTGCGCCTTCTCGATCTCGTCGAGCAGCAGCACCGAGTACGGCTTCTTGGTGATCTGCTCGGTGAGCAGGCCGCCTTGCTCGAAGCCGACGTATCCCGGCGGCGCGCCGATGAGGCGGCTCACCGCATGGCGCTCCATGTACTCCGACATGTCGAAGCGGATCAGCTCGATGCCCATGCAGTAGGCGAGCTGGCGCGCCACCTCGGTCTTGCCGACGCCGGTCGGGCCGGAGAACAGGAAGTTGCCGATCGGCTTCTGCGGGTTGCCCAGGCCCGAGCGCGCCATCTTGATCGCCGAGGCGAGCGCGTCGATGGCCTGGTCCTGGCCGAACACCACGGCCTTCAAGTCTCTGTCCAGATTCGCCAGGGCGCTACGGTCGTCGGTGGAAACGCTGCGCGGCGGAATGCGCGCGATCTTGGCGATGATCTCCTCGATCTCGGACTTGCCGATGATCTTCTTCTGCTTGGCCTTGGGCGCGATGCGCTGCGCCGCGCCGGCCTCGTCGATCACGTCGATTGCCTTGTCGGGCAGGTGGCGGTCGTTGATATAGCGCGCCGAAAGCTCGGCCGCGGTGGTGAGCGCGTTGGCCGTGTACTTGACGCTGTGGTGCGCCTCGAAGCGCGTCTTCAGGCCCTTCAGGATCTCCACCGTCTCGTCGACCGAGGGCTCGACGACGTCGATCTTCTGGAAGCGCCGCGACAGCGCGTGGTCTTTCTCGAAGACCCCGCGGTACTCGTTGTAGGTCGTGGCGCCGATGCACTTGAGCTGCCCGGTGGAAAGCACCGGCTTCAGCAGGTTCGACGCGTCCAGGGTTCCGCCGGAGGCGGCGCCCGCGCCGATTACCGTGTGGATCTCGTCGATGAAGAGGATCGCGTTCGGATTGTCCACGAGCTGCTTGAGCACCGCCTTGAGGCGCTGCTCGAAGTCGCCGCGATACTTGGTCCCGGCGAGCAGCGCACCCATGTCGAGCGCGTACACCGTGCACTTGGTGAGCAGGTCGGGCACGCTGCCTTCGACGATGCGCCGCGCCAGGCCCTCGGCGATGGCGGTCTTGCCCACGCCCGCTTCGCCGACCAGCAGCGGATTGTTCTTGCGGCGCCGGCAGAGCGTCTGCACCACGCGCTCGAGCTCCTTGTCGCGGCCGATGAGCGGGTCGATCTTGCCGGCAAGGGCGAGCGCGTTCAGGTTCTGCGTGTAGTTGTCGAGCGGGCTGTTGGAGGTCTCGGCCTGGCTTTCCTGCTCGTTTTCCTGCTCGGACTTGCCTTGGTGCGCTTGCGGCGTCTTGGTGATGCCGTGGGAGATGTAGTTCACCACGTCCAGGCGCGCGATGCCCTGCTGCTGCAGGAAGTACACCGCATGGGAGTCCTTCTCGCCGAAAATCGCGACCAGCACGTTCGCGCCGGTGACTTCCTTCTTGCCCGAGGACTGCACGTGCAGGATGGCGCGCTGGATCACGCGCTGGAAGCCGAGCGTCGGCTGGGTGTCGACCTCGCGGTCGGCGGCGATGCGCGGCGTCTGCTCGGCGATGTGCTGAGTCAGGTTCTTGCGCAGCTCGTCCATGTTGGCTCCGCAGGCGCGCAGCACTTCCGCGGCGGTCGGGTTGTCAAGCAGGGCGAGCAGCAGGTGCTCGACGGTGATGAACTCGTGGCGCTTCTGACGCGCCTCGACGAACGCCATGTGCAAGCTGACTTCGAGCTCCTGGGCAATCATTTGCTACGTTTCCTCCATCACGCACTGCAACGGGTGTTGGTGCTTACGGGAGTATGCCGCGACTTGCTGCACCTTGGTGGAGGCCACGTCGCGGGGGTAGACCCCGCATACGCCGATTCCCTCCCGGTGCACCTTCAGCATCACCTGGGTGGCCCGTTCCCGGCCCATGCCGAAGAATTTCTGCAGCACCACCACCACGAATTCCATCGGCGTGTAGTCATCGTTCAGCAGCATCACCTTGAACATCGGCGGAGGCTTCAGCTTGCTGCGCTGCGCCTCGAGTATGGTGTCGTCCCTGTGCTGCGCCATTCCGCCTGACTACGCGCCCTCGAACCCCCCAAAATCGGACAATTTCCGCGCTCGCCCGTTCCCGCTTCATTAACTGCTCATCCCGCGGTCTATCCTAATCTTTGTGGGGGGGCGGTGCAATGCGGCGAAAGGACGTCGCAGCCGGAATGCGGTGTTTTTTCACGACCTTGGCGAACACGCCACACTTCCCCCGGGGGTTCTTGACGACGCCCTGCGGGGCGCGTAAAAGGCGGGCTGTGTTTGGAGTCAGGCTGTCTGTTTGCCATTGAGGGCGGCGGGGTCGTGGAGTTCCAGGCATGGCGCGGGACGGAACGCCCCGTAGCTCAACCAACAATCGGGATCAGGGAGAGAGCATGGCAACAGGCACCGTTAAGTGGTTCAACGACGCGAAAGGCTACGGGTTCATTACGCCGGACGATGGCAGCGAGGACCTGTTTGCGCATTTTTCCGCGATCAACATGTCCGGCTTCAAGACCCTCAAGGAAGGCCAGAAAGTCAGCTTCGACGTCGTGCAGGGCCCGAAGGGCAAGCAGGCGTCGAACATCCAGAAGGTCTGAGCGCGCCTTCGAAGCGACAAAGGCCGCCCGCGGGCGGCCTTTGTCATTAAGGGCTTCTGTAGCTTCGCCGGCTACATCCGCTCGATCATCGCCTGACCGAAGCCCGAGCACGACACCTGCTTGGCGCCCTGCATCTGGCGGGCGAAGTCGTAGGTCACGATCTTGTCCTGGATCGCCTTTTCGATGGAGCGGATGATGGCATCGGCCGCTTCCACCCAGCCCATGTGGCGCAGCATCATTTCCGCCGACAGGATCTCCGAGCCCGGGTTCACGTAGTCCTTGCCCGCGTACTTGGGCGCCGTCCCGTGGGTCGCCTCGAACATCGCCACCGTGTCGCTCAGGTTGGCGCCCGGTGCGATGCCGATGCCGCCGACCTCCGCCGCCAGCCCGTCCGAGATGTAGTCGCCGTTGAGGTTGGTGGTCGCCAGCACGTCGTACTCCGCCGGCCGCAGCAGGACCTGCTGCAGCATCGCATCCATGATCACGTCCTTGACCACGATGTCGGGGCCGCCCTTCGGGTTCTTGAAGCTGTGCCAGGGGCCGCCGTCGAGCGGCTTGGCGCCGAATTCCCTCACCGCCAGCTGGTAGCCCCAGTCGCGGAAGCCGCCCTCGGTGAATTTCTGGATGTTGCCCTTGTGCACCAGCGTCACGGACTTGCGCTTGTTGTCGACGGCGTACTGGTACGCCCTGCGGATCAGCCGCTCCGATCCCTCGATGGAGACGGGCTTGATGCCGATCGCCGCCGACCCCGGAAAGCGGATTTTCGTCACCTTCATTTCCTTGATCAGGAAATCGATGATCTTCTTCGCCTCCGCCGAATGCGCCGGCCACTCGATGCCGGCATAGATGTCCTCCGAGTTCTCGCGGAAGATGACCATGTCGACCTTGTCCGGCTCCTTCAGGGGAGAGGGCACGCCCTTGAACCAGCGCACCGGCCGCAGGCAGACGTAAAGATCGAGCTGCTGGCGCAGAGCGACGTTGATCGAGCGGATGCCGCCGCCCACCGGGGTGGTCAGCGGGCCCTTGATCGAGACCACGAACTCCTTGGACGCCTCGAGGGTCTCCTCGGGCAGCCAGACGTTCTCGCCGTAGACCCTGCAGGACTTCTCGCCGGCGTACATCTCCATCCACACGATCTTCTTCTTGCCGCCGTAGGCTTTCTGCACTGCGGCGTCGACCACCTTCAGCATGACCGGCGTGATGTCCACGCCGGTGCCGTCGCCTACGATGTAGGGGATGATGGGGTTGTCCGGCACCGCGAGGGAAAAATCCTCGTTGACCCGGATTTTTTCGCCGCCGGAAGGGACCTTGATGTGCTGATACGCCATGTACTCTCCTGCTGAGGATCTGGATTGAAGTGGGAAAGCGGGAATCGGAAGGGCTCAAATTATACTGCCAGGCGCCGTTTTGCCCCTGTACGTTGTTGATTTGCAATAATTTCCATGCAATCTGCGGCGACCGCGGTCAACCATCGGCGCAACCGCGCGTTTAACGGACGGACCGGTTTCGAGCCGGTCTTTCAATGACCACTCTCTAGAGAGGAAGGGGATATCCATGAAGCAGCTTATTTCCGTGCTGGTCGCCGCAATGTTCGCCGCGGTGAGCGTTGCCGCCATCGCGCAGGGCAAGGCCGATGCCGACAAGGGAACGAAGACGAAGACCTCGCAGACGAAGGCCAAGGGCGACAAGGCGGCCAAGCCCGCGAAGACCACGAAAGCCACGAAGAAGGCGCCGAAGAAGATGGAAGGCGAAGGCAAGAAGAAGTAATTGCCCGCTGATGAAGAAAAGGGCAGGGTTCTCCCTGCCTTTTTCATTTATGCGTATCGTTCTCCTGATGCTCGCCGCCTTGCCGGCCATTGCGCAGCAACTGCCAGTGGCGCAGCTCAACGCCGGCATGCACCTCATCCGGGCGGAGGTGGTGGCGGACTATGAGACTCGCGCGCGCGGGCTGATGCACCGCAAGAGCCTGGCGCAGAACGCGGGCATGCTCTTCATCTTCGACGATTACGGCATCCACTGCATGTGGATGAAGAACACCCTGATCCCGCTGTCGGTGGCCTTCATCGACCACAAAGGCACGATCGTCAACATCGCGGACATGGAGCCGCACAGCGAGGCGTCGCACTGCGCGGCGCAGCCGGTGCGCTATGCGCTCGAAATGAACCGCGGCTGGTTCGCCGCGCGCGGAATCAAGCCGGGGACACGCCTGGGCGGCGTGCCCCCGAAGCAGCCGTAGACCGCCTTACAGCCCGGCGTGCGACTGGGCGACCATGAAGTAGAGCATCGGGATTGAGAGCATGGTGTTAATGCGCGAGGCCATGCCCGCCCGTTTCGCCGCCGCCGTCTTCTCCTCCGCCGGCACCGTGACAATACCGAGCGCCTTCTTCTGGTTCGGCCAGATGATGAACCAGACGTTGAACCACATCACGATGCCGAGCCACATGCCGATCCCGATCCCGGTAGCCGGCTGCTGCAGCGAGAGCGCCCGCACGAGATAACCATTCATACCCGCGAGAATCAGCCCGAAAATGATCGTTGCCATCGCCGCCCAGCGGAACCAGAAAAGCGCCGCCGGAGCAATGACCTTGCTGATGGCCGGTTTCTGCTCATCCGGGATTTTCGGCATCGAAGGTGTTTGCACGAAGTTGAAGTACCAGAGCAGACCGATCCACATAACGCCCGAAACGACATGCAGCCAGCGCATCGCGAACTGCCACCAGCTCATAGCCCCGAGCTGGATCCAGTTGCCCGTCGCGGCGCCGATGATGGCGAGCAGCACGATGAGCACCACCACGCCGGCAGTGATCGTCCGCCCCAACGACTGGAATATCGCACCCATGGTTTCTCCTCGTTCGTATGATGGGTTTGAAGCCGAAAAAGTCTAGCACGCGTCAGTGGCCCCCCGCTAAGAGCCCGGACGCCGCGGCCAGCAGGACCAGGATCTGCGCCGCGGCCAGCAGGGCGAGCGTGCGCTCGCCTTGTCGCAGCAGCAGGGGAAGGATCCGCAAGTAGCAGGCTACGGGGACCAGGGCGAGGAGCGTCACGCCGGCCAGGTTCGCGTAATCGCCTCGCGCCGCGAAGCGCCCCCAGCCCCAGCCGGCAGGTCCGCCGGTCGCTTCGCGGAAGCGGTCGACGGGCAGCTCCCACACCTGCGGCAGCGTCTCCAGGGCGATGAGCGGCTCGCTCCTCTGGAATAGGTAAGCGAAAAAGCTCGCCACGAGCACCGTGAGCGCAATGCCGGTGCACCAGGCGAGCCAGCGGGCGTAGGTCAGTTCCATATCGCGAGTCCCTTGAGCAGCGCGCGCAAGCCGGCGACCAATAGCAGCGCCAGCACCACGCGCCGCACCACCATGGCCGGCGCCACGCGCAGCAACCGCACCCCCACTTTGGCGCCCAGCATCACGCCGATGATCGACGGTGCGACCAGCATGGGAAGCACGGCGCCGCGATGGAGATAAATCCATGCCGCCGAGGTGTCGATCACCGAGAGCAGGAAGCCCGAGGTGCCGACGGCGAGTTTCAGCGGAGCGCCCATCAGCAGGTTCAGCACCGGCACGTTGGCCCACCCCGCACCCAGTCCGAACATTCCGGCGACCACGCCGATCGCCGCGAAGCCGAGCATCCCGGCGGGCGTGCGGTGCACGGTCCAATTCACGTCGCGAGCGCTTGCCTGGTCATGATACATGCCGTGCATGCCAAGGAGCGCGGCGAGCGCATCCGGCTGGGTGGCGCCGGCATCGGGGTTGCGCCCGCCCCACCACATGAGCGCGACGATGCCGAGGATCGCCGCGCCGAGTGCGATTTGCACCACGTTGGTGGGCAGCGCGAGGCCGAGCATGGCGCCCCCGATGGAGGTCGTCGAGCCGACGAGCGCAAGCGGCATGGCGAGCCGCAGGCTGGCGAGCCCGCCGCGCAGCAGCGCCGGGCCTGCGGAGAGCGCGCCCGACAGCGCGAGGAGCAACCCCGCGCCGCGCACGAAATCCAGGTGGAAAGGAAAGAAGCCGCCGACGATCGGAACGAAGAGCACGCCGCCGCCGATGCCCGCCAGCACCGCGACGGCGCCGATGGCGAAGCTCACCGTGAACAGGGCAAGCGGCCACAGCCACCACGGCGCATCCGCTCCGGCAGCGAGCGCGGCCGGGGAGGCGGCGAGCAACAGCAATGCGACCGCAGTACGGCAGCACGCGCGGGTGGCTGTCGGGAAAATCATTGTTGTTTGCCGAACCATTATTCCACGCAGCGCGCGCGGCTTGTCCAGAACCCGCTTATGGGCCTATGGTCGCCCTATGCCGAAACTTGCCGCCAACCTGTCGATGCTTTTCAAGGAGGTCGGCTTCCTGGACCGATTCGCGGCCGCGCGCAAGGCCGGTTTCCGTGCGGTGGAATATCAGTATCCCTACGAGTTCGCGCCGCAAGACGTCGCCGCGGCCGCGCGCGAGGCCGGCGTCGAGGTGGTGCTGCACAACATGCCGCGCGGCGATGCCGGGCGGGGCGAGCACGGCACCGCCTGCCTGCCGGGACGCGAGGCGCGGTTTCGCGACGACCTGGAGCGCGCCGTGGAGTACGCCGCTGCGGTGCGCTGCGGCGCCTTGCACTGTCTCGCGGGCGTGGTGCCGGCGGGCGCGGAGCGCTCGCAATTGCACGCCACTTACGTGGCCAACCTGCGTCACGCCGCCAGCCGGCTGGAGCGCGAAGGACTGAGGCTGCTCATCGAGCCGGTGAGCGAGCGCACGGCGGCGAATTATTTTCTGAACCGCAGCGCACAGGCGGTGCGCATCCTCGAGGAGGTCGCCGCCGACAACGCAGTCCTGCAGTACGACGTCTTCCACATGCAGCTTCTTGAAGGCAACCTCGCCCTCACGATCGAGCGGCTGCTGCCGCGCATCGGCCATATCCAGATCGCCGACGCGCCGGGCCGCCACGAGCCGGGCAGCGGCGAGATCAACTTCGGCTTCCTGCTGCCGCACATCGACGCCCTCGGCTACGCCGGCTGGATCGGGTGCGAATACAATCCGCAGGGTGACACGGTCGAAGGCCTGAGGTGGGCGAAGTCCTATCTGGATCCAGGCAGCGCGAGGTAGCCGGCGCGCTGCGCGCTTTCCTGCCGGCGCGCGCGGTGCTCTACGAAGAAGAAGATACGCGGCCTTACGAGTGCGACGGCCTCACCGCCTACCGCCGCCTGCCCATGGTGGTCGCGCTTCCGGAAACCGAGGAGCAGGTGCGCCGGGTGCTGCAGACCTGCGCAGCCATGGGCGTCCCGGTCGTTCCGCGCGGCGCCGGGACCGGGCTCTCCGGCGGCGCGCTCCCGTCGGGCGACGGCATCCTCCTTTCGATGGCGAAATTCATGCGCATCCTGCGCGTGGACCCGCTTGCGCGCGTCGCGGTCGTGCAACCGGGGGTGCGCAACGCCGCCATCTCCGAAGCGGCGGCCCCCTACGGGCTGTATTACGCCCCCGACCCGTCGAGCCAGATTGCCTGCACCATCGGCGGCAACGTGGCGGAGAACTCGGGCGGCGTGCACTGCCTGAAATACGGCCTAACCGTGCACAACGTATTGCGCCTGCGCGGCTTCACGATGGCCGGCGAACCGGTGGAGCTCGGCGCCGAAGCGCCGGACGCGCCGGGCTACGATCTGCTCGCGCTGGCGATCGGCTCGGAGGGCATGCTGATCCTCGTGACCGAGGTGACGGTCAAGCTGCTGCCGCAGCCGCAGTTTGCCAAGGTCGTCATGGCGTCCTTCGACGACGTCGAAACCGCCGGCCGCGCGGTCGCCGACGTGATCGCGGCCGGGATCATCCCGGCGGGGCTCGAGATGATGGACCGGGCGGCGACGCATGCCGTCGAGCAGTTCGTCGGCGCGGGATACGATCTCGAAGCCGCCGCCATTCTGCTGTGCGAGTCGGACGGCACCCCGCAGGAAGTCGAGGACGAGATCCGGCGCATCCGGGAGGTGCTGCAGCGCGCCGGCGCCAGCCGGATGAGCGAGTCGCGCAGCGAAGCAGAACGCCTGCGCTTCTGGTCGGGACGCAAGGCGGCTTTTCCCGCCGTGGGCCGCATCTCGCCGGACTATTACTGCATGGACGGCACGATTCCGCGCAAGCGCCTCGGCGAGGTGCTGAACTTCATCGGGCAGATGGAGACGAAGTACCGGCTGCGCTGTCCGAATGTCTTCCATGCCGGCGACGGCAACCTGCATCCGCTGATTCTCTTCGACGCGAACAGGCCCGACGAGCTGCACCGCGCCGAGCAGTTCGCCGCCGAGGTCCTGGAGAAATGCATCGAGGTCGGCGGAACGATCACCGGCGAGCACGGCGTGGGCATCGAAAAAATCAACCAGATGTGCGTCCAGTTCCGGCCGGAGGAGCTGGAGCTGTTCCTGGCGGTGAAGCGCGCGTTCGATCCCGCGGGGCTGCTCAACCCGGGCAAGGCGGTGCCGACGCTTGCGCGCTGCGCGGAATATGGCCGCATGCGCGTGCAGCGCGGCAAGCTGCCGCATCCGGAGCTGCCGCGGTTTTGAGCCTCGAGAGCCTGCAGAACGCGATTCGCGACGCGGCGGCGAGCCGCGCGCCGCTGCGGCTGCGCGGCGGCGGCAGCAAGGATTTCTACGGCAACGAGGCGCGCGGCACGGTCCTCGATACGCGTGCCTACGCCGGCATCGTGAGCTACGAGCCGACCGAGCTGGTGGTCACCGCCCGCTGCGGCACGCGCCTGTCCGAGCTGGAGAGCGTGCTCGAGCGCGAGGGCCAGTGCCTGCCGTTCGAGCCGCCGCATTTCGGCGCCGAGGCGACGCTCGGCGGCTGCGTCGCGGCGGGGCTTTCGGGCCCGCGCCGCGCCAGCGCCGGCGCGGTACGCGACTTCGTGCTCGGTACGAAGATCGTCGACGGCCGCGGCCGGGTGATGAGCTTCGGCGGCCAGGTGATGAAGAACGTTGCCGGCTACGACATCGCGCGCATGCTCGCGGGCACGCTGGGCACGCTCGCGCTCATCGCCGAGGTGTCGCCCAAGGTCCTGCCGCGCCCGGCCGACGAGCTGAGCCTGAAGCTGGAGATGCCTCTTGAGCGCGCGCTCGAGACCATGAATCGCTGGGCCGGACGTCCCCTGCCGATCACGGCGAGCGCCTGGCACGACGGCGAGCTCGCCGTGCGCCTTTCCGGATCCGAGGTGGCGCTGCGCTCCGCCCGCGAAGCGATCGGCGGCACGGCGCTCGATGCGCCTGAGGCACAGGCGTACTGGCGCGCGATCCGCGAGCACACGCACCCGTTCTTCGCGGGCAGCGAGCCGCTTTGGCGCATCGCGGTACCCTCGGCCGCGGGGCGGTTGCGCGTCGAAGGAAAAACGCTCATCGAGTGGGGTGGCGGCCTGCGCTGGCTGCGATCGGCTGCGGGCGCGGGCGCGGTGCGCGAGGTGGCACGCGAGCTCGAGGGACACGCGACATTGTTTCGCGCCGCGGACAAGTCGGCCGGCGCGTTCATGCCGCTGCCGGCGCAGCTCGCGCGCCTGCACCGCGAGCTGAAGGACGTTTTCGACCCGGCCGGCATCCTGAATCCCGGACGGATGTATCGGGAGCTCTAGGACTTTGGCAGCCTTTTTTTCAGCGAGCGCGGCAAGGTCCGCCGCCGGCGCTGCGGCTTGCGTCGGGGCGCTCGCCGACGATACGGCCTGCGCCATGAAGCTGGCGAAGCGCTCTTCCGCGGCGCGCTTGCGCTCGGCCCAGCGGCGCTGCCACATCCATAGCCAGTACGCGAGGCCGGCAATCCCGCCGACGGCGACGAGCCAGACAAGCGGCTTCATGCAAAAAGTATAGCGGCTGATGCAGACCGAGCTCGCCGACTTCATCCGCGACACCGACGCCGGCAGGGAGGCCGAGGCCATCCTGCGCAAGTGCGTGCACTGCGGGTTCTGCACGGCCACCTGCCCGACCTATCAGCTGCTCGGCGACGACCTCGACAGCCCGCGCGGCAGGATCTACCTGATGAAGCGCGCGCTCGAGGGCGCTCCGGTCACGGCGCGCACGCGGCTGCACCTCGACCGCTGCCTGACCTGCCGCGCCTGCGAGAGCACCTGCCCTTCCGGCGTGCGCTACAGCCGTCTCGTGGATATCGGCCGAGCGGTGGTGGAGGAGCGCACGGCGCGGCCTCCGTGGGAGCGGCTGCAGCGCGCGCTGCTCGCCTTCGCCCTGCCGCGCACGCGGCTCTTCGGTGCGGCGCTGCGGCTCGGCTGGCTCCTCCGCCCGCTGTTGCCAGGCCGACTCAAAGACAAGGTGCCGGCACGCGCAAGCCCCGCCGGCGAATGGCCCGCGCCACGGCACGCGCGCAAGATGCTGGTGCTCGCGGGCTGCGTGCAGCCCGCGCTTGCGCCGTCGATCAACGCCGCCGCCGCGAGAGTGCTCGACCGCTTCGGCATCTCGCTCGTCGAAGCGCCGCACGCCGGCTGCTGCGGCGCGGTGCGCTTTCACCTGAACTACCAGGAGGCCGGCCGCGAGGACATGCGCGCGCTGATCGACGCCTGGTGGCCGACGATCGAGCGCGGCGAGGTCGAGGCGATCGTGTTCACGGCGAGCGGTTGCGGCTCGACGGTCAAGGATTACGGCGACCTGCTTGCCGAAGACGCCGATTATCGCGACAAGGCGCGGCGCGTCGCGGCGCTTGCCAGGGATTTGAGCGAAGTGGTGCCTTTCGATGCCATTCCCGAGGGACTGGCGAGCGCGCGCGTGGCGTTCCAGTCTCCCTGCTCGCTGCAGCACGGCCAGCAGATTCGCGGCACGGTGGAGGCGCGGCTCGCGCGCGCCGGATTTCAAACCACCGTGGTGCGCGACGGCCACCTGTGCTGCGGATCCGCCGGCAGCTATTCGCTGCTGCAACCCGACATCGCGCGCGAGCTGCGCGCGCGCAAGATCGAGAGCCTGGAGGAAGGCGCACCGCAGTGCATCGCGACCGCGAACATCGGCTGCCTGGCGCATTTGCAGCCGGCAGCCTCGGTGCCGGTGCGCCACTGGGTCGAGCTTCTCGACGAAGCGCTGGCGCGTAAGATTCCTACATGACTGAAGAAGTCGTTCGCGCGGCCTGTCCGCACGATTGCCCGGACACCTGCTCCATGCTGGTCACCGTGGAAAACGGTGTCGCGACGAGAGTCCAGGGCGACCCGTCGATGCCGTTCACCGACGGCACGCTGTGCACCAAGGTGGCGCACTATCTCGAGCGCACCTACTCGCCCGACCGCCTGCGCCACCCGATGAAGAGGGTCGGCAGGAAAGGCGCGGGCGAGTTCAGGCGCATCGGCTGGGACGAGGCGCTGGACGAGATCGCGGCTCGCCTGCAGGCGCTCGCGCAGGAAAATCCCGAGTCCATCCTGCCGTGCAGCTACGCCGGCACCATGGGCATGGTGCAGTACAGCTCCATGGACAGGCGGTTTTTCTACCGCCTTGGCGCCTCGCTGCTGGATCGCACGCTGTGCTCGACCGCGGGCAAGTTCGGCCTCAAGGCGACCCTCGGCGGCTCGGTCGGCATGGACCCCGAGCGCTTCGACGAGGCGCGGCTCATCGTGCTGTGGGGCACGAATCCCGTCGTCTCGAACCTGCACCTGTGGTCGCGCGTGCAGGAGGCCAAGCGCCGCGGCGCCAAGGTGGTCGCCATCGATCCCTACCGCAGCCTCTCGGCCGAGAAATGCACGCAGCACATCGCGTTGCTGCCTGGAACCGACGGCGCGCTCGCCCTGGGCATGATGCACGTGCTCATGGCCGAAGGGCTCATCGACCGCGAGTACATCGCGCATCACACCCTGGGGTACGAAGCGCTCAAGAAAAGAGTTCTCGAGAAGTATTCGCCGGAGTGGGCCGCGCGCACCTGCGGCATCAGTCGCGAGGAAGTGGTGCAGCTCGCGCGCGACTACGGCAGCCTTCGGCCGGCGGCCATCCGCCTCAACTACGGCATGCAACGCCATGCCGGCGGCGGCATCGCCGCACGCACGATCGCCTGCCTGCCTGCCCTGGTCGGCGCATGGCGCGAGCCCGCAGGCGGCGTCGTGCTTTCCACGGCCGACTTCTACAGCTTCGATCACGCCGCGCTCGAGCGCCCTGACTTGCTCGCCGGGCGCCGGCCGCGCGTCATCAACCACGCCCGGCTTGGCGAAGCATTGACCGCGGCGCAGCCGCCGGTGCGCGCGGTGATCGTCTACAACAACAATCCGGTCGCCGTCTGTCCCGAATCCGACAAGGTGATCGCCGGGTTCTCGCGCGAGGACCTCTTCACCGTCGTGATGGAGCATTTCCAGACCGACACCGCCGATTACGCCGACGTCCTGCTGCCGGCGACGACGCAGCTCGAGCACTACGACGTGCACAAGTCCTACGGCCATCTCTACGTGCTCGGAAACGACCGCGCGATCCAGCCGCTCGGGGAATCGCTGGCCAACTCCGAGGTGTTCCGGCGCCTGGCGCAGCGCATGGGCTTCGACGAGGCGTGTTTCCGCGATTCCGACGAGGACCTCTGCCGCACCGCCCTCGCATCGTCCCATCCGCGCATGAAGGGCATCGCCTGGGAGAAGCTCAAGCGCTCGGGCTGGCAGAAGCTCGACGTTCCCGAGCGCTTCGCCCCGTTCGCGGCCGGCGGCTTCCCGACGCCGTCGGGGAAGTGCGAGTTCTACAGCGAGTACCTGGAAAACCAGGGGATCGATCCGCTGCCGTTCTACAACCCGCCCGCCGAGGCGAGCGACGAAAAGCTGCTGCGGCGTTTTCCGCTCGCCTTCCTGTCACCGCCGGCGCGCCACTTCCTCAATTCAACGTTCGCCAACCTGGTGCGCTGGCGAACTTTCGAAGGCGAGCCGCACCTCGACATGCATGCGAGCGACGCGGCCGCGCGCGGCATCCGCGACGGCGATCGCGTGCGCGTGTTCAACGACCGCGGCGGCTACCTGCTCAAAGCGCGCGTGAACGGCAAGGCGCGGCCGGGCGTGGTGGTGGCGCCGTCCGTGTGGTGGAAGAAATACGCTCCGGATGGGGCGAACGCGAACAACGTCACTTCGCAGCGCACGACCGACCTCGGCGGCGGCGCCACGTTCTACGATTGCCTGGTGCAAGTCGAGCGTGTCGACGCACCTCTTCGTTAGCGCCGCGCTCGAGGGCCTGGCGATGGCGTGGTGCGCGGTGCTGGAAGCGCTGCAGTAGCCGCTGGTCCGTCGCAGGGCGCCGTTTGCGCTGCCGATCGCAAGGATCGGTTAGGCGCGCGGCGCATGCAACGGCGTTCGGCGTAAGGCCTGTCTACGCTTGCGGAATGGAAGAACTGCGCCTGCAGGCTGCGCGCCTCCGGGCGCTATACGCGAGCGCGAGGCCGGCGTATTTCGCCGAGCCCGCGAACGCCGGCATCCTGGTGGCGCTGCTCTGGGGCCCTTTTTCCGCCGGCGCGCTGCTCGCGTGGCTTGCCTTGCTGCTCGCCGTCACTCTCGGCCGCACGGCATTGCACTGGCGCTTTTTGCGCGGCAGCGCGCAGAGCGGCCAGGCTGAGGCGTGGAAGCGCCGCTTCATATTCGGGGCGCTCGCCTCGGGAGCGGTCTGGGCGCTCGGGGTATCGGTCTTTTTCCCGAATCAGGATCCGCTGCGGCAAATGGCCCTGGTGTTCGTGGCAGGCGGCAACCTCATTGCCGCGGCGGGCATCTATTCCGCGAGCCGCGCGGCGTTCTACGCATTCGGCGCGCTGCCGTTTTCGGCAATGGTCTTCGAGCTTCTTTCCCAGGCGGGAGACACCTACCGTCTCGTGGCGCTCGTGATCGTCGTGTTCGGCGTGGTGATGTGGAAGGTGCATCTCGAAGCGCACCGCGGCGTGCGGGAAAGCCTGCGCATCCAGCTCGCCAACGAGGCGCTGCTCGAGCACGCATCGGCCACGGAAGGGCGCTTGCGCGAGACGCTCGCCGCCCTGGAGCAGCGGCTCGCGGCGGAGCAGGAGCTCGAGGCGCACGACGCGATGTACCGAAATCTCGTCGAGACTTCCAGCGAGCTCATCTGGTCGCTCAACGAGGAGGGGCGCTGGACCTTCCTGAACGCCGCAGGGGCGCGGCGCGTCTACGGGCGCGAGGCGGGTGAGCTCATCGGCCGAGCGCAGCGCGAGGTCGTGGCCCGGGAACTCGCCGAGCGCGACCAGGCGGTATTCGGACGCATTCTTGCCGGCGAGGCGATCTTCGACCACGAGACGCGGCATCAGCGAAGCGACGGCAGCTACGTCGACCTGTCGATCAACGCCCTTCCGCTGCGCGATGGCGACGGAAAGGTGGTGGGCGCCACCGGCACGGCGCGCGACGTGACGGAGCAAAAGCGCGCCGCCGCGGCGCTGCACGAAAGCGTCGAGAAGCTGCGCCTGGCGGTCGAGGCCGCGGACCTGAGGTACTGGGAGTGGAACGCCGCGACCGGCGGGCCGCAGTTTCCCGCCCAGGAGCACGATGAGCGCATCTACGCTGAGGACCGCGAGCGCTGCCAGCGCGCGTGGCGCGAGGCCGTGGAGCGCGGCGAGCCCTTCGAGGCGGAATACCGCGTCGGCGCGCCGCTCGACGAGGTCGCCTGGTTTTCCTCCCGGGCCATCCCGGTTTTGGACGCCGGCGGCAGGACGCGGCGGATGATCGGCGTGTCGCAGGACATCACGGCGCGCAAGCGCCGCGAGGAAGCGGTGCGCTTCCTCGCCTACCATGACCCGCTGACCGGCCTGCCCAACCGGCGGCTGCTGGATGACCGGTTGAAGCAGGCCCTTTATGCTGCGCAGCGGCGCCATCGTCCCCTTGCGGTGATGCTCATCGACCTGGACGGCTTCAAGCGCGTGAACGATTCCCTCGGCCACCGCGCGGGCGACGGCGTGCTGCGCGAGGTCGCGCAGCGCCTGGCCGGGTGCGTGCGCAAGGCCGACACCCTGGCGCGCCAGGGCGGCGACGAGTTCGCCGTCTTGATCTCCGACGTGCAATCCGAGACCGACTGCAGCGTAGTGGCCGAGAAAATCCTGCGCGGGCTGGAGAAGGACTTCCGCGTCGAAGGCGAATCGTTCAGCATAGGCGCCAGCATGGGAATCTCGCTCTTCCCCGCGGACGCCGGCGACGGCGACGCGCTGTTGCGCAATGCGGACGCGGCGATGTACCGTGCGAAGCAGCTCGGCCGCAACCGGTACTGCTTTTACCGTCAATGACCTCTTCCACCCGCGCGCTGGTACGCCTGGCGCGCTTTCTGCTGCCTTACCGCGGACGCGTGGCGGGCGCGGTCGCCGCGCTGATCGCTGCGGCGGCATGCTGGCTGGCGCTCGGCCAGGGCGTGAAGCAGATCGTCGATAGCGGATTCGGTACCGGTGAGCCGCAGCTCCTCGATGCGGCGCTCGGCGCCATGATGGCGCTCGCCGCGGCGCTTGCCGCCGCGACCTGGGCGCGCTTCTATCTGATGATGACGCTCGGCGAGCGGGTCGTGACCGACCTGCGTCGGGCGGTGTTCGACCACATCCTCGGGCTGGAGGCGGCGTTCTTCGAGGCCACGCGAACCGGCGAGGTGATCTCCCGGCTCACCAACGACGCCACGCTGCTGCAGCAGGTGATCGGTTACGGGCTTTCCATGTTCCTGCGCAACGCGCTCATGATGGTGGGTGCGGCGGTGATGCTGTTCGTCACCAGCTGGAAGCTCGCGGCTCTCGTGCTCGTCGGCGTGCCGGCCACGCTCGCGCCGATCCTGCTCCTGGGCCGCCGGGTGCGGCGGCTTGCGCGCGACAGCCAGGACCGGGTGGCGGAAGTCTCGGCGTACATCGACGAGGCGGTGCACGAGATCCGCACCGTGCAGGCGTACGCCCACGAGGAAGTCGACCGCAGCCGCTTCGGCGCGCATGCCGAGTCGGCCTACCGCACCGCCGTGGGCCGCGTCCGCTACAAAGCTTTCCTCATTTCCTCGGTGATGCTGATCGCCTTCGGCGCGGTCGCGATCATCCTGTGGATCGGCGGCCACGACGTGCTCGCCGGCAAGCTCTCGGCGGGAGAGCTGTCGGCGTTCGTGTTCTATGCCGCGATCGTGGCGAGCGGGGCGGGCACCGTGGCGGAAGTGTGGGGCGAGCTGCAACGCGCGGCGGGCGCCACCGAGCGGCTCATGGAGCTGCTCGACACCGCGCCGCGTATCGTTGCGCCGGCCGCGCCGGCCATCCTGGCGCCCCGCGGGCCGCGCGCCATCGACTTCGACCGCGTCGAGTTCGCCTACCCCGCCCGGCCGGGCGTGCCGGCACTGCAGCGCTTCACCTTGCGCGCGGCCCCGGGGGAACGGGTGGCGCTGGTCGGTCCGTCGGGCGCGGGCAAGTCAACGGTGTTCGCGCTGCTCCTGCGCTTCTACGACCCGCAGCAGGGCGCGGTGCGCATCGACGGCGTGGAACTGCGCAGCATGGATCCGCGCGCGCTGCGCGGCATGGTCGCGGTGGTGCCGCAGGAGCCGGTGATCTTCGCCGCCAGCGTGCTCGACAACGTGCGCTACGGCCGCCCGCAGGCGACGCGCGAGGAAGCGACCGCCGCCTGCGCGCAGGCTTTTGCGCTGGAATTCATCGAGCGCCTCCCGCGGGGGCTCGACACGCCGCTCGGCGAGCGCGGCGTCACGCTTTCCGGCGGCCAGCGCCAGCGCCTGTCGATCGCGCGCGCGCTGCTCGCCGATCGGCCGATCCTGCTGCTGGACGAGGCCACCAGCTCCCTCGATGCCGCAAGCGAGCTGATGGTGCAGCGGGCCCTCGCCAACCTCGAGCAGGGCCGCACCACGCTGACGATCGCGCATCGGCTCGCCACCGTGCAGCATGCCGAGCGCATCGTGGTAATGGAGCGCGGAACGCTTGTGGCGCAGGGCACCCACGCGGAGCTCATGCGACAGGGCGGGCTTTACGCCAAGCTCGCGTCCCTGCAATTCCTCGGCAGCGGATGGGACCGCGCCGCCTAGGCGCGCTGCTGCTCCTCGCCGTCGCCTGCGTGGCACAGGCGCAGGAATCCTTGCGGGTCGGGTCCAAGCGCTTCACCGAGTCGTACATCCTGGGCGAGCTGCTGGCGCAGATCGCGGGTGCCGAGCACAAGCCGGGGCTGGGCAACACCGCGATCCTGCAGGAGGCGCTGAGGAGCGGCGCCATCGACGTCTACCCGGAATATGTCGGCACGATTGCGCGCGAGATTCTCAAGACCGAGGACCCGCTCGATCTCGCGGCCATCAACCAGCGCCTGCAGCCGCTCGGCTTCGCCGCTTCGATTCCGCTCGGTTTCAGCAACAGCTACGCCCTCGGCATGCGCGAGGCGGACGCCCAGCGGCTCGGCATCAACACCATCTCGCAGCTCGCCAAGCAGCCGGCGCTGCGCTTCGGCCTGTCGCACGAGTTCCTCGGCCGCCGCGACGGCTGGCCGGGCCTGCGCGCCGCCTACGGCCTGCCGCAGGCGGCGCGCGGCCTGGATCACGGGCTCGCCTACGAGGCGCTCGCCGCCGCCGAGATCGATGTCATGGACCTCTATTCCACGGACGCGAAGATCGAGCGCTACCGCATCGCCGTGCTCGAAGACGACCGGCGCTTTTTCCCGGCGTACGACGCGCTGCTGTTGCACCGCGCCGACGCACCCGCACGCTTCCCGGCCGCTTTCGCGGCGTTCAGGAAGCTCGAGGGCCGCATCGACGCCGCGACGATGGTGCGCCTCAACGCGCGCGCGGAAATCGACAGGATCCCCTTCGCGCAGGTGGCGAGCGAGTATCTGGGGCAATCGGCGAAGGGCGGCGCACGCACGCTGTGGTCGGCGGTCTTCGCACCGGATTTCGGCCGCCTGCTCGCCGAGCACCTCGGGCTCGTATTCGGCTCGCTCGTCGTCGCTGCGCTGATCGGGATTCCGCTCGGAATGCTCGCGGCGCGCTCAACGCTGCTGGCGCAGCCGGTGCTTGTCCTCACCGGCCTCGTCCAGACGGTTCCGTCGCTGGCGCTGCTCGCGTTCCTGATTCCGCTCACCGGGACGATCGGCGTATGGCCGGCGCTGATCGCGCTGTTCCTCTACGCGCTGCTTCCCATCACGCGCAACACGCATGCCGGCATCGTGCAGGTGCCGAAGGGCCTGGTGCATGCCGGCACCGCGCTCGGCCTCACTTCGCGCCAGATCCTCGCGCACGTGAAGCTGCCGCTCGCGCTGCCCACGATCATGGCGGGCGTCAAGACTTCGGCGGTGATCAACGTCGGCACCGCGACCATCGCCGCCTTCATCGGCGCGGGCGGCTTCGGCGAGCGCATTTCGCAGGGTCTTGCGCTCAACGACCATGCGGTGCTCCTCGCCGGCGCGTTGCCTGCGGCGGCGCTGGCCCTCGCGGTGCACGCGCTTTTCGAGGTCGTAGAGTGGACTTTGCTTCGGCGCTCCGCTTGATTCAGGTCAAAAGTGACGCACGTGGAGGCGACGGGCGGCGCGTAGCTAGGGGTTAGAATCCGCCACAACGCTTCAGGAGACCCCATGAAAAACGATGTGCCTGCAGAAGTGCGTGCGGGTGAGACGCGTGCGGAGAGAATTATGTCGCAGACGATCGGAGTGCCGCGCGAGACCGCGGCGGGCGAGAAACGCGTGGCCACCGCGCCGGAAGTCGTCGAGAAGCTCATCAAGCTGGGGTTCCGGGTCGCGGTGCAGTCCGGCGCCGGCGACGCGGCGAACTTCGCGGACGACACCTACCGCGCGGCGGGTGCCGAGATCATCGACGATGCGGCGCGCCTGTGGGCAGCCGCCGACATCGTGTTCAAGGTGCGCGCGCCGAGCATGGCGGAAGTCGGCCTGATGCGCGAAGGCGGCACGCTGGTGAGCTTCATCTGGCCGGCGCAGAACCCGGAGCTGATGCAGGCGCTCGCGGCGAAAAAGGCGACCGTGCTGGCGATGGACAGCGTGCCGCGCATCTCGCGTGCGCAGAAGCTCGACGCGCTGTCCTCGATGGCCAACATCGCCGGCTACCGCGCGGTGATCGAGGCGGCGCACCACTTCGGGCGCTTCTTCACCGGGCAGATCACCGCCGCGGGCAAAGTACCGCCGGCCAAGGTTTTCATCATCGGGGCCGGCGTGGCCGGACTGGCGGCGATCGGCGCCGCGTCCGGCCTGGGTGCGATCGTCCGCGCCAACGACACGCGGCCGGAAGTCGGCGACCAGGTCAAGTCCATGGGCGGGGAGTTCGTCACCGTGGACTACCAGGAGGAAGGCTCCGGCGTGGGCGGCTACGCCAAGGTCATGAGCGAAGGCTTCCAGAAAGCCCAGCGCGAGGTGTTCGCCAAGCAGGCGAAGGAAGTCGACATCATCATCACGACCGCGCTTATTCCCGGCAAGCCGGCGCCCAAGCTGATCACCGCGGACATGGTGCGCTCGATGAAGCCCGGCAGCGTGATCGTCGACATGGCCGCGGAGCAGGGCGGCAACTGCGAGCTCACCGAGCCCGGCCAGGTGGTGGTCAAGCACGGGGTCACGATCATCGGCTACACCGACCTGCCCAGCCGCCTGGCCAAGCAGTCGAGCACCCTGTACGCGACCAACCTGCTGCGCCTGACCGAGGAGCTGTGTAAGAGCAAGGACGGCGCGATCAACGTCAACATGGACGACGAGGTGATCCGCGGCACCACGGTGATCAAGGAAGGCTCGATCACCTGGCCGCCTCCGCCGCCCAAGCTCTCGGCGGCCCCCGCGGCCAAGCCGGCGGCGGCCAAGCCGGCGGTGCCCGCTGCGAAGGGCCACGGGCACGGCGCCGCGAGCGCGCCGGCTTCGGTCAAGTCCAGTGCAATCGTGTTTCTCGTCGGGGCAGCGATGTTCTGGTTCATCGGTGCGTATGCGCCGGCGAGTTTCCTGGCCCACTTCACGGTCTTCGTGCTCGCGTGCTTCGTGGGCTACATGGTGATCTGGAACGTGACGCCCGCGCTGCACACGCCGCTCATGAGCGTGACCAACGCGATCAGCAGCATCATCGCCATCGGTGCGCTGGTGCAGGTGGCGCCGCCGATCGCCGACGCCGCCGGTCGCCCGGTCGTCTGGATCATCGGCCTCGCGGTCGTCAGCATCGCGCTCGTCGCCATCAACATGTTCGGCGGATTCGCCGTGACCCAGCGCATGCTGGAAATGTTCCGCAAGTAAGGGAGACTCGCCATGTCCGCAACGCTATCCACGGTCTCCTACATAGGCGCGACCATCCTGTTCATCCTGAGCCTGGGCGGGCTCTCGAATCCCGAGACCTCCCGCCGCGGCAACCTCTACGGGATGATCGGCATGACCATCGCCGTGCTGGCGACGGTGCTGGGCCCGCAGGTCACTTCCGGCGGCTACCCGTGGATCATCGGCGCGATGCTCGTGGGCGCCACGATCGGTCTGTACGCGGCGCGCGTCGTGAAGATGACGCAGATGCCCGAGCTGGTCGCGCTGATGCACAGCCTGGTCGGCCTCGCGGCGGTGCTGGTCGGCTTCGCGAACTACATCGATCCGGCGGCGACCGCGCAGTTCCAGGGCGCCGAAAAAACCATCCACGAAGTCGAGATCTACATCGGCATCCTGATCGGCGCGGTGACGTTCTCCGGGTCGGTGATCGCCTTCGGCAAGCTCTCCGGCAAGATCAGCGGCAAGCAAATGCTGCTGCCGGCGCGCCACTGGATCAACCTCGCGGGGCTGCTGGCGGTGATCTGGTTTCTCGGAGAATTCATCGGCGCAGAATCGATTCCCCAAGGCATGACGCCGCTGATCGTGATGACCGTGATCGCGCTGCTGTTCGGCATCCACATGGTGATGGCGATCGGCGGTGCCGATATGCCGGTAGTAGTGTCGATGCTGAACAGCTACTCGGGATGGGCGGCCGCCGCCACCGGATTCATGCTGAGCAATGACCTGCTCATCGTCACCGGGGCGCTGGTCGGCTCGAGCGGCGCGATCCTCTCCTACATCATGTGTCGCGCCATGAACCGCAACTTCCTCAGCGTGATCGCCGGTGGCTTCGGAACCGAAGGCAGCGCGCCTGCCGCCGCGGGCGCGCAGCCGGCCGGCGAGGTGTTCCCGATCGTTGCGAACGAGACCGCCGAGCTTCTGCGCGGGGCGAAGAACGTCATCATCGTGCCGGGCTACGGCATGGCGGTGGCGCAGGCGCAGCACACGGTGTACGAAATAACGAAGCACCTGCGCGACAAGGGCGTCAATGTGCGCTTCGGCATCCACCCGGTCGCCGGCCGCATGCCGGGGCACATGAACGTGTTGCTCGCCGAGGCCAAAGTGCCCTACGACATCGTGATGGAGATGGACGAGATCAACGCGGACTTTCCCGATACCGACGTAGCGATGGTGATCGGGGCCAACGACATCGTGAACCCGGCGGCGCAGGAAGACCCGGCGAGCCCCATCGCCGGCATGCCGGTGCTGGAGGTGTGGAAAGCGAAGACCTCGATCGTCATGAAGCGCAGCATGGCCTCGGGTTATGCGGGCGTGGACAATCCGCTCTTCTACAAGGACAACAATCGCATGCTGTTCGGCGACGCGAAAAAGATGCTGGACGAGGTGATGGTCGCCCTCAAGGCCTGAAGCCGGGGTAGTTGAGGACGTCGTCGACGCGCTAGACTGAGGGGGTGATTCCCCTACGGCGCGCGGCGCACTCGCTGCGCCGAGCCCTGTCGAGGAAGGTCTCTCCCGATGCGCTGAAGATCGGCGTGTCGCCGCGCCTTTTCCACCCCCGGCCGGAAGGCAAGGGGATCCAGTCGAAGACGCTGCAATACCTCGAGCAGTCGGTCGCGCACTGGGTGATGTCGCGCGACGTGCTGGTCTTCATGGTGCCCACCGTCGCCAAGGACGGCTTGATCCACCCGAGCAACATCCGCGTCGCCGATTACGCGCGCGTGCTCGACGGCCTGGTGCTGCAGGGCGGTTCGGATGTCAGCCCCCTCACCTACGGCGAGGAGCCGCTCAACCAGGAATGGGCGGGGGATCGCCTGCGCGACGTCTACGAGATCGAGCTGGTCCACGGCTTCGTCGAGGCGGGCAAGCCGGTGCTCGGCATTTGCCGCGGCGCGCAGCTCATCAATGTCGCTTTCGGCGGCACGCTCTACCAGGACGTGGCTACGCAAATCGCCGAAGCGCAGGAGCACGTGACCGACGATTACGAGCGGCACCGCCACGGCATCCGCTTCGAGCCGGGCTCGCGGCTGGCGCGCCTGTACCGCGGCCTGGAGCGGCCGCGCGTCACCTCGATCCACCACCAGTCGGTCAAGGCGCTCGGCCGGGGCCTGCGCGTCGAAGCCTGGTCGGAACCCGACGGCGTCGTCGAAGCGATCCGTGGCACCGGCAAACATTACGTGTTCGGGGTCCAATGGCACCCGGAGTTCCATTACCCCGGCGACGCCGATTCGCTCGACAGCGCGCCGATTCTCGAGGAGTTCCTGGAGGCGGCGCGCGGCGGCCCATGAGCGCCGATTTCCTTCCCGGCCTGCCGCCGGCGTTCTCCCATGCCACGCTGTTCGGGGCGCTGGTCGTGGTCGGGCTGCTCGCCGGAGAAGCGGCGCGCCGCTACGCCTCCCTGCCGCGCATCACCGGCTACGCGGTGGCCGGCGCGATCCTCGGGCCGCAAGGCTTCGGCCTGCTCACCGACAACATGCTGTTCGACCTGCGCTTGCTCATCGACCTCTCGGTCGGCCTGATCGTGTTCGAGCTCGGCTTCCGTCTGGACTTGAAGTGGCTGCGGCTCAACCGCTGGCTCCTCGCCACCGCGGTCGCCGAAAGCCTGTTCTGCTTCTGGTCGATCTTCGGCGCCCTGGTGTACTTCGACTTCAGGCCGGTGCTCGCCGCCATGGCCGCGGCGATCGGCACGGCGACCTCGCCGGCCGTGGTAATGCTGGTCGCGAACGACCTGCGCGCCGAGGGCCAGATCACCGAGCGCATGCTGCTCTGCACCGCGGTAAACACGGTGTTCGCCTACGTGTTGCTCACGCTTCTGCTGCCGTTCCTGCACTTCGAGCACGCGGCGACCTGGGAGCAGGCGCTATTCCATCCCCTGTACGTGCTGTGGGGATCGATCCTGGCCGGCACCCTCGCCTGCATGCTGATGCTGCGGCTCGCCGCCTGGCTCGGCAAGCGGGAGGAGCTGCAGTTCGTTCTGCTGGTCGCCATGGTGGTCGTCACGGTCGGCATCGCGCACGCGCTGAAGCTCTCGGTCACCCTTACCCTCATCAGCCTGGGCATCCTGGCGCGCAACCTGGACCGCGATCACGCCCTGCTGCCGGTGCACTTCGGCTACGGCGCGCAGCTCTTCTTCGTGATCCTCTTCGTCCTCGTGGGCGCGAGCCTCGAGTTCTCGGCGTTCAACGCCGTGGCGGCCACCGTCGTGGCCGCGTATATCGTCGTGCGCTTTCTCGGCAAGGGGCTCGCGCTGCTCCTCTTCGGGCCGCTGTCGGGCATCCGCCCGGGCGGGGCGGGCCTGCTGGCGGTCGCGCTCGTCCCCTTGTCCGGATCGGCCGTGGTGATGGTGCGCGATACGACGTCGCTCTACCCGGCCTTCGGCAAGGAGCTTGCGGCGGTGGTGCTTTCGGCGGTCGTGGTACTGGAACTGATCGGGCCGCTTGCGACGCAGTTCGCCCTGCGCCGTGCCGGCGAGGCGCGTCCCAATGGATGAGCTCGCCTTTACCCCGTCGGCGCCGCTGAGCCTGGGGGTCGAGATCGAGCTGCAGCTCGTGCGGCCGCACGACATGGACTTGTCGCGCGATGCCGCCGATTTGCTCGCGCGCCTCTCCAAGCGCAAGCTGCCCGGCGCCGTAAAGCCGGAGATCACCGAAAGCATGATCGAGCTGAACAGCTCGGTGCACGCGAACAGCGCTGCGCTGCTGGAGGAGCTCGAAGTCATGCGGCAGGCGATGGTGCGCGAGGCGGCGGTGCTCAACGTCCGCGTCTGCGGGGGCGGATCGCACCCGTTTCACGATTGGGCCGACCGCCGCATCTTTCCGAACGAGCGCTTCCGCTACGTGGTGGAGCGCTACGGCTACCTCGCCAAGCAGTTCACCGTGTTCGGCCAGCACATCCACGTCGGCTCCCCGGGCGGCGATGAAGCCATCTATCTCATCCACATGCTGACGCGCTATGTGCCGCACTTCATCGCGCTGTCGGCTGCCTCGCCGTTCTATCAGGGCGAGGACACTTCGTTCGAGTCGTCGCGCCTTACCGCGGTCAGCGCTTTTCCCCTCGCCGGCCACATGCCGTTCGTCTCGGGCTGGGCGGAGTTCCTCGAGTACTTCTCCACCATGAAGCGCTTCGGCATCGTCGCCAGCATGAAGGACTTCTATTGGGACATCCGGCCCAAGCCGGAGTACGGCACGGTGGAAATCCGGGTGTGCGACACGCCGCTCACGACCCGGCGTGCCGCGCTGCTTGCCGCATACGCGCAGGCGCTCGCCGCCCACCACCTGACCGAGCGGCGGCGCCAGCCCTCGCGCACCGTCTACCTCGTGAACAGCTATAACCGGTTCGAGGCCTGCCGCTTCGGCGTGCGCGGCGACATCGTCGAGCCCTACGCCGGTGCGAAGAAAAAAATCGGCGACGACATCCTGGAAACGATCGCGTTGGTGGCGCCGCACGCTTCTCGGCTCGGGACCTCGGAGCTCCTCGAGGAGCTCGCTGCGGGAGTGCGGGTAGGCGAGTCGGACGCGGGCTGGCTGCGCCGCCGCCAAGCGGCACGCGGCTCGCTTGCTCACGTCGTGCGCGACGCGTGCGCGCGCTGGGAGCAGGGCAGTTGAACCTATAATCGCCGCAAACGGGAGGGAGTAATGAAGCTCTTCGCGCTCGCCGTCGCGGCGGCGGTCGTGGCCGGCGTGCTGGGCGTGCCGATCGATTTCGTGCTGTTCGGCCTGACGCTCAGCGGCGTGGCGATATTCCATCACCGCACGCTCGAGGTGGCGCTGACGGGCCTCGCGGCGATCGTGCTCTACAAGCTCGCGTTCACGGGATTCAAGACCGGCCCGGGACTCGCCGGCCTCGGGCTGCACATGGCGCACGAATGGGTGATCCTCGCGAACCTTCTCGGCCTGCTGCTCGGCTTCGCGCTGCTTTCCAACCATTTCGAGCGCAGCCGGGTGCCCGACGTGCTGCCGCATTACCTTCCGGACGACTGGAAGGGCGGCTTTTTGCTGCTGGCGATGGTATTCGTGCTGTCCTCGTTCCTCGACAACATCGCCGCCGCGCTGATCGGCGGCACGATGGCGCGCGCGGTGTTCCGCGGCAAGGTGCACATCGGCTATCTCGCCGCGATCGTCGCGGCCTCGAATGCCGGCGGCTCGGGCAGCGTGGTGGGCGACACGACGACCACCATGATGTGGATCGACGGCGTCAACCCGCTCTACGTGCTCGACGCCTACGTGGCCGCCATCGCCGCGCTTGTCGTGTGCGGCGTTCCGGCCGCACTGCAGCAGCACCGCCACGCGCCCATCGTGAAGGATGCAGCGATCGAAGGGCGCGTCGACTGGACGCGCGTGGTTATCGTCGCGTCCATCCTGATCGCCGCCATCGGCGCCAATGTGGTGGCAAACCTTCGTTTCCCGGCGGTTCTGGACCATTTTCCGGTGATTGGCGCCGCCGTCTGGGTCGCCCTGCTGGCGACGGCGGTCTTGCGCCAGCCCGACTGGCGGCTGCTGCCGGCGGCCTTCAAGGGGACGGTGTTCCTGCTCGCCCTCGTGACCTCCGCTTCCCTGATGCCGGTGGAGCAGCTGCCGCCGGCGTCCTGGCAATCCACGCTCGGCCTGGGGTTCATCTCCGCGGTTTTCGACAACATCCCCCTTACGGCGCTCGCCCTGAAGCAGGGGGGATACGACTGGGGCATGCTCGCCTACGCGGTCGGCTACGGCGGCTCGATGATCTGGTTCGGCTCGTCGGCTGGCGTGGCCATCTCCAACCTCTTTCCCGAGGCCAAATCGGTTGGCCGCTGGCTGGCGCACGGCTGGCACGTGGCCCTCGCCTATGTCATCGGCTTCATGATCTTGATGGCGCTGGTCGGCTGGAACCCGACCGACAAGCGAGGCAAGTCGCTCGCCATGTCTTGCACTGCGGAATACACTGTGCCCGCAGACTGTTCTAAAATCGCCTAAGCTCGCCGCAGGGGGAATGAAGGGCGGGCTCCCGCACTTCATCGTTCACGGAGGAAAAGACCCATGAGCACCCAACAAGCCACGCCGCAGGCATCGCGCCGCAAATTCCTGACGGGCGCCGCCGCGGCAACCGGAACCGCAGCCCTCGGCTTCCCGATGATCGCCAAGGCCCAGGGGCCGATCTCCATGCGCTGGCAGAGCACCTGGCCGACGAAGGACATCTTCCACGAGTACGCGCTCGATTTTGCCAAGAAGGTGAACGACATGACCGGCGGCGACCTCAGGATCGAGGTGCTGCCCGCGGGCGCGGTGGTGCCGGCCTTCGGCCTGCTCGACGCGGTGTCGAAGGGCACGCTGGACGGCGGCCACGGCGTTCTCGTGTATCACTACGGCAAGCAGAACGCGCTCGCCCTTTGGGGGTCGAGCCCGGCGTTCGGCATGGACGCCCAGCAGCTTCTGTCCTGGCACAAGTACGGCGGCGGCAAGGAGCTGCTCAACAAGGTCTATTCGTCGGTTGGAGCCAATGTGGTGTCGTTCCCCTATGGTCCGATGCCGACCCAGCCGCTCGGCTGGTTCAAGAAGCCGATCACCAAGCCCGACGACTTCAAGGGCCTCAAGTTCCGCACCGTGGGCATCTCGATCGACCTATTCCAAGGCCTCGGCGCGGCCGTGAACGCGCTGCCCGGCGGCGAGATCGTGCCGGCGATGGACCGGGGGCTCCTCGATGCGGCCGAGTTCAACAACGCCAGTTCCGACCGGCTGCTCGGATTCCCCGACGTTTCCAAGGTGTTCATGCTGCAGAGCTACCACCAGAACGCCGAGCAGTTCGAGATCACGTTCAACAAGACCAAGTTCGACGCGCTGCCGGCGAAGATGAAAGCGATAATCGAGAACGCGGTGGAAGCGGCTTCGCAGGACATGACTTGGAAGGCGATCGACCGCTACTCCAAGGACCACATCGAGCTGCAGACCAAGGACAAGGTGCGGATGTACAAGACGCCGGATTCGGTGCTGCAGCGGCAGCTGCAGATCTTCGACGGGGTGATGGCGAAGAGGAAGGACAACGCCCTGTTCAACGAAGTCCTGGAGTCGCAGCGCAGGTTCGCCCAGCGCGCGGTACGCTGGTACCTCGACACCCAGCTCGGCGGGCGCATGGCCTACAATTACTACTTCGGCAAGCCGGCGGCCAAGCCCGCGGCGAAGAAGAAGTAGGGAGTCCTTAACGGAGCCAGCCATCCGGCGCGAGTCGGATGGCTGTTTTCTTTTATGCAAAAACTTCTGCTGTTCGTAGACAAGATCAGCACCTTCGTCGGCCACGCGTTCTCCTTCCTGATCGTGGCGCTCACCCTGCACGTCGCCTGGGAGGTGTTCCGGCGCTACGTGCTCGACAGCCCGCGCGCCTGGGCGTTCGACGTGATGATCATGTTCTACGGCACGCTGTTCATGATGGCGGGCGCCTATACCCTGGCGAAAAACGGCCACGTGCGCGGGGACATCCTGTACGGGTTCTTCAGGCCGCGCACCCAAGCGACGATCGACCTGATTCTCTACATCGTATTTTTCCTGCCCGGGGTGCTCGCGCTGACCTACGCCGGCTACTTCTACGCCGCCGAGTCCTGGGCGATCAAGGAATCTTCGAACATTACCGCCGAGGGCCCGCCCTACTACCCCTTCAAGACCGTGATTCCGGTCGCCGGCGCGATCGTGCTCATGCAGGGGATCGTGGAGATCATCCGCTGCATCATCTGCCTCAAGCAGGGCGCCTGGCCGTCGCGCGAGGCCGATGTCGAGGAAGTGGATGTCGACAAGCTGAAGGAAGAGCTGCACGTGAAGGACGAGGACATCCAGAAGCTCGATGAGTTCGTGGTGCGCAAGGAGCCCGCCAAGTGAAGCTGCGCAGGGAACTGTGGTTCGGCTTCTCGCTGATGGCGCTCATCATCGTCGCGGTGCTGGCGTTCATGCCCTGGGGCAACCTGGTCGACGGGCACCTGAGCAGGCAAGACCTCGGCTACCTCGGGCTGCTCATGCTGGCGTTGATCGTGGTCGCGATCATGCTCGGCTTTCCGACGGCGTTCACGCTCATGGGGATGGGCGTGTTCTTTGCCTGGCTCGCGTACCGCAGCGTCAATCCCGCGCTCGCCCTGCAGCAGACCTTCGACGCGATGGTCCAGCGCACCTACGGGGTGATGTCGAACGACGTGCTGATCGCCATCCCGCTGTTTCTCTTCATGGGCTACCTCGTCGAGCGGGCGCAGCTTGTCGATCGCCTGTTCCGCAGCCTGCACCTCGCCACCTCGCGCTTGCCGGGCTCGCTCGCGGTGGCAACTATCATCACCTGCGCGATCTTCGCCACCGCCACCGGCATCGTCGGCGCGGTGGTGACGTTGATGGGTCTGCTCGCGTTTCCGGCGATGCTCAAGGCCGGCTACAACGTCAAGATCGCTGCGGGCGCCGTGACCGCCGGCGGCTGCCTCGGCATCCTGATCCCGCCCTCGGTGCTGCTCATCGTCTACGGCGCGACCGCGGGGGTGTCGGTGGTGCAGCTCTACGCCGGCGCGTTCTTCCCCGGGATGATGCTCGCCGGGCTCTACATCGGCTACATCGTCGTGCTCGCGAAATTGAGGCCCGCGCTCATGCCGCCGCTCTCGGAGAGCGAGCAGCGCGTTCCGCTCCCGCCTTTTGCACGGACGCTGGCGCAGCGCGGCGGCCATGTGTTGACGGTGCTTTGGCGCTCGCTGACGGCGGGCGGCGCTGCCGGCGTCGCGAAGCGCACGGTGCTCGGGCAGCTCGTCGTCACGCTGCTGCCGGCGCTTGCCATCGCCGCGTTGCTCGCCGTCACGTATCGAGCGGCAACGGCGCCGGTGGCGGAGTCAAGCGCTGCCGGGCTGGTCGAGGTCGGCGGGCTCGCGGAATCGGCCGCCGAGGAGCGAGAGCAGTCGAGCGGTCTCATCGGCGCGCCCGAAGAAGCCGAGGAAGAACAATCCGGGGTGCAGGAACCGCCGTCCGAGGACAAGGCCGAGCAGGCTGCAGAAGAGCCGCCGGCCGGCGCGGCAGCGCAAGAGCAGGTGGAGGAGGAGCCGGCGGCGCTCGCCACGGCAGAGCGTCTGCCGGCGCCCACCTGGTTCTGGATCGTGCTCGCGATCGGCACCGCGGCGATCGCGCTGATCTACTGGCTGTGGAACTGGGAGCGGCTCGAGGTGTTCAAGCTGCTGCTCACCTCGTTCTTCCCCCTCGCGCTGCTGATCCTCGCAGTGCTCGGCTCGATCGTGTTCGGGCTGGCGACCCCCGCCGAAGCGGCCGCGGTCGGCGCGTTCGGCGGCTTCGTGCTCGTGGCGATCTACCGCTTCATCGGGCGCTCGCGTGCGGCGCCGCCCGGGGCACGTTTTTCCGGCGCCGTGTTCTGGGGGACGCTGAAGGAATTCGGCGGCATCATCAAGGAATCGTCGTTCCTCACCGCGCGCACCAGCGCGATGGTCTGCTGGCTGTTCGTGGGCTCGGGCATCTTCTCCGCGGCGTTCGCGCTGCTCGGCGGGCAGGAGCTGGTCGAGAAGTGGGTGCTGTCGCTCGACATGACGCCGATACAGTTCCTGATCCTGGCGCAGGTGATCATCTTCCTCCTCGGCTGGCCGCTCGAGTGGACCGAGATCATCATTATCTTCATGCCGATCTTCATCCCGCTGCTGCCGCACTTCAACGTCGACCCGCTGTTCTTCGGCATCCTGGTGGCGTTGAACCTGCAGACGGCGTTCCTCTCGCCGCCGGTGGCGATGGCGGCGTTCTACTTAAAGGGCGTCTCGCCGCCGCATGTGACGCTCAACCAGATCTTCGCTGGCATGATGCCGTTCATGGGCTGGCAGATCGTCGCGATGTTCATTCTCTATACGTGGCCGCAGCTCGGGCTCTGGCTGCCGAGCGTGCTCTACGGGAGATGACGCTTTCGGCGGCAGCCGCCGCGCAGCAGATCCGTGAAAGCAAGCTGACCTCCGAGGAGCTGGTTCAGGCATGCCTCGAGCGCATCCGCAGCCTCGAGCCCAAGGTTCAGGCCTGGACCTTCCTCGACGAGGCGCACGCGCTGGCCCAGGCGCGCGCCGCGGACGAGCACAAGCGCTCGGGCGAGCCGATCGGCCCGCTGCACGGCGTGCCGGTCGGCGTCAAGGACATCATCGACACCGCCGACATGCCGACCGAAAACGGCACGGTGCTGCACAAGGGGCGCACGCCGCGCAATGACGCGGCGGTGGTGGCGGCGCTGCGCGCCGCGGGCGCCGTGATCCTCGGCAAGACCGTCACCACGGAGTGCGCCTATTTCCACCCCGGCAAAACGCGCAATCCGCATAACCCCGAGCACACACCCGGCGGCTCCTCGAGCGGCTCGGCGGCGGCGGTCGCCGCCGGCATGGTGCCGCTCGCGCTCGGCAGCCAGACGAACGGCTCGGTGATTCGGCCGGCGTCGTTCTGCGGCGTGTATGGCTTCAAGCCGACGCACGGCCTGATCCCGCGGACCGGGATATTGAAGCTCTCGCGCACCCTCGATCACGTCGGCATTTTCGCGGGCAACGTCGAGGATCTCGCGCTGCTGATGGAGCAGGTGGCAGGCTACGACGACGGTGACCCGGACACTCGGCCGCGGGCGCGAATACCCTTTCGGCAGCTCGCGTGCGAAGAGCCGCCGATTCCGCCGCTGCTGGCCTTCGTGAAGACGCCGCAATGGGAGCGCGTGGACCAGGGCACCAAGGACGCCTTCGGCGAGCTGCGCGAAGCCCTCGGCGAGCGAGTCGAGGAAGTCGAGCTATTCCCCTCGGCCGTAGAGGCGTGGGACTGGCACAAGACCATCATGGAAGCCGAGATGGCGGCGAACCTCGACCGCGAGTGGCGCACCGGCCGCGACAAGCTCTCGAAGCCGCTGCGCTCCCTGATCGAGCGCGGCCGCGAAGTGCGCGCGGTCGATTATCAACAGGCTGTGGCGCGCATCCCGGTGGTCGTGGAAAGCTTCGATGACCTTTTCATGCAGCGCTATGACGCGATCCTCACGCCGGCCGCTCTCGGAACGGCGCCAAAAGGCCTGGGCTCGACCGGCGATCCGTCGTTGTGCGCGCTTTGGACGCTGCTCGGCCTGCCGGCGATCACGCTACCGCTGATGCAGGGAGCGAACGGCCTGCCGCTCGGCGTTCAGCTCGTCGGGCGCAGGAACTTCGACGCGCGCCTGATGCGCACGGCGCGCTGGCTCGTGGGTCAGGCCAGCGCCGCCGACTGAGCCGGAGCGGCGACCTCCTCAGGCCGCGAGGCGCGGTCGCGCAGAGAGCGAGTAGCAGTAGCGCCGCAACCGGTTGAGGTCTGCAGTCTCGATCACCCCGCGCAGGAAGTCCATGTTGCGGTCGATTTCCGACTGGTAGAGGTCGGGACCCTCGAAATGCGCCTCGGCGTACCGGTTCACGGCGCCGAACTTCTTCTCGATGCGCCGGCGCGCCACGTATTCGTAGAAGCCCGGCGTCTTGATGATCAGGTCGTCGGCCGAGGCATAGTGCACGAGCTCGCGGCCGTCGGGCAGCGCCTCGCGCACGAGCTGGCCCCAGACGAATTCCTGGTACAGGAACTCGCGGCATTTCTCGAGGTACATGCGGTCGGACATTTGCCCGATGAGGTCGGCGGTTCCGACCATGCAGCCGATCAGCCGGTCCTTCGGGTCCGCGACCGGGATGTCGTCGATCTCGATCTCATATCCGGTGAAGTGCACCAGGCGAGCGGCGAGCGGCGCTTCCGCGCCGAACCCGAGCTGCGGCAAATAGGCCGAGAGGAAGTCCGCGCTGCGGCTTACGTGCACCTTGGTGAACACCGCGCCGTTCTCGACCTGGCTCTCGGAACTGCGCTTCTGATAGCCGGAGTCATGCAGAAGCGCGACCAGCACGCCCAGCATCGCGCGTCGCTCGCCGAGCCGGTCGCCCGGCGCACAGACACGCTCGTGGCCGTCGATAAGCCGCGCCATGGCGAGCGTCATGTCCAGCGTGTGCCGGACGTCGTGATAGAGCGTGTCGCAGGCGAGGTAGCCGGGAAACGTCCCCTCGAACAGCGCGCGCACGTCCTCGAAGGCGCGGGCGAGCGGGGCGAGCTCGCTGCCCGGGTAGCGGGCGGCAAAGAGCGCGAGCACCGCGTCGCGCACCCGGTCGGGATCCTCGACATTGACCCGGTTGCTGACGTCGTTCTGGTTCAGGCGGTCGCGCACGGCGCGCAAATTATCGGCGTGCGAGCACGCGAAAAGCAACGGGAGCCGGCCTGTAAGCCGGGTTCTGTGGCGCGGCTCGCGCCGCGCCGACAGCCATTCCTCTGGGCCCGGAGTCGCCCCCGGGCTCTAGCCACCTACCCGCAAGCTCGGCCGAGCCGGCCAGTAGTGCATTGCTGCACTGCGCTTGCCTATTTGGTGTTGCTCCGGATGGAGGTTGCCGCGTTTCACCCCCCGGCCTTTTGGGGCCGGGGACTCGTCTCTGTGGCCCTATTCGTCGCGTCGCCGCGCCAGGGCGTTACCCTGCATCCCGCTCTGCGGAGCCCGGACTTTCCTCTGTGCATGCACAGCGGCTGCCCGGCCGACTCCCACCGACATTTTACCGCCCGCGCGGCCCGCTAAGGAGATAAGCGCTTGAATGGCCGGAAATAGCGCGTGTCGTCGTAGAACTCCGGCCGGTCGTTGCCGGGCATCCACCCCGGGTAGCCGAAGACGGGCAGCGGCAACAGCGCGCGCGGCGTCGCGTCGCCGGGCAAGCGACCGAGCCATGCGCAGGCCTGCGCGTCGGGATCGGCGCCCGGGCGGATCGGCAGCGCCTTGCACGCGATTCCCGGCCACGGGGCGAGCGCCTTTTCGAGCACCGCATGGCCGATGACCACGAACCGCATGCGCGCCAGGACGCGGCTGCGGTTTTGCCAGAAGAGCTCTTTCCAGCGGAATTCACGCGCCATCTCGACGAGCTCCGGGTCGCCGCATTCGATCATGGCGCCGCCTTCGTCGAACAGCGTCAGCAGGTCTCGCTTGGGACCGCGCTTTCCCCGCTCGCCGGGGATCGCTGCGGCGTGCAGTGCATTCACCCGCGCCTTGGTGCGAGGGAACGCGAGCCAGGCGAGCGCGTTGAAGAGGTCGTGCAGATTGTCCGGGCGCGTGGCGACGCAGCCCGATTCGTACACCCGGATCTCGTAGTAGGCGTCGCTCGTGCCGGGCGGCACGAAGCGCAGCGCGCGGCCGCTTTCGGTGCGCAATCCCGCTTCCTCGGCCAGCGCGTTGAGGCGATCGAGGCTCGGCGTGCCGAGCTTCTCGCGCCACGGCCTCACCGCGTCGTAGATCGGATGCGCTAGAGAAGCTTCCAGGGAATCGTCTCGCCGGCGCGCAGCGGCACCAGCTCCTCGGAGCCGAACTCGACGCGCTCGGGCACGCGCCATTCCTCGCGCGCCAGCGTGACGGTCTCCCGGTTCACCGGCAGGCCGTAAAACTGCGCGCCATGCACGCTGGCAAAGCCTTCGAGCTTGTCGAGCGCGCCCGCCTCCTCGAAAGCCACCGCGTAGAGCTCTATTGCCGCGTGCGCGGTGTACATACCGGCGCAGCCGCACCCCGCCTCCTTGTCGCGCCGCGGATGCGGCGCGCTGTCGGTGCCGAGAAAGAACTTCGGGTTCCCCGAGACCGCCGCTTCGACGAGCGCCTCGCGGTGCTCCTCGCGCTTGAGCACCGGCAGGCAATAGTGATGCGGGCGAATGCCGCCCATGAAAAGCGCGTTGCGGTTCATCAGGAGGTGGTGCGCGGTGATGGTCGCCGCGACGTTCGCGCCGGTGACTTCCACGTATTGCGCCGCATCGCGGGTGGTGATGTGCTCAAGGACGACCTTGAGGCCATGGAAGCGATCGACGAGCGGCCCGAGCACCTCCTCGATGAACGCTTTCTCGCGGTCGAAGACGTCCACCGCGGGGTCGGTCGACTCGCCGTGGATGAGCAGCGGCAGTCCGACTTCCTGCATTTTCTCCAGGGCGTTGAAGCAGCGCGAAACGCGCGTGACGCCGGAATCGGAATGGGTCGTCGCGCCGGCCGGGTAGAGCTTCACGGCATGCACGCGGCCGGAGAGCTTGGCGCGCGCGATTTCATCGGGCGCCGTATCGTCGGTGAGGTACAGCGTCATCAGCGGCTCGAATGCCGCCCCATCCGGGAGCGCCGCCAGGAGGCGTTGACGGTAGGCAAGCGCCTCCTCGGTGGTGCGCACCGGCGGCTTGAGATTCGGCATGACGATCGCGCGCGCGAAGCGGCGCGCCGTGTCGCGCAGCACCGAAGCCATGGCCGGCCCGTCGCGCAGATGCAGGTGCCAGTCGTCCGGGCGCTTGATCGTGAGGCGGTCCATCGGCGGGATTCTACTTGGCGCGAGCGAGCGCCTTGCGGTACAGCTCGCGCCGGGGCTCGCCCGTGAGGCGCGCGGCCACCTTCGCCGCTTCGCTGGGCGCGAGGAACTCGAGCAGCGCATCGAGGGTGCGCTCCGCGTCGAGGGCGGTGGCGGGCCTTGCCTCGCCCGCAGCGAGGACGAGGACGAACTCGCCTTGCTGCCGGTGCGGCCCGGCAAGCAGCCATTCGCGCGCGGCGCCGAGCGGCATTCGCGCCACCTCCTCGAATTTCTTGGTGAGCTCGCGCGCGATGAGGATCTCGCGCTCGGGCCCGAAGCGTGCCGCAAGATCGGCAAGCGCCTCGAGGATGCGATGCGGCGCCTCGTAGAAGACGACCGGAAAGGGAAGCTCGAGCGCTGCCAGCGCCTTGCGCCGCGCCGCGCCGGTCGACGGCAGGAAACCGGCAAACAAGAGCCGGTCGGCGGCAAACCCGGAAGCCGAGAATGCCGCAACGGCGGCGCTGGGACCCGGCAGCGGACTCACCTTGATGCCGGCGCGGTGGGCCTCCGCGACGAGGATCGCACCCGGATCGGATAGGCCCGGGGTGCCGGCATCGGTCACCAGCGCGACGTTGCGCCCCTCGCGCAGCGCGTCGATGAGGCCGCCGGCGGCGGCGCGCTCGTTATGCTCGTGCAGCGCGACCAAGCGCGTGGCGATCCCGTACCGCGCAAGCAGGGTGCGCGTAGTGCGGGTGTCCTCGCAGGCGATCATGTCGACGGCGCGCAGCGCCTCCAGCGAGCGCGCGCTCGCGTCGGCAAGGTTGCCGATCGGCGTCGCTACGACGAAAAGCGTGCCGGCGCTCATGCAGGTCAACCGCGAGGTGGACGAAACCGTTAAGCCTGCCATGAACCGCGCGGGCGCGCGAGCCGAGGACCGCTGCGCCGAGCTCTTGCGCGGCGCCGGGCTGCGGCTGCTCGAGCGCAACTGGCGCTGCCGGCTGGGCGAGATCGATCTGATCGCCGAGGAGGGCGGCGTGCTGGTGTTCGCCGAGGTGCGCATGCGGCGCGGCTGGGGCTTTGGCGGGGCGGCGGAGAGCGTGACGGCGGCGAAGCAGGCGCGCCTGATCGCCGCTGCGGGTCTTTATCTCTCCCGCAAGCCGCAGGCGCAATGCCGCTTCGATGTGTTCCTCGTGGACGGCCCCGCCGGAGACGTCAAGTGGATCCGCAATGCGTTCGGCGAATAGCCTTGCCGCTGCGCTTCTGGCTTTGCTGACAGCGGCAGTGCCGCTTGCCGCGCAGGAGCGCAGCGCCAGCGTGCGGCTGCTCGTGCAGAGCGCGCCGCTCGCCGGATTCCGCTATCACGCGGCTGGCGAGGTGTGGAGCGAGTTGCGCGTAGGAGACGCGCTCGAGCTGTTGCGCGAAGCCGACAACCCGCACGATGCCAACGCCGTGGCAGTGGCGTGGCGCGGTCGCAAGCTCGGCTATGTGCCCCGGCGCGAGAACGCGGCGCTCGCCTGGGGCATGGACCGCGGCGAGCGGCTGCGCGCGCGCATCAGCCGCCTGAGCGCGCATCCCAACCCGGCGCGCCGGCTGGAGTTCGAAGTGTTCATCGAATGACGGTGTAAAATCGTTCCGATGGCAAAGATGGAGGAGGCGCTGTCGGCGCGCGTCGCAGCGCAATTCGCGGAAAGCGCCAGACTCAAAACCGAAGCTTCGCAATCGCTCGCCGGCCCCATCGCCCGCGCGAGCGCGCTGCTCGCGCAAACGCTGCGCAGCGGAGGCAAAGTGATGGCGTGCGGCAACGGCGGCTCCGCGGCCGACGCGCAACACTTCGCCGCCGAGCTGATCAACCGCTTCGAAATAGAGCGCGCGCCGCTTGCCGCAGTCGCCCTGACCACCGACAGCTCCACGCTGACCTCCATCGCCAACGATTACGCCTACGAGCAGGTCTTTTCGAAGCAGCTGCGCGCCATCGGCCGCGCCGGGGACGCGCTGCTCGCGATCTCGACGAGCGGCAACTCGGGCAACGTGATGGAAGCGATGCGGGCGGCCCGCGACCTGGGCGTGCGGGTGGTTGCGCTCACGGGCAACGGCGGAGGCAAGATGGCCGCGATGCTCTCTGCCGAGGACGTGCACATCTGCGTGCCGCACAAGCGCACGGCCCGCATTCAAGAGGTGCACCTGCTCGCCTTGCATTGCCTCTGCGACGGCATCGACTTCCAGCTCTCGGGCGCCGCGGCATGAGGCGCGCGCTGTGGGCGTCGTTTGTACCGCTGCTGCTCGTGCTGCAGGGCTGCGAGCTCGCCCTCATCGGCGCGGGCGGCGCGGCGGCCATCACGGCCTTCGATCGGCGCACCACTGGCGCGATTTACCAGGACGAGAGCATGGCGCTTACCATCCGCCAGCGGATCGAGGGGCGCTTCGGCAGCATGACGCACGTGAATGTCGCGCCCTACAACCGCGCCGTTCTTCTTACCGGCGAGGCGCCCGACGAAACCACGCGCGCGGCGGTCGAGGCAGACGTGCGCGACATCGCCAACGTACGCGGCATCGTCAACGACATCCAGATCAGGCCGGTGTCGTCCGTCGCCGAGCGCGCCAACGACGCGTTCATCACTTCGAAGATCAAGGCCAGGTTTCTCGATTCCGGCAGGGTGAATCCGGTTCACGTGAAGGTGGTGACCGAGGCCGGCGTGGTGTACCTGCTCGGCCTCGTCACCGAGGCCGAAGCGAACCAGGCGGTCGAGATCGCCCGGACGACCGGCGGCGTGCGCAAGGTCGTGAAGATCTTCGATTTCTGCCAGACCAGCGATGAAGTGTGCCGGCCGCAGCCCAAGCCGCCGGCCGAGAATCTCAAGCCGCCGGCGTGAAGGCCCCGGCATTCGAAGCAAAAATCCGCCCCCCCGGGAGCCTCGAGCGCTGGCTAGGCGAGCTGCCGCGCCCGCTGGTGTTCACCAATGGCGTGTTCGATATCCTGCACCGCGGCCATGTCACGTATCTCGCGCGCGCACGTGCGCTGGGCGCGGCGTTGCTGGTCGCGCTGAACAGCGATGCTTCGGCACGCCGGCTCGGCAAGGGTGGGGAGCGGCCGATCAATGCGCTGGAAGACCGGCTGGCCGTCATCGCCGGGCTCTCGGCGGTCGATGCCGTCACATGGTTCGAAGAGGACACGCCCGAGTCGCTGATCCACGCCTGCCGGCCCGAGGTGCTCGTGAAAGGCGGCGATTGGCCGGTGGACCGGATCGTCGGCGCGCCGGAGGTCCTGGCGCGCGGCGGCCGCGTGGTGTCGATCCCCTTCGAGCACGAGCGTTCGACGAGCCGCCTGATCAGCCGTATCCGCGGCGCGGGACCCTGAGCTCGAGGCAGCGGCGGAAACCGAGAGTGGCCATGTGCCAGAGTGGCCATGTACTATTCTTCCATGCGCCTGCAGCAGCTTAAAGTCGACTACGACGCCGAGCAGGACCGGTTCTTGATGCTCGTCGCGACCAGCGAAGGCGTGGAGCTGCGCCTCGCGCTGACGCGCCGCTTCGTCAAGCTGTTGTGGCCGCTTCTGGTGAAGCTCGCCGAGGACGCGAGCCCGCGCATCCGCACCCAGCCCAATCCGGAGGCGCGCAAAGCGCTGCTCGGGCTGGAGCACGAGTACGCGGTCTCCAAGGCGGATTTTTCCAAGCCCTACGATGCAGCCGGGAGCGCCACGCCGCTCGGCGAAGCGCCGCTGCTGCTCGCGCGCATCCAGACCGGCCACGATCGCAATGGCCAGCCGGTGGTCGCGCTCCATCCCTCCGAAGGCCAGGGCATCACGCTCACGTTCGATTCCGTGCTGTTGCACTCGCTTTGCCGCCTGTTGCAGGCGGCGGTCAAGAAAAGCGACTGGGACATGGAGCTCAAGCTCCCGGGCATCGACGCGCCCGAAAGCGCCGAGCGGCCCGTTCGGACGCTGAATTGACTTATAATTCAACGTTCTCCACCCTCACCGCAGGCGCTGTTTTATCTCATCAGCTTTTTCACAACTTGGCCTGATCGCCCCGCTCGAGGCGACGGTCGCTGAACTCGGGTACGAGAAGCCGACGCCGATTCAGGAACAAGCCATTCCGCTTGTGCTTTCCGGTAGAGATCTTATGGCGGGCGCACAAACCGGCACCGGCAAGACCGCCGCGTTCGCGTTGCCGATTCTTCAGAAACTGTCGGCGCACGCGAGCCCGTCGGCCTCCCCGGCCAGGCATCCGGTGCGCGCGCTTGTCCTCACACCCACGCGCGAGCTCGCCATCCAGGTCTTCGAAAGCTTCCGCGAATACGGGAAGCACATCCCCTTGCGCAGTGCCGTGGTCTACGGGGGCGTAGACATGAACGCGCAGATCCAGGAGCTGCGTCGAGGCGTGGAAATCCTGGTGGCCACCCCGGGCAGGTTGCTCGACCATGTGCAGAACAAGACCGTGATGTTCAACCAGGTGTCGGTGCTGGTCCTGGACGAGGCCGACCGCATGCTCGACATGGGGTTTCTGCCGGACATCAAGCGCATCATCGCGCTCCTCCCCGGCCAGCGTCAGAGCCTGCTTTTTTCGGCGACCTTCCCGGACGAGATTCGCACTCTCGCGAGGGGGATGCTGCGCGATCCGGCCGAAGTGCAGATTGCGGCGCGCAACGCGGCGGCCGAGCTGGTCACGCATGTCCTGCATCCGGTCGCGCGCGAAAAGAAGCGCGAGCTGCTCGCCTATCTCGTCCAGACGCGCGAGCTGCGGCAGGTCCTGGTGTTCACGGCGACGCGCATCGGCGCGAACCGGCTCGCGCATCAGCTGCGGCGCGACCGCATCCACGCCGACGCCATCCACGGCGACAAGTCGCAGGCCGAGCGTCTCGTCGCGCTGGAGGATTTCAAGGCGGGCAAGACCGCGGTTCTGGTGGCCACCGACGTGGCTTCCCGCGGGCTCGACATCGAGGGGCTGCCGCAAGTGATCAATTTCGACGTGCCGCATTCGTCCGAGGATTACGTGCACCGCATCGGGCGCACCGGCCGCGCCGGCTTGACCGGCGAGGCGATCTCGCTGGTCGCGCCGGAGGACATGGAAGCGATCGCGGCGATCGAAAAGCTGATCAAGAAGCGCATCGAGCGGGTGCTGGTGCCGGGATTCGAGCCGAATGCGGGCACGGTGGCGGCGCTCATGGGCGGCGAGCCATCGAAGCGCGCGGGCCGGCCGCGGGAAACGCGCAAGCCCCTAGCTGATCCGATCTTCTCCAAGCCTTACGAGCCCGCGGCGGTCGCGACGGAGGCAGCGGCCGAGCAGCCGACCCCGGAGCCTGCGCGCGCCAAGCGCAAGCAGCCGCAGCTCGCCGCGCTGCTCGGCGGTCTGAAACGAGCCTAGAACTCGGCGTAAAGGCGGCGCGCCTAGACGCAGCGCGCGCCGTCCACTTCGATGCAGACGCCGCTGATGAGGCTTGCCTCGTCGGAGGCGAGGTAAAGGCAGGCGTTCGCCACGTCGAGCGGCGTGGAGAAGCGCCCGAGCGGGATGGTGGCGAGGAAGCGTTTTTTTGCCTCCTCGGTGACCGCGCCGCCGGCAAAATCGGCCGATAACGCCGTTTCCGGGCTGAACACCGGGTTCACGCAATTGACCCGGATGCGCTCCGGCCCGAACTCGGCGGCCATCGATTTGGACATCAGGATCACCGCGCCTTTGGAGCTGTTGTAGACCGTGAGCCCCGGCCGCGGGCGCACGCCCGCGGTGGAAGCGATGTTGACGAAGCAGCCGCCGCCGCGCTTGCGAAACACGGGCACAGCGTGCAGCGCGGAAAGGTAAACGCTCTTCACGTTCACCGCGTAGACCTTGTCGAACTCGGCCTCCGAAACCTCCAGATAGGGCTTGTTGCGGTGCGTCCAGCCGGCGTTGTTCACCACGATGTCGAGCGCGCCGGCCGCGCGCACCAGCCGCGCCCAGTCGTCGCTGCGGGTGACGTCCGCCTGCACGAAAATGCCGCCGATTTCTTTCGCGACCCGCTCGCCGCCGCGCGGATCGATGTCGTTGACGATCACTTTGGCGCCCTCCTGGGCGAACCGGCGCGCGATGCCGGCGCCGAAGCCCGAGCCGCCGCCAGTGACGATCGCCGTCTTTTCCTTGAGCCGCATCCCGCTTCTCCTCTATTTCTTGAACGGACTATGCTCGCACAACTCGTTGACGTAGCGCTCGATGCCCGCCTCCTCGCGCCGCAGGAAATCCTCCACCGCGCGCGCGAACCGCGGGTGCGCAAGCCAGTGCGCTGAATAGGTCTCCACCGGCAGCAGGCCGCGGAAGAGCTTGTGCTCTCCCTGCGCGCCGCCCTCGAAGACCTGCAGCCCCCGCCGGATCGCGTACTCGATCGCCTGGTAGTAGCAGCACTCGAAGTGCAGCAGCGGCACGTATTCCTCGGCGCCCCAATAGCGGCCGTACAGCGTGGTGGCGTCGGCAAGAAACAGCGCGCAGGCAATCGGGCGGCCGTCGCGCTCGGCGAGCACCATGGCAATGTTCTGCGGCAGCGCCGCACCTATACGCAGGAAGAACGCAAGATTCAGGTAAGGGCTGGAGTGGTGCGCCGCATAGGTGGTGCGATAGCAGCGATGGAAGAACTCCCAATGACGCCGCTCGATCGCCGTGCCCTCGAGCCACCGGAAATCGACGCCGGCCTCGCGTACCCTGCGCCGCTCCTGGCGAATGGTCTTGCGCCGCGCGTGGTTCAGGCTGGCGAGAAAGGCTTCGAAATCCGCGTAGCCCTGATTGCGCCAATGAAACTGGACGGTGCGCCGCAGAAGCATGCCCTGCTCGCGCAGAACGCCGGCCTCGTCTTCCGGGGGGAAGAGCACGTGCAGGGACGAGGTCTGCTGCGCCCGCTCGAGCGCCGCCGCCGCGAGCGAGCGCCGGTCGCGCTCGCCGGAAGCGAGCAGCCTGCGGCCGCTGACCGGCGTGAACGGCACGGCGCACAGCAGCTTGGGGTAGTACCCGATGCCGTGGCGCTCGTGCGCATCGGCCCATGCCCAATCGAAGACGTACTCCCCGTAGGAGTGGGACTTGGCAAAAAGCGGCATCGCGCCGACGAGGGCGCCCGCGCGCCGCATCAAGAGGAATTGGGGCAGCCAGCCGCTGCGCGCCGCGGCGCATCCTGTGTCGATCAACGCCGAGAAAAACTCATGGCGGACGAAGGGTTGCGCACCGGCAAGCGCGTTCCACTGCGCCGGATCAACCCCGGCGAGCGATTCGACGACCTGGAAGCTTTCCAATGCCCGGCCGATTCTACGGGGCCGCTCGGCCGCGATACAATGACCGCGACACCCAGGAGGAAGGCATGAAGAAGATCGAAGCGATCGTAAAGCCGTTCAAGCTCGACGAGGTGCGGGAGGCGCTGTCCGAGGTGGGCGTGACGGGACTCACGGTCACGGAAGTCAAGGGCTTCGGCCGGCAAAAGGGGCACACCGAGCTTTACCGCGGTGCCGAATACGTCGTCGACTTCCTGCCCAAGGTGAAGATCGAGGTCGTTGTCGCGAACAACCAGGTGGAAGGCGCGATCGACGCCATTGTGAAGTCGGCGCGCACGGGCAAGATCGGCGACGGCAAGATCTTCGTCACGCCGGTCGAGCACGTGGTGCGCATCCGCACCGGCGAGACCAACGAGGCGGCCGTCTAGCGCCCCGGCTTCAGCAGCACCAGCACGGCGCCGGCGCCGCCATGCACGGCGGGCGCCTGGCAGAAGGCGAGCACCTCGTCGCGCACTGCCAGCCATTTCCTCACTTTGCCCTTGAGCACCGGCTCGCGGTTGCGCGAGCCGAGCCCCTTGCCGTGCACGATGCGCACGCAGCGCAGGCCGCGCCGGGTGCAGCCGCGCAGGAATATCGCCACGCTCTCGGCCGCCTGGACGCGGTTCATGCCGTGAAGATCGAGGTTGTCCTCCACCACCCAGTGCCCGCCACGCAGCTTGCGCAGCAGCTGGCGCGAGAGCCCTTCGCGCAGAAAGACGAGCTCCTCTCCCGATTCGATCGCGTCATCGATCGACAGCGGGCCCTGGAGCGACTCGACCAGCGCTGCCCGCTCATCGCGGTGCTTCTGCTCGGGCACCGGCGCGGGGCGTGTGCGCGGCAATGGCATGCGGCGCGGCGGCGAGAGCGGCTCGACGTCGGCAATCGCGCGCCTGAATTCTTCTTCGTCGTCAGGCGGCGAGCGCATCGAGGTATTTCTCCGCGTCGAGCGCCGCCATGCACCCGGTGGCGGCGCTCGTCACCGCCTGCCGGTACACGTGGTCCTGGACATCGCCTGCTGCGAACACGCCTGCCACGCTGGTAGCCGTGGCGAAGCCTTCGCGGCCGCCCCGGGTGACGATGTAGCCGTTTTCCATTTCGAGCTGGCCGGCGAAGATGCCGGTGTTCGGGGTATGGCCGATGGCGACGAAAAATCCCTTCGCCGCCACGTCGGCGGTCTTTCCGGACTTGAGATTGCGCACGCGCACGCCGGTGACGCCGCTTGCGTCGCCGAGCACCTCCTCCACCACCGAGTCGAGGACCAGCGAGATCTTCTTCTCGCGCACGCGCTGCATCAGCTTGTCGACCATGATCTTCTCGGCGCGGAACTTGTCGCGGCGGTGAACCAGCACGACGCTGCGGCAGATGTTGGCGAGATAGAGCGCTTCTTCCACCGCGGTATTGCCGCCGCCGACCACGACGACATCCTGTCCCTTGTAGAAAAAGCCGTCGCACGTGGCGCACGCGGACACGCCGCGGCCCATGAATTTTTGCTCCGAAGCGAGCCCGAGATACTTCGCCGACGCCCCGGTCGCGATCACCAGCGCATCGCAGGTGTAGGTGGCGGAGTCGCCGTCGAGCGTGAAGGGTCGTCGCTCGAGCCGCACCGTGTGGACGTGGTCGGTGACGATTTCCGTATCGAAGCGCTCGGCGTGCTTCTGGAAGCGCTGCATCAGATCCGGCCCCTGGACGCCGTCCGAATCGGCCGGCCAGTTGTCGACGTCCGTGGTCGTCATGAGCTGGCCGCCCTGCGCGATGCCGGTAACGAGGACCGGGCGCAAATTGGCGCGCGCGGCATAAACCGCCGCGGTATAGCCGGCAGGACCGGAACCGAGGATAAGCAGGCGGGCGTGGCGCGTAGGCATCCGAAGCTTCTGGTTTCAAATGGGAAATGCGTCACCGATTATAAGGGACGCGGAAATCGGCCAGAACTTCGCTCGAAGTTGCGATTTCGCGAACAAGGGTTTGATTCTTCCGGGTTTTCTTGCTGTAATGCCCGTGTAGCACGCTTGGGGGCGAAGAGGGGAACGGGTTGGGTCTCTACTCGGCGACGTGGAGGGTCGTTGCCGCAGCGTTCGCTGCGACTTCGCTTGCCTTTGGGCAAGCTCCCACCAAGCCGCCGGTCGACGACACCCCGCGCTTCGAGATCCGCCGCTTCATCTTCGATGGCGCGACGCTGATTCCCAAGGAGCAGCTCGAAAGCTCGACCGCGGCCTTCACCGGGCCCAGGCGTACGTTCGGCGACGTGCAGCGCGCGCTGGAGACGCTCGAGCGCGCCTACAGCGATGCCGGCTACAACGCCGTCCAGATCGTATTGCCGGAGCAGGAGCTCGATCGCGGCGAGATCCGCTTCCAGATCGTCGAGGCGAAAATCGGCCGGGTGCTCGTGGAAGGCAACAAGCACTTCGACGAAGCCAATATCCGTGCGAGCGTGCCTTCCCTGCGGCCGGGAACGGCGCCCAACATCAATCAGATCTCGCGCAACCTGCGCGTGGCGAACGAGAATCCGGCGAAGCAGGCCACGGTGCTGCTGCGCAGCGGCCAAGAAGAGGCAACGGTGGACGCGGTGCTGCGCGTGGTCGACGAGCCGCCCACCAAGATGAGCGTCACGGTGGACAACACCGGCAACGCGCAGACCGGGCGCCTGCGCGTCGGCCTTGGCGTGCAGAACGCCAACGCGTTCGGCTTCGACGACGTTCTTACAGCGCAGTACGTGACCGCGCCGTACACCGACCACGTCGATCCCAACGGCGACGTGAATCGCCTGTCTCCATTCCCCAGCCGCAAAGTCACCGTGTTCGGTGCCGGATACCGTGTCCCCCTCTACCGTCTCGGCGATAGCGTCGATTTCTCGGCCGGCTATTCGAACGTGAATTCCGGCGTCGTGGCGGGCCTGTTCAACATTACCGGCCGCGGCGTCATCGTGGGTGGCCGCTACACGAGGAATTTCGACAAGCTCGGAGACTACGAGCACCGGGCCGCTTTTTCGGTCGATTACCGAAGCTACGAAAACAAAGGCGTGCGCCTGGCCGGGGACGACACCAACACGCAGCTTATTCCGGACGTCGTCGTCCACCCGATCACCATCCTCTACTCCGGCCTCTACCGGCTCCAGGACAGCGAAACCGGCTTCTCGGTCGGCATATCCAGGAATTTTGCGGGCGGCAACGACGGCCGCCGCGAAAGCTTCTGCATCTCGCGCAACAACGGCATCGGCGAATGCGCGGATGCGAACTACGAGATCTTCAAGTGGGCCATCAACCATAACCGCGCGATGCCTGCGGACTGGCAGATCCGCATCGCAATGAACGGGCAGTACACGAAGGAAATGCTGGTGACCGGCGAGCAGTTCGGCCTCGGCGGCGCGGACTCCATCCGCGGCTTCTTCGAGCGCGAGATCACGAATGACGTCGGCTACCGCGGTACCTTCGAGCTCTATACGCCGGACTTTGGCGGCCGGACCGGCATCTCCGGCGCCAGGACGCGGGCGCTTGCCTTCTACGACTGGGGCGGCGTTCAGCGCAACAAGCCCGGCCCGGCGGAGCCCCACGCCACCCACGTGTGGAGCACCGGCGTAGGCCTTAGATTCTCGCGGGGGACCAACCTGGCATTCAGGATCGATTTCGGCATCGTCGGCGGCGAAGGCGGCTCACAGAGCCAGGGCGACTCGAAGCTGCACGCGAGTATTTCTTACATCTTCTGACGTTTTATCTCTTCGTCCTGCAGGCGCCGCCCCAGCGTGAGCCTGTACCTCCGCAACGTCGCTGACAAGGCTGATAAACATCAAGGACTGTCAAACCGTCAATCTTTCCGTTCCAAGCAAAGCGGCTAGCACTATGGCGGGCGGTAATATCCAAGTGTGACTTAGTTCCTGATTTAGCGATTTTTGGCAGCGTAGCATCCGAACGACAAATCCCGACAAGTTCCGTCGGGATGAGGGGGGATAGTGAGCAGCCGGCGGCGTTGTCGCTCGCATTCCGTTTTGCGGAACGAATCTCTGCGCGCTGCGTATCCGCACCGCCGTGTCCTTGCGCTCGCCGTAACAGCCGCGTTCGCGGCATACGGAAGCTCGGCGCTCGGCAATCCCACCGGCGGCACGGTCGCCAACGGCAGCGCGACCTTCCAGCTGAACGGGAACACCCTCAACATCACCAACACGCCGGGCGCGATCATCAACTGGCAACAGTTCTCGATCGGCAGCGACGAGATCACCCGCTTCATCCAGCAGAACGCCGCAAGCGGCATCCTTAACCGCGTCACCGGCCAGGATCCGTCGGTCATCCTCGGCCAACTGCTCTCGAACGGCCGCGTCTTCCTGATCAACCCCTCGGGAATCGCATTCGGCCAGGGCGCGATCATCGACGTCGCCGGCTTCGCCGCCTCGACGCTCAACATCAGCGACGCCGACTGGCTCAGCGGCCGCATGCGCTTCGTCGGTAGCGGCGCCGAAGGCAAGCTCACCAACGCCGGCACCATCCGCACCGCGGAAGGCGGGCACGTTTACCTCATCGCCCCCAATGTCGAGAACCAGGCATCCGGCGTCATCACCAGCCCGAAAGGCGAAGTCGTCATCGCCGCCGGCAACTCCGTCGAGCTCGTCAACGCCAGCACCCCCGACATCCGCGTCGAGCTAAGCGCCCCGCAGAACGAAGCCGTCAACGCCGGCCAAGTCGTCGCCTCCTCCGGCAACGTCGGCATCTACGGCACGCTCATCAAGCACTCCGGCCTCGTCTCCGCCAGCCGCGCCGAAATCGGCGACGGCGGCAAGATCGTTTTCAAGGCGGTGAAGGACGTCACGCTCGACGCAACGAGCCGCGTGGAGGCAACAGGAGCGAAGGGCGGCGCGATCAAAGTCCAGGCAGAGACCGGGACGCTACTTGCGCAGGGTGTTGTGGAAGCGAAGGGCGAAGAAGCGGCTGGCGGCGAAATTCAGCTCCTGGGCAGGCACGTTGGCCTGATCGGGAATGCGCAGATCGATGCGTCGGGTGACGAAGGCGGCGGCACCGTTTTAGTGGGCGGCGATTACCAGGGCAAGAATTCCAACATTCAGAACGCCGAGAAAACCTACGTAGGACGCGATGCGGTAATTCGTGCTGATGCAGATACCGATGGCGATGGCGGGAAGGTGATCGTCTGGGCGAACAATTGGACGAAGTACTATGGATCCATCTCAGCACGCGGCGGCACAAGAGGCGGCAACGGCGGATCCGTAGAGGTTTCCGGGAAACAGGCTCTGCTCTTCGACGGCCGAGTCGATGTCTCGGCACTTAACGGCAAACATGGCACGGTCCTTCTTGATCCGGAGGACATCGTCGTCGTCGATGACGCCACAGTCGGAGGTAACAACGGTGAGCTCGCGGACGGCCAAATTGCATTCGATGATCCCGGTGGTTCCCCGGCCGGGGTTACGTTTACCATAGACGATGAAGCTATAGAAAGCGTAGTCGGCGATGTAATTCTTCAAGCAAACAATTCGATCAGCGTTGGTAGCGGTTTCAATATTGATCTTTCAGGCAGTGCCGGCCAATCGATCAGTTTTCAAGCGGGCGGCGATATTACCGTCGGCTCACCTATACTGACGAACGGGGGCAGCATCACAATCAGCTCCAATGATCCGGGAGCTGTCGGTTTCAGCGGCGGGTCGATCTTCCTCAATGCGAGCCTGAATACGTCGGCAGGCGTCGGCGTCGGCGGAAATGTCTCTCTGAAAACCAACGGGGGCGCCGGCGCAATCAATCTCGCGGACAACATAACTACGGGATCGGGCACGATCGGGTTGATCGGAAACGTCGTGCTCGCGGCCGACGTAACGGTAAGCACAATCGGCGCTGGAACCGGAAATAGCATCACCGTCACCGGCGCGATTGAAAGCGACGACGGCACGGCGACGCCGCGCAGCCTGGAGCTGGTGGCCGGCGCGGGCGCGGTGGATCTGCAGTCTGGGGTGGGGCAGACCGAGGCGCTGAACCTGTTCACGGTGACCAGCGCGGCGACGGCGGACCTGGCGAGCGTCAGGGCGAACAACATCGACGTGACGGCCACGGCGATCAACCTGAACGGGGCGAGCTACACCGCGCTGGCCGATGACGTGAGCTTCGACGGCGCGGTGGTGCTGACCACGGATGTGACGCTGAGCAGCGGTCAGCTGGCGGGCGACGACATCACCGTCACCGGCGCGATTGAAAGCGACGACGGCACGGCGACGCCGCGCAGCCTGGAGCTGGTGGCCGGCGCGGGCGCGGTGGATCTGCAGTCTGGGGTGGGGCAGACCGAGGCGCTGAACCTGTTCACGGTGACCAGCGCGGCGACGGCGGACCTGGCGAGCGTCAGGGCGAACAACATCGACGTGACGGCCACGGCGATCAACCTGAACGGGGCGAGCTACACGAGCACGAGCGGGGCGATCACGTTCACGGGGGCGGTGGATCTGGAGTCGACGGGCACGCTGACGGTGCAAAGCGGCGGCCTCGCCGGGGACAACATCAGCTTCAGCTCGACGATTGACGACACGGGCAGCGACAGCGCTCTGGTGCTCAACGCGGGCGCGGCGGCGACCACTTTGATGGAGGGGGTCGGGGTAACAGAGCGGCTCGGAAGTCTGACTACGGACGCCGGCGGCAGCACATGGATCAATGGCGGGGCCGTCTATACAACCGGGACCCAAACTTACAACGATGCCGTGACTATTGGGGCCTCCACCACAGTACGGAGCGGCGGTATCACAGCGATAAACAACGCCTTCAATAGAAATGGGTTCCCGCTCACTCTGGAGGTAGATGACGTCGTCATCAACACGACCACTGGTGCCCTAACAAGCACTACCGCAGCAAGTGTCACGATCACGGCCGATAGTTCTCGCGCGCCATCCCGGGCGATCACACTCAATGGCAGTGGGGGACTATCGGTAGGTGATGCTGAGCTGAATCGTATTAGCAATGTCTCGGTGCTTACGATCGGTGATTCGTTGCATACAGGGACAATCACGATAGCGGGGGCGACCAGTCCCTCGCTTACGGGCTTGACGGCGTTTAACATAACAAATGGTGCGGCAACGGGAGATTCGATTGTCTTAGATGCTACGCTGACGTCGCCCAAGCCCGTCACTGTTACAAGCGCAGCGGGCGATATCCAGTTCAACTCCACCGGCAAGATCCTCGCGAACGGTGCAGCAGCCGCGGACCGTGTGGTGAACCTGACGGCGACTACCGGGGCCATCGACGGCAACTCGACCAATGTTGCGAGCTACATCGCAGGAACCCCGTTCTCCAATGTGCAGGCGGACCGGTTGAATGCATTCGGTTCTAGCGGCGTTGGCGCGCCGAACGCGCTGGTCACCCAGGTCACCGATCTCCAGGCCAAGGCCATGACGAACAACGCGGACATCAACATCTACAACATCGGCGCGCTGAACATCGCGGGTACAGGAGTCAACGCGGGCAGCGACCTGACCGGCGGTAATGTGGCGCTTGTCACGACAGGTGCGATCACGCAATCGGCGCCGCTGATCTCCGACGAGCTGGAGATTGTGACGCTCAATTCGCCGGGCGCGAACATCACGTTGACGGATGGCGACAACGACGCCCGCTTGTACAGCCTGTTCGCGTGCCTTGGGCTGCCCGGCGGCTGCCCGACCGACACGCCGGTTCTCTCGACTAACGGCACAAAATTCGGTAACGGCACGAATACAAACTACGCCGCGGGTGCGATCAACTACCGAGATTCGAATGGCGCCAACCTCTCCGGAATCGGTACGGTAAGCGCGTTTTCGACGTTCACGGCGGGCAATACCGAGATCACCGCGAACAGCATCAGCGCGAGCGATATTACGCTCGAGGCGTCCGGCAACATCACGCTGAATTTCGGCTCCAATCTTACGAAGATCAATAACGCCGGCACCGGTTCGTTCAACCTGATCGCCGGCGGCGATATCGCGATGCTCGACTCGAGCGGGACCATTGGCACGAGCGGGGGCACGTTCAACCACGACTTGAATCTCACCGCGGCCGGAAACATCACGCTGAACGAGTCGGTTTACCAGGCAACCAAGAACCTGACGCTCACGGGAAATGCTGGCGGGTTGAGCTCGACCGGTAATCAGACCCTGACGCCCACCGGGGCCGGTAGCGTGACGCTGCAAGGCAACCATGTCCTCAGCACAGGCGGGGACGTGACGGTCCGCGGCGTCAACTTCTCCATGTTGGGCGGCAACCAGGGTGACGTGAGCGGCCAGTCGCCCAACGGCCAGGAGCTTACTGCGTCGGGCACGATCAATCTGCTCAACTCCGGCGTTATCACGGTGCAGGCAGGTACTGCGGACGCGACCTCGGCGGCCGGCGCGCGCATGACGGGGAGTGAGATCAACATTGGGACGATCGGCGGAAGCAGCAATCCGACGCGGATGCTCGTCCAGGGCGGCATCAACAACAATTTCGGATATGTCACTACCAACCTTCTCGATCCGTTGATCGAGCTGCGCCAGCCGGACGCCCTCGTGGAATCCACCGGCGACATGTTCGTGTACCTGAGGAGCGATCCGACGACGGTGGACCCGTTCGGCAGCCCTTATAGCTTCCAGCTTCGCGGCGGAACGGCGACTGCGAACGACAACGCGGGCCAGGTCCGGTTTGTGACCGCGCTGGGCGCGATGCGCGCCACGAACATGACCATGGTGGCCGACGGCAGCGTCCTAATCCAGGGCGGCACCACCAACCTGAATGCTTCGAGCGCGTTCGCCGCGAGCAGCGCGATTCTTCTGGTCGAAACCGAAAAGAGGCTGACCACGACGACGCCCAACGCCTCGGTGATCGTGCGCGGCGGAACTGCAAATGTCAGCTCTTCGTTGACGTCCATCAGCGCTCGCAACGCGCTGGCGCTCGGGCAGCTCGATCCGAGCAAGCTCTTCCTTAGCGTGGGCGGCCGGCTGGTGCTGGAAGGCGGGCGCCATACGGGCCCGATCGGGTCGCTCACCTCGGCGCGTATCGACGCCGGCGACGAGATCCAGATTTCGGTGTTCGGCGCGCCGGCCCCGTATACCTACACGACGTCGGCTGGCGCGAGCAGTACGGTGACCGGGTCCTTCCTCCTGATCGGCGGACCGGACTCCGGGTTCTACGACTCCTTCAACGTCCCGCTGGGCGGCGGTTCGTATCCCAAGGAGTTCCCGATCACGGTCGCCATGCTAGGGGATCCGTTCGGGTATCTGCGCGTGCCCGATCTGGGCCTTGGAGACGGCATCGTGCAGACGGGTCTTTCGGTCTTCGATGAATCGCTGCTCTCCTACATCATCTTCGCGGCGAACGAAGAAACCCGCGCGGCGCGCATCCGCAGGGGCGCTGGCGACGGCGACGACGTAGGAGCCGCGGCCTGCAAGTAAGGTGGTCTATGAGGGGCCGCCGCTCTCGGGCAGTTCTGCTACCATAGTCCGAGAATTAGAGGGAGGGATAACCCGGCTATGGCCACGATGGTCTCGACGGCGGTCTTGAAGGCAGTCCCGCTGTTTTCCAGCTTTCCCGAAGACCAGCTGAGAATGCTGGCGACTATGATTGCGCGGAAGAGCGTTCCGCGATCGACCACCGTGATGGCCGGCGGCGATCCCACGGACTCCCTCTACATCGTCCTCTCAGGGCGGCTCAAAGTGATGATGAGCGACGCCGAGGGCAAGGAAGTGATTCTCACCATCCTCGGGCCGGGCGAGTTTTTCGGCGAAATGGGCCTCATCGACGACGAGCCGCGCTCGGCGAGCGTGGTCGCCATCGAAGCCTGCGAGCTTCTTTACATCTCCAAGCGCGACTTCAAGAAATGCCTCGCCGAGAACTTTGATATGGCGATGGCCGTCATGCGGGGGCTCGTTCGCAGGCTGCGCGAGGCGGACCGCAAGATCGGCAGCCTGGCGCTTCTCGATGTCTACGGCCGGGTTGCCCGGCTTTTGCTCGATATGTCCTAGACCGTCGGCGGCGAAAAAATCGTCACCAAGCGTCTGCCCAAGCAGGACATCGCCAAAATGATCGGCGCCTCCAGGGAAATGGTCAGCCGGGTCATGAAGGACTTGCAGATGGGCGGCTACATCGAGATGCGGGGCTCGAACATCGTGCTTCGCGACTCGATCGTCCTGCCCGAGTAATTAGTCACGGACACGGGCGGCGGGGACCGCGCGGTTTCCATAAAAAGCCTTACGCGTGAAGTAGTTCCTGGAGCTGTCGGGCGCCGGCGACTATCATTCGTCGTCTAATGGCCGCATTGCGGGCAAAAGGGGCAGCAATGAATCGACAGCATCGAATCCTCAGCATCTCGATTGCGCTCGTATTCACTGCCTTGTCGACGGGTGCCTTCGCTTCCAACGGCCAGGTAACCCAGCTTTCCGGAACTCTTTCCGTGCGCAAGGCCGACGGCTCGATCCGCATCCTGTCGCAGCGCTCGCAGATCGAGAGCGGCGATACGATCAATACCGAACGCGATAGCTACGCGCAGATCAAATTCACCGACGGCGGCCAGATCACCCTGAAGCCGAATACCGCCGTGAAGATCGAGAACTTCAAGTTCGCGGAAGAAAAGCCGGAGGATGATTCCTTCCTCTACCGGCTGGTCAAGGGCGGTCTGCGTGCGGTGACCGGCATCGTAGGCAAGCGCAGCAAGGACAAGTACCAGCTTGAAACCGCGACCGCCACGGTCGGCATCCGCGGCACGACCTTCTCGGCGGACGACTGCGTAAGCAACCGCGAGCAGAATGTCGATTGCGGGCGCCTCGACCCGGCGGTCTACGTCGGCGTGGCCGACGGCGAGGTGGTGGTTAGAAACGGTCAGGGCGATCTTGGGCTGACGGCCGGGCAATTCGGCCTTATTTCTCCGAACCAGCGCCCGCTCTTCCTGTCGACGGACCCGGGACTGCAATTCACGCCGCCGGCAACATTCATCCAGTCCGTCATGGCGGGCGCCGTGGTGAACGCCGGCAGAAGCCTGGAGTGCGTGATCACGCGCTGAGAAAAAAGACGCTCAGGGAGCTCGACCCCCGCTACGGCGGGGGTTTTTGTTTGTGGGGTAGAATCGCCGAACCTTCACTGGTTCAATGGGCGCAGCAGAAAAAACCGTAGCCCCCCTTCCCGCAAAGCTCGCGGGACTGCTGCGCGAGGCGAAATGGCTGGTGCTCGTGGCACTGGCCGTCTACCTGGTCCTGATTTTCGCGACCTTCAATCGCGCCGATCCCGGCTGGTCGCATAGCGCTACCGACGCGGTGGCGCGCAACGCGGGCGGCCTCGTCGGCGCCTGGCTCGCCGATCTTCTCCTGTACCTCTTCGGAATTTCCGCGTACTGGTGGGTGGCGTTGTGCGTTTACATCGTCGTCTGGGGGTATCGCCGGCTTGACGGCAGTGCCCTCATCGACCGCCGGCCGCTGGCGCTGGCGTTCACCGGGTTCGTTCTGTTGCTCGTTTCGAGCGCGGCGCTCGAGCGTTTGCGCCTCCACAGCCTCCCGGTTGAGCTGCCGCTCGCGCCCGGCGGGCTGCTCGGGGAAGCGATGGGCGGCCTGGTCGCCGGAGCGCTCGGGTTTACCGGCGCCACGCTTCTTTTGCTGACCATCGCCGCCGTCGGATTCAGCCTGTTCACCGGAATCTCTTGGCTCGCCGTCTCGGAGGCCGTGGGACATGCGCTCGAGGCGGCATTCGGGGCCGCGCGCCAGGCGTGGGAGCGGCGCCGGGACCGGAAGCTTGGCGAGCTGGCGCGCGAGGAGCGCGATTTCACGGTTGGGATGGAAAAGCTGCGCGAGGAGGAACATCCTCCGCTGCGTATCGAGCCGCCAGTCCTGGAGATCAAGAAATCCGAGCGGGTGCAAAAGGAAAAGCAGGCGCCGCTCTTCGACGAGCTGCCGGATACGCCGCTGCCGCCGCTCAAGCTGCTCGATGAAGCGAAGCACGAAGGCGACCTGGTCAGCGCCGAGACGCTCGAATTCACCTCGCGACTGATCGAGAAAAAGCTCTCCGACTTCGGGGTCGTCGTGAAAGTGCTCGCCGCGTATCCGGGGCCGGTCATTACGCGCTACGAGGTGGAGCCGGCGGTCGGCGTGAAGGGCAGCCAGATCGTCAATCTCGTGAAGGACCTGGCGCGCGCGCTGTCCGTGGTATCCATTCGCGTCGTGGAGACCATTCCAGGCAAGTCCTGCATGGGGCTGGAGATCCCAAATCCGCATCGCCAGACGGTGCGGCTGACGGAGATCCTCGGCTCGGAGGCGTACCACGCGCTGCACTCGCCCCTCGCGCTTGCGCTTGGGAAGGACATCTCGGGTAATCCGGTCGTTGCCGACCTCGCCCGGATGCCGCACCTTCTGGTGGCGGGGACCACGGGTTCCGGAAAGTCGGTCGCGCTGAACGCGATGATCCTGTCGTTGCTCTACAAGTCGGAGCTGCGCCACGTACGGCTGATCCTGGTCGACCCGAAGATGCTGGAGCTTTCCGTCTACCACGATATCCCCCATCTGCTCGCGCCGGTGGTCACGGACATGAAGCAGGCGACCAACGCCCTGGGTTGGTGCGTCGCCGAGATGGACCGCCGCTACAGGCTCATGAACTGGCTAGGCGTGCGCAACCTCTCCTGCTTCAACCACAAGGTTGCGGAGGCGGAAAAGCAGGGCCGCAAGCTCGAGGATCCGTTCACCGTCGACGCCGCCGAGCTGCAGCCGCTCAAGCCGCTGCCGCACATCGTCGTCGTGATCGACGAGCTCGCCGACCTCATGATGGTGGTCGGCAAGAAGGTCGAAGAATTGATCGCGCGCCTCGCGCAGAAGGCGAGAGCGGCCGGCATCCACCTGATCCTCGCCACGCAGCGCCCGTCGGTCGACGTCATCACTGGACTTATCAAGGCGAACATTCCCGCGCGCATCGCTTTCCAGGTGTCCTCCAAGGTGGACTCGCGCACCATCCTCGATCAATCGGGCGCGGAGGCGCTGCTCGGCTCGGGCGACATGCTGTATCTGCCGCCGGGCACCGGGCTCCCCCAGCGCGTGCACGGCGCTTTCGTGGCAGACCATGAAGTGCACAGGGTGGTCGAGCACCTGAAGGGGCTGGCGGCACCCGATTACCTGGGCGCGGTGCTGGAGCCGGCGGCCCAGGAGGAATCGGGCAATGGAGCAGGGGCCGGCGAGCCCTCCGGCGAGAAGGATCCGCTCTACGACCAAGCCGTCGAAATCGTGCTACGCACGCGCCGGCCTTCGATCTCCCTGGTGCAGCGCCATCTGCGGATCGGCTACAACCGCGCCGCGCGGCTTATCGAGGACATGGAGCGCGCGGGAATGGTGTCGCCGATGCAGTCCAACGGCAACCGCGAGGTCCTGGTTCCCGCGAAGGCGGAATAACCGTCGCTCGATGCGGTTCCTGATCCTCCTGGCTTTTTTTGTCGCTGCCGGCGTCCAGGCGGCGAGCCTCGAGCGTTTCCAGAGCTTCCTGCGCACGACGCAGTCGGCGCGCGCGGACTTCGAGCAAAAGGTTTACGGCCGGGACGGCAAGCTGATGCAGGAATCGAAAGGCAGCTTCGTGTTCCTGCGGCCGGGCCGCTTCCGCTGGACGTACGCCAAGCCCGTCGACCAGGTGATCGTCGGCGACGGCGAGCGCGTTTGGATTCACGACCGCGACCTCAACCAGGTCACGGTGCGCAGGCTCTCGAAGGCGCTCGGCTCCACGCCCGCGGCGCTGCTCGCCGGAGCGAGCGACGTCGAAGCGGCGTTCGAGCTGAGCGATGCCGGACAACGCGACGGCCTCGCCTGGCTGGAGGCAAAGCCGAAGGAGCGCGAGGCCGGATTCGAGCGCATCCGCATGGGCTTCAGCACCACGAGCGTCGAGGCCATGGAGCTCCTCGACAACTTCGGACATACGACGGTGCTGCGGTTCCTGAACCTGCAGCGCAACCCGAAAGTCGACGCCGCCGAATTCCGCTTCGAGCCGCCGAAGGGCGCCGATGTCCTAGGGGAAAGGTGAGCGACCTATTCGGCAGGCCCGAGCCCGCCGCGCCGCTTGCCGAAGCGCTGCGGCCGAAGTCCATCGACGATGTGGTCGGGCAGCGCCACCTTCTCGGGCCGGGAAAGCCTTTGCGCCTCGCGTTCGAGTCGGGCAAGCCGCACTCGATGATCCTCTGGGGACCGCCGGGGTCGGGCAAGACCACGCTGGCGCGGCTCATGGCCACGGTGTTCGATGCCGAGTTCATCGCGCTCTCGGCGGTGTTCTCCGGCGTCAAGGAGATCCGCGAGGCGGTGCACGCCGCGGAGACGGAGCTCATGCGCTCCGGGCGCCGCACCATCCTGTTCGTCGACGAAGTGCATCGCTTCAACAAGGCGCAGCAGGATGCCTTCCTGCCGTACGTCGAGCGCGGCCTCCTTACCTTCGTCGGCGCGACCACCGAAAATCCGTCGTTCGAGGTCAATAGTGCTTTGCTCTCCCGCGCGGCGGTGTACGTGCTCGAGCCGCTCGGCGCAGACGATCTAGGCGTGCTGCTTGAGCGCAGCGGGTTGCAAGCGGACGAGGAGGCCAAAGCCCGCCTCATCGGCTTCGCCGACGGCGACGCGCGCCGCCTGTTCAACGCGGTTGAAATCCTGATGAGCGGCGGCTCGCAAAACGTGGATGGGGCGTTCGTCGAGCGGGTGCTCGCGCAGAACCTGAGGCGCTTCGACAAGGGCGGCGAGCAGTTCTACGACCAGATATCGGCGCTGCACAAGTCGGTGCGCGGGTCGGATCCCGACGCCGCGCTGTACTGGATGGTGCGCATGCTGGACGGCGGCGCAGACCCGCTGTACATCGGCCGCCGCGTGGTCCGCATGGCCGTGGAGGACATCGGGCTCGCGGATCCGCGCGGACTAAGGATCGCCCTGGACGCCTGCGAGACCTACGAGCGGCTGGGCTCGCCAGAGGGCGAGCTCGCGCTTGCAGAAGCGGTGCTCTACCTGGCGGCCGCTGCAAAATCGAACGCCGTATACGAAGCCTATAATGCGGCCCGCGCCTTCGTCTCGCAGGACCAGACCCGGCCCGTGCCGATGAACCTGAGAAACGCCCCGACGCGTCTCATGAAGGATCTGGGCTACGGCAGAGGCTACCGCTACGCGCACGACGAGGAAGATGCGTACGCCGCCGGGGAGAACTACCTGCCCGAGGGCATGGCGCCGGTGCGGTGGTACAAGCCCACCGACCGGGGCCTCGAGGCGAGGATTCGCGAAAAGCTCGAGCAGTTGAGAAACCGCAAATGATCGACATCCAGCTGCTTCGCTCCAATCTCGACGCGGTGTCGGAAAGGCTCGCGACGCGCGGCTACCGGCTCGAGCGCGATGCGTTCCTGGAGCTCGAAGCCGAGCGCAAGCAGGTGCAGAGCGAGACGCAGACGCTCCAGTCGGCGCGCAATGCGTTTGCCAAGAAAATCGGCCAGGCGAAGGCCAAGGGCGAGGACGTCGGCGCGTTGATGGCGGAGGCGAGCGCCGCGAACGCGCGCCTCGGCGACCTGGAGAAGACCCTCGAGCGCGTGCAGCAACGCTTGCAGGCCTTTCTCGCCGTCATTCCGAACCCGCCGCACGAGAGCGTTCCGACCGGCACGTCGTCCGAAGACAATGTGGAGCGGCGGCGGTGGGGGACGCCGCGCGGCTTCGGCTTCGCCGTCAAGGATCACGTCGACGTCGGGGAGGCGCTCGGCATGCTCGACTTCGGCGTCGCGACGAAGATCGCCGGCGCCCGCTTTGTGCTCATGAAAGGCGGCATTGCGCGTCTGCACCGCGCGATTGCCCAGTTCATGCTCGACGTGCACACACGCGAGCACGGCTACACCGAGGTTTACGCGCCCTATCTCGTCAACGCGCAGAGCATGTACGGCACTGGGCAGCTGCCGAAGTTCGAGCAGGATCTCTTCATCGTGCCGCGCGGCGAGGACAAGTGGTATCTCATTCCAACGGCGGAAGTGCCGGTCACCAATATCGTGCGCGACGAAATCGTGCCGCTCGAGCAGCTGCCGCTCAAATTCGTCTGCCATACGCCCTGCTTCCGCTCGGAAGCCGGCTCGTACGGCAAGGACACGCGCGGCATGATCCGCCAGCACCAGTTCGACAAGGTGGAGCTCGTTCAGGTGACGCAGCCGGACACTTCCTACCAGATGCTCGAGGAGCTCACGGCGCATGCCGAGACCATCCTCAAGAAGCTGGAGTTGCCCTATCGCGTGGTTACGCTATGTACGGGCGACATGGGCGCCGCTGCGGCCAAGACCTACGACATCGAGGTGTGGCTGCCTGCGCAGAACACCTACCGCGAAATCAGCTCGTGCTCCAATTTCGAGGCGTATCAGGCAAGGCGCATGCAGGCGCGTTTTCGCAACGCCAAGGGCAAAGTGGAGCTCGCCCATACGCTGAACGGCTCGGGGCTCGCCGTGGGGCGGACGCTGGTCGCGATTCTCGAGAACTATCAGAACGAGGATGGCTCGGTAACGGTGCCGTCGGCGCTGCGCGGTTACCTTAACGGGCAAGAGAAAA